>FWWM01001600.1_pt1 | contig 39217 bp, 28 predicted proteins | sample 2228351 | NCBI WGS metagenome assembly FWWM01 (sample SAMEA103939774, study PRJEB20133) | metagenome
AATCCCTTCATCGCGCAGCAGATCTGGCGAATGCGTGCTCAGAAAGATCTGCCGCCCCTTGCGCCGCTGGAAGGCGTCGACCCTTCCACTCTGAAAGCCATGCAGAACGCGCTGGTAACCGAGGTTCTCTACCGAGGTGGGACCTTGTGCTTCGGCTCCGGGCTACTGCTGAAGATGACGATACTGAACACCGAGCTCTTCACGATCTCGGCCGAGTCAGTCTCGGGCCCGGACGAGTCGGACTTCACCCCGCCCGCAGTTGCCCAGACGGTGGGACCGCCCAGCCCGTTCCCCAGCGTGATGGAGGCACCTTAGCTGGCAGCGGTCGGTCACGTGCGGCGCCGCGACTGCGAGTCGGCACCGCGGTGGACATACTACTCGTCGACAGGATTGCCTCCGTGGGGTCCCCACCGCCGGAGAAAGCCGAGATAAGGCGATTCCAAGCCTGGCAATTGCGTCCCTGCGTCCCCGCAACTGCCCGTCCGCGACTCGGACGCCGACGGGGTGGCCTGGAATGGCATTCCGGCCTTCCTCTGCCATGAGGCAGGGAGGGACGAACCGGTGGTGGGCGGCAGGTGTCGCCCTAGACTAGCCGGTCAGCCCACCAGAGGCAGGGCTACCAGCCTGGTCAGGGAACTCGAGCCAGGAAGACGTCCTGGGCCCCGTTCGTGTCCCCTCCGACGAGGTCGGAGGCCTGGGAGTGGTAGGCGATGTAGGTACCCTCGGGGGAGATCGCACAGGAGCCCGAGAGGGCATTCCCGAAGGAAGTTGTCTCGGTATAAGACCCCAGCACCGTCTGGGAGGACGACCTCTTCCTCACGAAGACGTCCTGGGAGGCGTTGGCATCCCCGGAGACCAGGTTGGAAGCCGTCGAGTGGAAACAGACTACCTCCCCGGAAGAAGAGACCGAGGCGAAGCCAGATGGGCCGTCTGCCTGGGCCCCGGAAGAGGACACCGACACCCTCTGGGTGGTTCGTGCCTGGCGGTCCCTTACGAATACGTCCCTGTGGGCATTGGTATCCCCCGGGACCAGGTTGGAGGCGGTGGACTGGAAGACCACGTAGCGCCCGTCGGCAGAGACCTTGGCAAACAAGGACTCGCCGTCAGGGTCCCCGCCGGCAGACGAGACCGACACCCTCTGGGTGGTTCCTGCCTGGCGGTCCCTCAGATATATGTCTGCCAACCCGTTTGCATCCCCGGGCACCAGGTTCGAGGCCCAGGAGTGGAAGACCACGTAGCGCCCGTCTGCAGATATCGCAGGCCTTACCGAGAAGTTGTTCCCCTGGGTGCCAGAAGAAGACACCGAGACCCTCTCGGTGGTCCGTGCAGCCCTGTCCCTTACGAATACGTCCCAGCCCGGGTTGGTGTCCCCCGGGACCAGGTTGTTGGCCTCGGACTGGAAGACCACGTAGCGCCCGTCTGCAGAGACATGGGGGAAGCGGGAGTCCTTGCCTGGGGCAGGCTCCTCTCCGGAAGAAGACAGGGACACCCTCTCGACGTAGCCCGTAAGGAGGTCCTTGAGGTAGATGTCCGAAGAGCCGTTGGTGTCGGCTGAGTCGGTCACCAGGTTCGTAGCGGTGGAGGCGAAGGCGAGGTACCTGCAGTCGGGGCTGACCGAGGCGAAGGTGGACCTGCCATTTGCCTCGCTCGCCGCCTTGGACACCGATGCCCTTTCCGTCCGGCCGTCCGGGTACCTGACGAAGACGTCTCCTGCTGCGTTGGTGTCCCCTGCTACCAGGTCCGATGCGGGGGAGTGGAAGGCAACGCAACTCCCTCCCTGCCCTAGAGAGGGCCTGTGGGCTGGGCCCGTGGACTGGGAGGCAGAGGAGGTGAGGTTCTGGCGGGATGGGAAGGTGATGAAGGAGAACTTGGTCACGAAGGCGTCGGAGGACCCGTTGTGTGATTGGTCGTAGGCACCTGGGGTTGTCGGAAAACCTGCCGAAGAGGTAGCTCCGGTCACGTATGCAGCGCCCGAGGCATCTACGGCCACGGAGTTGACCGCGTCGTAGTCCGTACCCCCCAAGAATGTGGAATAGGAAAGAGACGAACCGGAAGGAGATAACTCGCTCAGGAAAGCATCGTAGAGGCCACCGTTGTGTGATTGGTCGTAGGCTCCCGGGGTCGTAGGGAATCCTGTAGAGGCGGTTGCACCCGAAGTGAAAACCGAACCCGAGGGACCAAGGGCCATTGCGCCACTGAAGTCGTAATCCGTCCCTCCGAGAAAGGTGGAAAAAGCCAGGGAGGAGCCGTCAGGGGACACTTTGGTCACGAAGACGTCCGAGGACCCGTTGTGTGATTGGTCGTAGGCTCCCGGTGTGGTGGGGAAGGTAGCGGAAGAGACCAAGTCACCCCGTTGAGGTAGACAGCACCCGAGGTGTCGACGGAGACGGAGTTGACGAAGTCGGACTCGGTCCCTCCGAGAAAGGTGGAAAAAGCCAGGGAGGAGCCGTCAGGAGACACTTTGGTCACGAAAACGTCGTAGGAGCCGTTGTGGGATTGGTCGTAGGCTCCCGGTGTGGTGGGGAAGATAGCGGAAGTAGTCCTACCCGCCACGTAGGCGGCACCGGAGGAGTCGACGGCTACCGAATAGCCGAGGTCGGGATCCGTCCCCCCGATCGAGGTCGACCAGGATATGGTGGGGTCTACCACCAAGGGCAGGGACGGGTCGTAGTCCCGGACGGCGAATCCCACCTCCTCGGGCCCGTTCGACGCGAACGAGGATGCGACCTCCACCCTTCGTTCTCCCGCCAGTTGGTATGCATAAGGGGCCGAGTGCACCAGCTCCCCGTGAGACGTCCGCTGATGAAGCCGCCCTGCTTCGTCCACGAAGAGGTCATCCTGGCCCTCCAAGACGATGCGGATCTGTGCAGGGTCTGCCCCAGCAGCGAGATGGAACCGGTAGGACAATAGACCCGCTCGGTCTTCCAAGACCAGGTCTACACCCTCGTACAGGCCCTCGTACCGCAACGCGGAGTAGCCTTTCGTACCCCTGATCCAGGAGCCGGGATCTGGGCCGTGCAGGTAGTTGCTGGTGCCGTCCTGGACGCCTTCGGGGGACAGCCTCACCGAAGGCGATGCCCCGGCGAAACGCATCGAGAACACCACCAGATGGGAGGCTACTTTCTCGAGCCGCAGGGTTCTCGGGCGGGTGGCTGGGGCTTCCTCTCCAACCGTTCCAGCTATTAGCACCCGGTCGCTCCCTGCAGAGAAGCTGTAGCCCCTGGCTCTGCCTACGTAGGCGAAAGAAGGATCTCCCTGGCCCTCATTCGCCTCGATCCGCGCAGGGAGCTTCGAGAGCAAGTCGATGGCTCCTGGGGTCGGCTGACGAGCCCTTTCGACCTCGGTTGCAGGTGCCGGCTCCAGCAGCGCAGCGACGACACGATCCCGCAGCTTCGTGCCTGCGGGATGAGAGGCGACCGACAAGACCAGGGCCGCTGCGACCACCGTCGCCGACCCAAGGGACCTCTCGGAATGGGGGAGTCTAGGGCCCTTCAGGCTGTACGAAGGAGCCTGGCGACGGACCGAGACCCAGCGTGCACCCCTCACTAGCGCGACTGGCTGGGCGGCGCTCTGCTTAGATCTGCATCGAAGCTGTCCGGGCAATGAACCCTGTCAGGTGGTGTCTATGTGGATCCCGGCAGCAGGCGAGTCTATCGGGGTGGCCCCTGCAAAGGTCTCAGAGCCGAAGAACGACGAAGACGAGTACCACTTGGTCACCCCCCATCCCGGAGGAGGTATAACCCTCACCTTGTACTGGTCGGAGGATGCAGCAGTGGTGGGGACCTTGATAGCGAAGTTGCCCGAGGCATCCGAGAGCCCGTTCTTGGGGGTCTTGCACCCGCAGGCATGGAAGACCGAGACGTAGGCTCCTTGGATGCTAAAGACATAGTACATCGCATGGCCCTGGATCAAGCCTGCCTCCCTCAGGGAGAAGTTGGCGGTAGAAGGAGGTGCAAGGGAGGTGGCCTCTGCGAATCCCGGAGCCCCGAAGCAGTGAGGCAGCGTACGTACCGGTTGCAGTGGTCGGGGGGTGTCGAGTGGAAGTTCCAGCGGGCGCAAGATGGAGCCGGGGAACCAGACGGACTAGGATGTTTCGGGCTCTCCAGCATCCATCGGGGAGCGTGTGGCTTGCCGGGGGACCTCATCCGACTCCGAGACTTGCGCGGCACCATCTTCGTTGCGGTCGAATTCGACTTCTGTGGTGCTGGGGAGGTCCGACGTGGAAGGGACGGCGTCTACCTTAGGCTCCTCTACCTCCTCGTTGCCGTTGCGCTCCTCCCCGCGCTCGCGCTCCCTACGAGCACCGCCCGGCCCCCGCCGTCCACGGGTAGCGTGTTGGGAGACACCGGCACCCATGAAGGCGATGTCTTCCTGAGCAGCCCCCGCAGCTTCCGCTGCCGCTTCGGCCTTGGTCCGTCCAGTATCGGCTGCCTTGGTCGACCTCAGGGCAGCGCGCCTGGCCACGTACCTCAGCCTCGCGTCCAGGGAAGCGACCGGCTCTAGGGCGATCTGAACCGCCCGTTGGCCTCCGGAGTCGTCCGAGGCCGTAAGGAAGTGTACTTGCAGTCCGGGCCTCAAGATCTCGGTGGGAAGGCCCGGAGAGTCGGAGACCTTGAAAGGAAGCGTGCGACCCTCCCTCAGGCTGTAGAGCACCCCCTGGCCCCGGTCAGGTTCGTAGACGAGGATTTCGCCGAATCGGGGCCTTGGTTCACGCGCTCTTTGCCCTGACGGGGGAATGACACCCTCCTTTCGCTTCCAAGCCTCGGCACCTCTTGGAATGCCCGCATGCGCAAGACCCCGACTTTATAGATCCCGTACCGACTTCGCAAGGCCTTTAGAGAACCGGGTTTGAAGCGGCAGCGTCACATTCCCTCTGTACCGGGGGGCAGCCGTCGACTCAGCCAGTCCGACGAACACGAATCTGTCCACATTCCCTCGGTACCGGGGGCGCCTCTTTGGATGGCGCATCCGAAGTAGAATTCGCTCTGCGGCGGCCAAGAGACTCAGGCTCGCTGGGGTGACGGATGAGCGAAGCTCCTGCTGCAGGAAACCAGGAGACCGAAGGCGTCTCGAGGATCGTAGAGGAAGTCTCCGGCGCCGTACTCGACTGGCTGGTTTCCAACGCACCGGTAATTCTTGCCGTCTTCGACACCGAGGGGGTCTGTAGGTTCCTCACGGGGAAGGCCCTCGAAGCTGCCGGAGTGGACCCCGAAAGAGCTGTGGGCAGGCCAGTAACCTACCTGTTTTCGAGCTCTCAGCAGGTACTTTCTCACTTCGAGCGTTGCTTGGCTGGCGAACGCAGCTGCTTGCAGCTCGTGCTCGGCGGTCGGGTCTTCGACGTGTGCTGCGAGCCCTTCAAGTCCGGGTCTGGAGAGGTTCAAGGAATAGTCGCAGTCGGCACCGACATCTCCGAGCAGGTCCGTGCTACCGAAGCGCTCGCGGCCGAAGAGGAGCTCTTGAAGGCGACTATAGAAGCGGTGGAGGACGCACTGGTCGTCACGGACTCGCAGGCCAGGATAGTCCTCTTCAACCGGGCAGCCGAGCGCCTGGTAGGCCTGAAGAAGGATCTCGCCGTCGGGAGGGTATTGGGCGAGGTGGTCGTCTTCGAGTCCGTCGACGGGGGTGCCCACTCGGTGGACACGTCAGCTCTCGCTCTCAGCTCGATAGAGCGCGAGCTCCCCATAGATCCAGGGAGGTCCATTCGCCTCAAGCGCGCAGACGGGTCGACGGTGGAAGTGGCGGCTCACTACTCGCCGATCAGGACCGTGGGGGAGTCGCCCTCCGGTGCCGTCCTTACGTTGAGGGACCTCAGCGAGGAGCGGCGCCGAGAGGAGGAGCGAATCCGTCTGGAGAAGCTCGAGTCACTGGCTCTGATGGCGAGCGGGCTCTCCCACGACTTCAACAACATGCTCGCTGCCATACTCGCCAACCTGGCTTTGGCCAAGGAGAGGTCCCAGTCGGCAGCGGTGAACGAGTTCATCGTGGAAGCCGAGACGGCGGCGAACCAGGCGAGGGAGCTGACCGCACGGCTGACCTCGTTTGCCAGGCCTGCGCCTTACGAGCCCAAACCCGTCGACCTCTCCGGCGTGATAGAGCAGGCGACGACTTTCGCCCTTGCCGGCAAGGACGTGGAGTTGGTGGTATCCGTGGCTCCGGACCTGTGGCCGGTCCTAGGCGACGAGAACCAGCTCATCCAGGTGTTCAACAACTTGCTGCTCAATGCCGAGCAGGCAATGCCGTCGGGGGGGTGCATAACCCTGAGGGCCGAGAACGTGGTGGTAACCGAGGGAGAGCCCACCGCTGGGCCCTACCTGCGAGGAGGGCGCTTCGTCAAGGTGATCGTGGAGGACCAGGGTGTAGGCATCCCGCCGGAAAACCTGGAGAAGGTCTTCGACCCGTACTTCACGACGAAGCCCGAGGGCACCGGCTTGGGCCTGTCGACCACCTTTTCGATCGTCAAGAAGCACGGCGGTCACATGGGCATCTCCTCCGAGCTCGGCAGGGGGACGGTAGTCCTCGTCTACCTCCCGGCTGCCGAAGTCCCCGAAAGCCAAGGCCCGGCCGCCGACCGCGCTCCGGTGAGGACCCCAGCGGCGGACACTCCGGAAGCCGAAGCCCAGGGTGATCGACCTCAGGCAGCCGAGGCGGACACGGCGGAGGTAGGCGTACGGGCCGAAACGGCGGGAACCGGTGCCGGGGTCGTCTCGGGCACGGGAGCTCCCGTAGTCGGTAGGGCGCTGGTCATGGACGACGAGCCCGGCGTGCGCCGGGTAGCGCAGCTGGCTCTCGAGGAAGCGGGCTGGCGGGTCGACCCGGTAGAGGACGCCATCCATGCCATCGAGAAGTTCAGGGAAGCCCTCCAGGAGCGCAAGCCCTTCGACGTGGTCGTACTCGATTCGACCATGAGGAAGGGTCTGGGCGGGGCGGCGACATTGGCGGAGTTGAGGAAGCTGGACCCGCAGGTGAAGGCAGTAGCTTTCACCGGCCATGCTGACGACTACACGAGGAGGGCGCTGCAGGAGGAAGGCTTCGAGGAAGTCGTGGCCAAGCCGTTCAAGCTGGACGACCTGAGGTCCGCGGTCTCCAGGGTCGTGGGGACAGGGGAAGGCCGCGACATCTGAGACCCGACCGGGTCCGGGCCCTGCAAGAGGAGCGCGCCGCTGCGGTGCGAGTGCCCGGTGACATCCGGACGGCAGCACGTGGGGTCCCAGGACCAGCACGAGCGGTAGGGCCTAATGGCCCCGTGTCCGCTTCAGTAAGTGGGCTATCTTCGGAGCCGATGGGCGATTTTCTCGAACTCTGTCGGGAAAAAGTCGTCATCTTCGACGGCGCAATGGGCACCCAGATCCAGGCTCGGGACCTCGGGCCCGACGACTTCTGGGGACAAGAGGGATTCAACGAGATCCTCAACCTCTCGCGTCCCGACCTCATCTCCGAGATCCATGCCTCCTACTTCGAGGCAGGCGCCGACGCGGTCGAGACCAATACTTTCGGGGCCTTTGCCGTAGTGCTCTCCGAATACGACGCCGTCGACAAGGTCTACGAGATCAACTACGAGGGAGCACGGCTCGCCCGGGAAGTAGCTTCCTCCTTCGAGGACAAACCCCGCTTCGTCACAGGCTCGGTAGGGCCGGGAACCAAGCTGCCGAGTCTGGGCCAGACGACTTTCGAGTTTCTCGAGCGCTCCTATGCCGATCAGATGGTGGCACTGATCGAGGGCGGGGTTGACGCTCTTCACATCGAGACGTGTCAAGACATCCTCCAGACCAAGGCGGCCATAGCCGGGGCCCATCTGGCCTTCGAGAGGACGGGAAGGCGGGTGCCTGTCATCGTCCAGATCACTATCGAGACCACGGGGACGATGCTCCTCGGGACCGAAGTGTCGGCTGCGGTAGTCGCCCTGGAGCCCTACGACATCGACTTCTTGGGCCTCAACTGCGCGACCGGACCCAAGGAGATGGTAGAGCACGTCCGGACTCTCTCTGCTACGAGCCCGAAGATGATAAGCGTGCTTCCAAATGCGGGGTTGCCCGAGCTCTCGGAAGACGGACCGAGATACACCTTGACGCCTGAGGAGTTCGTCTCCTACCACGAGATGTTCGTGGAAGAACTCGGCGTGAACGCGGTAGGGGGGTGCTGCGGTACGACCCCAGAATTCATCAGGCTGCTAGCCGAGAGGATCGGCGACCGGGCGCCGGTCGAACGGAAGCCGGTCCTGGAGCCGTCGCTATCCAGCCTCTACTCGGCGACCCCTATCCGGCAGGAGACCTCTTTTCTGATAGTGGGCGAGAGGGCCAACGCCAACGGGTCCAAGAAGTTCCGGGAAGCGATGCTTGCCGAGGACTGGGACACTTGCGTCGGTATCGCCACGGACCAGATAAGGGAGGGTGCACACGTACTCGACCTCTGCGTTGACTATGTCGGGAGGGACGGCACCTCCGACATGTCCGAGTTGGCCTCCAGGCTGGCGACCCAGTCGACTATTCCCATAGTTCTCGACTCGACCGAGCCCGCAGTAATCGAGGCGGGTCTCGTGCGGCTGGGTGGGCGGTCGGTGATCAACTCGATAAACCTGGAGGACGGGGAAGCGAAGATGTCCGTCCTCTGCCCCTTGGCCAAGAAGTTCGGGGCCGCTTGCATCGCCTTGCTGATCGACGAGGAGGGTCAGGCTCGGACGGTCGAGTGGAAGCTGCGAGTTGCTCACCGTATATACGAGCTCGCGACCAAGAAATACGGCCTTCGTCCCCAGGACCTCATCTTCGACGCCCTGACTTTCCCATTGACTTCCGGCCAGGAAGACCTGCGAAAGGACGGCCTTCATACCATCGAGGCGATACGGCGTATCAAGGAGGAGCTGCCCGGGGTCTTCACGATACTGGGCGTCTCGAACTGTTCCTTCGGCCTCTCTCCTGTTGCCCGCCCGGTACTCAACTCGGTCTTCCTGCACGAGGCTCTCCAGGCTGGACTCGATGCTGCCATCGTGCACGCAGGCAAGATCCTCCCCCTGAACAAGATCCCCGAAGAGCAAATCAGTGTCGCCAAGGACCTGATTTACGACAGGCGCAGGGACGACTACGACCCACTCCAGGAGTTCATCGCGCTGTTCGAGGGCCAGGAGTCTGCTGCCGAGTCAAAGGCGGACATCTCTTCGCTCCCCGTAGAGGAGCGCCTCAGGCAACGAATCATCGACGGCAACCGCAACGGTTTGGAGGAGGACCTCGAGGAGGCGCTGGAGCGCTACGACCCCTTGTCCATCATCAACGACTTTCTCCTCGAGGGCATGAAGGTCGTGGGAGACCTCTTCGCTTCGGGGAAGATGCAGCTGCCCTTCGTATTGCAGTCAGCCGAGTGCATGAAGCAGGCCGTGTCGTACTTGGAGCCTCGCATGGAAAAGGTCGAGGGCCAGCGCAAGGCCAAGGTGGTGCTCGCTACCGTCAGGGGAGACGTCCACGACATCGGCAAGAATCTGGTCGACATCATCCTCTCCAACAACGGGTACGAGACGATCAACCTCGGGATAAAGGTCCCCATCGGCGAGATGGTCCGCGCCATGAAGGAGCACGAGGCCGACGTGTTGGGCATGTCGGGGTTGCTGGTCAAGTCGACCCAGGTGATGAAGGAGAACCTCGAGGAGCTCAACCGGTTAGGCCTGCACGACTGGCCGGTGATTCTCGGCGGGGCCGCACTGACACGCAGCTACGTGGAAGCTGACCTACGGAAGATCTACAAGGGAAGGCTCTTTTACGGCAAGGACGCCTTCGAGGGCTTGCAGACCATCGAGAAGCTGGTCGAAGGGAAGCGGACCGGCACCCTTCCGGAGGACTTCGGGCGCACACCTTCCACCAGGGTTTCCACGCTGAGGGAGACCATCTTGAAGGGTGAGGGCGGACCGGAGACGAAGCAAGTCGTCCGCTCGGACGTCTCCACTACGGTGGATATCCCCAGGCCGCCTTTTCTCGGGTCCCGAATCGTCAAGGGCCTGAGCCTCGACGAAATCGCCGGGTACCTGAACCGCACAGCCCTCTTCAGGAACCAGTGGCAGTTCAGGCGGGGCTCGAGGTCGGAAGAAGAGTACGCCGAGGTCATCGAGAAAGAGGCGGAACCTGCCCTCCGGCACTGGCTGGGACGGGCAATGAGGGAGAAGCTGCTGATCCCTCAGGTGGTTTACGGGTATTGGCCTGCGAAGTCCGAAGGGAACGAGATGGTCGTCTACGAGCCCGAGGACCCCGAAAAGGAGGTGCTCCGCTTCGACTTTCCTCGCCAGCCCGGTGACCGGCGTCTGTGCCTTGCAGACTTCGTCCGTCCGGTAGAGTCCGGCGAGGTCGACTACGTCGGTTTCTTCGTGGCGACCATGGGGCCCAAGGCGACCGAGAAGGCACACGAGCTCTTCGAGAGCGGCGAATACAGGGACTACCTCTACCTCCACGGCCTCTCGGTGGAGATGACCGAGGCACTGGCCGAGTACTGGCACAAGCGAATGAGGGAGGAGTGGGGCTTCGGAGACGAGGACGCCCCCGACTTAGCGGGTCTCTTCAAGCAGGGCTACAGAGGATCCAGGTACTCCTTCGGGTACCCTGCCTGCCCGAACCTGGAGGACCAGGAGAAGCTCTTCCGGTTGCTCGAGCCGAGCCGCATCGGGGTCGAGTTGTCCGAGGAGTACCAGCTCCAGCCCGAGCAGTCGGTCTCGGCAGTGGTGATGCACCACCCCGAGGCCAAGTACTTCATCATTCGGTAGGTTCTTGGCGGCCCTCCGTCGGGGCAATCTCGTGGGCGCTCCCCTCTCGGCTGCCCTCGGGTGTTCGGTTACTTGTCGCTACTGGAGGACAGCCACTGGGTCGGGAGCAGTGCGCTGGCTCTCTCGACTAGCTCCGAGTCCCAAGATATGCAGGTACTGCCGGTGGCTCGGGCCGTCGCTGCGTACAGAGCGTCGGCGGTACGCAGGAATGACCGGGTTCCCAGCCGGCCGGCTAAACGAATGAGCTCTTGGTCCAGTGGGACCAGTTCGAGTCCCGGTACCTTCTGCAATCTCTGGAACGAGTCCTCGCCAACCTCTGGCCGTCCCGTTCGCCGCGCAAGCGCACATGCAGCCTCCAGCGGCATCACGGCCGGAGCGTACAGAGGTGTACGTAGGTCCAGCACTGCCGACAAGAACGCCACGCTGTCATCGTGAAATCGGTCGTGCGGGTCGTAGGCCGCGACCCACACGTTGGCGTCTACGGTGATCACTTGCTAAAGGTGGTCCCTTCGACTTCGATCCTCTTCGAGGATCTCGGTGGCGGTGGGGCGTGGCGACGAGTCCCGCAGGTTCTCCTCTCCGATGCGGACCCAGTCGTGGAGCCACTGCTGGGGCCGCTCCGTGTAGGTCAGGCCTTCTTCCTCCTCGAGCCACCGGCTGTACAGCTCGATGGTCACGTCGCGGATTCGCTTGCCGAGGAGAGCGCTTCTCGCCTTCACTCTCCTGTAGAGCTCGTCGGGTATGTCTATCGTGGTCTTCATTGCGGACTGGTCGAAGTCGCACTCCACGGACGGTTGCTAGCCATATTTACGGGCCGTATTGCTGGATTCCAGCATAGTAGCACCTCAGGAGTGCTGGCGCAACGGAGGATTTGGTCTTTTCGGGAGGCGACTATTCCTGACAGAGCGCAGAAGAGGGCGGATCGGACGGCGAAAGCAAGACTTGTATGTAGCGGTGTACCGGTTCCTCGGGCACTCTCCCGAGCGCGTAGAACATCCCACTGCCCCTACCCTGCCGCCCACGCAAGCCATCCCGGGCGTGCGGTGGCCGTCTCGCAACATCGGGATCGTCGTGCCAGTGCCGGAAGGGGTCTTCTCGCTCTGCTCCTCCAGGAGGTCGGGGGCTTCTTCCAGGCGCCCCTGCCGTATGAGGAATGAAAAACTCGGCGAGGCGCACCTTCGGAGCTATCCACGGGCAGGGTACCCCCTTGCTTCGAGGATCTCGATCGCCGACCTGAGTTGGTTCTCGCCGCTCTCCAGTTCCCGCCCGTAGCAGTCATCTCGGCGCAGCAGGTCGCGCAGAAAGCGTCCGGTGGCGGATACCCTCTCGTCGTGGCTATGGTGGCCCAAACGGCGCTCTGGTGCGCGAATGGCTCGGGGTCTTTCTCAGTCCTTGGGGTTATGAACCGAGGGGTCCGGGCGGATGGCAGGGCTAGCGGTTGTGGTCTTAGCGACGGCTAGCCCGCGACAGTCGCCTCGCAACCCACCTACAGCTGGCAAAACCTGCCGTTTTTCGGAGGCAACGTGCAATTCGAGCCCCGCAGCGGCTTCTCCGTACCGCACGTCCGGTCCCAGCTCCGCCTGACGTAGGCCAGCCCAGGAGTAAGCACATCCCGGACAACGACAGGACAGCCGCCGTATCTCAGCAGGACGAGATCACCCCGCCGCCTACGACCTCGTCTCGGTCGTAGGCGACGGCGACCTGGCCCGGCGCCGGCGCCCAGACCGGACGGTCGAACTCGATTCTGACCGTCGTGCCTCCCTCGGGGTAGAGGGTGGCCGGTGTGGGGGCCGAGTTGTAACGCACCTGCACCTCGGCTCGTACGGGTGACTCGGGGACCCGGCCCGAGACCCAGTTGAAGTCCTGGACCTCGACCGCTGCCACGAAGAGCTCCTCACGTGGTGCCACCACGGCGGTACCCGATGCCCGGTCGACCGACTTCACGTAGAGCCTTCGCCCCGCGGCCAGCCCCAGCCCTCTGCGCTGACCGACGGTGACCACCCCTGTGGCGGCCGTACCCAGCCGTCTCCCGAGGGTGTCCACGAGCTTCAGCCGTGGTCTCCTGCCCGACTGCTCGGCCACGAACGTGTCTACGCTGCGCCTGCCGACGAAGCATACGTCCTGGCTTTCGGGCTTGGAAGCGGTCCTCAGCCCTAGCGACGAGGCGGTGGCCCGGACCTCCTCCTTGGTCATCTCGCCGATGGGGAAGAGCAGCCGGGAAAGGGCATCCTGGCCGAGCATGTACAAGACGTAGCTCTGGTCCTTCGCTCTGTCCTTGCCCCTCAGAAGTACATGGCGGACGGCGCCCTCTCGACCGAACTCGGACCAGGGCTCCGCTCCACCCTGGGCAGCGGGCGCAGCGACGGTGTTCGACGCAGCAGCGGAGGCGGAAGCTGCCACAGTGTCGGGCGCAGCGACCGTGCCGGGGGAGAGCGGCCGCCGGGCGATGCGTGCATGGTGGCCGGTGGCAACGTAGTCGCAGCCGAGGCGCCGTGCCTTCTCCATCAACAGGTCGAACTTCACGACGCGGTTGCACTCCACGCACGGGTTGGGCGTAAGTCCTTGCAGGTACGACTCGACGAACGGCGAGACCACAGCCTCCTCGAAGGAGTCGACGAAGTCGAAGACGTAGTAGTCGATCCCCAGTTGCGAGGCGACTCGCCGGGCGTCGGCCGCGTCGCCTGCCGTGCAGCAGCCGCTCTCGGCGAAGCCTCCGTCGGGCGCCCACAGCTTCAGGGTCACCCCGACTACCTCGTATCCGGCTCGGACCAGGAGCGCAGCAGCTACGGAAGAGTCCACTCCGCCGCTCATTGCGACGAGGACCGCCGGGCGCTCGGCTGGGTGTCCCCCTCCTGCGAACTCGGAGGAATTCCGAGGGCCTTCGGGTGGGGGGTGGCCAGGGCCAGGCCGACTTACCCGCACGCCAGGAGAAGCTCCGTTACTCGTCACCCGGCACCTACCCGGTGGCAAGCCTCGGCCATGACCCTCGGGCGGCAATCTGTCTCCGAACCGCACGGGCCAGAGCCGCCACGGCCGCCTCGACGTCGGCGAGCTCGCTTGTCCTCCCGAAGGAGAAGCGAAGGGCGGACCGGGCCTCGGAAGGCCCCAGTCCCATCGCAGACAAGACGTGGGAGGGCTCGAGGCTTCCGGAAGCACACGCCGACCCAGAAGAGGCGCATACGCCCTCCCGATCCAGCAGGATCAGCAATTCCTCGGCAGCAGAGCCGGGTATGCGGACGTTCGATATGTGGGGAAGCCTCTCGGCCTGGGCCGCCGTGACCACTGCCTCCGGGACCTCCTCCAGGACCCTTTGCTCCAGAAGGTCACGAAGGGCCCCCGTCCGCTCGGCGAACTCGTGGCGCTTCGCGGCGGAGATGCTTGCCGCCAGTCCGAATCCCGCAATGGCGACCACGTCGTGCGTTCCCGCTCTGCGCCCCAGCTCCTGGGCCCCGCCGTGAGCCACCCTCTGTAGGGGCGTTTCCTCACGGACCACCAAGGCCCCAGCCCCCTGGGGCCCTCCGATCTTGTGGGAGCTCAAGGTGATGGCGTCCACTCCCAGAGCGTCGAAGGACACGTCCTGACTCGAGAATGCCTGGCACGCGTCCGAGTGGACGACGGCGTCGGGGGCGAGGTCCCTCACAAGTTCTGCCACCTCTCGCACCGGCTGGATGGCCCCGGTCTCGTTGTTCGCAGTCATCACCGAGACCAGGCCGGTACGACCCGCGGCATCGTCCTCGAGGAGCTCGGACAGCCGGTCCAGGTCTACGGTTCCTTCGGGCCCCACTGGGGCCAGGTCTACCTCGAAGCCGAGGGTGCGCAGCCACAGGGCCGAGTCCAAGACCGCGTGGTGCTCGACTGCCGAGACGACCACGCGGTCGAGGCCTCGCTCCCTCTGCGCAGCGGCGATGCCCTTGACCGCCAAATTGTCCGCTTCGGTCCCCCCTGACGTGAAGATCACCTCGGAAGGGTGAGCTCCTACCGTGGCGGCTACGGCCTCCCTGGCCTCCTCGACAATCGCAGCAGCGCTGCGGGCGCGCCGGTGTATGCCGGAGGGGTTTCCCGGGCCTTCCTCGAAGAGGCGGCAGACCAACTCCACCACTTCGGGCAGGGGCGGCGTCCCGGCGGCGTGGTCGAGGTAATGCGAGTCCGAAGGGGCCATAGGCGAATCCCTGCAAGCGTCGAGGCCGACTTTCCACATTGAAACAGAAGAGTAGGCCCCCGTCGCTGCCAAATGGCTACCGGGCTAGGCGGTGGCGGACCCTCGGCCTGCCGGATCGGGTGAGGCGGTGGAGTATTACTGCGCCGGGCCCGCTGTTCGGTCGTAACTTCGGGACTCCTCGGGCATGAGTAGCAGACCTACTCCGGGCCGCCGGGGGCGCGCAGCCGAGGAGTACCGAAGTTACGACCGATTACCAGGTAGGCAGCCCCTCCCAGCACCGGCACCACCAGGCAAACGGTTACCCACAAGGACTTCCTTGCGAGCCTGAACCGGTCCGGCCCACCAAGGGTCGCGTCCACTACCGACCAGAGCCAGAACCAAAGGGCCACCAGGGCCACTATGCCGCTGTATATGACCTTCTCTTCCGCGCTCACCTGGCTCCTCCCTCGAGAGACCCTGGCTTCGAGGCTACCCAGTCTGAGGGTGATGCGGTTCGCCCAAGGAGGCAACCGCCCCCCGGGCAGGCACGTCCTGGCGGCTTTCCCGGCGCCCGGGGAACGAGTCAGAGCGCGAGCGCTTGCAGGAACGCGTCTGGCGTCTCGATCATCGGGTACCTTCCCGCTCCTTCAATGGTCACGACCTCTACGCCGGCGAGCTCTCGTCGAAGGACCGCGAGGGACGGCGCGCAGCGCCTGAGGTAGGCGCGCCCGACGACGATGCGAGTCGGCACTTTCAGTTCCCCCGCTCTGGAGACCCACTCGGACCACAGGTCGGCGTGCCTTCGCCTCCTTGCGGCAACGGCCTTGTAGCCGGGCCGCATAGCGGTCTCCCTTATGGCTCCGTACCGGACCAGCTCGTGCTTTCCCCTGCCTGCTGCTGCTATCTGGCGAAGGCGTCTCCTCAGGTCGAAGGAGGCCTTCAGCCCCGCCAGGACGTCGGCCAGCGGGAGCGGCGCGAAGTCCCCTGCGACCGCCGCTCCCCCTCTCGGCTTCGAGGGACGAGGCAGTTCGGGGTTCGTCAGTACGAGACCGGAGACTTTTTCGGGTCGGGAGAGGGCCAGCGCGATTCCCAAGGGCGCTGCGTCCCCGTGCACGCAGACCAGGGCGGCAGAGTCTACGGTCTTGTCGATGAATCTGGCCGCGAACCTGAGATAGTCGACGGGCTCGTATCGGAGGGCAGGGCGGTCCGATCCGGAAGACCCGATGTGGTCGAGAGCGAGGACGCGGCCGATCCGCTCGGGTTCCGCTAGTTGAAGGGCGTACACGAACGAACCCTCGTCGAGGGCGGGCAGGAGCACGACAGGACGACCACGGCCCGCCTCCCTGAAAGCGAGGAAGGTGCCTCCCAGCTCGAGAGTTCTCGACTCCACCTTTCCGACCGATCCCTACCGACTGTCGGTTAGGATTCATTGTGGCAACGGAGACGGCGGAGTGCTCGTCAGGGCAGGTCAGGGCGACCTGAATTCACCGGTGCGGTCCCCCCGCCAGTCCAGCTCACCGCAAGACGCGCTCACTGGAGGCGAGCGTGGCATCCTACCAGGACCGATACTGGCGCCACTTGATGGTCTCGGCCGCGCTCCTGGAAGAGGACGACCGCGTCCTCTTGGTAGAAAACCTCCGCCCGTGGAGGGGTGCCAGCGAGTGGACAGTCCCTGCCGGCATCCTCGACCCGGACGAGACCCTCATAGACACGGCCGCCAGGGAAGTAGAAGAAGAGACCGGGCTCAGGGTGACGGACTGGGACGGCCTGGCATACGTCGTCCACCGGATCTTCGTCCCCATCAAGCTGCAACTGGCCGTGTACGTCTTTGCGGCGAGGTCCTTCGAGGGAGAGCTGACGATAGCTGACCCCGACGGCGTAGTGGTCGACGCCACCTGGGCGACCAGGGAAGAGATCCCCAAGTTGATGGGATCGAACGTTCTGTCGGACCCGCTGCTCGCTTGGCTCGAAGGCCCCAGGGTTACGAGGTTCTACGAGTACAGGGAGACCACCCCAGACGAAGGGGACCTGCTGCGGACGTTGCAGGGACTGCCGCCGCGGTAGTGCCGGGCGCCATCTTCACCACGCTCGTATGCTCGGTCTGCTACTCTGCGGGTTGCCCGAAGGGCACCCCTCTTCGTGCCGCGGCTTGGTAGTGGGGACGGCGCCGGTCCAGGACGCTTCGTACTCGAGACGAGGCAGCTCCGGGGACTCATGACGCGGCAGCGAGAGATGGCGATTTACCAGCCGCGCCCTTTGCGTGCAATGGAACGCCTGGAGAAGGGTAGTGCCGCGCGTATGGACGAAGGGCAGATTCCGAAACCTGGGTATCGTGTCGCCACTTGCGTCGGCGGCCAGGTACGTCGCGTCCCTGCCCGGGTCCATTGCAGCGCTTCTCCGGCGTGAGTCGCGCTCCCTCAAGCAAGGATTTGCCGCCAACCTCGTATCTTCGTCCGGCGACCTCATAGCCGGGGCGATCCTGGGCTCGGTGACCGGAAGGCTGGAAGCACTTCCCGGCCTCCTCATCCTAATTCCTCCGGCAATCGGCATGAGGGGGAACATCTTCGCAGCTATGGGCTCTCGCCTGGGGACATCCCTTCACCTGGGGGAATTCAAGGTCTCCTTCCGACGGGGGGAGGTTCTGGGCGACAACATCGCCGCGGCCACGGTGAACACCTTGGTCACCAGCGCACTGATGGCGCCAATGGCCCGTGTGGTCTCGGTGGCCTTCGGGATATCTGCGATTTCCACCACGGATTTCCTTGCGATCAGCCTGATTGGCGGGGTTCTGTCGTCGGCCGTCGTCCTGGTCGTGACCGTGGTCATAGCTGTCGTCTCGGCCCGTCGCGGCTGGGACCTCGACTACGTATCGCCCCCCCTCGTGACGGTAACTGGCGACATCGTCACTCTCCCCTCGCTGGTACTGGCGTCCTACCTGGCCCAGGTGAGGCTCGTCACTCCCATCGTGGCTTCTTCTGCCCTCGTGATGGCTACGGCGGTCATCGTGATGGAGCTGCGGCGTGCTACCGAGCGAGTGCGGCGGATCGTGAGGGAGTCGGCGCCGGCGCTGGTGCTGGCGGCCCTGGTAGACATTGTCGCGGGGGTGACCCTGGAGAAGCGGCTGGAGACGTTCCTAGTCTTCCCCGCCTTCTTGGTGATGCTCCCGGCGTTCTTGGAAAACTCGGGATCGCTTGGTTCGATGCTGGCGGCTAGGCTCGCGTCCCGGCTTCATGCCGGACTTCTCCGTCCAAGGCCACACCCGTTCGAGGCTGCACCCGAACTGGTTCTGATCTACATGCTGTCGGTACCGGTATATCTTTCGCTGGGCGTCTCCGCTCACGTGCTCGCCGGCCTGTTGGGAGTAGGGGGACCTGGACTTTTGGCGATGGTGGCCATCACCATGCTTGCAGGATCCATTGCCGTGACGGCAGCGATGGTAGTTGCCTACTACGGAGCCGTCGCCTCGTACCGTCTTGGCCTCGATCCGGACAATCACGGCGCCCCGCTCGTCACCTCGAGCATGGATGTAGCAGCCTCGGTGGCGTTGGTGGTCGTGATAGCGCTCTTCGGCTACGCGGCGCTCTGAGAGTGCACGTCTCCGCCTCGACCTCGAGGCGCCCGACACTTGGAGCGGACGCTTCGGGCCCGAGTGGGGGTCAGATTGCGACCACCGAGTCGTCCTCGCAGGGGTGGCACTCCAGTTCGAGGGTGGAGTGCCCGATACCGAAGCGCTCTTGCAGCTTAGCGGAGAGCCTTTCTCGCTCTTCCTGGGCGTCGTGAAGGCTCATCTCTTTTCGAAGCACCACGTGGCCTGATAGGGCCAGGTTCTCGGAAGAGAGGTTCCAGACGTGAAGGTGGTGGACCGCCTCCACGCCCGGTTGCGAGCAGAGGAATGCCCGCACCTCCTGCACGTCGATGTGGCGCGGTGCACCTTCCAGCAGGACGTGGGACACCTCCCAGAGGATCCTGGCGGAGCCGATGCACATCACTCCGGCGATCAGCAGAGACAGTGCCGGGTCGAGCCAGTAGGCGCCCCAGCCCACCATTGCAAGACCCGACAGCGCCGTGGCTGCGGAAAGGGACACGTCGGCTCCGAGGCTCAGCAACACTGCCCTGGAGTTGAGGTCGGACGCCCGCCCTTTGGCGACCACGAGAACGCTCACGCCGTTTACCAGTACCCCAACGGCTGCCGTCGCGGCGACGACCCCGCCGGACAGGGACGGAGGCTCGGCCAGCCGTGAAAGTGCAGTGCGGGCGACGAGGGCTGCCGCTCCGATCAAGAGCAGGGCGTTGAACTGGGCTGCCAGCACCTCGGCTCGCTGGAAGCCGTATGTGAGGCGGCGGGTGGGAGGTGAGGCGGACAAGAGGTAGGCAGCGAGCCCCACGCTGAGAGCCAAGACGTCGGACGCGTTGTGCGCTGCATCGGAGACCAGAGCCAGGGAGCCAGCCAGGAGCCCTGCGGCCAGCTCTGCCACGACGAAAGCCACGTTGAGGGCTACGGCGATGCCGAGCGCTCGCGCCTTGCGCTGTCGGAGCTTCGTAGGAGGGGCTGGCGTATGGCTCATGTCTGGTCAGGCCGGTGGTGCAGGGGCGGTAGAAGGACCCCCGGCCGAGGTTCACTCGGCCTGCTTGCGGCCGAAGAGCTTCTCGTCCAGTCGGAAGATCCCCACTGCCAGTCCCCAGGCTCCCGCTGCCCCTACCGTTACCAGACCCGACAGCGACATTGCCTTGGAAGTGGAGACCCCCGCCACCGAAAGGACCAGGTAGCCAACGAGAAGCAGCACGAGCGGCACCGCCCCGACCAGCGCGACGATCCCTATCGCTCCTGCACGACCGCTCCTCTCGGTATGAGCTGCGTCGTCTCGTACGGAGGAACCCTCGTTGTCCGGCATTTTTCCTTCTCCGCTAAACTGTGCTTGCCCTGGTTCAGGTTACGGAATTCCCGAGGCCGGATTTTCCCAAATAGCTCTGGAGCCTGTCTTGTCCGAGGTCGGTGCGGCAGCCCTCATCAATACTGCCAGGAGGTCGCACTCTGCTTCGTCTGCGGAAGCAAAGGACCTGGCGGACGGAGCGTTTCCCAGGGCCGAGGTGAGCATCGTCGTGCCCGTCTACAACGAGGCCAAGATCCTCCCCAGGACCCTCCCCCAAATCCTCGCGTTGGCAGCGGAGTTGGGCCCGTGCGAGGTGCTGGTGGTGGACGACGGGTCCTCGGACTCGACGCTCGAGGTAGCCGGCAAGCTTCTGGAGGGCTTCCCTCGGGCGGAGCTGCTCTGGCACCCGAGCAACAAGGGCAAGGGAGCTGCAGTCAGGACCGGCGTGGGGCGGTCGAGGGGCCGACGCGTCGTATTCGTCGACGCAGACCTGTCTCCGGACCTCGAAGGGGGACTCGAGCGAGGTCTGAGGGAGCTGGAGCGAGCCCACGTAGCGGTCGCATCGAGGGCTGTGGAAGGCGCGGTGGTCCAGGGGGCGACCGTGCTGCGCAAGGCTCTTGGTCTGGGTTTCAGAGTGTTCCGGCGGGTCTTCGCGGACCTCGGAGTTGTCGACACCCAGTGCGGACTCAAGGCCTTCCGGGCCGAGGCGGCCAAGGTTCTCTTTCACTTCCTAACCGCCGAAGGGTTCGCGTTCGACGTGGACGTCTTGATGACCGCTGCCGAACTCGACCTTCGAGTCGTCGAGTTCCCCACGAGGTGGAAGGCTGTCGAGCCGTCGTCCGTTAGGCCATTCAGGGATGGACTGGGAATGGCCGCAGAGGTGCTCAGGCGGCGCTACTTTCGGGGGCGACCCTCGCCCGTTCCTTGCGTGACCGTCCCCCTCGAGCATTGGCGATCCGGGGATCCCGAGTCCCTGACCCGCAGACTGCGTACGGGAGACCTTGTCGTGCAAGACGGCGAGAAGGTGGTGGTATTGCTGTTTCTTACGCCACCACAGGGAGCGCGCTCGGTGGCCTCCCGCCTGGCAGCACTGCTGGATACGTCGCAGGTGGAGATTTCCTCGGTCGGGCACCCACAGGCCTTCGAGTACGCCCGACGTGCCCTGACCTCCATTCCCGGGACTTCCGACACCGAATGTTCGTTCGTGTGACCCTGCGGGGCTCGCACGGGAGGAGCACGGGTCTGCCTCCGGGGCGGCGAACTTTCTCGACGGGGGCGGGTCGGCACGGGTGAGGGCCCCCTTCTGCTTCCATTCACCTGCCTCGAGTAGCTCCGGTCGCGCCATGCAGGCACGGGATCTGCGGCGCTCCTTGCGGCTTCTGCGCGGTTTCTTGACGGAGCAGACTCAGCCTGAGCGTTTCTACACTCTCCTCGCCGAAGACACCTGTGAGCTGCTGGCCGAGGTTGTCGACTTCGACTCCGCTCTGGTAGCCGACATCGGCGGAGGCCCGGGTTACTTCGGGGAGGCGGCGGCCCGACGAGGAGCCTTCGCGGTCACGGTAGACCGCTCCTTTGCCGAACTGCACCTCCACGGCAGGCAGCCGCGCAACGCCGTGGTGGGCGATGCCACGGCCTTGCCGCTCGCAAGCGACGCTTTCCACTTGGTGCACAGCTCGAACGTCCTCGAGCACGTCCCCGACCCTGGCGAACTCCTGGACGAGGCACTGCGCATCACCCGCCCTGGCGGTGTGGTGTTCGTCGCCTTTACGGTCTGGCTGTCGCCCTGGGGCGGCCACGAGACCTCTCCCTGGCACTTTCTGGGGGGTGAACGGGCGGCGAGAATCTACGAACGTCGACACGGCAGACCACCCAAGAACAGGTACCTCGAGACCTTGTTTCCCGCCTACGTTTCGACTTCGAGAGGCTGGTCCGCGCTCGCTCCGACGCCCGTGTACTGGCCTGTTTCCCGCGTTACTACCCGCGGTGGGCAGATTTCCTCGCAAGGCTTCCCCTCCTCCGAGAGTTCGTGACGTGGAACCTCGCCGCCGTTCTCTCCAGGTCCTAGGCGGCCGGCTGGCCTTCTGGCTCGGCGCAGCGGCCTTTTCGGGCTCGTCCTTTCTGGCACTCGTGGTCGCCTCCCGGTTCCTCTCGCCCGGAGAGCTGGCGGGAATGGCGGCGCTGCTGGTCCTCTCCCTCGTGGCCGCGGTCGTCCCCGGCTCGGTCCAGATCGAGAGGGCCGCTGCCGCAGTTGACGAGGAATTCCAGGGGGAACGGTCGTTTTACTCGGGTAAGGGCCTCGTCGTAGGAACGGCTGCCACCACGGTGGCTGTACTGGCCGCGATGGCCTTCGGGCTCGACGTGGTGGGCGCTGCCGCAATCGGCGCCCAGTTCGTGCCCGCGCTGCGACTCAGCGCCTCCAGGGGGGCATTGATGGGTTCGGAGCGCTTCTCCCTCCTGGGAGCTTCCTACGGAGTGGAGGCCCTGGCCAGGTTCGTCGCCTCTACCGTGCTGGGTATCGCCCTGGGAGAGGCGGGCTTCGGCGTCGGGATCTTCCTGGCGACGGTCGTGGCCCAGTGGGCCGGCCGGACGAGGTGGTTCTCGTCCCGGGGTTCAGAGCGTCCCGAGGGTAAGCCGCTAGCCCGCCGAAGCGTCACTGGCTCGATCCCAGGTTTCGAACGTCCGTCGGTCGGTGCGGCTGCGGTTTCCATCGCGTCCGCCCTTTCTCTCGCCAATGCCGACCTGCTCAGTATCTCCCGCAGGTTGGCCCCCGCAGAGGCCGACGCTTTCGCTGCTGCAGCGATCCCATCGAAGAGCGTCTTCATTGCCCTCTTCGTCGGCGGCTGGATGTTCTTCTCGAGGGTGCGAAGGGGTGGGAGCAGCGTGGCGGCCGTCAGGTTGGCGGCGGGCGCTGTCGTGCTGGGCACGCTCTTGGGTATCGCGGCGACCGGGGCAGGACCGACGGTCGCGGCGCTGCTGGACAGGCCAAGATCTCCCGCGCCCTTGGTATTTCTCCTCTGCCTCGCCATGGCGCTGGCTTCCGGCACTTGGACCCTTGTCAACCTGTCTCTTTCCCTCGGAAGGCGGCGCGCGTGGGTGGGCTCCTCGATCGGCGTCGCCGTGTGGGTCGTCCTCGCTCTGCGCGCTTCTACCGCGGTCGACCTTTCCGTGAGTCTGCTGGCAGCCAACGCGATAGCGTTTCTTGCCAGCGCGCTTTACGCCTCGGGGTCGGGGACTGCGGAAGGCGCCCGCGGCACCGGTCATTCTCCGGGAGCGACGAGGGCGAGGGAGGACCTCTTCGAGCGCCTCGGGATGGACCGGGTCTTCGGCGGGGTCGCCATCGCATTCATCGCTGCGGTCTCCTTCCTCCAGCAGCCCGGCAAGCTGGTCGCCGACACCAAGATCGATCTTGCCATCGACCCGGTCTTCTTCCTCCGGCGCGCTTACGACACATGGGACCCGCTTGGCTACTTCGGCCACGTGCCCAACCAGTCCTACGGCTACTTCTTTCCGATGGGGCCGTACTTCGTCGCGGCAAAGTACCTGGGCGTTCCCATGTGGGTGGCACAGCGCCTGTGGATCTTCGCGGTGTCGGCAACCGCCTTTTGCGGGGTCTGCTTCCTGGCGATGCGTCTGGGCCTGGGCACGCCGAGGGCGCGCGTCGCCGGCGCGGCCTTCTACGTCACGACCCCAGTCTTCGCCACGATCGTCGCCTTCACCTCCGCGGCCGCACTTCCCGGGGCCGTCCTCCCCTGGATGCTGGCATTCCTGGTGCCGGGCGGCAGGCGGTGGTCTCCTGGAGGTGCAGCGGTACGGTCGGCAGGCGCCTTTGCTCTAGGGGGAGCCGTGAACGCCGCCGCCACTCTGGCCACTCTCCCAGCGGTGGCCGTCTTCTTCTTGACGACCGGCGTCTTTGCTCGTCGGGAAGCTTCGGGTGCGGAGGAGAAGGGTCGCACTGGACCCGATACCGAAGATTCGCAGGTGCCGGAGTCCTCCCCGGAGGCCACGGACGGCGAGAGAGCACAGCGTGCCGAACCACCCGTGAGGCCTCGAAGCGTCTGGCTGCGGTTGGTAGTGATGACTGCCGCCTTGTATGCGGTCGTCTCGGTGTGGTGGCTCGTGCCGCTCGCCCTGATGCGGACCTACGGCTTCAACTTTTTGCAGTTCACCGAGACGGCTGACGCTGCCTCTTCCACTCAGTCTCTCTTCGAATCCATCCGAGGGAGTGGGTACTGGCTCTCCTACCTCAACTTGAACCGGCCCTGGCTTCCTGGTGGGTGGGACTACGTCTCCTCTCGACTCCTGGTCGCTGCAAGCGGCGCCCTCGCAGCTCTGGGAGTCGGCGGGGTGGGCCTGCTTGCTGCACGCAAGCGCTACTTCGCCCCTGTCACTTTTCTGGTCGGGCTTGTCGCCACTTCGAGCGGGTACTGGTTCTCTGCCCCTGGTGTCTTCCACCGGCAGGTTCTCGCCCTTCTCAACGGTTCTCTGGGGGCCTTCAGGAACGTCTCGAAGTTCGTCTACATGGTGACCTTGCCGCTGGCGCTGGGTCTCGCTCACCTTGGGGCGGCAGTGCCAGCGTCGGTGCGTTCGAGCAGACGTTCTCTGCTAGGGACGGTGCGGCAGGCAGCAGGCGTACTCGTAGGTGCTTGCCTGGTCGTCATGAGCTTGCCTGGGATTCAGGGAAACCTGGCTACTCCCGGGGGATTTTCGGAGGTCCCTTCCTACTGGAGAGAAGCGGTTGCCTGGCTGGAAGAAAACGGCGGCGGGCGTGTCCTCGTGGTACCGGGAGCTCCATTCGGAGAGTACGAGTGGGGCCGCCCCCTCGACGACGTCCTCCAGCCCCTGGCCCGGTTTCCGTGGGCGGTACGAAGTCTCATACCGCTCGGCGGGACGGGGAGCATGCGACTGCTCGACGCCGTGGAGGACGCCTTGCTCCGCCAGTCGCCCTCCCCTTCCCTTGCACCTGCTCTCGCTTCAGCGGGTGTCTCCTACCTCGTCGTCAGGAACGACCTCGACTGGCGGCGGTCGGGCGCTCCAAGGCCAGCACAGGTCAAGCGGACGCTCGATGCCTCCGGCGGCTTCACCCTGGTCGCCAGCTTCGGTTCTTCGACAGGAGAGAATCCCGGTCCAGAAAGACGATCCGCTAGCACGCCCGTACCTTCCGGACAACTTCCGGGCGGCGCGGCTACCGAGACGGCGGAGGTAGTAGAGGACCTCGGGGTCAGCGAGCAAGAGGTCGGCTTCCCCAAGGTCGCCATCTACGCAGTGGCGGGAGCCAGGAGCCAGCCTGTGTTCTGGTCCTACCTGACGGATGTCGTGGTGGTTGCAGGGGGAGCTGAAAGTCGCCTCACGCTCGATTCGATCGACGAATACCGGGGCCGTCCCTTCGTGACTAGCTCCGACGCGTCATCACTGGGCGTTCTGCTCTCGTCGGAGACACCCCCCTCGACTTTCGTGACAACCGACGACCTGCGACGTCGCGACCACGACTTCGGTCTCGTCCACTACAACTATTCGTACACGCTCGGAAAGGACGAAAGGCCGACCGGAATGGGCGCGGCGGGATCAGGGGACGAAGTGGAGTCGGGGATCTCCAGAGGGGGACCGGTCCCGAGGGAGATCATGGATCCCACCGACGACTCCCACAAGACCACCCGCTACTTCGATGGAGCCGCGAGGATCACCGCCTCTTCTTACTCCTCGTGGCTGGTCCAGCTCCCCGAATTGCGCCCGTACGCTGCCTTCGACGGCGATCCGACCACCGCGTGGGTGACGGGTTCTCCCGGGAAGTCTTCGGGCGAGTGGATCCAGATCGACTTCGATGCCCCCGTGAAACTTTCCGGAATGCGAATAACGCCTCTCGCCGACCACCCCTTCCGTCCTCTGGTGGAAGAGGTGGAGGTGCGGACCGATGAAGGCTCGACCCGATCCCCCTTGAAGCCGGAGGAGAGGCCCCAGGAGGTCGCCGTCCCGCCGGGACCCACCAGGTACGTGAGGGTGGTCTTGACACGAGTGAAGGGTGAGGGCAACGCGGGCTTTTCCGGCGGGGGAATTCGGGAGGTGCAACTTCTGGGTATGGAAATACGCGAGGTGATACGAACTCCCGCTGACCTGCCGGCTCCTGCCGATGCCGTCGTCCTCTCCCGCAGGAACCTCCACCCTTCCCTGGTGGGAAGGTCGGACGAGGAGAAGGTGCTCCGCAGATCGTTCAGGCTCGACGCGCCTGGGCAGTACCGCATCGAGGGAACGGTTGCCCCGCAGCCGGGAGACGAGCTCGACCGGATGATTGCAGTGAGGGGGCCGATTCGGGTGGCGGCGAGCTCGGTGTTCTACGGCTTACCCGAATACCGTTCCTCCAACCTCCTGGACGGTGCGACCGACACCATCTGGGCGGCTTCTCTCGGCGCTCCCATTCCGAACCCCCTCGGGATATGGGAAGGGCCCAAGGCGTATGCCGGCCGAGACGCGCCCAGCCCCGTTTTCGAGGGCGTGCAGGGCCCTGCTGATCCGACCCCCAGTCTGGTCTTCGAGTTCGACCGACCCGTGACCCTCGAGGAGCTGAGGGTGGTGACGACGACGGCCGGGCCGGTCTCCTCTCCCGCCTCGCTCCGTCTTATCGGAGAGCGCGACCGGCGCGAGGCTGTCGTCGGGGAGGGGGGCTGGGTGCGTTTCGACCCGATGACGACACGGGTGCTGAGGGTGGAGTTCCCTGCCCTCAGGACGCGGCTCTCCCGCGACTCGATGACCGGCCTGCTGACCCCGCTTCCGGTGGGCCTCGCGGAGGTAGAGTTCCCGCCACTGACCGGTACCGCCTTCTCCGTCCCGCTGCCCGACGACGAGATCCACGTTCCTTGCGGCTCGGGGCCCGGACTGGTCGTCGACGGCGAGCTGTACGAGACGGAGGTGTTCGGTCGGATCTCGGACCTCATCTTCATGAGGCCACTGCGTTTCGCTGCCTGCAGGCCTCTGGTGGTCTTCAGAGGAGGGGAGGAGCACCGCCTCGACGGGTTGCGGGACGCGAAACCGTTCTCCATTTCCGGAGTGGCGGTGAGCCGTTCGGATTCGACCGCCGCTCCCCTCCGGGACTGGGCGCATCCGGTGGCGGTCGAGAAGTGGGGCTCGCGGGAGAGGAGGCTGTGGGTCGAACCAGGGCCGGCGCGAGTCCTGTATGTAAACGAGAACATCAATCCGGGCTGGAAGGCCTCGGTGGGTGGGGTCGACCTGGCACCGGTCACCGTGGATGGCTGGAAGCAGGGGTTCGTACTCCCGGCAGGTATGGGGGGAGAGATACAGCTCAGATACGAGGCAGCGAGAATCCAGAACCTATCGATAGTGCTCGGGCTCTCGCTTGTCGCCTTGGTGCTGGCACTCGCCCTGCTCTCGAATGCGATCTCTTCTTCGTCTGCGTCGGCGGTCCGAGATGTGGATTCCGACTCGTCTACTCCCTACATCGCTGCTCGGCCCGAGTGGTCCGGGCGCGCTGGCGGGCTGGTCGTGGTGATCCTGATGCTGGGAGCGGCTGTGGCCGTAAGCGCCCCGGTTGCTATCCTTGCAGCGGTGGGGGCGATCTTGGCTCTGGGCGTCAGGTCCAGGCTACGTCGTTCCCTATTCGTGCTGGGGTGCGTCGCCGGGGCAGCTGTCGGCACGGGGACGGCGACCATCTTCGCAATCTGGTCGCTGCCTGCATTTCCGGCCGACCGGGCTGGTGCTTTCGGCAGTCCTGCCCAGGTGACGGCCGGCCTCGCCTTCGTCCTCGCCCTGCTCGGGGCTCTGGCGTCCGGCACGCAGAGAAGGGTTCGAGAGTGAAGTCGGTCATGGCATCATCTATCGCCTTCCTAGGGAGCCGCCGGGCGCGCCGCCCGGCGAGGCAGCGACCTTTGCTGTTCGAGAGTACGGTCAGGTGCCACCGGGCGTTGAGTGGCGCAAGGGTGCTCCTGCTGGCTGCGGCAGTGGCGCTCCTCTCTGCCGTACCAGCAGGCGCGCACGTATTGAACGAAGGCGGCCCGACCGGCTGGAACTTCGCGCTGGCATCCGTCGGCGTCGTGGCGGTGGGGACCGGCATAGCTCTCTCTGCGAAGAGACGCCGGCGCGCAGGCCTCGGACTTTTCGTCGTCGGGATAGTCTCGATGACGGTGGCGGGCAGCGGACCCATCTTCCCGCCCGGTCCTAGGTCTTCCCCTGTGCGGATCAGCATCGTCGAGCCACAGTGGGGGGCGACCGTGACGAGTCCGGTTACGGTCAGGATCGAGCTGACCGACGGGGTTCTGGTTCCCATGGACCGAACTTCGGGCCCCCCGACCGAAGGACACCTCCACCTCTACGCCAACGGCAGGGCGGTCGGGATGTTCGACAAGGCCGAAGAGACGATCGAACTGCCGCCGGGCAAGTACGTGTTGCAGGTCGAGTTCACCGGAGCCGACCACCGCTCGTTCGAGCCCTTCGTCGCCGACACGGTCGAATTCGAGGTCGTGGCCGGCGAGAACTGACACTCCTTTCATGGCTGGGTCCCTCGGCAGAAGGGACCCGAGGAGGCGACAAAATTGAGAGCGACTAACCGTCTTCTCCGTGGCTTCCCCCGGAGGGCAGCAAGGGTCAGCAGGGCTGTATCCCTGGTACGAGCGCGCATGTTTGCGCCCGTGTTGATCGCTGTAGTCGTGCCGCTTGCTGTCGGTGCCAGTGCAGTACCGGCCGCCGCTCACTCCGCAGGCAAGGCGGTCCCCAAGATCGGCGTCGAGTCGCGGCCGGTCGATCCGTCGGGAGGGCTCACGCACGAGATCACCGTGACCGTCTCGGACGCGGACAGCTCGCAGCCGGTGCAGGGAGCCGAAGTGACGGTAGAGGCATCCATGTCGGTGCCCCACTCGATGACGACCTTACCGGTCGAGCTCGCGGAGCGAGGGCAGGCGGGAGTGTACGTCGGTCGCCTTCGCTATCCGATGCCGGCGGAGTGGACGCTGCACGTAAAGATAAGCGGAGAAAAGGTACGCGAGGCCTCTGCCGAGATGCCGGTATCGGTGAAGCTGACGGGCAGTTCCTCAGCGCAGAGCTCCGGCGAGGGCACTGGCGAGGAGCGCACTGTGCGGCCTTCACTCATGGTCTCTGGCCGGCTCTCCGGCTCGGACGCCCTCCCGGTGGGTGCCCTAGTGGCCCACTCTTCGTCCGCTGCTGCCTGGGTGATCGCGACCCTGCTCCTAGTACTGGCCGCTCACCCAAGGACTTCCAGGTGGTTCTCCGAGGATGCCAGACGGGCTGTGCTGGCTCGCCGGAGTCGGGTTCGCCTGGCGGCATCGATATCGGGAGCTCTGCTGGTACTGACCGGTATCGCCAACGGTCTCGTCGCAGCCCCGTTCCGGCTGGTGCCGACCATCTCCAGCATCAGGAGTGCCATGTCGTACCCGTTCGGTAACATCTACTTGTTGGTGCTCGCCGGCAAGATCGTTTTGCTCGTGGCGATAGTGCTCGTCAACAGGATCCCCTGCCGGGACACGGAGGACTCGATGCAAGCCGCAGCGGGCTCGGCGGCAAGGTTCGCATTGGGGGCCGACTTGTTGCTGTTTCCTGCCCTCCTGGTACTGGTCGTCTTGCTCAAGTACCTACACGTGCTCGTCCATGTCTCGGCAGCTCTGGGGCCATAGCAGGCCCATGGGCTACTCGACGGCGCCTTCAACTGCCGAAGCAGAGGGACAAGGTCTCCGGCAGTACGTCTCGACCCGCGGGGAGCGGCGGGCCGTCACGGCGATGGCAGTTGGCTCGAGCCTCCTTTACTTCGGAGCCGTGACGCTTGCCGGGCCTACTTCGAAGGGGAGGCTCCTCGAGCCGGCACTCATGGCCGTCGCCGCTCTGGTCGCCTGCGGGCTCACGGCCTACTTCTTCGGCCGGTTGGACCCCGTGGTCAGGCCGATGTGGGCAGCGTATGCGACCGGAGTCGGTCTCTATGCGGTGGTCTTCGTTCTCCAGCTGCTTCGAGAACTCGGCTGCGTGTCGTGCGGGAGTGCTGGCGCGGTCGTGGCCCTCACGGCTTTTGGGGCTTTCGGCTTGCTCTTGGGTAGCGGACTGCGGTTGGCGTACGGACAGGCCGACAGGCGCCTGTGGATCATCGAGGTCCTGGATGCGAGCGCCGTATCGGTCGCGACGGGGTTCTGGGTCGCCATCCTGGTCGAACTCGATGTTCTTCCCCTCCGTGGCCCGCTGCTGCGAGTGGAGGCCGTGGAAGTGCTCGCGCTCCCATTGCTGGCGGCCGGACTGGTCTTCGCACTCCGGGCCGTGTCCACCGAAATCGCTCATTACAAGCTCTTGCAGTCGGTCTTCCTGCTCGGGGTCGGCTCGTGGTTCGTGGCCCGCGGGCTTCTGGAGCAGTGGGGGACAGGCACGGCATGGACGCTCTTTGCACTGTCGAGAGCCGTCGTCGTTGCGTCAGCGATTGCGATTCCGGCATTCGGAGTTGCCGAGGGACGCTCGCTCAGGATCCTGGACGTCGAAGGACCGCACGAGCGGCGGGTGGCCGACATAAGCGCCGTGGTCGGTGCTCTAGCGGTACTCGTGGTGCTTACCCGAATCTACGTGGACCCGGAGAGCGTCGCCTACCGCATCTCCCTGCCGGCGCTGGGCGCCGTCAGCCTCCTCATGGTGCTCCGCCTCGCCGCGACGTCCGAGTACCACAGGCACCTGGAATCGGCAGTGACGGAGTCGGCGCGGCGCTACCGAGAGATCGTGGAGGGCGCACACCACGGGGTCCTGGAGGTCGATGGCCGCGGGATCGTCCGGTACTGCAACGAGGCCGCCGGCGAGATCGTGGGCTGCGGCCGGGACCGGCTGATCGGCAGCAAGCTGGACGAGCTGCTCACGCCCGTACCTACCCCGCGCGGCCCCCTCTCGGAAACTACGGGTGGTCTGTCCGATGAGCAGTCGAACAGCCCTCCAGGGGGCGAGCAGGGCGAACACCACCTCGACCTCGGCCTCTCGGCCAGCCTGAGGGCAGGAGACAGGGTGATTGCCCAGTGCGAGGTGGACAGGCCAGATCGGAGGTCGTGTTATGTGGAGCTGGCGCCACTTGCTGGCAGTGGGCAGGGCTCGATAAAGACGATCTTGCGCGATGTGACCCTCGAAGTCGAGCGCAGGATGAGGGTAGAGAGCCTGATCACAGCTCTTCGGGCGAAGGCAGCCGAGCGGGCTGCCCTCATGCGAGAGATGCTGGAGGCTGGCGAGTCCGAGCGGGCCTCCATAGCCTCCCAGCTCCACGACGGGCCGCTCCAGCACCTCACCTTGCTGGCGCTCAAGACCGATCTGTTGAGGAGGAAGCTCTTGCAGGGTCAGACGGACACTACGGACTCGGCTTGCCAGGCGGTGCTGGAAGAGGTGCGTGCGGAGGCAGATGCACTATCGAGGCTGAGCGAGGTCCTGAACCCCAGGGTCGGCTCGGACATGGACCTAGAGCGGTCGCTCGAGGACTTCCTCCGGGGAATTTTCCGGTCGGTACCATCGGAAGCCGTGGGGGGATCGACCGGAGGGCGTGTGCCAGGAAGGCGCCCGCCTGTCAGAGTGACGGTTTCCGAGAAGCTCTCTTGTTCGTCCACGGCAAAAATTGCCTTGTACCGCTCTCTGCAGGCCATTGCCCTGGACGCGAGGGTGTCGGGTGCTTCGTGGGTGGAAGTCGAGCTTTCTGCGTCTAACGGTTCGGTACGCGCCCGTGTGAGGACCGACGCCCCGCTCGACAACCCGCGGGCGAGGGGAGTCGCCCGGGCCAGGACGTGGACGCTGCGGTTCGGCGGTAACTTCCAGGAGCGCAAGAGCGGCTCCACCTACGAGGCGGAGCTGAGACTTCCGCAAGCTCTGGAGGCCATCCCACGGGAGGCCGTGTGAGCGGAGCGGACCAGGCGGTCCTCGCAGGCCCCGCCACAGGCGAGGCGCGAGCGAAGGAAGGCGCCGCAATCGTCTTTCGGACGATCAGGAACCGGCTGCGCTTTCTTGTGCCGGGGCTGGTCGTAGCGGTCTGCTACACCGCATTCCGGGTCGCCGTACCGGTACTCCTGCGGGCGCTGGTGGGGGAGTCGTCGGGCGGGAAGGCTGCTTCGGCGGGAACCACACTGGCTCTGGCCGGACTGGTCCTAGTGGCCGGCCTGCTACAGTCGGTCTTCGGAGGGATGCGACGCTACGCAGCCATGCGTCTTGCGATCCGGATTCAGACCGACCTCCGCCAGCAGCTGTTCGAACACTTCCAGCGCCTTTCGTTTGCGTTCCACGACACCACACACACCGGCCAGTTGATGGCCAGAGCCAATAGCGACGTGGAGCAGATCCAGAACCTGGTCGTCTACATCCCCCTCACCTTCGCCAACCTGCTCACCTTCTTCTTCGCACTGGGCTTTCTGGTATGGATAGACCCCCTGCTGGGGCTGTCGGCGGCGCTCGTGTTACCGCTCATCACGGTCTCCTCGATGACCCTGGCCAGGAAACTGTCGCCGGTGGTGCTGGCGCTGCAGCAGCGACTGGCCGACCTCACACAGGTCGTGGAGGAAGCATTCAGAGGCATCCGTGTCATCAAGGCGCTGGGGAAGGAGGAACTCTGGTCGGTACGGCTCGGCTCGCAGGCGGAGAGGGCCAGAGCCCACGCGATCGAGGCCGCCTCGATCAGGGCGAAGTACTCTCCCATGACTGCCGCCTTCTCTTCTCTTGCGGTCGTCATCACCATGTTCGTAGGCGGAGTTGCCCTCTCTGCGGGACGGATCGGCGTCGGAGACTTGCTGGCGGCGATGTTCTTCGTGCAGTTCCTGTCCTGGCCTCTCCAGTTGATGGGCGAACTGGCCGCCCAGGCCCAGCGGACTTTCGTCGCTGCAGGTCGCATCGCTCAGGCGCTTTCCACCGAGTCGCACGTCGTCCAGAAAGAGGAAGCACTTTCGCCTCCCAGGAGTGGGGGGCGGGTCGTCTTCGACTCGGTCTGCTTCGAGTACGTGAAAGGGCGCCCGGTACTACAGGACGTTTCCTTCGAGATAGAGCCGGGCGAGGCAGTGGCCTTCGTGGGTCCTACCGGGTCCGGCAAGTCGACGGTGGCCGCCCTCATTCCCCGTTTCTACGACGTCACTTCGGGCAGGGTCGAGGTCGACGGCGTGGACGTGCGTGACTACGATCTCAAGTCCTTGAGGTCCCGGATCGCCGTGGTGTTCGAGGACAATTTCCTCTTCAGCGACACGGTGTTGGAGAACATCGCTTACGGAAACCCCGAAGCGACCGAAGAAGACGTGGTGCGGGCTGCTCGCCTGGCGCAGGCTCACGATTTCATTTCCAGCCTTCCCAGGGGATACGACACCGTAGTCGGTGAGCAGGGAATTACGCTCTCGGGCGGCCAGCGCCAGAGGATCGCCGTGGCGCGGGCGCTCCTGTCCGACCCCGAAATCGTCATCCTCGACGCTGCCACCTCTGCGGTGGACGCCAGGGTAGAGGAGGAGCTGGTGGAGGCGTTGAGGTCTGCAATCACCGGGAGGACCGCAGTTATCGTTACCGACCGGCCAGCCACGGTGGGCCTCGCTCGTCGGGTCTTCTACATGGAACGGGGCCGCATCGTGGCATGCGGGACTCACGACCAGTTGCTGGAGGCCGTTCCCTCCTACAGGGCGATCATGGGGTCCGGCCATCAGTCGAACCAGGATGGGGAGAAACCTTTCCCCGTATCCACGCCAGGGCACGGTTCCCAGGAAGTTCCCGAGGACTCCAAGTGATTGCCAGAGGTGGCGGACTTGGCCGGATGAGGCGCTCGGCGGCCCTCGACCCGAAGGAGGGCGAGGCGCCCGAAGAGCACCTCGCCGCGCACCCGTTGCGCTGCGCCTGGCGTGACGTGAGGCCGCTGGCACCTAGGCTGGCCCTGGCGGCGGTTTTCGTGGTCGTAGCCTCGCTTGCCAAATTGGCGGTACCCCAAGCTGTGCGGTTCGGAATCGACCGCGGTGCCCTCGGGGAGAGCGACAAGATTTACAACCTGTCGCTGGCGTTCTTGTTCGGGGTGGCGGCTTTGGCGGCGGGATACGTGTTCTCCCGGTTGCAGGTGGCAGAGGTGGCGCGTCTGGGCGAGGCGTACCTCTTCGAGCTCAGACGAAAGGTCTTCGCTCACATCCAGTCACTAGATGTCGACTTCTTCGACAAGGAGCGCACCGGTCGCCTGGTCGCCCGCATGACCTCTGACATCGAGTCGTTGCAGTCGTTCGTCATCCAGGGGCTCATCGTGCTGGTCTCCAGCCTCCTGGCACTGGTCCTCTCCCTCGCGGTGCTCTTGAAGATGTCCTGGCAACTGACGCTTGCATCGATGTCGGTCATGCCCCTACTGGTGCTGGCCACGATCGTCTTCCGGAGGCGGGCGGATCCTGCCTATCTGCGAGTGAGGGAACGTGTCTCACAGGTCATGGCGCGGTTGCAGGAGAACCTGACTGGTGTCAGGGTAGTGCAGGCGTACGCACGAGAGGAGAGGGATGCCGACCGATTCGAGGGGCTCAACGAGGCCCAGTTCGAGGCCCAGCTCCACACGGCGAGGCTCCAGTCCTTCTACTTTCCCGTCGTCGAGTTCCTGGGCATGTCGGCGGTTGCTATCGTCCTGGGTTACGGGAGCTACCTTGCCGTCAGCGGAACCATCGGATTCGGTGTCGTAGCAGCGTTCCTGTTCTACCTCTCCAACATCTTCGAGCCGCTCCAGCAGGTCTCGATGCTCTACAACGAGCTCCAGGCGGCTTCTGCAGCTTTGAAGAAGCTCTACGGCCTCCTCGAGATAGAGCCTCGGCTGGTGGACCTCCCGGGCACGCCTGCCTTGCGGGTAAGCCGCGGCGCAGTTGCCCTCGAGGAGGTCGACTTCTCCTATGACGGCATCCGTCCTGCCCTGCGGGACGTGACCCTCGAAATCCCTGCCGGTTCCAGGGTGGCAGTGGTAGGAAAGACCGGCGCCGGGAAGTCCACACTGGTCAAGTTGATGGCTCGTTTCTACGATCCCGATTCGGGAACGGTCAGAGTCGACGGACAAGACCTGGCAAAGGTATCCCTGAAGTCGGTTCGCAAGCAGATCGTCTTCGTCCCCCAAGAAGGATTCGTCTTCTCGGGGACCGTCTGGCAGAACATCGCGATGGACTTCGACTCCGGAAGAAGGGAGGAGGCGATCGCGGCTGCCCGGGAGCTGGGCGTGGACCACGTCTTCGGGTCCCTGCCTGAGGGATTCGACACTCTGCTGACCGGTGGCGGACAGATTCTCTCCGCAGGCCAGCGCCAGCTCATAGGTCTGGCCAGAGCCTACATGGCGCGGCCCTCGGTCCTCTTGCTGGACGAAGCTGCCTCTGCAGTGGACCCTGCAACTGCAGAAGCCGTGGAGGAGGCCGTCTCCCGCCTCCTCGAGGGCAAGACCTCAGTCACCATCGCTCACAGGCTTACGACCGCAACCCGGGCGGACCTGATAGTGGTCATGGCGGACGGCAGGGTAGTGGAGACGGGTACCCACGAATCGCTCCTGAAGAGAGAAGGTCACTACGCAGCCATGTGGGCGAGCTGGAACCGCAGGGTCCCGATGGCGTCGGCCAGGCAGGAAGTCGTATCCGAGGAATGACGGAGGAGGGTGGTCGACCACTAAGAGACGAAGGGGGCGACCTCCCCGACGCAATGGCCCTTGCGAAGGAGGTCGAGGAAGCGTGCGGACGGCCCCCCAGGTATCGAGGCGATTTCGAGCTGGTAACCGAGGCCGGCGATCGCCTCGTGGGGCAGGAGGCCACCAAGAAGCTCGAGGAGCGAGGCCCGAACCCGATCCTCAATTCGGCCGTGTCCCGTGCCGAGGGAGGGTTTCGCTTGGTGTACGAGCGAATAGCCTCGGGTAGAAGGTTCGGTGAGAGCTGGCCTGCCCCCGCCGCGTCGGTAGTGGAGCTGGACTCCGAGCTGAGGGTCCTCTGCCGCCGGGACTATGGCGGCTTCATCGCCGACTAGGGCGACAGTAGGCGCAATCGCAGCAGCTGGAGAGAGTTGCCAAACCGAGCTCTCAGCAGCCACTGCCGTAGCCGCCAGGCGCCCCGGAAAGCGGTCGCTCGCATCGATTCCGACGTCGGGAGTATTTTTCCGGAATTGACCGTTGAAATGAGGCGGGCTATTATTCCGATTGATTCGGTCGGAATTACTCGCCTGGCTGCACTCGCCTCCGGCGAACAGGGTGGTCAGTAAAGGCCCGACAGGGTCGCGAGGAGGCATCGTACGGCTTCACGAGAGACGGACCAGATCGACATGGCGACTGCAGAAGTAGACATCGGCGCATACAAGCTGGGCTGGAAGGATCCCGAGAACTACGAGTTCAAGCCCGAGAAGGGCCTCTCTGAAGAGATAGTCCGCCGGATCAGCGAAATGAAGGGCGAGCCGGATTGGATGAGGTCGTTCAGGCTACGCGCCCTGAGGCTCTTCTGGAACAAGCCGATGCCGAGGTGGGGTGGCGACCTTTCCGAAATCGACTTCGACGACATCTACTACTACATAAAGCCCAAGGGAGTCGGTGCCCACAGCTGGGACGAGGTTCCTGAGGAGATCAGGCGGACCTACGACAGGCTTGGCATCCCCGAAGCAGAGAGGAAATACCTCGCCGGCGTCACCGCGCAGTACGAGTCCGAGGTGGTATACCACCGCAACATCGAGGAACTCGAAAAGCAGGGCGTGATCTTCTGCGACATGGACACCGCCGTGAGAGAGTACCCGGAACTCGTAAGGCAACACTTCGGCCGCGTGATCCCGCCCAACGACAACAAGTTCGCTGCCTTGAACTCGGCGGTGTGGTCGGGCGGTTCCTTCATCTACTGCCCGGAAGGCGTCAGCGTCGAGATGCCCCTTCAGGCCTACTTCAGGATCAACGCCGAGAACATGGGGCAGTTCGAGAGGACCCTCATAATCGCCGAGCCCGGCAGCTACGTCCACTACATAGAAGGGTGCTCGGCCCCGATCTACTCGACCGACAGCTTGCACGCCGCGGTGGTCGAGATCGTGGTGAAGCCGGGGGCCCGTGTGCGCTATACGACGATCCAGAATTGGTCGAACAACGTATACAACCTGGTCACCAAGCGGGCGGCAGCCTACGAAGGGGCGACCATGGAATGGGTCGATGGGAACCTGGGTTCCAAGCTCACCATGAAGTACCCTTCGGTGTACATGCTGGGCCCCAAGGCCCGCGGTGAGGTCCTCTCGATTGCCTTTGCCGGGGCAGGCCAGCACCAGGACGCCGGGGCTAAGATGGTCCACGCTGCGCCCGAGACCTCCAGCCAGATCATTTCCAAGTCGATCTCCAAGGACGGGGGCCGGGCAGGCTATCGTGGCCTAGTGCGAGTGGAGAAGGGTGCGCACAAGGTGAAGAGCAGCGTCCGCTGCGATGCCTTGATTCTGGACGACAAGAGCCGCTCGGACACCTACCCGTATATCGAGTTCGGGGAGAAGGACGCACAGATCGGGCACGAGGCTACCGTGTCCAAGGTCGGGGAGGAGCAGCTCTTCTACCTGATGAGCCGGGGCCTTCCCGAAAACGAGGCGATGTCGATGATCGTGAACGGGTTCATCGAACCCGTGGCCAAGACCCTTCCGATGGAGTACGCTGTCGAGCTGTCCAGGCTGATCGAGCTCCAGATGGAGGGCTCGGTCGGATAACGTCAGACGGTGGAGGTAGACCTCAGGCCTCTCGGTGAGGCCCACGCTCCCGCTCCGAGACTTCCCCAGGGAATCACCTTGCCGGAGGCAGCAGCCGCGGCGCTGCAGACGTTCTGGACGACTCCGCTCCCGACGACTGACGACGAGCTCTGGCGCTACACGGACGTCTCCTTCCTTGCCGAGGCAGCAAGGGAGCTTCCCGACGAGGTCTTCGAGAGCGCCGGATACGCCAGGGCCGAGATCAGCAGCGGGGCGCTCGGCTCCCGAGGGGGGGTCTCGGCTTCGGAGGTGGCCAGCGTGGCGGGGTGCGATCCCGCGGTGGTCGAGGGGTTGGCGCCGCTCTCGGGATCGGTGACCCTTTCCGACGGGGTACCGGTATCGATCCTTCTCTCCGAAGGAGCTGCGGAAGCCGGAGTGACCGTGGTGGCCGAAGCCCCTAGCGATGCGGGTCCGGACGACGCAAGGTTCTCGCTGGTCTCTCCCGTCCAGGACAAGTTCACGGCGCTTGTCGCGGCAGTGGGTCCCTCGGTGAGGGTGAGGGTGCCCGAGGGCGTGGTCTTGGCAGAGCCTCTATTCGTCTGCTCCCGCATCTCTGCCCGGGACGGCCGCCCCACCGTGGCCCCCTGGCACCTAGGCGTCGAGCTGGGAAAGGGCGCCCAGGTCAGGCTCTTCGTGTACCACTTCGGCCGTGGGCCGGCATCGGGTCCCGAGTCTCTGAGCCTCCCGGTTACCGAGATCCATGTCGGAGAGGGGTCTAGGCTCGAATACGTTTCCTTGCAAGAGCTCGACCTGTCGGCATGTCACGTCGAGACCTCGAGGGCGAGCCTGGGGCGGGATGCGTGGATCTCCTCGACAGCAGTCGCGCTCGGAGCTCGGCTGGCCAGGCAGCGCGTCGAGACTGTAATGGCCGGAGAGAACTCGGAATCGGAAATGCTGGGCATCTACTTCGGCGCTGTCGACCAGCACATCGACTTCAGGACGCTCCAGGACCACCAGGCTCCCCGGACAGTCAGCGACCTCTTCTACAAGGGTGCCGTCGAGGACTCCGCCAGGGCGGTCTATGCCGGCCTGGTGCGGGTCGAAAAGGACGCCCAGAAGATAAACGGCTTCCAGACGAACAGGAATCTCGTCCTATCCGAAGGGGCGTCTGCGGAGTCCATTCCCAACCTTGAAATCCTCGCCAATGACGTGCGGTGCTCGCACGCCTCCTCGATCGGCCCCATTGACGACGAGGAGCTTTACTACCTGCAGAGTCGGGGGATCGAGCCGGAAATGGCCGAGCGTCTGATCGTCGAGGGTTTCTTCGAGGAAGTGATCGAGCGACTCCCATCAGGGCTGATGGCAGAGAGAATCAGGGAAGAGATTTCGGAGAAGTTCCAGGCAAGGGAGGGAACTGAGAGGTGAGCAGCAGTGGCCCGTCCCAAGGCGAGCAGATCCGCCTCGGCCCGTCCTCGGAAGTTTCCGAAGGCGCCGGGAAGCTTTTCGAGGTGGAGGGGAAGAAGCTGGCTGTTTTCCGGCTCGAAGGCCGGCTCTACTGCATCGACGACACCTGCACCCACGAGGAGGAGAGCCTGTCCGAGGGCGAGCTGGTGCCGGAGGAGTGCGCCGTGGAGTGCCCGAGACACGGTTCGCTGTTCAATCTGGAGACCGGCGAGGCACTTACGCTGCCGGCCACGGTCCCGGTGCGCGCATATCCCGTCGAGGAGCGCGACGGCGAGATCTACGTGAGGGTGGACGGTGAGTGAGCCGGCCGCACTCCTCATAAAGGGGCTGCGGGGCGGCCCGGGAGACAAGGAGGTACTCGCGGGGATAAGCCTGGAGATCCGGCCCGGCGAGATTCACGCCTTG
>FWWM01002382.1_pt1 | contig 39210 bp, 30 predicted proteins | sample 2228351 | NCBI WGS metagenome assembly FWWM01 (sample SAMEA103939774, study PRJEB20133) | metagenome
ATTCTCTTTTCTGCATAATATCAAAGGCTATTATCCATGCACATCGCCTGTCAGGATTAACCTCACATTTGCCATCCTTATATCCACCGCATGGCCCATTTAACATGGATTTTGGACATAAGGTTACAACGCAAATACCTGTAATAGCAAGAAAACACTCCCCACATGCTCTGCATCGCTCTTCAAATTCTTTTAATCGTCGCATATTGCCAATGAATAAAGTATCGTTTACAGGAATTACTGTTTTTTCCGGAAACAATTCAGTTATAGACTGAGTTCCAGCTCCGCAGGAAAGCACCAAAATACATTCTGCCTTATCTAAGGAGTCTTTATATTTTGAGATTTCTCGCTTTGTTCCCAGTATTTGACATCCTGTTTTTGCCACAAACCAACCAGTTACAATTTTCCCTTCCTTTTCAAGCCACTCCTTAAGCTGTTTTATTGCTTCTTCATCTCCTGTTCCACATAATGAAGCACATTCAGAACATCCTATGAGAAAGAAAGATTTGTATTTTTCTATATAGCTTGCTATTTCTTCTTGTTTTTTACTCTTGGTAATTATCATTTGCAAACTCCCGATTGAATTTTTGTTGCATAAATTGTATTTTCCATAAGCATTGCAATTGTCATCGGCCCTACTCCTCCTGGTACAGGAGTAATGTATGAAGCCCTTTCATTTACAGCTTCAAAATCAACATCACCTAAAACTTTCCCATTTTCATTTACATTTATGCCAATATCTATTACAACTGCTCCTTCTTTTACCATATCTTTGGTTACAAAATTTGCTTTGCCTATTGCCACACATAAAATGTCAGCCTGTTTTGTAATCTCCTGTAAATTTTTAGTTTTACTGTGACAGATTGTCACTGTAGCATTTCTTCTCAATAAAAGCAAAGATAGAGGTTTCCCAACAATAATGCTTCTTCCAATCACAACCGCATTTTTACCCTCTATTTCAATGCCATATTCATCAAGCATTCTTATTACTCCCTTTGGTGTGCAAGGGATAAATAGAGGTTTATCAATTATAAGTCTACCAAGACAGTAGGGAGTAAAACCATCAACATCTTTGAAAGGTGATATCTTCTCAAGTATTCTATTTTGATTTAAATGCTTCGGAAGAGGGAGCTGCACCAAAATTCCATTCACCGATGAATTGTTGTTTAATTCATCTATAAGCTTGATTATTTCCTCTTCTTGCGTGGATTCAGAAAGCCTAAATACAAGGCTTTTTATTCCAAGTTCATTGCAGGTTTTTTCCTTAAAATTTACATATTTCTGTGAGGCTTTATTTTCACCCACAAGAATAACGGAAAGGCATGGCTCTATACCCTTTTCTTTTAATTCCTTTACCTCAGCCCTGAGATTTTCTTTAATCTTTTGTGATAGGGCTTTTCCGTCTATTAGATGCGCTGTCATTATTTTCTCCTATCTATTAATTCCAAAGCTTCTTGTCTTGTTGTTTGACTCTTTCTAAAAATACCTCTTACAGCAGAGGTAACGGTTTTAGAGCCAGGCTTTTTAATTCCTCTCATACTCATGCATAAATGTTCAGCCTCAATCACTACCATGCAACCCTTTGGCTTAAGTTTTTCCATGAGCAAATTTGCAAGTTGACTCGTAAGCCTTTCCTGAACCTGAGGTCTTTTAGCAAGATAATCCAGTGCCTTTGGCAGTTCACTTAGTCCAACAATTCTTCCATCTGGAATGTAGGCAATGTGAGCATGCCCAAAAAAAGGCAAAAGATGATGCTCACAAACAGAATAAAATGGAATATCCTTTATCAGAACCATCTCATCGTGAGTTTCACCCTCAATACACTTGAGCAAATCTTCCTCAGGCGGAAGCATTCCTCTGAAAATCTCCTCGCACATTCTTGCAATACGATATGGAGTATCTTTAAGTCCAGGTCTTTCTGGATCTTCTCCAATTCCTTCTAAAATAAGTCTTACACCTTCTTCAATTTTTTTTCTGTCAAACACAGCTTATCATCCTTTCGTCAGTAATTATTAGATCAACCTTTTTATCAAAAGGCTCTATTGGTATCTCATCAATAATTTGTTCTTCATAAGCAAGTCCTACGGCTAAAGCTCGCGTTACTGAGAGAAGTCTATCATAAAATCCTTCACCATATCCAATCCTAAAGCATTTTGTATCAAAAGCAATGCCTGGTACAACAATTAAATCAATCTCCTGCAGATTAGCTGGAATCCCTTCCACTGGTTCAAGAATTGATTTATAACCTTTGTCCAGCTGTTCAGGTCTTTCTATCCAATAAAGTTCCAAGTCTCTGCCTTTTACTTTTGGAAAAGCAGTCTTTATAGAACTATCAATGCAGTAGTCAAATATTGTCCATGTGTCAACCTCACTTCCAAAGGATGCATAAAGTAGCACTGATTTGGTTTTTCTCCTCATAAGAAGCTCAATAAATGAACTAGCAATTTTTTTATCCTTATGCTTTTTCAGCTCTGAAACAATATTATTGCGAATTTCAAGCATTTTTTTTCTTATCTGTTTTTTCAGCATAAAGAAAAACTTTGATTAAAGAAATTATACAATTATACCATTAATTTTCTCATTTGTGGTATCATAAAACTTTATGGAATACAAAGAAATCATAGCTCTTTCTGATAAGCTTTTAGCACCAACATATCAAAGATATGCTCTCGCCTTAATAAAAGGCAGAGGTGTAAAAGTATGGGATGTAAATGGTAAAGAATATCTTGATTTTCTCGCTGGAATTGCAGTAAATATACTTGGTCATTGTCCAAGACAAGTAGTTATAGCTGTTCAGAAGCAGGTTCAGAGACTCATTCATGTATCAAACCTTTACTACACTGAGCCCCAAGTAAAACTTGCAGAAATACTCATCAAAAATTCTTTTGCAGATAAAGTCTTTTTTTGCAACTCCGGTACAGAGGCAAATGAAGGAGCACTGAAGCTTGCAAGAATTTACATGAAAAACAAATTTGGCGAGCATCGCTACGAATTCATTGCAGCAAATAACTCCTTTCACGGCAGGACTTTTGGAAGTTTAAGTGTAACTGGACAGGAAAAATATCACAAAGGCTTTGAACCCCTTTTGCCGGATGTAAAATTTGTTCCCTTTAATGATGCCTATGCAATAGAGAATGCAATAGATGAAAAAACCTGTGCTGTGATTCTTGAGCCAATTCAGGCAGAAGGTGGAATAAATGTGCCTGATAAAGATTATCTAAAGAAAGTAAGGCAAATATGCGATAAAACAGGTGTGCTTCTCATTTTTGATGAGGTTCAAACAGGAATTGGAAGAACTGGGAAACTTTTTGCTTATGAAAACTTTGCTGTTGAACCTGATATAATGACTCTTGCAAAGGGACTTGGTGGTGGACTTCCAATTGGAGCAGTTCTTGCCCGTGAAGAAATTGCTCAAGCATTTCAACCAAAAACTCATGCATCCACCTTTGGTGGAAATCCTGTTGCCTGCGCAGCAGCAGTTGCAGTTCTTGAGACTTTGCTTGAAGCAGGATATCTACTTGAGCATTGCCAAAGGATGTCAAAATATCTCTTCAAAAAACTCAATGGTCTGCAAGAAAAATATCCTGAAAAAATCAAAGAGATTAGAGGACTGGGTCTTTTGATTGGAATTCAACTTAGTTTTAATGGAACAAAAATTGTTGAAAAATGTATAAACAACGGTCTTATAATTGGCACTGCTGGAGATGGTTCAGTGCTTAGACTTACTCCGCCTTTAATTATTGAAAAAGATGATATAAATGCCGCAGTTACAATACTTGAAAAAGCTTTAAGGGAAGATTAGGAGAAGAAAAATTGAAAAGGGATTTTTTAAGAGTTTTTGACCTTGATAAAGAGGAATTCCAGAAACTTATAAAAAGAGCTATTGAACTAAAAGAAGGTAAGGACAAACTAAAATGCCCGCTTATAGGTAAAAGCATAGGAATGATTTTTGAAAAACCTTCAACTCGCACAAGAGTCTCATTTGAAGTTGCAATATATCAGCTTGGAGCTCATCCTGTATATCTCAGCCCTAAAGAGCTTCAATTATGCAGAGGAGAAACAATAAAAGATACAGCTCAGGTGCTTTCCAGATATTTAGACGGCATTGTTATCAGAACATTTGGACACAGTATAATAGAGGATTTTGCCAGAGGGTCGGATGTTCCTGTAATAAATGCACTAACAGATACGCATCATCCCTGTCAGGCTTTGGCAGATATGATGACTATTTATGAGAAAAAAGGGAAACTTGAAGGTATAAAAATTGCCTATGTGGGAGATGGAAACAATGTAGCAAACTCACTTATTGAGGCTTCTGCTCTTACTGGCGCAAAAATCAATATAGCTACTCCAGAAGGATGTGAACCACTAATGGAGTGTGTAAATAAAGCAAAACAATTCACTGAGGTAAACCTCTTTCACAACCCTGCTGAAGCAGTAAAAGATGCTGATGTCATATACACTGATGTCTGGCTTAGTATGGGAGAAGAGGGAAATAATGAAAAAAAGAAAAAGTTCAAAGAATTTCAAGTTAACGCTCAGCTTTTACAAAAAGCAAAATCGGATGTAATAGTAATGCACTGTCTTCCAGCACATAGGGGAGAAGAGATAACTGACGATGTTATTGACGGACCACATAGTGTAGTATTGGACCAAGCAGAAAATAGACTCCATACATCAAAAGCAGTTCTTGAGTTTTTAGTCTCCGTGTAGGAATATTCTTACAATAGTGTAGGATTTTTCTGATTTACACACTTCTCAAAAATTTGCATAATATTTGCATAATTAAAATTTATCAAAAAAGGAGGTTTAATTATGCCTTGGCAGATGGAAGTTAATCCGTTGGGTAGTCTTGCTTTGAGCGCTTTGGTTGCTGCAGTGCCAATTCTTTATCTTTTCTGGGCATTAGCCTACAAAAGGATGAAGGGGCATTGGGCAGCTATTTCTGCAGTGGTTATTGCAGCTCTTATCTCAATAATTGCCTATGGAATGCCTGTTAATCTCTCAGTCCTGTCAATCTTCAATGGTTTTATCTTTGGTTTGTGGCCAGTCTGTTGGATTGTTGTTACAGCAGTTTACATCTACAACCTTTCAGTTGAAACAAAGCAGTTTGAAGTAATCAAAAACTCTCTTGCAACAATCTCCGATGACAGAAGAGTTCAAGCAGTAATAATTGCCTACTCATTTGGTGCATTCCTTGAGGGTGCTGCAGGATTTGGAACTCCAGTTGCTATTTCAGCAGCAATGCTTGCTGGATTAGGATTTAATCCAATATATGCAGCTGGTATCTGTCTGATTGCAAACACTGCTCCTGTTGCATTCGGTGCAATAGGAATTCCTATAGTTGTTGCAGCTGGTGTCTCTGGTGTTGATATGATGGCTATAAGTAAAATGGTTGGAAGACAGCTTCCTTTCTTCAGCATCATTGTTCCATTTTATATGGCTGTTGTAATGGCTGGATGGAAAAAAGCTGTAGAGATATGGCCCATCCTGCTTGTAAGTGGTGGCTCCTTTGCATTAACACAATTTTTAGTATCAAACTATATAGGACCATATCTGCCTGATATTCTTTCAGCAATCGTATCAATCATTGCAACAGTAATATTCGCCAAAATATGGCATCCAAAGGAATCATGGACATTTGAACATGAAGGTGCTGCAATGGGAAAAGCAAAACTTCAGTACACAGCAGGACAGGTTTTCAGAGCTTGGGCACCATTTATTCTTCTTTCAATCTTCGTTGCAGCATGGGGAATTAAACCTGTTAAAGCTGCATTGGACCAACTTGCAACAATTAAAATTCCAATTGCAGGACTTGACAAGGAAGTCATTGATCATCTCGGAAAGCCAAAAGCAGCAGTATATGCTTTCAATATACTCTCTGCAGCTGGAACAGCAATTCTTTTTGCAGGCATTCTCTCCATCCCTGTAATGGGAGCATCTATTGGAACAGCTCTTAAGGTTGCAGGAAGAACACTCAATCAGCTTAAATGGCCCATTGTAACAATTGGAACAATTCTTGGTTTTGCTTATCTTTATAACTTTTCAGGTATGGCAATTACTCTTGGATACGCCTTTGCAACAACAGGCATGCTCTTTCCTTTCTTTGCAGCATTTCTTGGATGGCTTGGAGTTTTCATGACAGGTTCAGACACATCATCAAATGCGCTTTTTGGAAAACTTCAGGAAGTAACTGCCCGTCAGATTGGAATAGACCCAGTTCTTACAGTAGCAACAAACTCCTCTGGTGGAGTTTTCGGAAAAATGATTTCTCCTCAGTCCATTGCAGTTGCAACAGCTGCAACAGGATATGTTGGACATGAGGGTGACATATTCAGATTTACTTTAAAACACTCCATAATTCTCACAGCTATTATGGGTATCCTTGCTATGCTTCAGGCATATGTATTTACATGGATGGTTCCTCACTGGGAGCAGGTAGTTCAGGCAGCAGTTCAAGCAGCAAAACCTGGTGCACCTGCTGGAATTCCTCAAGAAGGAATTAACTATCTAATCATTACATTTGCAGTATCCCTGTTTATAGTAATTCTGTCAAGACTGGTTGGCAAAGGAGTTTCAAGATGATAGACAGCACCTTTATAAATAAATGTAAAAACATTTTCGGTGCTGAGAATGTTCTTACTGAAAAGGCTGAATTAATCGCATACAGCTATGATGCCACCCCTGGGATCCCTCGGGAGATTCCCGGGGTGGTCGTTTTCCCTGAGAATACAAAGCAGATTCAAGAACTTATCTTACTTGCAAGACAAACAAAAACTCCAATTTATCCAAGAGGAGCTGGAACTTGTCTGAGCGGTGGACCTGTTCCACTTAGCAAAGGCGTAGTTATTTCATTTCAAAAAATGAATAAAATCATTGAAATAGATCCTGATAACCTCACAGCCACAGTTCAGCCTGGAGTTGTAATAGCTGATTTAAATGCTGCTGTTGCAAAGTATGGATTGATTTATCCTCCAGACCCTGGCTCAATGGCAACTGCAACAGTTGGAGGTTCTGTTGCAGAAAACTCTGGTGGACTTAGAGGCCTTAAATACGGAGTTACTAAACATTATATAATGGGAATGGAAGTTGTAATGCCAACTGGGGAGATTTTCCGATTCGGTGGCAAAACTGTAAAAAATGTAACAGCCTATGATTTTACCCATCTTTTTGTTGGCTCAGAAGGGACACTTGGCATAATTACAGAGATTATTTGCAAACTTATACCTGCACCAAAATATCGCAAATCAATGATAGCATTTTTTGAAAAACTTGAAAATGCTGGAAAAACAGTAACAGATATAGTCCGTAGCCATGTTATTCCTGCAACTCTTGAAATTATGGACAAAGTTACTATCCAAACAGTTGAAAACTATGCAAAAGTCGGGCTTCCAACAGATGTAGAAGCTCTTCTTTTGATAGAAGTTGATGGAATGGGTAAGGATTCTGTTGAGTGGGAAGCAGAAAAGTGTGTTGAGATAATAAAGCAAAACCACGGCAAATACAAAATTGCCGAAACAGATGCAGAAAGAGACTCTCTATGGGCAGCAAGAAGAGCAGCTCTTCCTGCTCTTGCACAGGTGAAACCTGCAACAATTCTTGAAGATGCTACTGTTCCAAGAACAAGACTTGTAGAGATGCTTGTAGCAATACAGGAGATAGCCAAAAAATACAAGCTTTCAATCGGAACATTTGGTCATGCAGGAGATGGTAATCTTCATCCTACGATACTTGTTGATCCTACTAATAAAGATGAGATGGAAAGGGTTCATAAAGCAGTAGATGAAATATTTGAAAAAGCCCTGTCTTTGGGTGGAACACTTTCAGGTGAACATGGAATAGGGGTTGCAAAGCTCAAATATCTAAAGAGCGAGATTGGACAGTCAGGAATTGAGACAATGAGAAGGATAAAAAGAGCCCTTGATCCAGATAACATACTAAATCCCGGAAAGCTTGTTCCAACGGAGGATTAAATGCCCAAAACTGTTTTTGATGACATAGATACATTAAAAAAAGAACTTTTAAGATGTATGAAGTGTGGTAACTGCATGTCTGTATGTCCAATATACAATGTGGAGAAAAAGGAATCCTCTGTCGCAAGAGGTAAGATTGCACTCGGTGAGGCAGTTCTTGATGACAAGATTGAAATAAAAGATGAAACTCTGGTTAGGCTGATATTTAATTGCCTTGTCTGTAAATCATGTATGATGGCGTGTCCATCGGGAGTTAGATTTGACAGGATAATTCTTGGACTAAGAGCAGCAATAGCAAAGAAAAAGGGAATTCCTTTTGTCAAAAAAGCCCTTTTTGGACTTCTAAAACAACCAGAGCTTTTTGACAAAGGAATGAAAGCCTTTGCTGCAATGCAGGGGCTTTTTTTAAGGAAAGAAGATGAAAAACACAGAGCACCAAAAGGTTTTCTTAAGACAGTATCTTCCAGATTTGATGAAAAATTTGTCCTTCCTGAGCTTTCAAAGGAAAGTTTCAGAGACAAAGTACCTGAAGTCATAGATGTAAAAAATCCGCAGGCAACAGTTGTATTCTTTACAGGATGCTCTGTTAACTATTTTTATCCTGAGGTTGGTGATGATTTACTCTACGTGCTTAAGAAGAATGATGTTCAGGTTATTACTCCTAAAAATCAAAATTGCTGTGGAATGCCAGTTATGGTTCATGGAGACATTGAAACAGCAAGGGAACTTGCAAGAAAAAACATTGATGCCTTTGAAAAGACAAATGCTCAATACATCGTCACAGTATGTGGCTCATGTGGAAGTGCTCTTAAGCATGAATATCCTATAATTCTTGAGGGAGACTCTACATATGAAGAGAAAGCAAAAAAGTGGGCTGAAAAGGTTTATGATATATCAACATTTTTGCTAAAAGTGATCAAATTCAATCCTCCAAAGGGTGAAGTTAAAGTAAAAGTAACATATCATGACTCCTGCCATCTTAAAAAGTCAATGAAGGTATTTGCTGAACCAAGACAACTAATAAAAATGATTCCGGGAGTTACACTTGTTGAGATGAAAAAGCCTGATGCATGCTGTGGAAGTGGTGGAAGTTATCATCTTACCCACGCTGAAACAGCTTTAAAAATAGCAAAAGCAAAGGCAGAAGACATAAAATCAACAGCTTCAGATGCTGTGTGCACAGGATGCCCAGCCTGTATGATGGAACTCTTTGAAAGCCTTCAAAGATTTAATGGTAGTTGCAAAGTATTACATACAATAAATTTATTGGCACAATCTTATAAAACTGAGGGGAAGTGAAATGTTTGAAAAATTTAAAGAAAAAGCTACTGCAATACATGCTGAAGTATATTTCTTCAATAATAAAGCAGAAGCTCTTGATTTTATAAAGAATTTCATAAAGCAGAATACATCAAATAAAACCGCTAAAGAAGTTGTATGGCATGACTCCCCATTTCTTGATGGAGTAAATAAGGACAAACTTCAGGAAGAATTGCCACAGATTGAATTTAACATAGAGCTTAATTCTGCTGCCACTGCAAAAATAGGCATTAATCAAGTTGACTATGGCATTGCTGAAACAGGAAGTCTTGTAGAAATCTCAGCTGATATCTCAAAAAGACTTTGTTCAGCTTTGCCTGAAATTCACATCGCAATTCTTCCTATGAGTAAAATATTGCCTGATATGGAAACTGTTTTAAGAGAGATAGATATAAGAAACATCCCATATATGACTGTAATTAGTGGACCCAGTAGAACAGCTGATATAGAGAGAGTTCTTACAATTGGTGTTCATGGTCCAGAAAGAGTAATCATTCTTTGTGTAGATAATTTTTAGGAGAACTATTCATGATAAAAGAAGATATAAAAAAGGCTTTGCAAAATGCTAATCTCTCAGGTGCATTAACCCGTTTTTCAGAAGCCTATACTGTCAGCAGAAAAAAAGCATACGAAGGGCTTGATTTTGAAGCTATAAGAGAAAAAATAGTAGCTATCAAGTCTTATGTAGCAGAGCATCTTGATGAATTAATTGAGCAGTTCATAAACTCTGCAAAGCAGAACGGAGCAAAGGTATTTTTTACGAGAAACCCAGATGAGGTAAGAAACTACATAATAGAGCTTGCAAAGAAAAATAATGTAAAGAGTATCGTTAAATCAAAATCAATGGCAACTGAGGAGATCCATCTGAATAAATATCTCAAAGAACAAGGAATTGAAGTAAATGAGACAGACCTAGGGGAATGGATTATTCAGCTTGCAGGACAAAGGCCTTCGCACATGGTTTTGCCTGCTATTCATCTTACAAGATACGATGTTTCTGAGATTTTTACAAAAAAAGTAGAACCAGTTGAACCAGATATTTCTCAGATGGTCAAGTTTGCAAGAAAACAACTAAGGCGTAAGTTTCTCTCTGCTGACATGGGAATTACTGGTGCAAACATAGCAGTTGCGGAGACAGGAACAATTATCCTTTTTACAAATGAAGGAAATGCTCGGCTAACAATGGCTTTGCCTAAAATTCATGTTGCAGTTGTTGGAGTTGAAAAACTCGTGCCTAAGTTTGAAGACATAATTCCAATTGTTCAGGCACTTCCAAGAAGTGCTACTGCTCAGCTAATTACAAGCTACATATCATTTGTTACAAAACCTTACACTCATACAGATGGCTCTCAAAAAGAGTTTCACATCATACTCTTTGACAACAACAGAAGCCAGATAGCTAAGGATCCGAAATTTAAGCAGACACTTCAATGCATCCGTTGTGCCTCATGTTTAAATGTTTGCCCTGTATTCAGACTCATTGGAGGACATGTATTTGGCCATGTTTACACAGGTGGAATAGGCACAATTCTTACCGCATGGACAGAAGGGCTTAAAGCATCAAAAGACATTCAATCCCTTTGCATACAATGTGGAAACTGTGTAAGAGTGTGTCCCGGAAAAATCAACATCCCTGAGCTAATTCTTGAAATAAGAAAAAAACTTGCGAAGGAAGAAGGCTTATCCTTTGCTACAAAAACAATTTACTCGGTAGTCAACAACAGAAAACTCTTTCATTCAATTTTAAGGGCAGCATCAAAACTTCAAAAACCGTTTGAAAAACAAGGATATATAAGGCATCTTCCATTTTTCCTCTCTGAACTTACACAAGAAAGAAGTCTTCCAGCAATTGCAGATGTTCCTTTCAGAGACAGAATTAAAAGGATTAATCAACCAAAAACTGACAAAAGGGCTATATTTTTTGCAGGATGTCTTATAGACTTTGCTTATCCTGAAATCGGAGAGGCTTTGGTTAAAATTCTTAATACAGCAGGCATTGAAGTTGTCTTTCCTCAGGAGCAAACCTGTTGTGGTGCACCTGCTAGATACTCAGGAGTTATGGATGTAGCTGCAAACAATGCAAAACAAAATATTGAAGCTCTTCTAAGCACTGATGCAGATTTTATTGTCTCAGCATGTCCAACATGCACAGTTGCTTTAAAGAAACATTTTATTGAGGATTTAAAAGAACAAAATGCAAGTCCTTCTATAATTGACTCTGCTATTAGGCTTTCAAAAAAGGTTTTTGATGCATCAGAGCTTGTCAATAGGTTTATTAAAGAGGGAAAAATAAAATTTGAAAAACATCCCGAAAAAACCTTTACATATCATGACCCATGCCATCTAATAAGAACTCTTAACATTTCCAAAGAACCAAGAGAAAGCCTTGAAGAAGCAGGGCTCAAGATTACGGAAATGTTTGAATCGGATGTATGTTGCGGAATGGGTGGATCATACTCCCTTAAGTTTCCTGAAATCTCTGTAAGAATGCTCAAAAGAAAGTTGGAAAACATTTTAAAATCGGAAGCTAAACTTGTTTGCACAGACTGTCCTGGTTGCGTGATGCAGATAAGAGGTGGAGTTGACAAAGAAGGCCTTGATATTGAGGTTAGACATTCTTTAACAGTAATTGCAGATAGACTAAAGGGATAAGTAATGATTTTAGATAATACTCTTAGAAAAAAATATTTATTTGGTTTCGGTGTTAGTCTTTCTCTATTCACCATATTGTTTGGTTTAGTGATTGTTTGGCTTATAAAAATTCATTCAAAGTTGGATGGTGAATTATCAAGAGAAGTAGAAAATCTTTTTATAATTACAACTGTTTTATTTTTGTTTTTCTTAATCCTTGCTTTCTTGGTTATTAACAAAGTATTTGCTTCTGTAGTAAGAAGTGCAAAAGAATTATGTTCAGTGCTGTCTAATTTAAACAAAGGAGACTTTACAGTTGATATTAATGTTTACACTAAGGATGAAATTGGAAAGGCTTGTCAAATTTTACAGGAAATAATTTTAAAAAGAAGAAAATTTTTTTCAGAATCTAAACGGATATCAGAATCCTTGGCAGTGTCCTCTGAAGAGTTAAATACAAGCACAAAGACTATTGCATCAAATATTTCTTTGCTTAATGAACGCTCAACCCAGATAGCTACAGCTTCAGAGCAAATGAGTAAAACAATCTTAGATATTGCCAGAAATTCATCTCAAATATTTGAATTAAGTTCAATTACCGCTAAGGTTGCAAAGGAAGGAAAGGAAATGACCACAAACACAGCAAAGGAAATAAAGCTAATTGAGGGAGTAATAGGAAAACTTTCAGAAGTTATCAATGTTCTTGCAGAGAGTTCTCGTCATATTGGCGAAATAGTGACAGTCATAAAAGACATAGCAGACCAGACAAATCTGTTGGCATTGAATGCGGCTATAGAAGCAGCAAGAGCTGGTGAGCAGGGTAGAGGCTTTGCAGTAGTTGCAGATGAAGTTCGTAAACTTGCAGAACGGACAACTCGTTCAACTGATGAGATAGCAGAGATGATAAGAGGGATCCAGACTAAAGTAGATGCAGCAGAGAATTCTACCGCAGAGGTGAAGGAGAAAATATTAAGAGGAGTAGATTTAAGCGAAAAAACATCTAAGACTCTTGAACAAATACTAACTAAAGCTCAAGAATTACAAAGTATGATTCAACATATAGCCAGTGCGACTGAGCAGATGAGTTCAGTCATGGAAGATGTCACACAGGACATAGGAAGCATATCTAAAGGAATAAAGGATATTTACCATTCAGTTGAGCAAAATATTCAAATAGCCAACGATATTGAAAAACTTAGTAAAGATTTAGACAATGCCATTGGAATCCATAGAGCAAAAAAGGAGTGAAAAATGTTACGAAAATTTAACATTAAAAGAATATTTCAAGGAAGACTTTTTAAAGATTATGAAATTCTTTCAGAAATTACAAAGTTTCTAAAAGAAAACTCAATTAGCTCTGGTTTAATAAGTGGAATTGGAGCTGTTACTAAAGCAAAAATTGGGTATTATGACCAAAAAACAAGACAGTATATCACTCAAGAATTTGATGAACCTATGGAAATTCTCTCTCTTAAAGGCAATATATCCTTAAAAGATGGAGAACCTTTTCCTCATGTTCATGTTATTCTTTCAAGAGGAGATTTCTCATGCATTGGTGGACATCTTTTTGAGGCCTATGTCTTTGCCTTTGAGTTTGAAGTTATAGAGACAGATGGAACCCCATGTGAGAGAGGATTTGACGAGGATACAGGATTGTTCTTATGGAAAAGTTAAGAAAGCATTTCTTCAAGGGTGACTTGAACGCATTCGGCTAAAGCTTTAAAGTCATATCCACCTTCAAGGACAAATATTTTTGGAGCATAGGAGGAGTTGAGAATGCTTCTTACAATGCTTCTTACTCCCTCTGTTGTTACATTGATATAACTTAGTGGATCATCTTGATGAATGTCATATCCAGCAGAAACAAGAATTAGCTCAGGCTTTACTTCCCTTATTTTTTGAGGTAATACATCCTGAAAAACCATCAAATATTCCTTTGTTCCTGAGCCTGCTCTTAGTTGCACATTATATGTGCAACCCTTACCTGCTCCTTTGCCGATTTCAAGTTCTCTGCCTGTGCCGGGATAAAAGGGATATTGATGAGAACTGAAATAAAAAACTGAGCAATCATCCTCAAAAATATGCTGAGTTCCATTTCCATGATGAACATCAAAATCTATTATGAAAATTTTTTTAAATCCCTTTTGTTTTGCATATGCCGCACCAACTGCAATATTGTTAAAAATACAAAATCCCATAGCAGCATCCATCTCTGCATGGTGTCCTGGAGGTCTTACAGCACAAAAAGCTCTGTCAAAATCTTTTCTTATAACTCCATCAATTGCCTCAAGCACTGCTCCTACGGCATAACATGCTACTTCATAGGAATTCTCAGACAGATAAGTATCTGGGTCAAGATATCCCGGAGACGAATTTTTTACTTTTTCAATGTAATTGGGCTCATGCACTAAAGATAGTTCTTGTTCAGTTGCTTTTCTTGGTTTAATATGAATAAGTTTATTCCAGATTTCATTTGTTTTCAAATGTTTTACGATTGAGATAAGTCTTTCCTTTGACTCTGGATGTCCTGATGGTGTCTCGTGCTTTAAGAAAATATCATCATACACAAAGGCAACTTTCCTATCCATAGAAAATGATAAAGCAATAATACTACTAAAAGTCAAGTTTTATGTTATAACCCAAAAATAGAGATAGACACTTGTCACTTCGAGCTCCCTCGTTGGGGCGAAGCAGTCTCTAATAAGGCTTTATTGAAAAAACAAAGTAGAGATTGCTTCGCATCCTTCGGATGCTCGCAATGACAGCAAAAAATATAAATTTTCAAATGGTTATATCAATTATTGGATTTCTATCGCTATTTTTCGGTTATAATTTTGTATTAAAGCATGAGAGAATTTTTAAAAAATTTGCTTATCTGTCCAATCTGCCTGCCAGATGAAATTCCTCTAAATCTTCAAATCTTTGAATCAGAAAAAGATGATATCCAAGAAGGAGTTCTAAAGTGTTCCCACTGCGGTGCAGAGTATCAGATAAAAGACGGTATTGCAATACTGCCTCCTGTGCCAAACTGGATGCCCTCCGCTTCAAACAAATACGAAAATATTAAAGTTGTCTCTGCATATCTTTGGAGTCATTTTGGAGACTGGCTTGGAGACTGTGAATGGACAGATGCCTATAGTAAATGGACAGAACTCATAGATTCTGCTAAAACACCAAGCCTTGACATCGGATGCGCGGTTGGCAGATTTACAATAGAAACAGCTCAAAAATCAGAATTTTCAGTGGGTATTGATTTGTCAATGTCTTTTATAAAAACTGCGAGAGAATTTATAAATAAAAGAAAAATCATTTTTCCACTCTTTGAAGAAGGAAATATTGCAAAACAGTTGGAGTTAAGAATTCCAGATTCTATCAAAACAGAAAATATTGATTTTATCGTTGCAGATGCACTTAACTTACCATTTAGGAAAGACTACTTCGGCATCGTTGCTTCTTTAAACATTCTTGATAAAGTTCCAAAACCAATGAAGCATCTCTTGGAGATGAACAGAGTTGCTAAAAAAAGAGATGCGCAGATGCTCATTTCTGACCCCTATTCATGGTCTGAAGATGTGGCAAAAATTGATGACTGGCTTGGTGGAAAACAAGAGGGCCAGTTTCATGGATTTGGAATTGATAATGTATCCAAAATACTTGAGGGTTATAAAGATTTACTCAACCCGGCATGGAAAGTTGTTAGAACCGGTTCAGTTTATTGGAAAATAAGAAATCATCGCAACCACTCTGAGCTAATAAAAAGTCTTTTTATAAAAGCTGTAAGACAGGAGATATGCTAATGAAGAAAATTACTGTATGCAGACTTTGTTCTGCCTGCTGTCCAGTTGAAGTTGAAGTTTCAGACGGCAAGCTTCTGTCTGCAAAAAGAATAACATCATTTGAAAAAGTTATTTCATGTCCAAAACTTTCAAATGCAAGCAAAATAGTTTACTCCAAAGATAGAGTTCTTAAACCTCTTTTAAGACAAAATCTCAATGATGATTTTAAAGAGGTATCTTGGCAGGAAGCTCTGGATTTCATTGCTGAAAAAATTGAAAAAATAAAAGCTGAATACTCCCCTGAAAGCATTGCCTTGTATCGCGGAATGGCTACGGATTGGGGAACACCGTGGGATTATGCAGTAAGATTGCTAAGTGCCATTGGATCTCCAAATGCAATAGGAAACGGCTCAGTATGCTTTGTTGCAAGGGATATGGCTCACACATATACATATGGAACTATTACTATTCCGCGGGTGAAAGATTCAAAATGCATTGTTGTATGGGGTAAAAACGACCGAAATACCCTACCGACAATGGCAGAGGCTATAGTTTATGCAAAAGAAAAAGGTGCTTTTCTAATTGTAATAGATCCAACCAAGACATACTTTGCTGAGATGGCTGATTTATGGCTACAAATAAATCCCGGGCATGATGGATTACTTGCATTAGGAATAATCAAAGAAATTATAGATAGAAAACTTTATGATAGAGAATTTGTTGAAAAATACTGCACTGGATTTGAGGCACTTGAAGATACAGTGAAATCCTTAAATATCGCCAAAATTGCTGAAAAAACAGGAATTCCAGAAGATGTGATTAAAAAATTAGCACAAATTTATGCCACAACAAAACCAGCCTGCATTATTGATGGAAACGGTTTGGATATGCATATAAATGTTTTCCAAACTACAAGGGCAATTGCTATTTTAAGGGCATTGACAGGGAATCTTGATATTCAAGGCGGAGACTTTATTCCTCAGCCAATACCACTGAGAAACATTCAATTAAAAGAAAAAGTCTCTCTTGTCCCTTCGGTCATGAAAGACTATCCACTTTTTGAAAGCTTTCATCCAACATGGGGACTTCATGGGCAGTCTTGCCTTATTGATGCTATATTGTATGAAAGACCATATCCTGTGCGTTTCCTATTTGTTCAATCTGGAAATCCTGCTGTAACAATGATGGACTCCCAAAAAGTAAGAAAAGCTCTGAATAAGCTTGATTGCCTTGTGATGATTGATATGTTTAAAAACAAAACCAGCGAATTTGCCCATGTAATACTTCCTGCTGCAAGTTGTTTTGAAAAAATCCAAATAAACAGAGCATACATAAGAAACTGCTTTATCATGCTTCAGCAAAAGGTAATTGAACCTCTTGGAGAAAGTAAAGGTGATATTGATATTCTCATTGAAATAGGAAAAGCCCTATGTTTGAAAAAATATTTTCCCTGGACTTCTGCTGAGGAGGCTCTAAACTATCAGTTAGAGCCAACAGGAATTACAATTGATGAGCTAAAGAGTAATCCAAATGGAATTTGGTATGAAAAGCCGAGATTTAAGAAATACGAAACCGAAGGTTTTAAAACTCCTTCCAAGAAAGTTGAAATCTACTCAGAAAGGCTTGCAAAAGCTGATATTGAGCCAATTCCTTTTATTAAAGGGTTTCATAGGAAATTAATAAGCTTTGAAGAGCAAAGAGAACATTATCCTTTTATAGGAATTAGTGGAGAAAGGGTAAACTGTTATACCCATACCCAATTCAGACATATTGAAGAACTCCGTAAAATTGAAAAAGAGCCTTATGTTGACATACATCTCTCTGATGCAGAGCTTTTAAACATAAAAAATGAAGACTTTGTCAGAATTTCTACGCCAAATGGATATGTAAAAATGAAGGCAAGAATTTCAGATGCTGTTTCAAAAGGAGTTATAAGAATCGCTTGGGGCTGGGGAGAAATCAGTGATAAGTTGAATCTTAACTCTTTAACTGATGACTTTGACAGAGACCCAGTTACATCAACTCCTTCAGGTAGAACATTTTACTGCAGGATAGAGAAAATTTAGTCTATTTTCCTCTTAATGGAATTCTTATTACAAATGTGCTTCCTCTGCCAACCTCGCTTTCAACAGAGATAAATCCCTTATAATACTGCACAATTGTTAAAGCCACTGTAAGTCCAAGTCCTGGACCATATATTTTTGAGGTAAAAAATGGATCAAATATTCTCTTTAAAATCTCTTTTGGAATGCCCTTGCCTGTGTCGGAAATTTTTATTTCCAAATCATTTCCAATGCTTTGAAGAGACATCAATCTTTAGTATTCTTCTCTCAGCTTTTTCCATCGCATCAATTGCATTTTTTATGATATTTCTAAGCACTATCTTTAGATGCTCCTTGTCTATATAAAGGGTTGGAGTCTCATTAAATTCTGTCTCAACTTCTATTGCCTTTTCGTCAATCTCCTTCCCAAACTCCTCTAACACCTCCTCTATAGCATCTTTTGGATTGACATTCTCAATAAATCCGATAGCAATCATCTTAAGGTTAACTATTTCTCTTAAAAGTTTTTCAAGTCTTTCAGATTCCTGCAAAATTGTCATAAGATAGGGTTTATTTGGATCACCGGGTGGAAGATTTTCATATACCTTTTTTGCAAATCCAGCAATACTTACAATAGGATTTCTTATCTCGTGGGATAGACTATCTACAAGTTTTCTTACTGATTCTGTTTTCTCTTCTTCAATATATTTTTCAGCGGTCTCCTTTCTCGTAATGAGGGAACGAACTCTTGCTGAAAGTTCTCTATAATCAAAGGGCTTTGGCACATAGTCATCAGCACCAATGTCAAGTCCCTTTACCCTGCTTTCTACATCTGATTTTGCAGTAAGCATTATTATTGGAATAAACTTTGTCTTCTCATCAGTTTTAAGGCGTCGGCATACTTCATATCCGTCCATCTTTGGCATCATAACATCAAGAATGATTATATCTGGCATAATTTCATAGACTTTTTTCAATGCTTCCTCACCATCATAAGCTTCCTCTGTGTTGTAACCTTCTGCTCGAAGTCTTTTCCTTAGAAGCTCTACTGTATCAATGTTGTCATCCACTATTAGAACTGTCTGTATTGAATTGTTCATTTCACCTCTTCAGATACATTTTTATTTGTTCAGGAAATTCTCTTACATTTATCGGCTTTGATATATAACCATCACAACCAGCCTGAAGTGCTTTCTCTTGGTCTCCTCTCATTGCATGGGCAGTGAATGCTATGATAGGAGTGTCTTTAAAATCTATTCTTTGTTTCAATCTCCTCGTAACCTCATATCCATCAATCTTAGGAATTGAGATATCCATAAGTATAAGGTCAGGTCTGTATGCAATTGCCTTTGAAATTGCGTCTTCTCCGTCAATTGCCTCTATTATCTCATAACCATGCTTTTTTAGGATTTTTTTTACTAGTTCCCTTGAGTCCTCATTATCGTCAACTACAAGAATTCTATACATCTTAGCTCCCCAATTTTTTTAGGCTGTTTTTTAATTCTTGAATGAGTTCACCCTCTGAAAAAAGAGCTTTATTTATTATATCCTTTATTCTACCATTTAGTGCTTCCTTTTCCTTTTCGCTTAGTTCCTTGTTTGTAATGGCGATTATCGGGATATCCTTTAATTGTTCAGATGTTTTTATAAAATCAATAAAATCAAAGGCACTACTCTGAGGGTCTGTTATATTAACAATGAGAAGGTCAGGCTTTTCAGTTTTTACCCTTTCAATTGCCTCCTTGCTGTTTAATGCCGATAAGACTTCGTAACCACTCTCTTTAAGTATTTTAGTTAATTCTTCATTTGTCCTCTGGTCTCTTTCAAGGAGAAAAACCTTTTTTATAGGTCTATGTGTTTCTATTGCCTGTATTTTCTTTAAAAGTAAATTGCCATCAAGGGGTTTTACAAAATAATCTGCAGCTCCAAGACTAAAGGCAAGTGTTTTGTTGTCAATTATAGAAATTATAATTACAGGAATATCCTTTGTTTCTTTATCCTCCTTAAGCTCTCTTAAGACCTGCCATCCATCTTTTATTGGCATCATTATATCAAGAGTTATTGCAACAGGCTTTATCTCCTTTGCCTTTTGCACAGCATCTTCACTGTTAAGGATTCCTATCACTTTGTATTCCTTCTCAAGATATCTTCTAATTAAATCAACTGCATCCGGATTATCATCTATTGCTAAGACTACTTTTTCTTGTTGTGTGGGCTTTACTACCTCAGAAACCATAGGCTCTCTATGAAGTACAAGGTCTCTAACCACTTCACATATTTTGCATGCATCTACTTTGTCAGGATAAGAAGCTATTTTTATTCCCTTACAATGGGTCCCTAAAACAAGCCAGCATCTTTTCTCAGCTGAACCGTATTCAGGACAGTTTACATGTCCACATTGTGTGTAATCCCAGCATCTTTTCTCAGCTGAACCGTATTCAGGACAGTTTACATGTCCACATTGTGTGTAATCCCAGCATCTTACAAGTTTCCCTTCATAAGATGGATCCTGTAAAAACACATCTTTTGGAACCTCAAAATACTGTCCGAGAGCTTCAGCCATCTTTTCTTCTACTACAGGGCTTGGAGTATCAAAAACCTCTTTTATAAATGGTAATAGCACATAAAATGTGCTGCCCTTGCCTACCTCACTTTCAGCCCAAACCATCCCTTTGTGTAAAGCTACAAGTCCTCTTACTATGCTTAGCCCAAGTCCTGTTCCTTCATACTGCCTCGTAGTGGATACATCAGCCTGGGCAAACTTATCAAAGATTTTATCAAGATCTTCTCTTTTTATACCTATTCCTGTATCCGTTACTGAAATCTCAACAAATTGTGGATTTCCAGATTTGTCCTTACCCCTTTCAGATACCCTTGCTTTTACTGTAATACCTCCTTGATGAGTAAACTTAACAGCATTGGAGATTAAGTTAATTAATATCTGCTTTGTTTTATCCTCATCCACATAGAGCTTCTCTGCTCCTTGTTCAATTTCCAATGAAAAAGACAGCCCCTTTTTTGCAATCAAAGGTTCAAATGTTACCATAATTGAATCAATGAGTTGTCTTAAATCTACCTCTTTGGGTTTGAGATCTATTTTCCCAGATTCAATTTTTGAAATATCAAGCACATCATTTATCAATTGAAGAAGATGCCTTGCATTTGTAGCAACTTTTCTGAGGGATGCTTTTTGGTCATCATTGAGAGGTCCGTCTACTTCATCAAGAAGTAAATCAGTATATCCTATTATGGCATTCATGGGAGTTCTTAGTTCGTGAGACATGTTTGCAATGAATGCAGACTTTAGTGTGTCAAGCTCTTTTAGTTGTTTGTTTGCCCTCTGAAGCAAAGCAACAAGTTCGTCCCTTTCCTCAAGCAACTTTGCTCTCCGGGTTAGCTCTTTTTCAAGTTCCATCTTAGATTTGGCAACTTCATTAACCATGTAGTTAAATGTTTCTGTCAAAGTTCCTATTTCATCCTTAGGATATTTTGCTATAACTACTATCTCTCCTTTTGCAAACTTTTCAGCAGCATCAACCAAACCATTTATGGGTTTTCTTATAAATCTGCTAACTACGAGATTGGTAACTAATATAGCAAGCAAAGATGCAAAGATTGTCAGCGCAAGAGACCTATTTCTTTGGGCAATTACAGTTTTGTATAAGCCTTCAACATCAGTTTTCATTATGAGAGCACCTAAAATTTCTCTTGATTTACCGTGGCAGTGATAGCATTCAGGAGCATTTTTTATTGGCAGGATGGAGATTAGATTTCGTCTGTCCTCTATTTTAAGAACAAATGATTTAGCCTCTTCAGTATATCCCCTTATAGTTTCTTTAAGCTTTTCTGTGAAATTTTTTTCATTTATTATTTTTTCAATATTTTGATTTATGTTTTTCTTTTCTGTTGAAAATGAAACTATTCCATTAAAATCGCATAGATAGACAGAAATGTTTTTATGCTTCTGTCCTATTTCCTCAAGGTCTCTATGAATCGTTTCACTGTCACCAACTGTCAGAGGATGTTTCATTGTTGCATAAATCGTATCCATTACTTCCTTGCTTCCCATTTCTGCAATTTTTATTCTATCCTGCACCCCAAAATAAATTCTGAATGTCATTTCTATGAGCATTATCAAAATGATTATTGCGATAAAAGTAAGCATTAACTTGTTTCCAATTTTTTGGGTAATAAATTTAAACATCAGTGAGCTCCTCCATAAAGAAGGGGCTTAAATCTAAAGGCTCTTATTCTTTCCTCAGTGTGACAAGATTCACAAGTTTTGAGAGTAACTTTTCTTTTTATATAAGATGGATTTTTAGTCTCTACATGTTTTTTACCTGGACCATGACATACTTCACACCCTGTATTTTTAAGATGAGGAGTCTGCTGTACAGATACAAATCCTCCTTTTTTGCCATATCCAGTTGTATGACATTGATAGCAGGTTTTTAGTTCTTCAGGAGTTATTTTATTCTTCATTTTTTCAACTGCCTCTAAGGAACGAGACATTCTTGAATGGGTTATAAAACTTTCATATTGCTTAAAATGGCATGATTTACACGCTTCAGTCCCTATGTATTCAGAAAAAACAGAGACAGGGCAAAAAAGGAGTAATAACGCAATTATCAGTCTCATATTTAAAGATTACCAGAAAAAAGGACATTTGTAAACTTGGTTTGAATAATATTTTTAAAAAGTCCGAATTTTCTAAATCTAACTTTGCCTTATGTTCAGTCTTTCTATTTTCTTTGAAAGACCTGTGACAGAGTCAACTTCAATGTAAACAGCACAAAGGATTGATGAAGCAGATGGAACTTCAAATTTTTTTGGCATTTGAGTGAGAAATTTTTCTATCACTTCATCCTTTTTAAACCCTATTATTGAATTTTCAGGACCTGTCATCCCAACATCTGTTATGTATGCTGTGCCTTCAGGCAAAATTCTCTCATCAGCTGTCTGCACATGGGTATGAGTGCCTAAAACAGCACTAACCTTTCCATCAAAATAAAATGCATAGGCAAGCTTTTCTGAGGTTGCCTCAGCATGAAAATCTATTAAAATGATATTAGTTTCATATTTAATTCTCTCAATCTCCTTTTTGGTGGCTCTAAATGGACAGTCAAGAGTATTCATGAATACTCTTCCTGAGGCATTTATCACTCCAACTAAGTTGTTTTTTCGTGTTCGGAAAACTATACTTCCTGCTCCCAAAACACCCTCAGGATAATTGATAGGCCTTAGGATTCTTGATTCTTTTGCAATGTATGGAACAGCTTCCTTTTTATCCCATACATGATTACCAGTGGTTATGACGTCTATACCAAATGAGAAAAGCTCTTCAGCAACTTTTTCAGTAATGCCGAAACCACCAGCTGCATTTTCTGCATTTGCTACAACTAATTCAAGCCTATAGTTTTGAATGAGCTTTGGCAAAACTGCCTTTACTATGTTTCTTCCGGGCTTGCCTACTATGTCACCTATAAAGAGTATGTTGATAGTCTCATTACTTTGCATATTCTATGAATCTTGATTCTCTTATAACTGTTACTTTTATCTGTCCGGGATAGCTTAATTCTTTCTCAATTTTTTTTGTTAGTTCCCTTGCAATTAAGGCGCATTCTTCATCTGTAACCATATCTGGTCTTACAATCAGCCTTACTTCTCTGCCAGCTTGAATTGCATAGCAGTTTTGAACTCCCTGAAAAGACATAGCAAGTTCTTCAAGTTTTGTAAGTCTTTTTATGTAACTTTCTATTGTTTCCCTTCTTACACCTGGACGCGCAGCTGAAAGTGCATCTGCTGCAGCTACAAGAGCAGATTCAACGCAGGAAAATTCAACATCTTCATGGTGGGATAAAATAGCATTGATAACTTCCTCACTCTCTCCGTATTTTCTTGCCAGCATAGCACCTATTTCCTGATGAGAACCTTCCATTTCGTGGTCTACAGCCTTGCCAATATCATGCAAAAGTCCTGCTCTCTTTGCCAATAGAGTGCGAGCGCCAATTTCTCCTGCCATAATACCGCTTAGCCAGGCAACTTCCTTTGAATGCTGAAGAACATTTTGCCCATATGATGTTCTGTATTTAAGTCTTCCAACAAGCTTTATTATTTCAGGATGAATACCACTCAATCCAAGCTCAAAAACAGCCTTTTCACCCTCTTCTCTTATGGATATTTCAACATCCCTTCTTGCTTTTTCAACAACTTCTTCAATCCTTGCAGGATGAATTCTTCCATCAGCTATCAGTCTTTCAAGTGCAACTCTTGCGACCTCTCGTCTTATGGGGTCAAAGGATGAAAGTATAACAAGCTCTGGAGTATCATCAATTATAAGATCAACTCCAGTTAATGCTTCAAAGGCTCTTATGTTTCTGCCTTCTCTTCCTATTATTCTTCCTTTCATCTCATCATTTGGAAGACTTACTGCTGTCACTGTTGCGTCTACAACATAATCACTTGCATATCTTTGCACAGCAAGGCTTAGTATTTCTTTTGATTTCTTGTCAGCTTCCTGCTTTGCCTCATCTTCTATTTTTTTAATTAACTTTGCTACTTCAAACCTCGTTTCCTCCTCAATCCTTCTGAAAAGTTCTTGCATTGCCTCTTCTTTTTTCATTCCAGCTATTTTTTCTAAAAGTATTTGCTGTTCCTTGATCAACTCCTTGTAATAATTCTCTTTGTCGGATATATTTCTTTCTCTTTCTGCTAATTCTTTTTCTTTCTTATGTAATTCTGAGTCTTTTCTATCAACCTGTTCTAATTTTCTGTCAAGAAGCTCCTCTTTTTGTCTTAATCTCTTTTCTTGATAATTAATTTCCTTTGTTTTCTCTTTGAGTTCCCTTTCAGCTTCGGATTTTAACTGATATACTATTTCCTTTGCTGATATTTGAGCTTCTTTTTTAATTGTCTCTGCTTCTTTTTTCGCTTCATCAAGAATTTTCTGAACTTCATCATGAATTTTTATCTTCTCTTCAGATAGACTTTTTTTCTCTATTTCAAGATTTGCCCTTTCTATGTCCAGACTTTTCTTTCTGTAAAGATATAAACCATAACCAGAAGCAGCACCAAAGACTATAGCAATGAGAATATATATAAACTCCATATAAACACCTCCAGAATTGATTATAAATGGCTTCCTCGCGGGGATATGATGAAGTGGATAGAATTTTAATCTATAGTAAAAAATCTATGATACTTAAAAAATTTATATCTATCTAAAGTGGATTTCTCCACTGTCATCATAACCCCCGCCCTGCCGTGTGGTTTGGAAAGGGTCAGGTCCCATCCTGACAAGTGGGTGCCTTGTAGACAGCTTAGGCTTCCTCCGAAGAGGCATGCTCACCACTGCCTACGCTGGCTCCCTTAAATGATTTAATTGCCGGACCTCCTTTTTCCTCCATCACGCGCAGGGCAGGAAGCCTTTAATTATTTTATAACAAAAAACATAAACTATATGCAATCTTATTTTTAAATCTTACCTCAGTCTATCAGAAATTGATATAATTAAGCAATGAAATTCTATCTGTTAGATATTGACTACTCCGATGAAGGAATGCTTTTATTTGGAATTTCTGAAGATGGAAGTAGGATTAAAACCATTGATCCTACATACAGACCCTATTTTTATGTATTGCCTTCAGATATTGAACAAGCTACAAAGGAAATTTCCGAAATTATCAAACAAAAAGCCTTGCCTGTTACTGAAATCACAAAGGAGAGAAAAATCTTTCTCGGCGAAGAAAAAATTTTTATAAAAATTTATACAAAAAGACATCAGGATTTGCAGAAAGTCAGAGACGTTATAAAAATGCTGGAGTTGAATAGAGGAGGTTCAGGCTCTGTCATTGATGAATTTGAATATCAAATTTCAGCACTAAGAGTTTATCTGTCTGAGCAAGGTTTCTCCTGCCTTGAATGGTTAGAAGGAGATTTGACTGTTAAGGGAGGAAAGAGTTTAATAAAAGATATCAAAAAAACCATCGGGCAGAAACCTAATCTTAAAATCCTTGCCTTTGATATGGAAGTGATTGAGGTTCAAAGAGGAGTTCCATCTATCATAATGATATCTGTATTTGGAGAAGGATTGTCTAAAATAATCACATATCAAAAAACAGATTACAGTGTAGATTCAATTATTGTAAATGATGAAAAATCAGTCATTGAGAATTTTTTGCAAATCATAGAGGACTATGACCCTGATATAATCTTTGGTTACAACTCGGATCTTTATGATATGCCTGTTTTAAGAGAAAGAGCAAAGAAGTTAAAAATAAACATAGAATCCCTTTCAAGGGATAACTCTGGAATTACTCTTTCAAAAAGAGCAAGATTTACAACTGCCCGTCTTATAGGAAGGGTCCATATTGATATATTTAACTTTGTATTCAATATTCTCTCTCCAATGCTTCAAAGTGAACAACTTACACTTAAAAATGTTGCCTATGAACTTTTAGAAGACACAAAGCTTGACATGGAATACGAGGATATTTTGCAAGCATGGGATAAGGGGCATGAACTTGATAAACTCGCAAGATATTGCTTAAAAGACAGTGAACTTGTATATAAGCTTGCTGAAATGCTACTTCCAGATATAGAAGAGCTTACAAAAATTACTGGTCAGTCACTTTTTGATACATCAAGAATGCCATACAGTCAGCTTGTTGAGTGGTATTACATAAAAAAAGCAAAAAGCCAAAACAGAATTATTCCCAATCAGCCAAAATTTGATGAAATACAAATGCGAAGACAAATAACTTATGAAGGTGGTTTTGTAAAAGAGCCTCAGCCGGGGCTGCACAGAAACATCGCAGTTGTTGATTTTGCCTCCCTTTATCCATCAATTATTGCCTCATACAATATTTCAATTGAAACTCTTAACTGCTCTTGTTGTAAAGATGAGGGTTATAAAATACCAGAACTTCCCTATCGGTTTTGCAAAAATAAAAGAGGATTTGAATCTCTTGCTATAGAGGAGCTTTTAAAAGAGAGACTCGCTTTAAAGGAAAAATTAAAAAAGCTTGATCCAGACTCCCACGAATATCTTGTGCTTGATACCAAACAAAAAGCATTGAAAACAATTATTAATGCTTCCTATGGATATTACGCCTATCCTGGCAGCAGATGGTATTCTAAGGAGTGTGCAGAATCCATAACAGCACTTGGAAGATTCTGGATAAAGGAAATATTAAAAAAATCAGAGGAAAAAGGTTTTCAGGTAATTTATGGAGATACAGATTCAGTATTTTTAAAGTTTGCCGAAGACAAAGGTAAAGTAGAGGCTTTTATACATGAAATAAACGATTATCTTCCCGGAATAATGAGGCTTGACCTTGAAAGTTTCTATACAAAAGGAATATTTGTTCCAAAAGAAACAGGTGGAATAGCAAAAAAAAGGTACGCACTTTTGGATGAAAAAGGAAGGCTAAAAATTAGAGGACTTGAGATAGTGAGAAGAGATTTGTCCCGTTACGCAAGACAAACTCAGCAGGAAATATTGAAAATGTGCCTAATAGAGGAAAATGTAAAAAGAGCTTTTAAATATCTTGATGAAAGAATAAACAATCTAAAGCAAGGTAAGTATGACTTCAAAGACCTCGTTGTCTATGAACAGCTTTCAAAACCTGTTTCTGAATATAAACTTATATCTCCGCATGTTATGGCTGCCAAAAGACTTCTTGAAAAAGGAATTCCAGTGGGAGAAGGAAGCGTCATAGGCTATATTATTCAAAAAGGTCATGGTTCCATTAGCGAAAGAGCATATCCAGTAGAGTTAGCTGAACCATCTAAAGTTGATATAGATTACTACATAGAAAATCAAGTTGTGCCTTCGGCAATGAGAATTCTAAGTGTCTTTAAGAGTTCTCATTGATTATGGAGTTGAAAATTCGCTTTTTTGTTTCATCAATTTTTTCTGTATGTGTGCCATGCCAATATATTTTTCCACAGTTTTTACATTTTAGAAAATCGTCATTTGAAATTGCTACAAAGTCAGGCACCAACTCAGCTGCTTGATTTTTTCCAATTCTCTCAGTCTCACCATTACAGATAGGACATCTGGGTTGAAGGTTAATTAACTCATTGTATTTACTCATTAGTTGGCAATTTCCCTTTGATAATTTATGGGCAAGACCTGATAGCTGTTCATTATTCACCGCACACCATTCATAAACCACTAATCTAAGGACCTCTATAATCTGCTCTTCAAGATTTTCAAAGTTTATAAAAATCGTCTTATTCAAAAGTTTTGATTTTGCTAATGCTCTATCCCTTGTAAGCAGTATTCGGTCTTGCTGCAAAGATATTTTTATCAATTCTTTATCAGTAAAATCATTTCTGTAAAGAGTGTCAAAACCAAAAAGCCTGAGCCAGCGGCTCAGGCTTCCAAGCATAACATCTGCGACAAATTTTGGAATATCTTTACTGTTCCTGCTCAATACTCTCTTTTTTCTCTTGTTCTATTTGCATATTGTAAAGATCACCCTTGATTAAGGTATCTCTGTATTCAGGCAGACCTGTTCCAGCAGGTATTATTCTTCCCATGATGACATTCTCTTTTAATCCCTTCAATTCATCAATCTTACCTTCAATGGCTGCATCAGTAAGAACCCTAGTTGTCTCTTGGAAGGATGCTGATGATACCCATGACTCCGTTGAAAGCGCAGCCTTTGTAATTCCAAGTAAAAGTGGTTTTGCCTGTGCAGGTCTTCCTCCTTGTGCTATAACTCTTTCATTTTCCTCAATGAACTTAAATCTATCAACCTCATCTCCAATAAGAAATGTTGTATCTCCTGGGTCTTCTATTCTTACTTTCTTCATCATTTGTCTTACGATTACTTCTATATGTTTGTCATGAATGGATACACCCTGAAGCCTGTATACTTTTTGTATCTCATCAACAAGATATCTCTGAAGCTCAGTTGGTCCGAGAATGTCAAGTATAGTATGAGGATTTATTGAACCGTCTATTAATGGATCTCCTGCTTTAACCCAGTCGCCATCATGAACTATGACATGTTTACCCTTTGGTATCTGATACTCCCTTGTCTCATCCGCACCTCTGACAACAATAACTCTTGAGCCTTTTTGAATTCCCTTAAACTCCACTATACCATCAATCTCGCTAACTATTGCTGACTCCTTCGGTCTCCTTGCCTCAAAAAGCTCCGCTACTCTTGGAAGTCCTCCTGTAATATCCTTTGTCTTTATTGTCTCTCTTGGTATTTTTGCCAGTATGTCTCCTGGTTCTACCTTGTCTCCTTTATCAACTACAAGGATTGCACCCGCAGGAAGTAAGTATCTTGCTGCTGCTCCTGATGGTAATTTTGCTGTTTTACCTTCCTCGTCTTTTATAGTTACTCTTGGACGATAGGTGGCTGGATAATCAATAATTATTTTATGGGAAAGTCCTGTTGTGGGATCAGTTTCTTCTTTAAAAGTGACTCCTTCAACTAAGTCTCCAAGCGCTATCTTTCCTCCAATTTCTGTGATAATTGGTGTGGTATAGGCATCCCATTCTGCAAGCTTCTGTCCAGCCTCTATTGTTTGACCTTCCCTGACTAAAATCTTTGCACCATATACGAGGTTGTATTTTTCCCTTTCCCTTCCTGATGCATCAGCAATTGCAATTACAGCGTTTCTATTTAAAACAACCAAAGAACCGTCTTTTCTTTCTACAAAATGCACATTCTTAAATTTCACTGTTCCTGAAGTTTTTGCCTCAAGGACTGCCTGCTCAACAATTTTTGTTGCCGCACCACCTATATGGAATGTTCTCATTGTAAGCTGGGTTCCCGGCTCACCAATGGATTGGGCAGCTATAATTCCTATTGCTTCTCCTATTTCAATAGGCTCTCCCCTTGCCAGATCCAGTCCGTAACACTTTGAACATACACCAAATCTTGTCTGGCAAGTAAGCACTGAGCGAATTTTCACCCTGTCAATTCCTATTTCAACTATCTTTTTGGCAAGTGTTTGATCTATCAATGTATCTCTTTTGGCAACTATTTCTCCTGTGAGAGGGTCTTTTACATCTTCAGCAAGTGTTCTTCCAAATATTCTCTCCTCAAGAGGCATTACTATTTCACCGCCCTCAATAAGAGGAGAGATATAAATTCCATCTTTTGTTCCACAATCAATTTCCGTGAGAATGACATCCTGAGCCACATCTACAAGTCTCCTCGTCAGATACCCTGCATTAGCTGTTTTTAAGGCTGTGTCTGCCAATCCTTTTCTTGCACCGTGTGTGGATATAAAGTACTGCAATGGAGTAAGTCCCTCTCTGAAGTTAGCAGTAATTGGTGTTTCAATAATCTCTCCAGATGGCTTTGCCATTAATCCTCTCATTCCTGCAAGCTGTCTTATCTGAGCTATGCTTCCTCTTGCTCCAGAGTCTGCCATCATAAATATGCTGTTAAATGCCCGTCTTTCTTCAAGCTCCTCTGGGCTAAGTTCCTTGCCTTCTTCTGCTCCAAGCTCTTTCATCATTTCATCAGCTATCTTTTCTGTAACATTTGCCCATATGTCAATAACTTTGTTATATCTCTCACCCTGTGTTATCAGTCCTTCAGCATACTGTCTCTGCACTTCCATCACCTGTGCCTCTGCTTCCTTGATTATTTCAGCTTTCTTAGACGGAATGTGCATATCATCAATACAGATAGAGATTCCAGACTGAGTAGCAATCTCAAATCCAAGCTTTTCAAGTTTATTCATGAAGTTCACTGTCTCTCTTTTGCCAAAATTGTTATTAATATACTCAATAAGCTTACTTAACTCTTTTTTAGTCAAATCTTTATTTATCATCTGAAATGGAACACCCTGCGGAACAATCTCTCTAAATAATATTCTTCCAGTTGTTGTTTCAATAAGTTGCCCATCAATCTTTACCTTTATGGGCGCATGTTTTTCAATTACTCCGCTCTGATATGCAAGAATTACCTCTTCAATATCTGAAAATACTTTTCCAGCACCCTTTGCATTCCTCTTCATCTTTGTCAGATAATAAATTCCTAAAACCATATCTTGCGTAGGAACCACTATAGGTTTGCCATGAGCAGGAGATAACAAATTACCCACTGACATCATTAGTACACGGGATTCAACCTGCGCCTCATAGGAAAGAGGAACATGAACTGCCATCTGGTCTCCGTCAAAGTCAGCATTGAAAGCAGTACATACAAGTGGATGAAGCTTGATAGCCTTTCCTTCAACAAGCACAGGATCAAAAGCTTGAATACCAAGCCTGTGCAAGGTTGGTGCTCTGTTTAGAAGTACAGGATGTTCTTGGATAACCTCTTCAAGGGCATCCCAAACTTCTGGCCTTTCCTGATCCACAAGTCTTTTAGCCTGCTTTATTGTTGTTACATATCCCTTTTCTTCAAGTTTGTTAAATACAAAGGGTTTAAATAGTTCAAGTGCCATAGTTTTAGGTAATCCGCACTGATTCATATCAAGTTCAGGACCCACAACTATAACTGATCTGCCTGAGTAATCAACTCTTTTTCCTAAAAGATTTTGTCTGAACCTTCCCTGTTTTCCCTTAATCATATCACTCAAAGACTTAAGAGGTCTCTTGCTTCCAGCCTTTAATGCCTTTGAGCGTCTTGTATTGTCAAAAAGTGTGTCAACTGCTTCCTGAAGCATTCTTTTTTCATTTCTTATAATTACGCTCGGTGCTTTAAGCTCTAAGAGTCTTTTTAGACGATTATTTCTATTGATAACTCTTCTGTAAAGGTCATTTAAATCTGAAGAAGCAAACCTGCCACCATCAAGAGGTACAAGGGGTCTCAGCTCTGGAGGAAGCACTGGCACTATGTCAAGAATCATCCATTCAGGACGATTTCCAGATTTCCTAAATGCCTCTACTACCTTTAGTCTTTTTGTAAGCTTTCTTTTTAAGGCATTTGAAGTTGCTTTTTCTATCTCTTCTTTAAGCTCCTTTGTGAGGGCTTCAAGGTCTATTTTCTTTAGCAACTCTCTTATTGCCTCAGCACCCATTCCTACCTTAAATCTGCTCCCGTACTCCGCAACTTTCTTTTTATACTCCTCTTCTGTGAGCAATTCCCTTTCTTTTAAAGGTGTGTCTCCTGGGTCTATCACAATGTATTCTTCATAGTAAATTACCTTCTCAAGCTGCCTGACTGAAAGATCAAGAAGCATTCCCATCTTGCTTGGAACACCTCTTACAAACCAGATATGAGCAACAGGAGAGACAAGCTCAATATGTCCCATTCTCTCGCGTCTTACCTTTGACTCTATAACCTCTACTCCGCATTTGTCACAGATAACTCCTTTGTGTTTCATTCTTTTGTATTTACCGCAAAGACATTCCCAATCTTTGACAGGACCGAAAATTTTTGCACAGAATAGTCCCTCTGGTTCTGGCTTAAATGTTCTATAGTTGATAGTCTCAGGTTTTTTGACCTCACCATATGACCATTCTCTTATCTTGTCAGGTGAGGCAAGTTTTATTCTTATAACATCAAAATCTCTTGGGTTTTTAGGTCTTTGAAATAATGAATAGATATCTTCTATCAAGATTTATCCCCCCATTTCTTCTTTTTCTCCAGTAGCTCAACATCGAGTGCTAAGCTCTGGAGCTCTTTTATTAAAACATTAAAGGACTCTGGAACACCCGGTTCAAGTACAGGATGTCCTTTAACAATAGCCTCATACATTCTTGTCCTACCCTTTATGTCATCGCTTTTTACTGTTAAAAACTCTTGAAGAGTATAAGCTGCACCATAAGCTTCCAATGCCCAAACTTCCATCTCTCCAAGTCTCTGTCCGCCAAACTGAGCTTTTCCTCCGAGCGGCTGTTGAGTAACAAGGGAGTAAGGACCTATAGAACGGGCATGGATTTTATCAGCAACAAGATGATGAAGTTTAAGCATATACATGTAACCAACAGTTACAGGTCTCTCAAAGGGCTCTCCTGTACGACCATCATAAAGAGTTACTTGTCCTGTAGTAGGATATCCAGCTTTCTTAAGTAATTCCTTTATCTCTTGCTCTTTCGCACCTTCAAATACAGGGCTTGCAACATATAGTCCTAACGCCTTTGCAGCTAAACCTAAATGCGTCTCAAGTATCTGTCCAACATTCATTCTGGATGGAACACCCAGTGGATTGAGAACAATATCAACAGGAGTACCATCTTCAAGATAAGGCATGTCCTCTTCAGGTAAAACCATTGATACAACGCCCTTATTTCCATGCCTTCCAGCCATCTTATCACCGACTTCTATTTTTCTTTTCATTGCTATATATACTTTAACCAGCTGATTGACTCCGGCAGGAAGGTCATCACCCTTCTTTATTCTTTCTATTTTTTCATTATACTTTGCATGTATCTGCTTTATAGCCTGCTCTACTTCCCTGTTTATTCTGCTAACTTCTGCTTTTACCTCTGGATCCTCTACCTTTAGTTTAAGCAGTTGATTAACATCAAGAAGATTAATCACCTGTTCTGTAAGCTGTTCTCCTTTTTTGCAAAGTATTTTACTTCTTTGTTTAACATCCTCAAGAACTGTCTTGCCTTTTAATAGTTTTCTTATCCTTGTTGCCTTAGTTTCTTTCAAAATTCTTATTTCATCTTCCCTGTCTCTTTCTATTGCTTTGATCTCTTCTTCTTCTATAGCTTTGGCTCTCCGCGATTTTTCCTTACCTCTTCTCGTCAGTATCTTAACATCAATAACAACTCCTTCAATTCCCGGAGGAACATACAAACAAGATTCTTTTACATCCTCCGCCTTTTCTCCAAATATTGCAAAAAGTAGTTTTTCCTCCGGAGTAAGAACTCTTTCTCCCTTAGGTGTTACTTTTCCTACAAGAATATCTCCAGGCTTTACCTTTGCACCAATTCTAATTATTCCGTCCTCATCAAGATTTCTCAGCTGTTCTTCAGGAACATTCGGAACTTCTCTTGTAATCTCTTCTGGTCCAAGTTTTGTGTCTCTACATTCTACTTCAAATTCATCTATGTGAATGGAAGTGTATACATCTTCCTTTACGAGTCTTTCGCTTATAAGTATCGCATCCTCAAAGTTATATCCACCCCAAGGCATAAATGCAACTAAAACATTTCTACCAAGTGCTAACTCACCATTATCCATACTTGGTCCATCTGCAAGTATTGTTCCTCTCTCTACAATCTGTCCAACCTTCACAATAGGTTTCTGATTCATGCAGGTTCCTTGATTGGATTTGTGGAATTTCATCAGATTGTAAATATCAACACCTCCACCCTCTTCTGTGACCCTTACCACAATTCTTGTTGCATCAACACTCTCTACAATACCAGCTCTCTTTGCAATAACAAGCCAACCTGAATCTCTTGCTGCATAAAGTTCCATTCCGGTACCAACTATTGGAGCGTCTGTCTGAATAAGGGGAACAGCCTGCCTTTGCATGTTTGAACCCATCAAAGCTCTGTTAGCATCGTCATTTTCAAGAAATGGAATCAAAGATGCAGAAACACTGACAATCTGCTTTGGAGATACATCCATATATTGAACTTCTTCTCTGGAAACCATTTTGAAATCACCTTTGACTCTTGCAGCAACAGTCTCGCTAATAATGTTACCTTCTTCATCAACTGGCGTAGTAGCCTCAGCTATTACATAGTTTTCACTATCAAGGGCGCTTAAATAATTTATTTCATTTAAGACTTTTCCATTCTCAACTTTTCTGTAAGGAGATTCAATAAAGCCAAAATCATTGATTCTTGCATAGCTTGCAAGGGAGGTAATTAAACCAATGTTTGGACCTTCTGGTGTTTCAATCGGGCATATTCTTCCATAATGCGTTGGATGAACATCTCGCACCTCAAATCCTGCTCTTTCACGGGTAAGACCTCCCGGTCCAAGTGCACTGAGCCTTCTTTTATGTGTAATTTCACTTAATGGATTCGTCTGATCCATAAACTGGCTTAACTGGCTTGAACTGAAAAACTCTTTCACTGCTGCCATAACAGGCTTTGTATTTATTAAATCGTGGGGCATTGCATTTTCAACTTCAGTTATAGTCATTTTCTCCCTTACAGCCCTTTCCATTCTCACCAAGCCAATCCTGAACTGATTTTCAAGTAGTTCTCCAACTCCCCTTACTCTTCTGTTACCAAGATGGTCTATATCGTCAACCTCGCCTTTTCCTGTTCTTAAATTGAATAAATATTTAACAATTTCTATGATGTCTCTATCTGTAAGCACTCTTACTTCAAGAGGGATATCAAGTCCTAATTTCTGATTAAGTTTAAGTCTTCCAACAGGAGAAAGATCATATCTTTTTGGGTCAAAAAACAATCCATAGAAAAGCTCTTCTGCAGCTTCTTTAGTTGCAGGCTCTCCAGGTCTTAATTTTTTATATATTTCCCTTAATGCTTGTTCCTTGTTTTCAACTTTATCGGTCAGTAATGTCTCTCTGAGAGAAGGCAAATAGTTAACATTATCTATAAAAAGCAGTTTAAGAGTGTCAATTTTTGCATTGATTATTCTGTAAAATGCTTCCTCTGTAATCTCTTTGTTGCTATCTACTATTACCTCACCTGTTTCAGGGTCAACTATATCTGAAACTGTTATTCTTCCGATTATTTCGCTTTTTTGAATTGGAATCTCTCTAATGCCTAAGTCCTTCAGTTTTTTTAGGGCAAATTTGGTAATCTTGCTTCCTTCTTTTACAATTATGCTTCCATCTGGAGCAATTATGTCAAGCCTTGTTCTAACTCCCGCCAATACATCAGAGACAACTCTTGTGTAAGTATTTTCATCTTTGATTTTAATTTCTTCAATTGGGTAGAAAATTTTTAATAAATCCTCATTTGAATAACCAAGCGCCTTTAAAACAATGGTTGCAGGAAGTTTTTTTCTTTTATCTATTCTTACAAATAAAAGGTCCTTTGAATCAAACTCAAAATCAAGCCACGAGCCCCTTACAGGAATAACTCTTGCTGCATACTGAAATCTACCGCTGATTCTGCTTTTACTTTTGTCTGGAGCAAAATAAACTCCGGGAGAACGCTGTAACTGGCTAACGATAACTCTCTCTACTCCATTTATTATAAAGCTGCCTGTCTCTGTCATCATCGGAAGATCGCCGAGAAAGATTTCCTGCTCCCGTGACTCCTTTAAAAATTTTTTTCCTTCGTCATCTTTATCCCATATATTAAGCCTGACCTTCATTTTTATGGGAACAGAATAGGTCAGTCCTTTAACCATACATTCATGGGGATTCATTTTTGGCTCGCCGACTGAATAAGAAATAAACTCAACAGTATTGTTTCCGTTATAATCGCTAATTGGAAATACGCTTTTTAAAGCTGCCTGAAGTCCTTCATCAAGTCTTTCATCAGGAGAGACATCTTTTTGTAGAAATTTTGCAAAAGATTTCTTTTGAAATTCAAGAAGATAAGGCACCTCCAAGACAGGAGGTACCTTTCCAAAATTTATTCTTTCTCTTAGAGGCTTTATCATGGTTCTCCTTCTCTATGTTTATTTTTTACTGAAATTCTACTGTTGCACCCTGTTCTTCAAGTTTTGCTTTGATCTGCTCTGCTTCTTCTTTGGATACACCAGTTTTGATTGGCTTTGGAGCACCATCAACAAGGTCCTTTGCCTCTTTAAGACCTAATCCTGTAATCTCTCTTACAACCTTGATTACCTGAATCTTTTTATCTCCTGCGGACTTTAAAATGACATCAAAGCTTGTCTTTTCCTCTGCTGCTGGTGCAGCTGCTGCTGGTGCACCTGCAGGAGCTCCTGCTACTGCTGCAACTGCTACTGGTGCCGCAGCGGTAACTCCGTATCTTTCTTCAAACTCCTTAATGAACTGACTAAGTTCCAAAATTGTAAGATTGTCAAAAAATTCAAAAACCTGTTCCTTTGTAATTGCCATAACTTTTCCTCCTTTTTATTGAGCTTTTTTATTTTTTAATGCTTCTAATGCGTATAAAAGCTTAAGATTTACTGCCTGCATAGCATAAGCCATCTTGGTAAGTGGTGTACTCATCCCCCCGAGCAACATACCAAGCAACACAGTCTTTGAAGGAAGTTTTGAAATTTCCTTCAACTCCTGAACAGAATATACCTTTCCTTCTACTACTCCAAGTTTAAGCTTGAATTTCTCATTCTTTCCAGAATACTCAATTGCTTTCTTTACCGCAACAACTGGATCATCGTATCCAAATACAATCCCGGTGCATCCCTTTAAAGCATCAGATAGTTGGTCTTTAAAAGATGCATCTCCCAATGCTATCCTGAAAAGAGTATTTTTGCATACCTTGTACTCAGAACCAGATTCCTTCATATTTTGACGAAGTTCTGAAATTTCAGCAACAGTTAATCCTTGAAAATCAGTTAAAATAAAGGATTTGGCTCTGGATAGCCTTTCAGCAATTTCTTCAACTTTCTTTTTCTTTAATTCCTTTGTGGTGCTCAGATTGAACCTCCTTTCTCGGACAGCGGTGCGAATTGACAATTTAGAATGATGAATCTTGAATATCCAGGTTTATAACAATTTTTTAATTCATCATTCATCATATGAAAATTACTGCCAATCTCGGCAGGCGGTTAACCTTTAAGCTTATAAAGCACCTGCTGTCTCAGATTATTTATAACAGGCCAAGCCTGTTTTAAAGCTTTAGTTTTGATATATCAATTTTTAAACCTGGTCCCATGGTAGAAGAAAGAGCAACTTTTTTAATATATTTTCCCTTTGAGGTTGCAGGTTTAGCTTTCATTACAGATTTCAATACAGCGATTGCGTTTTCAACTAATTTTTGTTTATCAAAGGAAATCTTACCTATAGGCACATGAACAACTCCACCCTTATCATTTCTATATTCAACTTTACCTGCTTTAGCTTCCTTTACGGCTTTTGCAACATCAAAAGTGACTGTTCCAAGTTTAGGATTTGGCATTAGTCCTCTTGGACCAAGTATTTTACCAAGTTTTCCAACTTGTCCCATCATTTCAGGAGTTGCAATTGCAATATCAAAATCAAGCCATCCCTGTTGAATTTTTTCAATTAAATCTTCAGCTCCTACATAGTCAGCGCCTGCTTCCTTTGCTTCTTTTTCTTTCTCACCCTTGGCAAAAACTAAGACCTTAACTTCTTTGCCAAGTCCATGAGGAAGAACTACTGTACTTCTTACAATCTGGTCTGATTTTCTTGGATCAATTCCTAAATTAATTGCCATCTCAACTGTTTCATCAAACTTTGCAAAACTATTTTCCTTCAGAATATCAATTGCTTCCTCTAATGTATATTCTTTCTGAAGATCAATTTTTTCTTTTACAGCTGCCAATTTCTTGCCCATTTATTACCCCCTTATCTCAACACCCATACTTTTTGCTGTGCCAATAATCATTTTCATTGCTGCTTCCAGTGATTTTGTATTTAAATCTGGCATCTTTGTTTTTGCTATCTCTTCTACCTGTTTCATAGTCAAATTACCAACTGTTTCCTTGCCAGTTGTGCTTGAACCTTTTATTATTCCAGCAGCTTTCTTAATTAATTCAGACGCAGGAGGAGTTTTTAATATAAATGTAAATGACCTGTCTTTGTAAATTGTAATAACAACAGGAATTAATGTATCCCCCATAGCTTGAGTTTGAGCATTGAACTGCTTGCAAAATTCCATAATGTTAATTCCATGCGGACCTAAAGCTGGACCTACTGGTGGAGCAGGATTTGCCTTTCCTGCAGGTATAACAAGTTTAACCTGTCCTGTAACTTCTTTTTTTGGTGATGCCATATTTGTTTCCTCCTTTAAACCTTTTCAACCTGTGAAAATGAAAGTTCCACAGGAGTTTGTCTTCCAAATATGCTTACCATAACTTTAACTCTTTCATGTTCTGAGTCAACCTCATCTATGTATCCATTAAAATTAGCAAATGGACCCTCAATTATCTTTACTGTCTCTCCCTTTTCAAAATGAGTCTTTATTTGAGGAGACTTTCCTCTCTCCAATTGCTGAAGAATGGCTTCCACTTCCTCCTCAGGAATAGGTGTTGGTTTTTTACCTCCTACGAAACCTGTTACTCTTTGAGTAGTCCCAACAAGATGCCAAGTTTCATCATCAAGCTCCATTTCAATAAGAATGTAACCAGGATAAAATTTTTTATCCTGCTCTTTTTTCTTTTTACCTTTTACTTCTATAATTTTTTCAGTTGGAATTAAAATCCTTGAAATTTTACTTTCAAGTCCTTTTATTTTTGCTCTTTCCTCTATAGAGGCTTTAACTTTGTCTTCAAATCCTGCCATAGTGTGAATCACATACCATTGTTTTGCCATTACACTCACCCAATAATAGCTGTAATAATTCTTGAAAGGACAAAGTCTACAAAGCCAAGAAAGAAAGAAATTATAAAAACTGTTACAATAACTACCCATGTTGAGGCAATAACTTCTTCCCTCTTCGGATATGTAGCTTTTTTAGCCTCAATTTTAACTTCCTGAAAAAAGTTT
>FWWM01003459.1_pt1 | contig 39173 bp, 37 predicted proteins | sample 2228351 | NCBI WGS metagenome assembly FWWM01 (sample SAMEA103939774, study PRJEB20133) | metagenome
TCGCCCCCTTGTTCCACCCCATCCCACACCGCATATCCACCCGCGATGACCACCGCCGTCGCGCGTATCCTCTCCGGCGTCGCCGCCCTGTCCCCCGACCAGTGGGACGCCTGCGCGGGCACGGCAAACCCGTTCGTCTCCCACGCCTTCCTGACCGCCTTGGAGGAGTCGCACAGCGTCGGCGGCCGCTCCGGCTGGACGCCTGCTCCCATCGTGATCGACGGCCCCGACGGACACCCCGCCGCCATCGCCCCCGCCTATCTGAAGGCGCATAGCCAGGGCGAATATGTCTTCGACCATGGCTGGGCCGACGCCTGGGAGCGCGCGGGCGGGCGCTATTACCCCAAGCTCCAGATCGCCGCGCCTTTCTCGCCGGTGCCCGGCCCCCGACTGCTGATGCGCGATCCCGCCTTCGCGCCCGCGCTGATCGCGGCGATCGAGGCGGTGACCGACCAGAGCGAGCTGTCCTCGGCGCATGTGACGTTCGTCGCCCCCGACCAGCTGCCGCATTTCGAGGCGGCGGACTGGCTGATCCGCGAGGGGGTGCAGTTCCACTGGCGCAATGACGGCTATCGCAACTTCGACGACTTCCTGGACGCGCTCGCCAGCCGCAAGCGCAAGGCGATCCGCAAGGAACGCGCCGCCGCCGTCGAGGGACTAACCATCCGCCATCTGTCGGGTGACCAAATCCGCCCCGAGCATTGGGACGCCTTCTGGGTCTTCTATCAGGACACGGGCAGCCGCAAATGGGGCCAGCCCTATCTGACCCGTGCCGCCTTCGACCGGATCGGCGAGCGGCTGGGCGACAAGGTGCTGCTGATCCTGGCCGAGCGCGACGGGATACCGATCGCGGGCGCGCTCAACCTGATCGGGGAAGACACGCTCTATGGCCGCTATTGGGGCGCGGTCGAGGAGGTGCCCTTCCTCCATTTCGAGCTCTGCTATTATCAGGCGATCGACGCCGCCATTGCGCGCGGGCTGGCGACCGTCGAGGCGGGCGCGCAGGGCGAGCACAAGCTGGCGCGCGGCTATGTGCCCGTGCCAACCTGGTCGGCGCATTATATCCCCCACCCCGCCTTCCGCCGCGCCGTCGCCGAGTTCGTGACCCGCGAGCGTCAGGCGATCGAGGCAGAGAGCGAGTATCTGGGCGAGCTGACCCCATTCCGCCGGGGCTGAGGCGCAGAGCGGGATCAGATCGCCTTGGAGTAATACGAGCCCCTCCCCTTCAGGGGAGGGGTTGGGGTGGGGCCTTTCCACAAAGGCCGCGCATGCGGGTACGCCCCACCCCCCGGCCCCTCCCCTGAAGGGGGGGGGTGGGTTTATCTCAGATCACCCTGCCTTAATTGTCGTCCTGGTCTGCCGTGGCCTTGCGCCGGGCGGGCGCTCGCTTTTCTTCCTCGGGCAGCGGGCGGCTGAGCAGTTCATAGGCCGCCGGGTCGATGATCGGACGGCGATCGTCGATCCTGTAAAGCACGTCGCGCCCCGACCGCCAGATCGGCGTCAGCCCACGCGTCAGCGCCTCGTCATAGCGCGGCGCATGGACTAGCCAGACATAGTCGAACGCATCGCGCGGCAGCAGCTTCAGCGCGGTATCGACCGGCCGCCACCATTGCCCGCGACAACGCCGCTGGGTGACGATTTCGGACGGGTCATGCGCGAACCGCTTGGCGGGGGCGTAGCGCACCGTCAGCAGCTGTCCGCCCGCCATCGACCATTGGTCATTGGCATAGGCCAGCTTGCGCTCCAGCGCGAGACCCGCGACATGCTCCAGCCGGCTCGACGGCCAGACATCGGCGCAATATTGGCGGCCGACAAAGGTCAGCAACCGCGCACGCGGCGGTACATGATCGAGCGCGGTGAGCACCCGGTCATAGTCGTTGCTGTACATCACATAGCTGACCGTGGTCGCCGCGATCCGCACCCCGAAGAACGCCAGACCCACGACCGCCAGCGTCGACGCGCCGCGCAACGACAACCCACGCCGGGGACGCAGCGCGATCAACGCGATGGCCAGGACATAGGGGGCGAGGCGCATATCGGCATAGGCCGAGCCGAAGACGACGCGCGGCAGCAGCAGATAGACGACGAACAGGAACGCCGCCGACAGCACCAGATTGCGCGAATATTCGACCCGCTCGTCGCGCACGCCCTTGAGCAGAACGAGGAACAGCACCGTCACCGAGGCGAGGTCGAACGCCATCCAGCGATCGCGCAGCACCATCGTGATCCAGTTGATCTTCCAGCGCCAGTTGAACCAGTCGCCAGTCTTGCCGGTCACATCCGCACCCGAACGCCACAGCACCATCAGCACCATGGGCAGTGCCAGCGGGATACAGCCCAGCCCGGCATGGAAGGCCGACTCGGCCCAGCCCTTGAGTCCCTGCGCACCCTTGGCACGGCGGATGTCATGCTGGCGGATCAGCTCGGCCGAAAAGGCCAGCACGCCCAGCACGCCCCAGCCAAAGGTATGCGCGACCCACAGGATGCACGACAACGGCACGAAGAGGAGCGCCCGCAGCTTTACGGCGCCCAGCCGCCCCATGCGCAGCCACAGCGCGAACAGGTTCAGCGCCAGCGCCATCGCCAGCGCGAAGTTCACGAAACCGAACTGGACGGGATAGCTATAGGCCAGCGGCAGCGCGAACAGCGCGGTCGCCGGGATGCGCCCCTGCACCTCGCGCGCGATCCACAACAGGCCGGTCACGGTCAGCACCGGAATGGCGATCACGATCAGCTTGACCGCGAGTTCCAGGCCGAAGATCGGCGCCAGCGGCTCGATCAGCAGGTCGATGCCCAGATTGCCGATCATCTGCCATTCGAAGCGGTACCAGTGCGCCAGCCAGGGCTGATGCGCATATTCCAGCTGGACGCGGTAGCGCCCCATATGCCCCGGCAGGTCGACCAGCGGCGGCACGGTGGGCCAGATGAGCGGCACGGCGGCGAGCAGCGCCATCGCCGCCACGAACCACCGCGTCTGCCACCAGTTGAGCTTTCCCCCATTCATGCCGGTCGCCTAGCGGATCGAAGGGGCGTCCGACAAGCATCGGCCGCGACGAACGCGATAGACGGCGGATTTGCCCTGCGCCCACACCGGGGTCAGATCGGGCGACCGGGCACGCCCATCGGGAAAACCAATCGTCCAAACGGCGTCGAAGGTGCATCGGTCGAAGTCGCGGATCGCATCCTCGAAGTCGGTCGGTCCTCCGCCGCTGTCGGGAGGAAAGACCAGCGAGGACGGATCGCGGTCGAACCGCCCGGCACCGGGCAGACGGGGCTGGATCAGATGCTGGCCGGGCACCGTCCACTGGCCGTTGGTGAACACGCCCATACGCACGACCGCGACACCCCCGATATGGGTCAGCCGGGGCGCATCCCAGCGCGACTCGGCGCTTACATTGGTCAGGACCAGCACCGTGCCGCCCGGCGGCAACGCCGCGATGGCCCGCCATTCGCGATCCTGCCCCTGCGCCAGTTCCGCAAAGGCGATGGTCGTGCCCGCCAGCCTTGCGACGAAAAAGATGGTCGCGACGATCGCCAGTCCGCGCCCCATCCGTTCCGTACTCACCTGGACCGAGAGCAGCGCCAGCATCACCGCGGGGGCCAACATCCGCATGTCGAGATACGCCCCGCCGCGGAACAGATAGGGCAGGACGAAGAAGACGAGAAAACCGACCGCGGCGGGCACACCCAGCACCGGCCGGATCGATAGGGCGCGCGACCGGACCACGACATAGGCGAAGAACGACAAGCCTATCACCGCCGCCAGATCCCACGCCATCCAGCGCTCCTGGAACAGCGTCATGATCCAACGCAGCTTGTACCACAGGAACCAGCGCCCGGTTTCTCCCGCGACCTGATCCCCGCCCGACCGGATCATCCACAAGGCGGGCAGCGCCATCGGTGCGACCGCTGCCCCGGCACGCAGGACGGCAGCGGGCCAGCGCCGCCCCTGTTCGACCAGCCGCCCGGCCTCCATGCCGAAGACATAGGCGACCAGCAGCGCCCAACCGAGCGCATGGACCAGCCACAAAAGCGGCGCCAGCAGCGCGAACAGGATGAGCCGCCCCGCTGCGCCGTCGGTGCGCGCCATCCGCAACCACAGCGCCATGGCCAGGAACAGCAATCCCTGCGCCAGACAGAAGTTGACGAAGCCCATTTGGAAGGCCGGGCCATAGGCCAGCGGAAAGGCCAGGATCGTACTGGCGGGCATCCGGCCATGGGCGGCACGCGCCAGCGCGATCACGCCCGCCACGGTCAGCGGTGGAATGGCCGTGACTACGAGCTTGCCGGCTGGCTCCACGCCCATGGCGAAGGCGTGGTGCAGCGCGAGCACGATCGCCTCGACGCCAAGATTGCCCACCGCTGCCCAATGCACCGCGTAATAGCGGGCCAATGGCCCCTGCCCCGCCTCGGCAAGGATGCGATAGCTCGCGAGATGGTCGCCCATATCGCCCAGTGGCGGCACTACGGGCCAGACCAGCGGGATCGCCGAGGCTAGCACGCACAGCAACAAGAAGGGGCGGGACTGCCACCACAGCCCCGCCCCCTGGCTAGTCGTTCCGTCCCGTTCGCAATCCATGACGATGGCTCCCAGCGGGACGAAGGATCGGATCAGTCGCGGTCGCGGCGGCCGAGCAGGCGCAGGCGCAGCGCGTTCAGCTTGATGAAGCCCGCCGCGTCGCGCTGGTCATAGGCGCCCTGATCGTCCTCGAAGGTGACGACCTTTTCCGAATAGAGGCTGTAGGGCGACTTACGGCCCGTGACGTTGCAGCTGCCCTTGTACAGCTTCAGGCGAACGGTGCCGGTCACCTTTTCCTGGCTGTAGTTGACGGCGGCCTGCAGCATCTCGCGCTCGGGGCTGAACCAGAAGCCGTTATAGACCAGCTCGGCATAGCGCGGCGCCAGTTCGTCCTTCAAATGCGCGGCGCCCCGGTCGAGCGTGATCTGCTCGATGCCGCGATGCGCCAGCGCATAGATGGTGCCGCCCGGCGTCTCGTACATGCCGCGGCTCTTCATGCCGACGAAGCGGTTCTCGACCAGATCGAGGCGGCCGATGCCGTGGCGACGGCCCAGCTCGTTCAGCTTGGTCAGCAGCGTGGCGGGCGAGCAAGCCTCGCCGTTCAGCGCGACGCCGTCGCCCCGCTCGAAATCGATGGTGATGACCTCGGGCACGTCGGGCGCGTCTTCCGGGTTGACGGTGCGCGAATAGACATAATCGGGGACCTCATCCCACGGATCCTCCAGCACCTTGCCCTCGGACGATGTGTGCAGCAGGTTGGCGTCGGTCGAGAAGGGTGCTTCGCCACGCTTGTCCTTCGACACCGGGATCTGGTGCGCCTCGGCGAACTCGATCAGCTTGGTGCGGCTGGTCAGGTCCCATTCGCGCCACGGTGCGATGACCTTGATGTCAGGGTTGAGCGCGTAATAGCCCAGCTCGAAGCGGACCTGGTCGTTGCCCTTGCCGGTCGCGCCGTGGCTCACCGCGTCGGCGCCCACCATCTTGGCGATCTCGATCTGGCGCTTGGCGATCAGTGGCCGCGCGATCGAGGTGCCGAGCAGGTACAGCCCCTCGTACAGCGCATTGGCGCGCATCATCGGGAAGACGTAATCCTTGACGAACTCCTCGCGCAGATCGTCGATGAAGATATGTTCGGGCTTCACGCCCGCCATCTCCGCCTTCTTGCGCGCGGGCTCCAGCTCTTCGCCCTGGCCCAGATCGGCGGTGAAGGTCACGACCTCACAGCCATAATGCTGCTGCAGCCACTTGAGGATGACGCTGGTGTCGAGGCCGCCCGAATAGGCGAGGACGACGCGCTTGATATCTTCGCTCACGGCAAAGTCCTTCAGGATGGGGATGGATTTGCCCCGCGCCCTATGCGCTGCGGCCCCTCCACGCAACCTTAGCTTAGCCTCGTTCCCCCTCTCGTTCATTGCGCCGACAGCCAAAGGCCGTCAGGAGCGGCCATGATGTCCCGTTCAGGAGTCTCGTTGATGACCCGTTTCCTCGTCGCCGGCCTGATCGCCGCCACGCTGACCGCGCCCGCCATGGCGCAGGACACCCGCGCGTCCGCCGCCGCCAAATTCTCGCGCGAGTTCAAGGCGCGCGACACCAATCATGACGGCGTGCTGACCAAGGCCGAGGTGAAGGCCGCGATCATGAAGATGGGCAACGGCAAGAAGCAGATCGATGCCGTCCATGCCCAGCGGCTGACCGACCTGTGGTTCGGCAAGGCCGATGCCAACAAGGACGGAAAGGTGACCGAAGCCGAAGCCCAGGCACTGCTGTCGCGTACGTTCGACGAGTATGAAGCGGCCAGGGCGGCACAGGCGCAACAGGCGGGGCCGAAGGGTCGGTAAGGGACGGCACTACCCCCTTAGCCTGTCCCCCAACTCCGTTCAGCCTGAGCGAAGAAGGCCACTCCCTGCCCTCTCGGCAACCGCGTCCCGTGCACTTCGACTTCGCTCAGTTCGAACGGAGGTTGGGCCTTCCTCTCCCCACACACAAAAAAGGCCCGGTGCGTTGCCGCACCGGGCTTAGGTCGTCCGCAGGAGGAACGTCGTGGGGTGCGGGGGTTCTTGTCGCCCCCGCTCCCGATCAGTTGTAGGCGCGCTCGCCGTGCTCGCCGAGGTCGAGGCCTTCCTGCTCGACTTCCTTCGAGACACGCAGGCCGGTCAGAGCCTTGGCGACATACATGGCGATGACGGTGCCGATGGTGGCCCAGACGATCGTGGTGGCGACCGCGCCGAGCTGGACCAGCAGCTTCGAGCTCATGACATAGTCGGCCGCACCCGGACCGCCGAGCGAGGGCGCATAGACCACGGCGGTACCGATCGCGCCGATCATGCCGCCGATGCCGTGCACCCCGAAGGCGTCGAGTGCGTCGTCATAGCCCAGCTTGGGCTTCAGGACCGACACCGCGTAGAAGCAGACGACGCTGGCGATGGCGCCCAGCACGATCGCGCCGAACGGACCCGAATTGCCCGCCGCCGGAGTGACCGCGACCAGACCGGCCACGATTCCCGAGCAGAAGCCCAGCGCCGAGCCCTTATGCCCCGCCAGACGCTCGGCGAGCATCCAGAACAGGCCGCCGCTGGCGGTCGCGACGAAGGTGTTGATCATCGCCAGACCCGCCGAGCCATTGGCCTCCAGCGCCGAGCCGGCATTGAACCCGAACCAGCCCACCCAGAGCAAACCCGTACCCACGCCGGTCAGCGTCAGCGAGTGCGGGGGCATCGGCGTGGTCGGATAGCCGATGCGCTTGCCCAGGATCAGCGAGGCGACCAGTGCCGAGACACCGGCGTTGATGTGGACCACGGTGCCGCCCGCAAAGTCGAGCGCGCCCGCCTTGAAGAACAGGCCCGACGACGCCCAGACCATATGTGCGATGGGGAAATACACGATGGTCAGCCACACCGCGACGAACGCCATGACCGCCGAGAACTTCATCCGCTCGACCACCGAGCCCAGCACCAGCGCGGCGGTGATCGCGGCGAAGGTCAGCTGGAAGCAGACGAAGACAAATTCGGGGATCTCGACGCCGGCTGTGAAGGTCGCCGACTTGCTGGCGGGCGTGACGCCCCTCAGGAACGCCTTGCCGAGCCCGGAGATGAAGTTGGACGCGCCCCCCGACACGTCCGGCCCGAAAGCCAGGCTATAGCCGTACATCACCCAGATCAGCATCGCGAGACATGCGGCCGCGCCGATCTGGGTCATGGTGGACAGCATGTTCTTGGCGCGGGTCAGGCCGCCATAGAACAGCGCCAGGCCGGGCAGGATCATCATCATGACCAGCACGGTCGAGGTGAGCATCCAGGCGGTGTCGCCCTTGTTCACCGTCGCCGCCGGAGCGGCGCTGGCGGGCGACTGGAGCGCGGCGGCATCCTGCGCCCAGGCGGGCAACGCGACGAACAGCGTCAGGCCAAGGCCCGCTGCGCCGGTCGCCAATTTGGTGACATGCTTCATCGAAATCCCCCCTTGCTCAGAGTGCCGATTCATCGGTTTCGCCGGTGCGGATGCGCACGGCCTGGCCGACATCGAGCATGAAGATCTTGCCGTCGCCGATCGCGCCGGTGTTCGCGGCGGACTGGATCGATTCGACGACGCGGTCGGCGATCTCGGACGCGCAGACGACTTCGACCTTGATCTTGGGCACCATGTTGGTGCTGTATTCGGCCCCGCGATAGATTTCGGTCTGGCCCTTCTGCCGCCCGAACCCCTTCACTTCGGTCACCGTCATGCCCGCCACGCCCAAGGTGGTCAGTGCCTCGCGCACCTCGTCGAGCTTGAACGGCTTGATGATAGCGATGATCAGCTTCACCCGCGCCCCCTTTGCGTTACCCGTAGACGAGCTACGCAAGGGGTGTGCCAGTTTACGTTTCTGTGACTTTTACTGGGGTAGCAAAGTCGGGCGCGGCAGAAACTGCGCACGGACCCGCATCAGTTTTTAGGCATTCGCCCCGAGCTGCCCGATTTTTGGGCAATTCTCATTCCTCCCCTGCAAGGGGAGGTGGCAGTACGCAGTGCTGACGGAGGGGTATCACGGCCAGCGGGGACACCCCTCCACCATGCTTCGCATGGTTCCCCTCCCCTCGCAGGGGGGGGGAATCTCGGTTACGCTGCCAGCGCGGTGCCGCCGACGGTCAGCCCTTCGACCAGCAAGGTCGGCTGACCCACGCCCGCAGGCACGCTTTGCCCACCCTTGCCGCACACGCCCACGCCTTCATCCAGCGCGAAGTCGTTGCCGATGCCCTTGACCTTCGTCAGCACGCTCGGCCCGTCGCCGATCAGCGTTGCGCCCTTGATCGGCGCGCCCAAGCGGCCGTTCTCGATGCGGTAGGCCTCGGTGCAGGAGAAGACGAACTTGCCCGACACGATATCGACCTGCCCACCGCCGAAGGACTTGGCGAAAATGCCGTTCTTGACCCGCGACAGCAACTCGGCGGGATCGTCCTGGCCACCCTTCATGAAGGTGTTGGTCATGCGTGGCATGGGCGCATGGGCAAAGCTCTCGCGCCGGCCGTTGCCGGTGGGCGCGACGCCCATCAGCCGCGCGTTGAGCCGGTCCTGCATATAGCCCTTCAGGATGCCGTCCTCGATCAGCACGACCTCGCGCGTCGGCGTGCCCTCGTCATCGATCGACAGCGAGCCGCGCCGGTCGGCGAGGCTGCCGTCATCCACCACGGTGACGCCGGGGGCCGCAACCCGCTCGCCGATGCGGCCCGAAAAGGCCGAGGTGCCCTTGCGGTTGAAGTCGCCCTCCAGTCCGTGCCCGATCGCCTCGTGCAGCAGCACGCCGGGCCAGCCTGGCCCGAGCAGCACCGTCATCTCGCCCGCGGGAGCGGCAACCGAGTCCAGATTGACCAGCGCCTGCGCCAACGCGACGTCGATGCCGCGCTCCCAGGTTTCGCGCGCGACCAGCCGGTCGTAAAGATAACGTCCGCCGATCCCGAAGCTGCCCGTTTCGCGCCGCCCATTCTGCTCGACCACGACCGAGATGTTGAGCCGCACCAGCGGCCGGACATCGGTGGCGACGAAGCCATCGGCGCGGACGATCTCGACCACGCTCCAGCTGCCCGACAGGCCGACCGACACCTGCACGACGCGGGGGTCGCGCGCACGGGCGGCGGCGTCGATCGTCTGGCACAGCGACACCTTCTCGGCGAATGGGATCAGGTCGAGCGGATCGGTGGCGGTATAGAGATGCCGGTTCGTCCCCTGCGGCGGGGCTGCGGCGGCCCCCTTGGCCGGGTCGATCAGCGCCATGGTCTGCGCGGCGCGCTGGATCGCGGCTTCGGAGAGCTCGTTGGCGTGGGCGAAGGCGGTCATCTCGCCCGACACAGCGCGCAGGCCGAAACCGGAATGCGTGTCGTAACTGGCCGTCTTCAGCCGCCCATCGTCGAAGCCGAACGCCTCCGACCGCTTATATTGCAGATACAGCTCGCCATCGTCCGCGCGCGACAGGGCATTGGCGGTGAGGCGCAGCGCGGCGTCCGGGTCCAGCGTGTCGCGGTACAGGAACGAGCGGGGATCGGTGGCGGTCATTCTCGGGATATAGGATGCCCGGCCGAGGTTTGAAATCGCCCGACGGCATTTCCTTCTTCCCCCCTCCCGCAGGCGGGAGGGGTCGGGGGAGGGCATGGAGTCTCACCGAGCCTGTCGCCCGTGGCTTTCCCTCCCCCATCCCCTCCCGTCTACGGGAGAGGCGTGAGTCTCAATTAGCGCCCGGCGCCGTCGCCGTGATCCGGCAGGCTCGCCTGGTCCGCACCATCGGCCGCGCCGCCGATCAGCACGAAGCGGCGGTCGCAGTACCCGCAATCGACATAGCCGGTCTCGTCAATCTGCAACCACACGCGCGGATGGCCGAGCGCAGCGCCGCCCGGAATATCGGTGGCACCGTCGCAAGCGACGCGGGTCTGGGTGACGCGGGTGGTTTCGGGCGGCGGCAACATAGGCTCGCGCGATAGCAAGGCGCGCGCGCGCGTGCAATTGCCCAAAACAGGGCAAAACCGGCTTGGCCTGTCCGCCGCACGCGCCTATCGCTGGCGGCATGACCGCCTCCACAGAAGCCGCCATCTCGATCCAGGGCATCGCCAAGACCTATCGGGGCGGCAAGCGCGCGCTCGATGGGGTCAGCTTCGACGTGCCGAGGGGGCAGATTTTCGGGCTGCTCGGACCGAACGGCGCGGGCAAGTCGACGCTCATCAACATCCTGGCGGGCCTGGTCATGAAGACCGAAGGCTCGGCGTCGATCTGGGGCTTCGACATCGACCAGCATCCGCGCAACGCCAAGGCGTCGATCGGCATCGTCAACCAGGAAATCCTGTTCGACCCCTTCTTCACGCCGCTGGAGACGCTGGAGATTCAAGGCGGCCTCTATGGCGTGCCCAAGGCGCAGCGCCGCTCGATGGAATTGCTGCGCGCGGTGCATCTGGAGGACAAGGCGAACGCCTATTCGCGCACCTTGTCGGGCGGCATGAAGCGCCGCCTGATGGTCGCCAAGGCGATGGTCCACTCGCCGCCCGTGCTGGTGCTCGACGAGCCGACAGCGGGCGTCGACATCGAACTCCGCCAGCAGCTCTGGGCCTATGTCCGGCAGTTGAACGAGCAAGGCGTGACGGTGGTGCTGACCACCCATTACCTCGAGGAAGCCGAGGAGCTGTGCGACCGGATCGCGATCATCAACCATGGCCGCCTGGTCGCCAACGAGCCGACCCGCGAGCTGGTCGGCAAGGCGCAGGAAAAGATCGTCGCGGTAACGGTCGACCGCGACGTCGCGGCGGTGCCGGACCATGCCAGCTTCGGCAAGATCGTCCTCAAGGGCAGCCGCACGCTGGAAATCACCTATGCCAAGGACAAGGTGAATGCCGGACAGGTGCTCGCGGCGGTGCAGGCGGACGGCTACGGGATCGTCGATGTCTCGACCAAGGAAGCCGATCTGGAAGACGTGTTTCTGTCGCTGACGCGGAGTGTGGGCGTCTGAGGATTACTCCTCCCCGGTACGGGGAGGTGGCAGCGCGAAACGCTGACGGAGGGGGGCCTCCACAACGGACACCCCTTGAGGCGATCCCCCTCCACCATCCTGCGGATGGTCCCCCTCCCCGTGCCGGGGAGGAATTTGAGGCTCACCCCGCCCGCGCAAGTTCCGGAAAACCCGCCCTGAAGCCCGCGACCTTGGGTTTGTCCCAGCGGACGATGTACGGATAGGTCGGATTGCGGTCGTAGAAATTCTGATGCTCGGCCTCGGCCGGGAAGAAATTGCCCTGCTCGATCCGGGTCGTGATCGGCTTGGGGAAGGCATGGGCGCGGGTCAGCTGCGCGATATAGTCGCGCGCCACCTTCGCCTGTTCGGCTGATTGTGGAAAGATCGCCGAGCGATAGCTGGGGCCGCGATCGGGGCCCTGGCCGCCGACCTGGGTCGGATCATGCGCGATCGCGAAATAGACGCGTAGAAGCGTCGCATAGGACACCTTCGCCGGGTCATAGGTGATGCGAATCGCCTCGGCATGGCCGGTCCGCTCGGTCGAGACGGCGGAATAATTCGCATCCTCGCGGCGTCCGCCCGCATAGCCCGCCGTCACCGAGCGCACGCCCTTCACCCGCTCAAACACCGCCTCCATGCCCCAGAAACAGCCGCCCGCGAGGACCGCCACCTGCGGACGCGGCGACGCGGGCACATCGACCACCGCCTTGGGCAGCGGCACGGCGCGCTCGGCGCTGGCGGGGAGGGAGGACAGGGCGACCGCTCCGAATGCGGTCGCGGCCATGGCGATGCAGAGGGTATTGCGCATCGCTGGGATATGGGGCGTTTTCGGGGTTCGGCTAGTGGCTGAGGTCGCGTGGGCTTCGTCGCTATGCGCCGAATTTATCCTGAGCGACTGGCTTGCCAGCCAGCCAAGGGGCTCAGCCTGAACGGTGGTTCGTTCACGGGACTATTTCCCCACCCCCGTTCCGCCTCAGCGAAGTCGAAGGCCGACCCTTAGCGAACCGCCGCGACCGGAGCCGAATTGTAGCGGCTGGGCGCTTCCCCAGGGTGCAGGACCACGAGACCCAAGGCGCCAAGCGCAAATCCGCCGGCGAACTGCCACACGAAGCTGGACTTGAAGAGGGCACGCATTTGTCTTCACCTGTCGTTGCGGGTCACCGCCCGGATGGGCCGGCGATCGTTACGGGGCCATCTGGTCGATCGACGCCGTTCCGACAATGGCGTTTATAGAAACACAGCATTAACGGCACGTGATCGTGTCGTTCATGCCACAGTTAAGCCACATTGCCGCAGCGCATATAGGCTCATGAAAAAGCCAGCCAATCCGGCGTCTTGGCCGGACCGACTGGCTTTCGCAGCGCAGCAGCGGGAATTATTTCAGGGCGGCGCAGGCCGTCTGGATGCGGGTGCAGGCCTCGCGAAGCAGTGCGTCCGAGGTCGCATAGCTGATTCGCATCGCGGGCGAGAGGCCGAACGCCGCACCCTGCACCGCCGCGACCTTCGCATCATCGAGCAGATAGCCGACAAACGCCTCGTCGCTGTCGATCAACCGGCCCGAGGGCGTCGACTTGCCGATCAGCGGCGCGAAGGACGGATAGACATAGAAGGCGCCCTCGGGCGTCGGGCAGGTCATGCCGTCGATTGCGTTCAGCATCGCCACCACCATGTCGCGCCGCGCCTGGAACGCCTGGTTCCGCTCGGCGAGGAAGCTCTGGTCGCCGGTCAGCGCGGCGGTCGCCGCCGCCTGTGCCACCGAACAGGGGTTGGAGGTCGACTGCGACTGCAGCTTGGCGATCGCCTTGATCAGCCAGGGCGCGCCGCCCGCATAGCCGATGCGCCAGCCGGTCATCGCATAGGCCTTGGAACAGCCGTTCACCGTCAGCGTGCGCTCGTACAGTTCGGGGCAGACCTGCGCGATGGTGGCGAAGCGAAAGCCATCATAGACGATATGCTCGTACATATCGTCGGCGAACACCCAGACATGCGGGTGGCGAAGGATCACCTCGCCCAGCGCCTTCAGCTCGTCGGCGGTATAGCCCGCACCGGTCGGGTTGGAGGGGGAGTTGAGGATGACCCACTTGGTCTTGGGCGTGATCGCGGCATCGAGCGCTTCGGGGGTCAGCTTATAGCCCTGTTCCGGTCCCGCCTTCACGATCACCGGCACGCCGCCCGCGAACTGGACGACGTCGGGGTAGCTGACCCAGTAGGGCGCGGGAATCACCACCTCGTCGCCCGCGTCGATCGTCGCGACCATCGCGTTGAACAGGGTGTGCTTGCCGCCGACATTCACGCTGATCTGGTCGGCCTTGTAGGTCAGGCCGTTGTCGCGCGCGAACTTCTGCGCGATCGCCGCCTTCAGTTCGGGCGTGCCGTCGACGTTCGTATATTTGGTCTTGCCGTCGCGGATCGCCTGGATCGCAGCCTCTTTGACGAAATCGGGCGTGTCGAAATCGGGTTCGCCCGCGCCCAGCCCGATCACGTCGACACCGGCGCGCTTCAATTCCATCACGCGGCTGGTGATGGCGAGCGTGGGGGACGGGCTGATACGGCCGAGCGCGGCGGAGGGCTGCATGGAACGGAACCTTTACGACAGGAAATGCGGGGGCGCTTTAGACGCCTCGCCCCTCAATCTGCAACCACCTCCGCACGAAACAATCCGCGAAGCGCATTGCCAAGCAAGAATCCGTCGCACAGGTCGGCACGCGTGAGCGCCCCTTCGACCGCGCGGCCCGTTTCGAGGAGATGGCCGCGCAGCACGCCGGGCAGCAGGCCCTGCTCCAGCGGCGGCGTAACCAGAAGGTCGCCGCGGGGCACGAACAACGAGGTATAGCTGCCCTCGGTCAGCAGGCCCTCGGGCGTCTCGAACACCACCTCCGCCGTCCCCGCCGCCTGACGGGCCGCATCGTAAAAGCCGCGCGCACTGGTCTTGTGGCGCAAGCGCAGGTCGAACGGCGAGACGGGCAACGGCACGACCCGCACCGGCACCACCCCGTCAAATGGGGCCGGCGCGGGGCCGATCTCGACCACCAGAGTCCCGCTGCGCGCTAGCAGCAACCGGATTCGCCGTGCGTCGCGCAGGCGGAAGGTCGCCGCCTGCAATTCATTACGCGCATCATGCCGGTCGAAGGTGAAGCCCAGTGCGCCCGCGCTAGCCTTCATCCGGGCCAGATGCGCTTCCAGATGCTGGATACCCTCGACAGGATCGAAGGCCATGGTTTCGATCAGGTCCAGACCGGGACGCCCCCCGGCCAGGAACGCCGCCTTGGCCAGGCATTCTTCCCATTCGTCCGCCGCGACCGAGTCGGCCACCACCCCCGATCCGATGCCCAGCGTCGCATGGGTGTGTCCCTCGGGCCAGGTCAGGGTGCGGATCGCGACGTTGAACATCGCATCGCCATTCGCATCCAGCCGCCCGATCGCGCCGGTATAGAGACCGCGCGGCGAATCCTCGATCTCGGCGATCGCCTGCATCGCCCGGATCTTGGGTGCGCCGGTGATCGAGCCGCAGGGGAAAAGCGCCGCCAGCACGTCAAGCGCGTCGCGCCCCTCGGCCAGATCGGCAGTGACGGTCGACACCATCTGATGCACCGTCGGATAGGGTTCGACCGCAAAGAGTTCGGGCACCGCGACGCTACCCGCCCGCGCGACCCGTGACAGGTCGTTGCGCATCAGGTCGACGATCATCAGATTCTCGGCGCATTGCTTGGGATCGTCGCGCAAGGCGCGGGCCGCCCGCGCATCGGCCGCCGGATCATCCTCGCGCCGCGCGGTGCCCTTCATCGGTCGGGCGGTCAGCCGTCCGCCTTCAAATGCGAAGAACAATTCGGGCGACAGCGACAGGATCACCGCCTCGCCGGTGGCGACCACCGCGCCCCAACCCGCCCGCGACCGTGCGCGCAGCCCGGCGTAAAGCGCCAGCGGATCGCCGAGCACCGGCGCGGTCGCGCGAAACGTCTGGTTGACCTGATACAGGTCGCCCGCCTCGATCAGCGCCTGGACGGCGGCGAATTGCTCGGCATGACGGGTGGCGTCCAGTTCGGGCACCATCTCGCCGATCCAGCCGCCCGCTGGATCGGGGAGCATGGCCTCCGGCTCGACGGTTTCATATCCCTCGAACAGGCCGAACCATAAAAGCGGGCCATCGATCGCGCGGGGCGGCACGCCGGCCTCGAACGCCGCCCCGGCCTCATAGGCCAGATACCCCACCGCATCGAGCCCGCGCGCCTTTGCCTCGCGCAAGGCGTCCAGCGCCGCCGGAACCTGCTCGATCCGGTGCGCGGTGATGATCTCGACCGGCTGCGTATAAAGACGCGCCGCCGCTCCCCCGTCACGGGCATCGTCTAGCAGGACGAAAGGAGGGATGGGGCGCAGCATGAGTGACGATCCATGCACAGCCCTTGGGGGCAGTTGCAAGTATCGATTGGCCTAAGCTGTTCAAGCTCTTATCCCCGCATCATGACTAACGCTGCTCAGAACCCGCCCCTGCGGGCCGCGATCATTCCCGTCACCCCGCTGCAGCAGAATTGCTCGATCCTGTGGTGCACCGCGACGATGAAGGCGGCGGTGGTCGATCCCGGCGGCGACCTGCCGCGTATCCACGACGCCATCGCCAAGACCGGCGTGACGGTGGAGAAGATTCTGCTGACCCATGGCCATATCGACCATGCGGGCGGGGCCAAGGCGCTGTCCGACGCGCTGTCCGTCCCCGTCGAAGGACCGCAGGAAGAGGATCGCTTCTGGCTCGCGCGGCTGGACGAGGATGGCCAGGCCTATGGCATTCCCGCGCAGGTGCTGGAGCCGACCCGCTGGCTGTCCGAGGGCGATACGGTAACGATCGGCGACCTGACCCTCGATGTCTATGAGACGCCGGGGCATACGCGCGGGCATGTCATCTTCCACCACGCGCCCTCGAAATTCGCGCTGGTCGGCGACGTGCTGTTCCAGGGATCGGTCGGGCGCTCGGACCTGCCGGGCGGGGATCATGACACGCTGATCCGCTCGATCGTCGAGAAGCTGTGGCCGCTGGGGAACGAGACCGCCTTCATCCCGGGGCATGGCCAGCCCAGCACCTTCGGGCATGAGCGGCAGAGCAATGCGTTTGTCGCGGACCGGGTCTTGGGATTGGGGTGAGGGTTGCGCGGGGGCTTCGACTGCGCTCAGCCTGAACGGGGTTTGAGGGTAAGCCCCATTCCACCCGTCCGTTCAGCCTGAGCGCAGTCGAAGGCCAAGGGAATCAGCGCCGTTCCGCAGCACTCTCGTTGCGAATCGCCTTGAACTCGGACCCGCTGCGCCACTCGGGCCAATCCCGCCCATCGGCCAGATCGTGCCCGATTCGGTAGAACAATCCGACATCCGCCGCCGCGCCGCGCAAGTCCCATCTCGCGTCCCACGCGTCACAGCTCTGGTGGTAGCAGCGCATATAATCGTCCAGCCACGTCTGCCCGGCAGGCCGCCCGCCCTCGACCAGATCGGGCGCGCCGCTGATCGCCATCAGCAAGAGCGTCGGCACGCCGCGCCGCGCGACCGAGAAATGATCGGCGCGATAGAACAGCCCACGCTCGGGCAGCGCCTCGGGCGTCACCGTGCGGCCCTGCGTGGCGGCGGCGGCCTTTAGCCGGTCCTCCAGGTCGTTCTGCCCGTCGCCGACCAGCATCACGTCCCGCGCCGGTCCCGCCGTCTGGAGAATGTCGAGCGTCAGGTTCGCGACCGTCTTCGACAGGGGATAGACCGGCTTCACCGCATAGGTCTCCGACCCCAGCAGCCCACGCTCCTCGCCGGTCCACAGCGCGAAGACGAGGCTGCGATCGGTCTGCGGCGCGGCCTTGAACGCGCGTGCCAGCTCCAGCACGCCCGCCACGCCCAGCGCATCGTCATTGGCGCCGGGCCGGATCGTGCGGCCCTGGGCGTCCGGTGCCCCCTTGCCATAGGCGTCCCAATGCGCGCCGAACATCACGACCTCATCGGGGTGTGTCTTGCCGGGCAGCTTGGCCAGCACGTTGCGGCTTTCGGCGCGCACCGTCGTCACCGGCAGCTCGGCAGAAAAACGCTGCCCCTTCAATTCCACCGGCCGGAAATCTGCCCGGCGCGCCGCCTTGCGCTGATCCGCCAGATTCAGTCCGGCGGCGGCGAACAGCTTGGTCGCCGACTCGCCCGATAGCCAGCCCTGGAGCAGGACACGCGATGCCGGATCGCTGCGGACGATGTCGTAATTCTCGCCCGCCGGTGCCGTCACTGTCGCCCAGCCATAGCCCGCGCCCGGCGTGTCATGGACGATCAGCGCGCCCACCGCGCCTTGCCGTGCGGCTTCCTCGAACTTGTAGGTCCAGCGGCCATAATAGGTCATGCGCCGGTCGCCGAATTTGCCCTTGGCGGCGTCACCTTCGGCCGCCTCGAAATCGGGATCGTTGACCAGGAAGACGGCGATCTTGCCCTTCAGGTCGATGCCCTTGAAATCGTCCCAGCCGCGCTCGGGTGCATCGACGCCGTAGCCGACAAAGACCATCGGCGCGTTCCGGATCGCCACCCGGTCGACGGGACGCACGGTCGAGACATAGATGCCCTGCCCCTGGACCAGCGGCATCGCACCCGCGCGCATCGTCCCCTGCCCGATCTGGGTACGGATCAACGGCACGGCTTGGGTCCACTGGCCGTCTGGTCCGCCGGGTTGCAGCCCCATCGCCCGGAACTGGGCGACCAGCCAGTCGATAGTCTTCGTCTCGCCGGGCGTACCCGGGGCGCGGCCCTCAAAGGAGTCGGAGGCCAGCGTCTTCACATCGGCCGACAGCCGTTGTGGTGAAATAGGATCGGGCGCGGCAGCGGTCAGCGCAACGGCAGCAAGGCCGATCAGGGGCAAGCGAATCTTCAACGATCGATCCTCACAAGGGTTGTGGTCTGTGCAGGAACGGCCCGCCCCGTATAGACGATCCCGATGCCCCATCCGGCCAGCAGCGCCAGGATCGCCCAGGTGCCCATCGCGCCAACCGCCCGACCGATATTGGGTGCAGGGCGCATCATGCCCCAACCATGGCCGATCCGCACCAGGATGAACGCAGCCCCCAGCCCCCATAGCCAGAAGGACGAGCCCCCGCCCAGTTCAATAAGCCCCATCAGGATCAGGACGAACGGTGCATATTCGACGAAATTGGCATGCGCCCGCATTCCTGCCGCGAGGCGCGAATCGCCGCCGTCGCCCATCATCACCTTGCCCCGCAATCGTCCCAAGACGATTCGCATGGCGAGCCATAGATTGACGATGGCGGCCGCCGCCGCGATGCTGAGCGTAACCGGCAGGATCATAAGCCTCTCTTTTCCCCTCTGCGTAGCCTGTCCGAGCGGTGCCATCATGCGCCAATGCTTGCAACATCGGCAAAACTCGCTATAGGCGCGGGGCTTCGCGATGCGTCCGGCTGGGTGCTCACGCGGCCGGGTCCTTGATCCGGGCGCGCAATGGGTGCTGATCGTGGCGTATTCCACCCATTGTTCGAATTGATAAGGTGCCGCAATGGCCGTCCCCAAGAGAAAGACTTCGCCCTCCAAGCGCGGCATGCGCCGTGGCCACGACTCGCTGACGGTCGCGGCATTCCAGGAATGCCCGAACTGCGGCGAACTGAAGCGCCCGCACAATCTGTGCACCGCCTGCGGCCATTATAACGGCCGTGAGGTCGTGTCGGTCGAGGGCTGATCCCTCTACCCTCACCTGAACGACCGTTAGAGGACACGCATGGCCGATAACGCCTGGATCGCCGTCGATGCGATGGGCGGCGACGACGGGCTGGCCGTGATGCTCGCCGGTGTCGCCAGAGCGCGACGCCGTTTCGAGGGCATGCGGTTCTTCCTGGTCGGCGACGAGGCGCAGATTGCGGAGGGGCTGAAGACCCATCCCAATCTGTCGGCCGCGTCTGAAATCGTTCACGCGCCCGAGATCGTCGGCTCGAATGAAAAGCCGAGCCAGGCGATTCGGCGCGCGCGCACGACATCGATGGGTATCGCCATCGATCTGGTGAAGCAGCGCCGCGCCGCCGCCGCCGTCTCGTCGGGCAATACCGGCGCGCTGATGGCGATGGCCAAACTGAGCCTGCGCACCCTGCCCGGCATCGACCGGCCGGCATTGGCCGCCCCCCTTCCGACGCTGGGCGACAATGATGTCGTCATGCTCGACCTGGGCGCCAATACCGAGTGCGATGCGCGCAATCTCGTCCAGTTTGCGGTGATGGGCGCAGCCTATGCCCGCATCCTGCTCGAGCTCGACAATCCGCGCGTCGCGCTGCTCAACATCGGGTCCGAGGATCAGAAGGGCACCGACGAGATTCGCGACGCCGCCGCGGTCCTGCGCGGCCAGAATCACCTGCCGCTCAACTTCACCGGCTTTATCGAGGGCAACCAGCTCGCCCGCGGTGAGGTTGACGTGATCGTGTGCGACGGTTTCGCCGGGAATATCGCGCTCAAGACCGCCGAGGGCACGGCGCGTTTCGTCGGCGACCTGTTAAAGCGCGCCTTCCGTTCGTCGACCCGGTCGAAGATCGGCTTCCTGATCTCGCGCCCGGCGACGCAGCTGCTGCGCGATCACCTCGACCCCAACAACCACAATGGCGCGGTCTTTCTGGGCCTGAACGGCGTGGTGGTGAAGAGCCATGGCAGCGCCAACGAACTGGGCGTCGCCACCGCGATCGGCAATGCGGCCAAGATGGTGCGTGCCGACCTGACCCGGCGTATTGCCGAGGATCTCCTGAATTTCGAGGACGCCGCATGATTCGTTCGATCGTCACGGGTACGGGTTCGGCACTTCCAACCCGGCGGGTGTCGAACGAAGAACTGGCGCAGGAGGTCGACACGTCCGACGAGTGGATCGTCGAGCGTACCGGCATCCGGTTCCGCCACATCGCAGGGCCGGAGGAGACGACCGCGACATTGGCCGCCGACGCCGCCAAGGCCGCGATCGCCGCCGCCGGGCTGTCGGCGCAGGATATCGACCTGATCGTCCTGGCGACCGCCACGCCGGATCAAACCTTTCCGGCGACCGCCACCAAGGTTCAGGCGATGCTGGGCATCAACGACTGCGTCGCGTTCGACGTGGCGGCGGTGTGCTCGGGTTTCCTCTATGCCGTGCAGGTCGCCGATGCGATGCTGCGCTCGGGCGTGCAGCGCCGCGCGCTGGTGATCGGTGCCGAAACCTTCAGCCGCATTCTCGACTGGGAGGATCGCACCACCTGCGTCCTGTTCGGCGACGGCGCGGGTGCGATGGTGCTGGAAGCGCGCGAGAGCGACGATGAGGGCGGACGCGGCATCCTGGCGACCCGGCTCCACGCCGACGGCCGCCACAACGGCCTTCTCTATGTCGATGGCGGCCCGTCCACCACCGGCACCGTCGGCAAGCTGCGGATGAAGGGACGCGAGGTCTTCCGTCACGCCGTCGTCAACCTGGCGCAGGTGATGGAGGAGTCGCTGGGCGTGGCGGGCCTGACGTCGGCCGATGTCGACTGGGTCGTGCCGCATCAGGCCAATGCCCGCATTCTCGACGCAACCGCGCGCAAACTGAACCTGCCGCCCGAAAAGGTCGTCGTCACCGTCGATCGCCATGCCAACACCTCGGCGGCATCGGTCCCGCTGGCGCTCGACACCGCGGTTCGCGACGGCCGCATCCGCGAAAACGACATCATCGTGCTGGAAGCCATGGGCGGTGGCTTCACCTGGGGCGCGGCAGTGATCCGGTTCTGAACAATCGATTGACATTAACCGAGATAAATCCCTTTCGGTCCCATCAAACGGTGTGATAATCGTTTCACCAGACACCATTGGGGGATGGCCATGACGAACACCGGAACGTTAACCCGCGCCGATCTGGCGGAATCACTTCATCAGGAAGTGGGCTTGTCCCGCTCCGACTCGGCCGACGTGGTCGAGCAGATTCTCGTCGAGATGTGCGACGCCCTGTCGCGGGGGGAGAATGTCAAGATTTCGGGGTTCGGAACCTTTGTGCTGCGTGACAAGGGCGAGCGGGTCGGCCGCAACCCCAAGACCGGGGTCGAGGTGCCAATCGCACCGCGCCGCGTGCTGACCTTCCGCGCCAGCCAGATGATGCGCGATCGCATTGTCGCGGCGGGATAGACCCGAGCGGCCCTCGGATGGCGGCAAAACCGATGGTGCCCTTCGCACCATCGGGGAAGTGTCGCGCGAGACGGGGGTGGCACCGCATGTCCTGCGCTATTGGGAAGGTCGCTTCCCACAGCTTCGCCCGGTGCAGCGCGCCGGGAATCGGCGCTATTACCGTCCTGACGACATAGCGCTGATCCGACGGATCGACCAGTTGCTCAACCGGCAGGGCTATACGATGCGCGGTGTGCAGCAGCTCTTGGAGGCCGAGTCGCGGGGGAAGGACGATCCTGCGGCGATGCTGCGCGCCATTCGAGACTCGCTGGCCGAAGGGTTGGCCTGGGACGACCGGGCCGAGCGGTAGAGGGGCGACACGGGCTTCGACTTCGGCGCGTCGAAGCCCACGCCTCAATCCCCAATCAGGCAGGCTGAACCACTCCGCCCTGCTCACCCAACAGCAAATCCCGACACGCCCGGTTATAGGCGTGCGCCTTCCACCAGAACCAGCCGCCATTGCCGACGCCCCAGGCCGCGACGCCCAGCGCCACCCAGGGCAGCCCACGGGCCGCACGCCCGCCACGAGCCGCGACTCGGCCCGCCGCCAGACCGCCCTTGCCGATCTTGCGCGCGGTTCCGGCCAGACGCCCTGCGGCCTTGGCCTGCGACAACAGGCCCGACCCGCCACGCAGGTCGCGCAGCAGCGCGGCGGGGCCGACAAAGCCCTTGAGCTTGCCCACTGCCTCCTGCGCCTCGATCGCCATGCCCGGTTCCAGCTGGCGGCGTTGCGAACCCGTCAGGCCATAGGCGTCGGCGATCGCATCGATCGTGTCCGCCAGGCTCTCGGTACCGATGGTCAGCGCCTTGGCCCCGGCCTTCAGCGCGCGGCGGCGGATCAGCTTCTCATTGGCCTCGAAGGTCGCTTCGATCGCACTGCGGTCCATAAGGGGTCCCTGTTCGTTCATAAGCCGTTGAAGCCGCGAAACGGCCCCTCGGTTCCGCATCAACGCTCGCGCGTGGCGAGGAAGCGGACTTTGGGATAGCGGTCGGCAACATAGCCCACTTCCCAGGCGCTTTTGGCCAGGAAGACGGGGTTGTCATCGCGATCCTTGGCCATGGCGGACCGGTTAAGGTCCATGAACGCCTTGAGGTCGGCGGGGTCCTCGGCCGTGATCCAGCGCGCGGTGTCGAACGGCGCGGGTTCCAGCCCGGCGGCGACCTTATATTCCGCATCGAGCCGCGACAGCAGCACGTCGAGCTGCAACTGCCCGACCACACCGATGATCCAGTTCGAACCGATCTCAGGGTAGAAGACCTGGGTCACGCCCTCCTCGGCCATGTCGTCCAAGGCTTTCCGCAACTGCTTGGTCTTGGTCGGGTCCTTCAACGCCACGCGGCGCAGGATCTCGGGCGCGAAATTGGGCAGCCCGGTGAAGCGGACATCCGCCCGCTCCGACAGCGTGTCCCCGACGCGCAACGTGCCGTGGTTGGGAATGCCGATGATGTCGCCCGGAAACGCCTCGTCCGCAACTTCGCGGTTCTGCGCGAAGAACAGGATCGGCGAGTGAACCGCGATCGGCTTGCCATGGCCCGTCGGCGTCAGCTTCATGCCGCGCTTGAAGGTGCCCGAGCAGAGCCGCATGAACGCGATCCGGTCGCGATGCTGCGGGTCCATGTTCGCCTGCACCTTGAAGACGAAGCCGGTGACTTCCTTGTTCTCAGGCGACACGGGCGCGGGTTCGGCGGGCTGGGGGCGCGGCGGCGGCGCGTGGCGGCTGAGCGCGTCGATCAGTTCGGCGACCCCGAAATCCTTGAGCGCGGAGCCGAAATAGACCGGCGTCAGATCGCCATTGCGATAGGCCTCGCCATCGAACTGGGCATAGCCGGCCTGCGCCAGCTCGACCTCTTCGGCCACTTCGGGCGGCAGGGTCGGCGCATCGTCCACCTTGCCCAGAAAGGCGCGGCTGTCGCCCTCGGGGCGGCTGACCTTGCCCGTGGTCAGGTCCAGCACCCCCTCGAACAACCCGCCCATACCGACCGGCCAGCTCATCGGCGCGACGTCGAGCGCCAGGATGTCGGCGATCTCATCGAGCAGTTCGAACGCGGGGCGGCCTTCGCGGTCGACCTTGTTGACGAAGGTGATGATCGGCACCGACCGCAGGCGGCAGACCTCGAACAATTTGCGCGTCTGCGCCTCGATACCGCGCGCCGCGTCGATGACCATGACCGCCGAGTCGACCGCGGTCAGGGTGCGATAGGTATCCTCGGAGAAATCCTCGTGCCCCGGCGTGTCGAGCAGGTTGAAGGTCACGCCGTCCTTCTCGAACGTCATGACCGAGGAGGTGACCGAAATGCCGCGCTGCTGCTCGATCTTCATCCAGTCCGACCGCGCGCGCCGGTTCTGGCCGCGTGCCTTTACCTCGCCCGCCAAGTGAATCGCGCCGCCGAAATAGAGCAGCTTTTCGGTCAGCGTGGTCTTGCCGGCGTCAGGGTGCGAGATGATCGCGAAGGTACGGCGGGGGGAGGTCATGGGCGGCTCTGTCGAATAGGGAAATGGCGCGTCCGAGCGCCCGAGATGATGCGCCTGTTACAGCAAATTGTGGCACAAGACAGGCCCCCACAAATCTCCCCTCCCCTTTAGGGGAGGGGCCGGGGGCGGGGCGTTTCCGCAAGCGCGAGGTTTGGGGCAAGGCCCCACCCCAAACCAGCATCAGGTCGATCAGGCTCCCAGCCTGATCTAAACCGCGTGGGACGCGGTTTACCTGATGCTCCTGAAGGGGAGGGGCTACAGAGGTGTCACCCCGCCAGCGTCACCGTCATCTGCATGACCTTCTCACCGCCGACCGGCACGACGAACACGCCCGGCTTGTCGGTAAATTCGCCGCCAAACCCTTCCGGGTCGGCGATGCCGTGCCAGGGTTCGACACAGACATAGGCCGCGCCGGGCTTGGTCCAGATGCCGAGCTTGTCGGTATCGGGAAAGGCGATGCGCAGTTGCGGCGCGCCGTCCGCGCCATAGGTGACGTGGCGGCTTTCGACCGGATCCCAGACCAGTGCATCGTTGGTGAACAGCTCGTCCGCCAGATGCAGCACGCGGCCGTCGAGCGGGCTGTCGCGGCGCGCCTCGGCGATCAGTCCGTCGGGGGCGATCTCACGCAGACGGGCGGGCTCGTCCTTTTCGAAGACGATACGATGCTCGGCGCGGGCCTTGCCGTAGGGCAGCGGCCAGGCGAAGGCGGGGTGGAAGCCGAAGCTGGCGGGCATCGGCACCTCGCCCCGGTTGAGGACGCGGACTTCCATCAACAGCGTCGCCCCCTCCAGCCGGAACTCCGCCTCCAGCCGGAAGGCGAAGGGATAGGAGGTGCGCGTCGCCTCGCTGTCGCCCAGCGAGAAGACGGCGCGGGTGGCGTCGTGCGTCACCAGCTCGAAGGTCGAGTGGCGGGCAAAGCCGTGCTTGGCCATCGGATAATGCTGGCCGTTCAGGCGGATGCCGTCGCGGGTCACCCCGATCACCGGGAACAGCAGCGGCGCGCGGCCGGTCCAGAAGGCCGGGTCCGCGTTCGTCATCAACTCGCGGCCTTCGGCGTCCTTCAGCGAGGACAGCTCGGCGCCGAACGGATTGATCGCCGCCAACAGATGGTCGTTGCCGATGCGGACCCAGTTCTGCTCATCAGCCACGGAGTTGCGCTCCCTGCTTGGCGGCCGCCGCGACGATTCGATCGGCGATGGCCTTGAGTTCCTCGTCGGTGAAGCTCTTCTGCGACGGTTGCAGCAGCACCTCGACCGCGACCGACTTGTGCCCCTCGGGCACACCCTGCCCGGCGAACACGTCGAAGACGCGCGCGGCGGTGATCGCGGCCTTGTCCGCCCCGCGTACCGCGCGGATCAAGGAGTCGGCCGCCAGATCGGTGGGCACCAGGAAGGCAAAGTCACGACGGACCGACTGTAGTGCGGGCGGCGTGTAGGCCGGACGCATGAAGCCCGTCGCCCGCTTGGGCGGAATGGCATCGAGATAAAGCTCGACCGCCGCCACCGCGCCGTCGAGGTCGAACGCCTTCAGCACGGAGGGGTGGACCATGCCGAACGCCGCCAGCACGGTCTTCGGCCCGAGCCGCAAGGTGCCCGACTGGCCGGGATGCCAGGCATCGCCCGCCTCGCCCATCACCTGCAGGTTATCGACAGGCGCACCGGCCTGCGCGAGGAGCGCAATCGCCTCGGCCTTGGCGTCATAGGCGTCGTAGCCTTGCGCCTTGCCCGAGCGCCAGTTGCGCTGGAGTTTGTCGCCCGCGAGGACCACGCCCAGCGTCGGCCGCTCGGCGTCTTGCAGATAGCGACGGCCGATCTCGAACAGGCGGACCGACGTGGCGCCCCGCTTGATGTTGCGCTCGGTCGCGGCGAGCAGGCCGGGGAGCAGCGAAGGCCGCATGACCTTCAGATCCTCGCTGATCGGATTGGCGAGCGTGAAGGCCCCACCACCGAAGGGCGCAGCCTGCGCCTCGCTGATGAAGCTCCACGTCACCGCCTCGTCCAGGCCACGCGCGGCGGCGGCGCGGCGGGCGCGTCGCTCCAGCTTCTGCTGCGGGGTGGCGGTCGGACGCGCGACGCCGGGGGCGCGGGGGAGCGCGACCGGGGGAACATGGTCGATCCCCTCGATGCGGATCACTTCTTCGACCAGATCGGCGGGGCCGTCCACGTCGCGACGCCAGCTCGGCGCCGTGACCTGCCAATCGGCGGTCACGGTGAAGCCGAGCGATTCGAGGATCGTCTTTTGCCGGTCAGGTGCAACGGCGAGGCCGCCCAGCGTCTCCGCCAGATTCGGATCATAACCGATCGTCTTGGCCGTCACCGGCGGCTGGCCCACGCGTGTCACGCTGCTCGCCTTGCCGCCGCAGATATGCTGGACCAGGAAGGTCGCGATGGCGAGCCCGTCGTCGAGGAACGCCGGGTCCACGCCACGCTCAAACCGCTGACGCGCGTCGCTGGTCAGCGCCAGCTTTTGGCCGGTGCGCGCGATCGCCTCGGGGGTGAAATAGGCGCATTCGATGATGACGTCGGTGGTCGTCTCCGATACGCCCGAATGCTCGCCGCCCATGATGCCGCCGATATCGTGCACGCCCGCATCGTCGGCGATGACGGTCATACCTTCCGACAGGGTATAGGTCTTGCCGTTCAGCGCCTCGACCGTCTCGCCCTCGCGCGCCTTTCGCGCGACCAGACCGCCGGTCAGCTTGGCCTTGTCATACACATGCAGCGGGCGGCCGAGATCGACCGTCATGTAATTGGTGATGTCGACCAAGGCCGAGATCGGCTTCTGCCCGATCGCGGTGAGGCGCTGGCGCATCCATTCGGGGGCCTCGCCATTGGTCAGGCCGGAGACGGCTTGCGCGTAGAAGGCGGGGCAGCCTTCCGCGTCCTCGATACGGATATCGGGACCGGCACCCTCGCCCGCCACCTCAGGCACGGTCGGTGCGATCAGCGTGCCGAGACCGGCGGCGGCGAGATCGCGCGCGATGCCATGGACGCCCATACAGTCCTGGCGGTTGGGCGTGATCGACACGTCGATGACCGGATCGTTCAGCCCAGCATAGTCCGGGAAGGACGTGCCGATGATCGCATCCTCGGGCAGTTCGATGATGCCGTCATGGCCCTCGCCGATCTGCAACTCGCGCGCCGAGCACATCATGCCGTTCGACTCGACGCCGCGGATCGCCGCGACCTTCAGCGTCACGTCGAGGCCGGGGACATAGGCCCCCGGCGCACCGAACACGCCGACCAGCCCCGCGCGGGCATTGGGTGCGCCGCATACGACCTGCATCGGGCCATCGCCCGCGTCGACCGACAGGACCTGCAGCTTGTCCGCCTGTGGATGCCGCTCCGCCGACAGGATGCGCGCGACGCGGAAAGGCGCCAGCGCCTCGCCCGGATTGTGCACGCCCTCGACCTCCAGGCCGATACGGGTCAGCCCCTCGACGATGGTGTCGAGATCGGCATCGGTGTCCAGATGGCTCTTCAGCCAGCCCAGGGTGAACTTCATGCGCCGACTCCTCCCGACAGCGTGGGTACGTCGAGGCTCGCGAACCCGTAATGCTTCAACCAGCGGATATCGCCGTCGAAAAAGGCGCGCAGATCGTCCATCCCGTATTTCAGCATGGCGAGGCGATCGATGCCGCAGCCGAAGGCGAAACCCTGCCACTCGTTCGGATCAAGCCCGCATGCCTCGATGACCTTGGGGTGGACCATGCCGGAGCCCAGCACCTCCATCCAGCCGCCGCCAGACCCCCCGATGACGCGCTTGCCCTTCTCGATCGTGTAGCCGACATCGACCTCGGCCGAGGGTTCGGTGAAGGGGAAATAGCTGGGGCGCAGGCGCAGCACGATGTCGTCGCGCTCGAAGAACGCCTTCAGGAATGTCTCCAGCGTCCATTTCAGATGGCCGAGCGTGATCCCCTTGTCGATCACCAGCCCCTCGACCTGATGGAACATCGGCGTGTGGGTCGCGTCCGAGTCGGAGCGATAGGTGCGGCCCGGCGCGATGATGCGGATCGGCGGCTTCTGGTCGAGCATGGTGCGGATCTGCACCGGTGAGGTGTGGGTGCGCAGCACGCGGCGCACGGTACGCTCGTCGCCGCCCGGCTCGACGCCCGCCAGATAGAAGGTGTCGTGCATCGCGCGCGCCGGGTGCGTCTCCGGAATGTTGAGCGCGGTGAAGTTATGCCAGTCGGTCTCGACCTCCGGACCGGTGGCGACGGCGAAACCAAGGTCGGCGAAGATCTCGGCCAGCTCGTCCATCACCTGGCTGACGGGGTGGACGGTACCGAAGCCGGTGGTGTCGACCGGCAGGGTCATGTCCAGTCGTTCCGACGACAGCCTGGCGTCGAGCGCCGCCTGCTCCAGCGCCGCCTTGCGCGCCGCCAGCGCCTCGGTCACCGCCTCGCGCAGGGAATGGATGCGCGGTCCTTCGACCTGGCGTTCCTCGGGGCTCATCTTGCCCAGCGTCTTCAGCAGCTGGGTGATGCGGCCCTGCTTGCCCAGCGCATCGACGCGCACCGTCTCCAGCGCATCCAGCGCGGGCGCCGCGGCGATGGCGGCGAGCAGATGCTCGCGCATATGGTCTGTTTCGTTGCTCACTCTTCACTCCGTCGGCCGCTTCGCGCCCCTGACAAGGAGGAGCCCGGCCTGTTGCGCGTCTGAAGCCCGCCGTAGCGGCTAGGGACGCCCCGGATCAATCCTAGAGACGCAAAGGGGACGGCCATGGACGCGGTTCAAGGACCCTGGGTCCATTTGCGATCAGATTGATACAACCCCGTAACTTATAATATATCAAGGCGATTCGCACCGGTCCGGGGGGACCGCCGGCAATGCGGGGCTGCAACCATGACACTTGATATCGCCAGCCTACAGGTGGTGGCCGCATTGGGCAGCACCCTGTCGGGACTGCTGCATTTCTTCCCGGGTATCGCCAGCCGTGAGCCCGGCCGCTGGCCCTATTGGTGGGGCACGGGCAAGATCGTCATCGGCGTGACCAATGGCGCCGGGCTCTGTTTTGACGGTACCCGGCTTTCCGCCGCGGAGCGGATCACCGATGTGGTGCTGCTGGTCGGCCTGTGCCTGTGCATCCATGCGGTGTCGATCTTCGCGCGGCGACGCCCACCGACCCTGATCCTGGTCTTGCTGGCGGGGACGGTCACACTGACCGTGCCGTTCATCCTGTTCGGCGATCAGGACATGCGGTTATTGGTCATGATGTTGGGCGGCACGCGGACGCTGTTCAGCTTCACCGCCGCATGGATGCTGATCCATATCGCTCGGACGGAGAATATCCGAACCGCCTGGGTCATGGGCCTGTTGTTTGCCGCCTCTACACCGGTATTCCTGACTCGCGCCACGCTGCTGCTGGTGGCGTGGGGGGATCCGGTCTGGGAGGCCACGGCCCAGATCGTCGCCGACTGGAGCGTCGGCATCGCGATCATCCTCGGCTCGCTCAGCCATCTGGCGCTGCTGCTGATCGATGCCGAGCGCGTCCAGCGCGCCCTGTCCGAACAGGTCAGCCGCGACTGCCTGACAGGCGCGCTCAACCGTTTCGGATTGAAAGGGTTGGAGCCGGGCCTCCAGGGTCCGGTCACGCTGCTGCTGATCGATATCGACCGGTTCAAGTCGTTGAACGACGACCAGGGTCACGGCGCCGGCGATACCGTATTGCGGCTGCTCGCCGACCTGGCGCAGCGCGAGATCGGCGAGCAGGGAACGCTGGTCCGGATCGGCGGCGACGAATTTCTGTGCGTGCTGCCCGATTGCGACGAGAGGGCGGCGCGGGCGATCGCCACGGCCCTGTCGGATCGGTTCGACCGCGCGGTTGCGGCGCTGGTCGACGGGCCATGCTATCCCGCGCTCAGCATCGGCATGGCGCAAGGGCCGGTCGCGGGGTCGCTCGATGCGCTGATCGCCCAGGCGGACGGCGCGATGTACGTGGTCAAGCGCCAGCGTCAGTCCCGGGAAAAGACCACGCGGGCGGCGTGACGGAGCCTGCCGGGAAGCGACACCGTGATAGGTCGCATCCTCTGTCCCGGTCTCCGGATGCGATGGACGGGGTCCACCGCATCCCGGTCCTCACACCGCCTTGGCCGATCCCGGCGTGTTGACGCCCATCGACTGAAGATAGCGCTTGATGTTGCGCGCCGCCTGACGGAGCCGCTGTTCGTTCTCGACCATGGCGATACGAACGAAGCCCTCACCATTCTCGCCATAGCCGACACCCGGCGCCACCGCGACCTTGGCTTCCGTCAGCAGCTGCTTGGAAAATTCCAGGCTGCCCAGATGCGCCAGCGCCGGGGGCAGCGGTGCCCAGGCGAACATCGAGGCCTTGGGCGAGGGAATATCCCAACCCGCCCGGCCGAAGCTCTCGACCAGCACGTCGCGGCGCTTGTGATAGAGCTGGCGGTTCCGCTCGACGATATCCTGCGGCCCGTTGAGCGCGGCGCAGGCCGCCGCCTGGATCGGGGTGAAGGCCCCGTAATCGAGATAGGACTTCACCCGCGTCATGGCGGCGATCAGCTTCCTGTTGCCGACCGCGAAACCGATCCGCCAGCCCGCCATCGAATAGGTCTTGGACAGCGAGGTAAACTCGACCGCGACGTCCTTGCCGCCCTTGACCTGCAGGATCGAGGGCGTCGGGTTGCCGTCATAATAAAGCTCGGAATAAGCGAGGTCGCTGAGCACCCACAGCTCATGTTTCTTCGCAAAGGCGACCAGCCGTTCGTAAAAGGCCAGGTCGACCGTCTCGGCGGTCGGGTTGGACGGGTAATTCACGACCAGCACCGAGGGGCGCGGCACGGTGAAATGCATCGCCCGCTCCAGGCTCTCGAAATAGGCCTCGTCGGGCGTCGTCGGGACCGCGCGGATCGTCGCGCCGGCGATGATGAAACCGAAAGTGTGGATCGGATAGGAGGGGTTGGGCGCCAGGATCACATCGCCCGGCGCGGTGATCGCGGTTGCCAGCGACGCCAGCCCTTCCTTCGACCCCATGGTGACAACCACCTCGGTTTCCGGGTCCAGGTCGACGCCGAAGCGGCGGCCATAATAATTCGCCTGGGCACGGCGGAGCCCCGGAATGCCCTTGGACTGGGAATAGCCGTGCGCGTCGGGCTTCTTGGCCACCTCGACCAGCTTGTCGAGCACATGGTCCGGCGGCGGCAGGTCGGGATTGCCCATGCCCAGATCGATGATGTCCTCGCCGCCCGCGCGCGCCGCCGCCCGCATCGCGTTGACTTCGGCGATGACATAGGGCGGCAGGCGCTTGATGCGGTAGAACTCTTCGGACATGGGTCCCTCGGTCGAAACAAGTGGGACCCGATGCTTAGCGCCTTTCGTTGAACAACGCGACCCGACATGACGGCGCAATATCCTGACGCTAAGACCGGGTTAGACGAACGAGAGGATGCGATGACGGCCGCCCCCGCGACAGCCCCCACCCTTCCCACGCTGGAAGAGTTGCAACACTGGACCTGGGTGATGGGCCGGGCGCAGCAGATGATGATGGAAGCCGCACTGACCCCGCCGCCCGAGGGCATGCCGGTGGTGCCGGGCTTCAACGACCCCGCCACCATGGGTCGGGTGCGCGACTTCTGGTCCGATTCGATGGCGCTGTGGCAGCGCTTCGTCGACCCCGCCGCCGAACCGAGCCAGCCGCCCAAGCCCGACCGCCGGTTCAAGGCCGAACAGTGGCAGTCTCCGCTCTTCGACTGGATCCGGCAAAGCTATCAGATGATCTCCGACCATATGCTGCGCGGCGTCGACGCGCTGGAGGGGGTCGACCCCAAGCAGAAGGAACAGATCCGCTTCGCCGCGCGCGCCTTTGTCGATGCGATGAGCCCGACCAACTTCCCCGCGACCAACCCGGAAGTGCTCGACAAGATCGTCGAGACGCGCGGTGAGAATCTGCTCAAGGGTCTGCAGAACATGCTCGCCGATATCGGGCGTGGGCAGCTGACCCACAGCGATTCGACCGCGTTCGAAGTGGGTCGCAACCTGGCCGCCACGCCGGGCAAGGTGGTGAAGCGCACGCCGCTCTACGAACTGATCCAGTACACGCCCACCACCGAGCAGGTGGCGGCGGTGCCGATCCTGATCTTTCCGCCCTGGATCAACCGTTTCTACATCCTCGACCTCGCGCCCGAGAAAAGCCTCATCAAATGGCTGGTCGATCAGGGGTTCAGCGTCTTCCTGGTATCGTGGAAGTCCGCCGACGCCACGATGAAGGATGTGATCTGGGACGATTATGTCACCGCGCAAGTCGACGCGATCGACACGGTGCGCGAGTTGCTGGATGTCGAGGCAGTGCATAGCGTCGGCTATTGCGTGGCAGGCACGACGCTGGCGGCGACGCTCGCCTATCTTTCCGCCAAGCAAGAGGCGGATAAGGTCGCCAGCGCCACCTTCTTCACCGCGCAGGTCGATTTCGCGCAGGCGGGCGAGCTGCTCCACTTCGTCGACGACGAGCAGTTGAAGATGATCGGCACGCTCTCGCCCGAGGGATTTCTCGACGGGCGCTATCTGGCGGCGACCTTCAACCTGCTGCGCGGGCGCGACCTGATCTGGAATTACGTCACCAACAACTATCTGCTGGGGCGGGATTATGTGCCGTTCGACCTGCTTCACTGGAATGGCGACGTCACCAACCTGCCGGCCAAATGGCATCTCGCCTATCTGACCGACCTGTACCGCGACAATCGGTTGATGACGCCCGGCGCGATGAGCGTCGGCGGCGTGGCGCTCGACCTGACCAAGGTCGCGACCCCGTCCTATGTCCAGGCCGGGCGCGAGGATCATATCGCCCCGCCTGAAAGCGTGTGGAAGATCACCGACGCCTTTACCGGGCCTCTGCGTTTCGTGCTGGCCGGGTCGGGCCATATCGCGGGCGTGGTGAACCCGCCGGCGGCGGGCAAATATCAATATTGGACCAATGACCAGCCCGCAAAAACGCTGGCGGAGTTCGTCGCGGGCGCCACGGAGACCAGGGGAAGCTGGTGGCCCGACTGGGCCGCATGGCTGCATCAGCGCGACTCTGCGACCGTCGCGGTGACGGGCGCGCGGGTGCCGGGCGAAGGCGCGCTTCCTGCACTCGACGAAGCGCCCGGACGCTACGTCAGACAGCGCTGACGGCGATTTGCTGCACTGCACAACGGGCTTGATTTTGTTCGCGCGAATCGCTATTGTGCAGCGCAACAAATCGGGAGAGTGCTGTTGGACACGAACAAGCCGACCGTTCCTGCCGCCAAGCCGGCGGCCAAGCCTCGTCGCAATGCCAAACCGATCGCGGCGAAGACGTTGCCCGGTCTCCCCTCCGATCCCAAGCCAGCGGCCACGCCGCCCGCGATTAGCGCGGCCGCGCCCGCTGCGCCGGCAAGCCCTGGCCTGCCGCTGACCGCGGCGGCCAGCACCACCGAGACACCGATCGCTGCGGTGGCGGTTCCGGTCACCACCAAGACCGCGAAGCCCGCTCCGGCGCCCAAGGCTCCGGCCGAGCCGGTGGTTGCGGCCCCTGTGCTGGAGGCGAAGCCGGTCGAGACGGCCAAGCCCGCGCCGATGGTCGCCGAGACGGCGAAGCCCGACATTTCTTCCCCGACCGCCGCGGTTTCGGCGGACTCAAAGCCCAAGGACACGATCATGGACGCCACGAGCACCATCGAGAACGCCACCGCCAAGACCCAGGCCTTTTTCGGCGACGCCCAGGCCCGCACCCAGGCTACCATGGAAAAGAGCGCCAAGCTGTTCGAAGACATGGTCGCCTTCAACAAGGACAACCTCGAAGCGGTCGTCGAATCGTCGAAGATCGCCGCCAAGGGCGCCGAAACGCTGGGACAGGGCGCGGCGGACTATGCCAAGCGCTCGTTCGAGCACGCGACCCAGGTCATGCAGACCCTGTCGTCGGTCAAGTCGCCGACCGAGTTCATGAAGCTCCAGTCGGGCTTCGCCCGCTCGGCGTTCGACTCGATGGTCGCGCAGACCTCGCGTTCGACCGAGCACATGATGAAGCTGGCCGGCGAGATCGCCCAGCCGCTGAGCAACCGCGTCGCGGTCGCCGCCGAGAAGATGAAGACCGTCGCGTAATTCGCTGACGGTTTCCTTTGCGGACATGAAGGGGCGGTCGCGATGCGGCCGCCCTTTTCGTGTTGAGGAGCGTTCTTCGGAAACGCATCGCCTAGAGCCTGCCCTCCCCCATCCCCTCCCGCTTGCGGGAGGGGCGTGCCAAGAACCGCGTTCACGGATTGATCGAACCCTCTGTTCTTGCCGCTCCCCTCCCGCAGGCGAGTTTCAGGTCGGTCATGCCCCCGGCATGACCTAAACGATGCGGGGTATCGTTTACCTGAAACTGGAATGGGGGAGGGAAAGGGTCTCACCGAGACCAACAGCCCACTAGCGCCCCAAGCCCACACCCCCTATCTTCCCCCCATGTCGTTCTTCGGCCGCTTTTCCCCCGTCCGCGCGATCCGCGATCTGCGATTCTTTCTGTCGCAGCGCCAGCCCTACGAGCTGGTGTTCCTGATGATCGCGGTCGGGATCACCGGCTTCTTCATCTATGCCTTTGCGCGCGACGATTATGTGCCTGTGCCGTACAAGCCCAACATCATCTATGTCGAACAATGGCCCGCCGACCGCACCGATGTGCAGATCCGCGCGCAGCAGAAGATCGACTATGTGAAGAAGAAGGAACGGCTGGCCGAGGAGAAGGCCGCCCAGGATCAGCGGCGGGCCGAGTTCAAGAAGGTCGACGACGCGCTGACCAAGTGGGGCTTCTGACCGACCATCGCTGGATGGGGGCGGCGCTGGCGCTGGCGGATCGCGGCGTCGGGCGAACCGCGCCCAATCCCAATGTCGGCTGCCTGATCGTCCGGGATGGCCGGGTGGTCGGACGCGGCTGGACGCAACCCGGTGGCCGTCCCCATGCCGAGGCGATGGCACTAGCGCAAGCGGGCGAGGCGGCAAAGGGCGCGACCGCCTATGTCACGCTGGAGCCCTGCGCGCATGTCTCGACCCGCGGTCCGGCCTGCACCGACCTGCTGATCGCCGCCCGAGTCGCACGCATCGTCGCCGCGATGGGCGATCCCGATCCGCGCACGAACGGCGAAGGTTTCGCTCGCGCCCGCGCCGCCGGGATTGCGGTGACGACCGGCGTTCGCGAAGCGGAGGCGCGGGCGATGATCGCGGGCTTCCTGACCCGCCGGGCCAAGAGCCGCCCTTTCGTCACGCTAAAGCTCGCCACCTCGCTCGACGGCCGGATCGCGCGGCCTGATGGCGAAAGTCGCTGGATCACCGGCCCTCAGGCGCGCGCGCATACCCATTTGGAGCGCAGCCGCCATGAGGCGATCCTGATCGGGCGCGGCACGCTGGAGGCGGATGCCCCCCGGCTCGATGTCCGCCTGCCGGGGCTGGAAAGCCGCTCGCCCCGACGCATCCTGCTGTCCCGCACGCCGGAGCCGGGCTGGGAAACGATCGCCTCCCCCGCCGCCATCGGCGATCTGGCAGGTGTCGACCGGCTGATGGTCGAGGGCGGGGCGAAGACCGCCTCCGCTTTCCTCGCGGCCGGTCTGGTCGATCGGCTGCTGCTTTACCGCGCGCCGATCCTGATCGGCGATGGGCGTGCAGCCCTTAGCGACATTGGCCTCGCCCGCCTTTCCGATGCGCATGGCCGCTGGCGACTGACCGACTCGCGGATGCTTGGCAGCGACCGGTTGGAGGTCTACGAGCGCGGCTGATATGTTTACCGGGATCGTCACCGACATCGGCTCCGTCACCGCCGTGGAAACACGCGGCGACACGCGAGTCGTCATCGCCACCGCCTATGATACGGCCAGCATCGACCTGGGCGCATCGATCGCCTGTTCGGGCGTCTGCCTGACCGTGGTCGAGAAAGGCGCCGACTGGTTCGCCGTCGACGTCTCGGCCGAGACGATCGGGCGCACCGCCGACCAGTGGCATCAGGGCCGCCCCCTGAACCTGGAACGCGCGATGAAGCTGGGCGACGAGCTGGGCGGGCATATCGTCACCGGCCATGTCGACGGCGTCGGCCATGTCGTGTCGGTCACCGAGGAAGGCGGATCGCACCGCGTCTTCGTGACCGTTCCCGCCGACCTCGCCCCTTTCATGGCGACCAAGGGTTCGGTGACGGTCGATGGCGTCTCATTGACAGTCAACAGCGTCGAGGACGGGCCGGATGGCACCGTCATCGGCCTGAACATCATTCCCCACACCGCCGCCGTCACCACGCTGGGTGGCATCACCCAAGGCCAGCGCGTCAATATCGAGATCGACGTGCTCGCCCGTTATCTACAGCGCATGGAGCATTATCGTGGCCGCTGATCCCGACGCGCTTTCCGGTCTGCGGCGCGGTTTCCTGTCCAGCCCCGAAGAGATCATCGACGAGGCGCGCAACGGCCGCATGTTCATCCTGGTCGATGATGAGGATCGCGAAAATGAAGGCGATCTGGTCATCCCCGCGCAGATGGCAACGCCGGAGAAGGTCAACTTCATGGCGCGGCACGGGCGCGGGCTGATCTGCCTGGCGATGACGCGCGAACGGGTCGACACGCTCGGCCTGCCGCTGATGAGCCCCAAGAACGGCACCCGGCACGAAACCGCCTTCACCATCTCGATCGAGGCGAAGGAAGGCGTGACCACCGGCATCTCGGCGGCCGACCGCGCACGGACCATCGCGGTGGCGATCGATTCGGGCCACGGCGCCGACTCGCTGGTCACGCCGGGCCATGTCTTCCCGCTGGTCGCGCGCGACGGCGGCGTGCTGGTGCGCGCCGGCCACACCGAGGCGGCGGTGGATGTCGCGCGGCTGGCGGGCCTGAACCCCTCGGGCGTGATCTGCGAGATCATGAACGAAGATGGGACCATGGCGCGGATGGATGACCTCGTCTCCTTTGCGCAGCTCCATAACCTGAAGATCGGCACGATCCGCGACCTGATCGCCTATCGCCGCCGCTACGACCATCTGGTCGAGTTGCAGTCCGAAGCCACGTTCGAGAGCGAATGGGGCGGCACCTGGACCGCGCGTGCCTATCGCAACAAGGCGACGGGCACCGAGCAGGTCGCGCTGGTCAAGGGCAAGCTCGACACCGCGCAGCCCGTGCTGGTGCGGATGCACGCGCTGTCGCCCTTCGCCGATGTCTTCGGCGAGGCGGGCGCACGCGGCGCGCTTCTCGCCAAGTCGATGCGGATGATCGCCGAGGAAGGCTCGGGCGTGATCGTCGTCATCAACCGCCCGCGCACCGACGCCTTCACCACCGCCGTGCGGCTGAAGGCGGGCGAGGAAGTGCAGATCGATATGGAGGAACTGCGCGATTACGGCGTCGGCGCGATGATCCTGGCCGAACTGGGCGTGCAGGACATGGTGCTGCTGACCAACACCCATCACACGCTGATCGGGCTCGACGGCTATGGCCTGTCGATCGTCGGCGAACGTCGCATCGAGAATTTTGAGGGAGACGCCTGATGGCGCATGTGTTGATCGTCGAGGCGCGCTTCTACGAGCATCTGAACGACCTGCTGCTGGCGGGCGCGCGTACCGCGATCGAGGAAGCGGGCCACAGCCATGAGACGATCACCGTCCCGGGTGCGCTGGAAATCCCGGGCGCGGTCGCGATGGCGGCGGATACCGGCCGCTACGACGCCTTCGTCGCGATCGGCGTGGTCATCCGCGGCGAGACCTATCATTTCGAGATCGTCTCGAACGAGAGCGCGCGCGGGCTGATGGCGCTGACCATGGACGGCCTGCCCATCGGCAACGGCATCATCACCACCGAGAACGAGGCGCAGGCGCTGACCCGCGCCAAGCCCGACGAGAAGAACAAGGGCGGCGAAGCGGCCAAGGCGGCGCTTGCCATGCTGGCGCTCAAAGGCCGGTTCGGGTGACACACCCCGTCCTCCAGACCGAGCGGTTGACCTTGCGGCTTCCCTCGGCGGAGGATTTCGAGGCATGGGCGGCCTTCCATGCCGAAGAGGATACGATGCGCTTCCTCGGCGGCGTTCAGGCGCGCGGGGCAGCGTGGCGATCGCTCTGCACCATGGTCGGTGCGTGGAGCGTGCGCGGTTTCGCCATGTTTTCGGTCATCGAGCGCGACACCGGCCGCTGGGTCGGTCGCATCGGCCCCTGGCAGCCCGAGGGCTGGCCGGGCCGCGAGATCGGCTGGGGCGTGGCGCGCGAATTCGCCGGACGCGGCTATGCCCATGAGGCGGCGTGCGCAGCGATGGACTATGCGGTCGATGTGCTGGGCTGGCATCATATCATCCATACCATCGACCCGGAAAATGCGGGCTCGATCCGGCTGGCGCAGCGGCTGGGCGCGGTGAACGAGGGGCCGGTCAGCCTGCCCGCGCCACTGGAGAGTTTCCGCGTCGATGCCTGGGGCCAGAGCGCCGACCAGTGGCGCGCGCGGCGAGGAGATCGCCCGTCATGACCGAGATACCGCCCAGCCGCTTTCGCGTCGTCGAACGGGGTCGGCGGCTGGAGGTGATCGATACGCAGGCGGGCAAGATGGCGCCTGCGCGCCGGATCGAGGCGCCGCGACCGACGGACGGCAAGACGTCTCGGCTCAAACTCCCCGAAAAACTCCGATTCGATGGCGGCGGCTCGTGGACCACCGACGGTTTTTATGACGCCAAGGGACCGCGTACGGTGACGCTGGACGCGGGCGCGATGCAGAGGCTGCGCTATGCGGGTGCCGGATTGGTCGCAGTGGTGATCGTCTGGGCGCTGCTGGCCTTTGCGATCCCGATCGTTTGGGGCGCGCCGATGCTGCTGCTCAATCCGAAGGTCCGCGAAACGGTGCGGGAGCAGGTGACGGGCTTCATCGACGGGTTGGATAGGGTCGGATAGCCCTACCTCCGTTCACGCTGAACGAAGTCGAAGCGCACGTTCCGCGATGGACGCGAGGGTTTCCCGTGGCCTTCAACTTCGCTCAGGCTGAACGGAAGTTGGGGGGAAGGAATGCGCTCCCCAAGAATGCCACCCCGGCGGAGGCCGGGGTCCAGGTGCCACCAAGCCTGTTGCGCAACGCGGCCCGTGCCTTCGTCAGCGCATCGTAACTGGACCCCGGCCTT
>FWWM01002983.1_pt1 | contig 39106 bp, 37 predicted proteins | sample 2228351 | NCBI WGS metagenome assembly FWWM01 (sample SAMEA103939774, study PRJEB20133) | metagenome
TGGCCTTGTGCTTAGAGGGCGAGGTCATCGGCTGCGGGGAGGTGCGTGGGGAGACCCTGCGCTGCCAGATCCCCCTGGGCCGACGGCAGGAGCTCCTCATCGCTTTAGCTCAGGAAGAGCGAGGGAAGGCATCCTCGGCAAAAGCTTAACCCAGCCAAAACGGATCGGGCTCGACCCGGACGTTTTGGGGGATTTTCTGGAGGGCTTTCCGCACAAGCAAAGGCACATCCCTTCCGCCGCGCACAAGGAGCTGAACACGGGGTTCGCCCCGGAGGGGATGGAGCTTGGCCGGCCCGAGCACTTCAAGGCCCGCTTCTCTGATGATCCCCGCTATCTTCTCCATCTGGGATTCTGCGCGTTTTCCGCTCGCAAGGATTCGCACGAGCCGCGAAAATGGCGGATAGCGCAAAAGTTTTCGAAACTTGATCTCCTCCTGGTAAAAGCCTTGGTAATCGCCACGGATTGCGGAGGCTATGGCGTAATGATCGGCCATGTTCGTTTGGACCAGCACTTCTCCTGGCTTTTTTCCCCGGCCGGCCCGGCCGATGGCGGATACCAACAACTGAAATGCCCGCTCCGCGGCGTAAAAGGTGGGCAGGGCCAAAAGCTGGTCAGCATCGATGATTCCCACCAAGGTCACGTCGGGAAAATCCAGGCCCTTCCCGACCATTTGCGCTCCCACCAGGATGTCCAGCTCCCCTCGAGCCAGGCCGGAAAGGATGCGGTCCCGGTCGCGGGCGGTCTCCTCGTCCAACCGGGCCACCCGCGCCTCGGGGAAGAGCTTTTTTGCCTCGTGTTCCACCCGTTCCGTTCCTGCGCCGAACAAGCGGAACCTCGTTGCGCCGCAGCGCCGGCACGCAGGATCAGGAAAATTTTGGCCGCAGGCGGGGCAGCGGAAGGTCTTCTCCGCGAGATGGAAGGCCAGCGCCACCTCGCAGCCTGGGCAGCGGAGGATTTCTCCGCACCGGCGGCAGGAGGCTCCGGTGAAATATCCGAGCCGATTGAGGAAAAGGAGGACCTGGCCGCCGTCCGCTATGTGCCGGGCCATGGCTTGGCGGAGTTCAGGCCCGATGACCTCCTCCGCAGCCTTGGTCACCGCTTTAATCTCCGGCTGTTGGCCCGCCACGCGCCGAAAAAGGCGAAGGAGACGAATCTCGCCCTGTTCGGCCCGGAAGAAGGTCTCCACGGCCGGAGAAGCCGCGCCCAAGACCACTACACCCTCCTCCGCCCGCTCCTCAGCCACCGCTCTGGCATGGTAATGCGGGGCCCGTTCTTCCTTGTACCCAGGCTCTCCTTCCTCGTCGACCACGATGAGCCCAAGCCTTGGAAAGGGGAGAAACACCGCGGAGCGCGTGCCCACAGCGCACCTGATCTCCCCTTTTAAGGCTTTGGTCCAAAGGCGAAAGCGCTCGCCCGGGGGCAATTCTCCGTGGTAGACCGCGGGTGGAGTGTGGAGGGCGCGGCTTGTGCGGGCCCAAAGCTGAGGAAGAAGGGAGATCTCCGGTTCGAGTAAAAGCGCCTGTTGGCCCAACTCCAAGACCGCGCGAGCTACGGCCAGGTACACCTCAGTTTTCCCGGCGGCCGGCGGGCCGAAAAGCAGGAATTTGCCGCCTTTTCCCAGGGCCTCCGTTGCCGTCGCTACTGCCGCCTTCTGTTCCGAGGTGAGTTCCACATGTTTTTCGGCCTCCGTATAGGAGAAGGGAAGGCGGGTGGCGCTGGCGCGGGCGACGACGGGCTTGGGAACCACATGGGCAATGGTCATGCCCAAGGAGGTACAGGCCTCATCGCTCACCTTACGGAGGAGGGGAAAGAAGCGCGGGGGCAAGGCCGGACCAAACGACCTGATGATGGTCTGAAGCTCACCGGGGTATTCCGGTCTTTCCCGGATCTCTTGAACGATGCCAAAAAGCACGCGTTTTCCGAACGGGACCTCCACCCAATCGCCGGGGTTGACCGTCATCCCCTCGGGAACCCGGTAGTCGAAGCCGGTTGTCCCGGGAATGGGGAGGAGGACGAAGGCGATCAACCGCCGGCCTCCTTGCGCCGAAGATACATAAGGACCCCGCGTATGGACATGGACCAGTCCCCGGAGACCCCCGGCCCCACGGGCCAGCCCTCGGCCTGAAGCTCGGTGAGAATGGAAATAACCGCTTCCTCTTCCGGCACATCTTTATACTTGCGGACCCGCTCCACCCAGGCGAGGAGGAGCTTCCGATATTCCCGAATAAGCCCGGGCTCGCCCGGCCCAAAATGGGTGAAAAGGAGGAGCTTTGGGGCCAGCGCCTCCAGCTTGGCCAAGGTGGCCAAAGACGCGTCGAGGTCAAAACTTGGGGGGACGGTGGTGGGAAGGAGCCGCCCTTTTATGTAAAGCCCCACAGCGTCGCCCGTGAAAAGGAGCCCCTCTTTTGGGACGAAAAAACAAAGGTGGTGTGGGGCGTGACCGGGCGCATCGATGGCCTGGATATGCTGGGATTTGAGGGAAAACGTCTCGCCGTCGGTGGCTGCGTACACCCGCGCTTCCGGGATGGGCATGGCCTCCCCATAGTAGCGGAACCGTGGCCCTGTGGCGCTTTTCGTTGAGGCCACCAATTTGCTTGGGTCCACCAGGTGCCTGGCCCCGCGGGGGTGGACGACGACCGTGGCCTTGGGCAGTTCGGGGAGCAGTGCCCCGGCGCCGCCGGCGTGGTCCAGGTGGACATGGGTGAGAAAAATCCACTTCACTTGAGGGCGGGAAAAGCCAAGATCCACCAGGGCCTGAAGGATGCGCTCTTTGGCGAGGGAAGTACCCACATCAAAAAGGGCCACTTCATCGCCCACGGCAAAAATGTAAGCTCCTCCAAGCCCAGGTTCGCCGAAGTGCTCAATATCCACAAGGAACAAATTGGGGCGGATTTCTTGGATAAAAGTCAAGGTCCCCTCCTCACATGAACCATCCGCTGGCTATCCCAAACCAAAGGAGAAGGCTTCCAAGGAGCCCGGAGATGAGAAAGCTTGGGATTCCCACGGCCACCCAATCGTTGTACTTTATTGGTTCAGGGCCATGTTTGGAGAGGTTCATGACCCCGATGTTGGCGGCTGTGGCAAACGGGGTTCCAGGACCGGCAAAGCCTATCCCCAAGGCCAGGGACCACCAAAGGGGGTTGGCTGGCACCCCCAAGGACCCGAGCTCTTGCACCAAGGGCACGAACGCCACCGTGGCTGGAACGGCGCTGATGAAAAGGGAGAGGATCCCCGCGCCCCAAAAGAAAAGAAAGGCCAGGGCGGTGACAGAGCCCTGGCCCAGCGTGCTGAGACTGCGGGCCAAATAGGGCAGAGCGCCGCTACGGTTCAGTCCGCCCACCACCACAAAAAGGGACAACAAAAAAATCAAAAGCTCCCATTCGATGCTTTGCAAAACCGCTTCTATTTTTGGGCGCAAAACGGCGAGGGCCAAAGCCGCCCCACATAAAGCCGCCAAGCCGGGGGTGAGGTGTAGCCAGGCGTGCAGCACAAAGAGCACGATCACCATCGAAAAAATAGCCAAAAGCTTGTGCATACCCTTGGGATCCGTCAAGACCCTGCGCTCATCCAGTTGCCCAAGGATCTGGGCCTGCACCGACTGGGCCTTAAAAACCCTTCTATAGCGGAAAAACAAAAAAGAAAGGGTAGCACAAAAGGCCACCAAGGCCACGGGAGCGGTGTGGGTGAGGAAATCGTTGAAGGAAAGGCGGCCGGCGGAGCCGATGATGACGTTAGGGGGGTCGCCGATGAGGGTGAACACTCCGCCCAAATCCGCGGCGATGGCCTCCCCAAGGAGGAACGGGGTGGCCGAAATCCCCAGCACTTCAGCAATGGATAAGGTGACAGGAACGAAGGTGAGCATGGTGGTGAGGTTATCCAAAAACATGGAGAGGACGGCACTGACCACCGCCAAAGCGATAAAGAGGCTCATGAGGTTCCCTTTGGACAGTTTGGCTGCTTTTATGGCCACGAACTGGAAAAAGCCGGTGCGCTGGAGGAGTCCCACGATGATCATCATTCCGGAGAGGAGAAAAATCGTGTCCACATCGATGACCTCGGCCACTTCGTGGGAGGAAAGAAAGCCGAAGGCCACACCCACCAAGAGCATGGCCACCGCTCCAAGCAACGCTCCCAAGGTCTGTTGGACGCGCCCGGAGAGGATCAGGGTATAGGTGATAATAAAAACGCCTATCGACGCAATCGCAGCGCTGCTCATGCTAGCTTAGTTTAACCAGATTGCAGCCAGGCTTCTGCTTGGCGCAGGGCGTTCCGCTGTTCAGGGAAGGTGATGCGTTGAAGGGCCTCTTGGTAAGGGAGCCAAACCATTTCGTCCACCTCTTCCCGAAAGGGTTCGCCCTCCTCCTCAGCACGGGCTAAAAACAGCACCACTTCCTTTTTCACGAGCCTGTTTTCGCGGGGGAAGGAATAGCGGACGACGGTGCGAAAACCAGGTATGACCTGCATCTGGTTTATTCGAACCTCTTCGGCCGCCTCCCGCAAGGCGGCCTGAAAGTCGTCCTCTCCCGGTTCTACATGGCCTTTTGGGAACCCCCAATGGCCACCGCGTCGGTTCTTAATGAGGAGGTATTCGCGCCGTCCAGAGTTCTCCCGGAATAGGATTAACCCCGCGGCCCGCTCCTCCATACGGGCTAAATGATATCCAATTCCCGGCCGCTTTTGTCGTAGGCTTTAAGGGAAAGGCCGAGACAACGCAGCTCTTGCCACAGCACGCGGAAGGATTCGGGGATGCCCGGGCGAGGGAAGTCCTCCCCGCGCAGGATGGCCTTGTACAGCGCCACGCGGCCCCGCACATCGTCGCTTTTGAGGGTGAGCATCTCCTGAAGGAGGGAAGCGGCTCCGTAGGCCTCCAGGGCCCAGACCTCCATCTCGCCCAGGCGCTGCCCACCGAAATGGGCTCGGCCGCCCAAGGGCTGTTGGGTGATGAGGGCGTAAGGCCCGGTGGAGCGAGCGTGGATCTTGTCAGCGGCGATGTGCTCGAGCTTGAGAAGATACATGACCCCCACGGTCACCGGAGATTCAAAGGGCTCCCCGGTGCGACCGTCGCGCAAGATGACCTTTCCGTCCTTGCGGGAGCCATCGGAAAGCCCGCGCTTCTTCAGCTCCTCGGTAAGCGCGGTGAGGATTTCCTCCTCCTTGGCCCCATCGAACGGCGGGGAGGCCACCTTCTCCCCCCGCAAGGAGGCAAGCCAGCCCAAGTTGGTCTCGAAAATTTGGCCGAGGTTCATGCGGGATGGCACGCCCAACGGGTTTAGGATCACGTCAATGGGGGTGCCGTCAGGAAGGAAGGGCATGTCTTCCACAGGGAGGATGGCGGAGATGACGCCCTTATTCCCGTGGCGGCCCGCGAGCTTATCTCCAACGGCAATTCTCCGGCGCTGGGCCACGTAAACCTTCACCAGCTCGTTCACCCCGGCCTCAAGCTCGTCGCCCGCTGCCCGGGAAAGCCGCTTCACCCGGATCACCGTGGCCGTGCCGGTGATGGGTGGCATCCGCAATGACGTGTTCTTGAAATTGCGCATGCGCTCCCCAAAGATGGAGAGGAAAATCCGCTCTTCGGGGGTGGGTTCGCTCTCGCCTTTGGGGGTGATCTTGCCCACCAAGATGTCGCCGGTGCGTACCTCCGTCCCCACGCGCACGATCCCATGCTCGTCCAGATTGCGCATGGCCGAGCGGGGAAGGTTGGGGATATCCGCGGTGATCTCCTCCGGCCCGAGTTTTGTATCCTCCGCGCGCACCTCGAACTCCTGAATGTGGATGGAGTCCAAAATGTTTTCCCGCACCAGCCGCTCGGAAACGACGATGGCATCCTCGTAGTTGAAGCCCTCAAAGGGCAAAAAGGCCACAAGCAGGTTTGCCCCGAGGGCCAGCTCCCCGCCCTCGGAGAACTGGGAGTCCGCAAGGACATCGCCCTTTTTGACCTTGTCGCCCTTGCGCACCACCGGCCGCTGGTGGATCACGGTGTCTTGGTTTGAGCGCTCGAAGACCCTCAACCGGTAGGTCTTTTGTCCCTTCTTCCCTTTGACCACAATTTTTTGGGCGTCCACGTAGACTACGGTGCCGTCTTCCTCGGCGAGGACCACTGCGCCGGAATCGCGGGCGGCCTTGGCCTCAAGGCCCGTGCCCACAATGGGAGCCTGGGGGCGCAGCAAGGCCACAGCCTGGCGCTGCATATTCGCCCCCATGAGGGCCCGGTTGGCATCGTCGTGCTCAAGGAAGGGGATGAGGGCTGCGGAAACGCCAAGGATCATGTTGGGAGCGACCTCCACAAAGTCCACCTCTTTGGGGGAGACATAGCGGAACTCTTCGCTGCCCGTCCGCACAAGAACCTTGTCGCCGAGGATGCGCCCCTCCTCGTCCACCTCCACCGTGGCCGGGGCGATCTTGTAGTGCTCCTCCTCATCGGCCATGAGGTACTTTATTTCCCCGGTGACGCGGCCGTCTTTGACCACCGCGTACGGGGCCTCCAAAAAGCCGTACTCGTTGACCCGGGCGTACACGGCCATGGAGGTGATGAGGCCCACGTTTTGTCCCTCGGGCGTCTCGATGGGGCAGATGCGGGCGTAATGGGAGGGGTGGACGTCGCGGATCTCCACCTTTGCCCTTTTCGCCGCGGGAGCAACGTTTCCCAGGGCCGAAAGCCGACGTTTGTGGGTGAGCTCGGAGAGGGGGTTGGTCTGCTCGAGGAATTGGGAGAGTCGCCCTGTGTAAAAGAGGCTGTTTAGGGCGGCCTGGATGGTGCGGGTGGAGACGATGCGACGGATGAGGTCCTTCTCCTCCAGTTCGATGTGGATCAGCTTGTCCTCGGCCACCCGCGCCATGCGCACCAGTCCCTCGCGCAGCGCGGCTTGGGCCTGCTCGCCGGCCATGCGTACGCGTTTGTTCGCCAGGTGATCGGGCTCATCTAGGAGGGAGGGATCCTCCGGAGCCCGCAAAAGGAGCGCCAAAGCCGCGAAAACATCCTCCGGGGTGAGGAAGGTCTCCTCGCGGCTTAGCCCGAGCTTCCGGTTTATCTTGAACCGCCCGACCGGGGTGAGGTGGTAGGTATCCGGCCGGAAATAGAAGCGTTGGAGGTACTCCTCGGCCTGGGAGATGGGCACCCGCTCCCCGGACCGGAATTTCGAGTAGATAAGGCGGATGGCCTCCTCCCGGGAGGCCACCTTCTCCTCCTGGAGGGAGCGAGCGATGGCTGGATGGGCCACGCGCACCTGCGTCCGCCCCAGCCGATTCAGGACCTTCGCCCGCGCGGGCGTAAGCTCCTCACCAACCGCCCAAACCTCGTCCCCCGCGGGGATGCTCTCCGCAAGGAGAACGGCCTTCCAGCGCTCAAAAAGCTCGTCCAAACCCTCCACGGGAACCGATACGGAGTAGCGGGTGATGATGTCTTCGGTGCTTAGGCCCAGGGCACGCAGGTAGGTGGTGGCGGGGACAGTGGCCCGCCGATCCAACCGGGCCTTGAGCGTCCACTTGCGCACATCCAGCTCGATCTCCAACCATGCGCCCTGCTCGGGGAGGAAATGGGCGCGGAAGAGGTGCGGCTCATCCTGGGTGATATAAAGGCCGGGTGAGCGTACAAGCTCGCTCACGATCACGTTCTCCGTGCCGTTGATGATGAACGTGGCCCGCGGGGTCATGAGGGGGATGTCCGCCAAGTAAAGCTCTGCTTCCTGGCGCAATTTCCCCTCGGCGTAAAGGCGGCCGGTGGCCTTGAGGGGGGCGGCGTAGGTCAGGTCGCGATCGCGGCACTCCCACTCATCGTACCGCGGTTCGCCAAGATAGGGATCGACGAGCTCCAAATAAAGATCTTCCCGCCCAGGCGCGCGGATGGGGCTCACCTCCGCGAACACCTGGGGTATCCCCTCCCGCAGGAACCGCTCGTAGGAGTGGAGCTGGTGGGCGATGAAGTCAGGGGGCTCCAGGCGGGGTTTGACCCGGCTGTAGAAGCGCCGCATATCCGTCACTTGAGCTGGACCTCCGCTCCGGCGGCCTCCAGCTTCTTCTTGATCTCCTCGGCTTCCTCACGGGACACCCCGGCCTTCACCACCGCCGGCACGTTGTCCACCAGATCCTTGCACTCCTTGAGGCCCTTGCCGGTGATGTCCTTCACCACTTTGATGAGCTGGATCTTCTGCTGGCCGGCGTTGGTGATGACCACGTCCACGGTGGTCTTCTCCGGGGCCTTGGCCTCCGCCGCTCCAGGTTGCGGGGCCACAGCCACGGCCACCGGCGCCGCCACCTGGGCCGACACCCCAAACCTCTCCTCCAGAGCCTTCACCAGCTCCGCCAGCTCCTTCACCGTCATCCCTTCTATCGCCTGGATGATCTCTTCCTTCGTCATTGTTCACCCCTCTTTTCCTTGATTTTCTGGACCTCGCTTAGCGCCACCACCAACTTCCGCAATATCCCGGAGAGGGCGAGGACCAGGCCGCGCATGGGCCCAGCCATGGCTCCGGCGAGCTTCGCCAGGAGCTCCTCCCGGGAGGGCAGGGTGGCATACCATTTAACCTGCTCCGCAGGGACCACTTCCCCGGCGAACACCCCACCCCGCACCTGGAAGAAGTTCGGATACCTCTGGACGAACTCCAGGGCCACCTTGAAAGGCACGGTGGGGTCGTCCCGGCCGATGATGACCAAATTCGGCCCCCGTAGGAATTCCCCAAGACTAGGGACCCCGGCCTTCTCCGCGGCCAAGCGGGCCAAGGTGTTCTTCACCACCTTCATTTCCACCCCGCGCTTGCGCACCTCGCGCCGCAGGGCCGTCATCTCCGCCCCTGGAATTCCCTGAAAAGCTACAACCACTACGGCTTTGGACTGGGCGAACTTCGCCTGCAACTCCTCCACCGCGGCGATCTTCTCCGGCTTGGGCATCTTCTCCTCCTCAGCGGAGTTGCGCGGCGGCCGCAAGGAGCTCCCGCTCATCCACCCGGATCCCCGGCCCCATGGTGGAGGAGATGGAAACCCTTTGGACATAGCGGCCCCGCAGGCCCTCCGGCCTCCGCTCCAAAACGGCCTTGGTGAGGGCAAGGAGGTTTTCATAAAGCTGGTCCTCGGTGAACGAGGTCTTCCCAAACGCGGCGTGAACAATGCCGTACCGGTCAGCCCTGAATTCGATCATCCCCGCTTTCAGCTCTTTCACCACTTGGGCCACGTCCTGGGTGACCGTGCCCGTTTTGGGGGAGGGCATGAGCCCGCGCGGGCCCAGGATCTTCCCCAATTTCCCCACGATGGGCATCATGTCCGGGGTGGCCACCACCCGGTCGAACTCCAGCCACCCCTCCTTGAGGATCCTTTCGGCCAGGTCCTCGCCGCCCACGTAGTCCGCGCCCGCAGCCTCCGCCTCCCGGATCTTCTCGCCCTTGGCGAACACCAAAACCCGCACGGTTTTGCCAGTGCCGTGGGGGAGGACGCAGGTTCCGCGGATTTGATGCTGGCTGGGGTTGATCCCCAATTTGAACGCGGCCTCCGCGGTCTCCGGAAATTGGGCGGTGGCGGTGCGCTTGAGGAGGGCGATGGCCTCCCGCACCGGATAAACCCGCTCCCTCTCTACAAGGGCAACCGTTTGGAGGTAGCGCTTGCTGCGCTTCATGGCACCACCTCGATCCCCATGTTCTTAGCCGTTCCTAAAACCATGCGAATTGCCGCCTCCAGGTCGTCGGTGTTGAGGTCGGGCATCTTTTTTTCCGCGATGCGGCGGATCTGCTCCATGGTTACTTTTCCGACCTTGATCTTGTTGGGCTGGGAAGAGCCCTTTTCGATCCCCGCCGCCCTTTTGAGCAAAATGGAGACAGGCGGCTGCTTTAGGACGAAGTCGAAGGAGCGGTCGTCGTAGACCGTGATCTCCACGGGGATCAATGTCCCGGGCTCTTCGTTCTTTGTGGCCTCATTGAAGCGTTTGCAGAACTCCATGATGTTGACTTTATGGGCGCCCAGGGCCGGCCCCACGGGCGGGGCAGGGTTGGCCTGCCCAGCGGGGATCTGAAGCTTGATCTTGGCCACCACCTGTTTCGGCATCTTTCCCCCCTTAGATCTTCTCGATCCCGCTCAGGCTGATGCGAACTGGCGTCTCCCGGCCAAAGATCCGCACCATCACCACGGCCTCCTCAGCCTCCTTGTCGATCTCCTTGATCTCCCCGGTGAAGTCGGCGAACGGCCCCTCCACGATCTGCACCACCTCGCCCACCTCGAAGCCCACCTCCACTTTGGGCTTGCCCTCGGGAGCCGGGGCGGCCACAGCGCCGGTCAGCCGGCCAAGGATTGTGGCCTCGGGGCCGTCGATGGGCACGGGAGCCGCGCGGCTTCCCACAAACCTCGCGGCCCGCTCCAGTCCCCGCACCAGCTCCCGCATCTGCTCCTCATCCAATCCCATCTTGGCAAAAACATAACCGGGGATGAGCCGGCGCTTCTCGATCCGCTGAATTGTGACCACGCGTTTGTCCTTGTACTCCCGCACCTTCACCAGCCCCGAGGCCCCCGCATAGATCTTGTGCTCCTGTTCGATCTCCGCTCCCGTCGGAAGCCTTGTCCCCACCCGCACCCGCGGGGGAAGGAGGGCCTCGGGAACGATGAGCTCCTCCTCCTTGCCGGACTCATACCGGAGCGTAATCTTTTTCACCTTCTCCCGGGCCACGATCTCGCCCTGCTGATCAAAGGTGTAACGCTCATCAGCATCGACCGTCATGGGAAGTCCAGCCCTTACGCGGCTTCCCACCCGCACATCGCGGCGCAAGATTTTGGTCTGCGGCACAAGATAGGACTTTTCCGTGTGATTTGGCGTTTCCACGACAATTCGCCAATAGGGTTCGATGGCCAACACCTCCGCTGCCTCCGGGATGTGCCGCGGGGGCTTGCGCGCAAGGAGCTCGCCCCGCTGGATCCGGGTGTTATTGGCCACAAGGAGATCGTATTCATAAGGGACGCGGTAGTCAGTGGTCCGGCCCCGCACGGAGCGGGAGGTGACCACCTCCTCCACGGGCACGAAGAACAGCTCCTCCCGATCGCCGACCTTTATCGGCTCAAAATACCTCTCCCACCCGAGCTTGCGCACCCGTTCCTCCAATTCCTCCTTGAGGCGCAGCTCGGAGCCAGTGTGGGTCTGAATGGCATACCACCTTTTGCGCTGCATCGCCGGATCACTTGGTGATAAGAAGCCGCAGGAGGTGCTGGAGCACCAGGTCCACCACGCCGAGATAGATCCCCAAGGCCAAGGTGAGGAGGATCACGAGGACGGTGAAGGTCACCACCTCCTTGCGCGACGGCCAGCTCACCCGGCTCACCTCGGCGCGCACGGACGCAAAGTACTCACGCACCTTCGTCAGCACCGACATCCTTCCTCCTTGGCAGGCCCGGGAGGACTCGAACCCCCAACCTGCGGATTTGGAGTCCGCCGCTCTGCCACTTGAGCTACGGGCCTGTCCAAACCCGAGGCGAACCTCGGGCTTCACGCCTCCTTATGCTCCGTGTGCTTGCGGCACCACTTGCAGTACTTGCGGAACGCCAGTTTTCCCCGCACTTTTTGCCGGTTCTTGCGGGTGTAATAATTATACCGCCCACACTGGGAGCAAGCCAAAGCCACTATAAGCACGTTCTCTTTTTTTGCCATGTTACTTCAGGATCTTCGTGACCACCCCGGCGCCCACGGTTTTACCACCCTCGCGGATGGCGAACCGCTGGCCTTCCTCTAGGGCCACGTGTTTGATGAGCCTGCATCGGAGGTTGTCCACGTTATCGCCGGGCATGACCATCTCCACCCCTTCGGGGAGGATGATCTCACCGGTCACGTCGGTGGTGCGGAAGTAGAACTGGGGTTTGTAGCCGGTGAAGAAGGGGGTGTGGCGGCCGCCCTCCTCCTTGGAGAGGACGTACACCTGGGCCAGGAACTCCGTGTGCGGGGTGATGGAGCCAGGAGCGGCCAAAACCTGGCCGCGCTCCACCTCGTCCTTTTCGATACCCCGGAGGAGGACGCCGACGTTGTCCCCGGCCACCGCCTCGTCCAGGACCTTGTTGAACATCTCGATGGAGGTGGCCACAGTTCTCCTGATCTCGTCGGTGAGCCCTACGATCTCCACCTCATCCCCGGGCTTAAGCCTCCCGCGCTCCACCCGGCCGGTCACCACCGTGCCGCGCCCCTTGATGGAGAAGATGTCCTCGATGGGCATGAGGAAGGGCTTATCCTCCTCGCGCTTGGGAAGCGGGATGTAGTTGTCAAGGGCATCGAGAAGCTCGAGGATCGGCTTCACCGCCGGGTCGTCGATGGAGCTGGCCTGCAAGGCCTTCAGGGCCGAGCCCCGGATGACCGGGACCTCGTCGCCCGGGAACTCGTACTTCTTAAGGAGATCGCGGATCTCCATCTCCACCAGGTCCAAAAGCTCCGGATCATCCACGAGGTCCACTTTATTGAGGAAGACCACGATGGCCGGGACGTTCACCTGGCGGGCCAAAAGCACGTGCTCGCGGGTCTGGGGCATGGGCCCATCCACCGCGGAGACCACCAAGATCGCCCCGTCCATCTGGGCTGCGCCGATGATCATGTTCTTGATGTAGTCGTGGTGCCCAGGGCAGTCGATGTGGGCGTAGTGGCGCTTTTCCGTCTCGTACTCCACGTGGGCCACGTTCACGGTGAGGATCTTCGTCTCGTCGCGGCGGAAGAGCTTGGCGTCGGCCTTTGCCACTTCCTCGTAGGAGCGGAACTTGGCAAAGCCCTTCCAGGCCAGGACTTTGGTGATGGCCGAGGTCAAGGTGGTCTTACCATGGTCGATGTGACCAATGGTCCCCACGTTGATATGCGGTTTAGTTCGGACAAACTGCTCTTTCGTGGCCATTCCCAACCTCCTTGAATTTAGCGCCTTCGAGAGCCCGCGGCCGGAATCGAACCGGCGACCTTCCCATTACCAGCGGGACGCTCTGCCGACTGAGCTACACGGGCCTAACAACTGAGTCTACCCGAACGATTCGGGCCGGCGCAAGTGGTGGAGGGGGAGGGATTCGAACCCCCGAAGGCCGAAGGCCGCCAGGTTTACAGCCTGGTGCGTTTGGCCGCTTCGCTACCCCTCCTGGAGCCAGTGGCCCGACTCGAACGGGCAACCTTCCGCTTACAAGGCGGATGCTCTACCCCTTGAGCTACACTGGCCGGCCGCGCCCATTCTAGCTTTGTGCGGCATCCCCCTCAACCAGGGCGTAGACCCAAACCCGCCGGCGCCGCGGCCCGTCGAACTCACAAAAATACACGCCTTGCCAGGTCCCTAGGGCCAATTTCCCGCCCTCCACGGGCAAAAGGAGGGAAGGGCCAAGGAGGGCAGCCCGCACATGGGCCGGAGCGTTCCCCTCCCCGTGGTAAAAGGGGATGTTCGGAACCATTTGGGAAAAGGCGCGGCGGAAATCCTCGCGCACGTCGGGATCAGCGGCCTCGTTGACGGTGAGGGCCGCGGTGGTGTGCGGGCAGAAAAGAAGGACAAGCCCATCCCCCAGGCCCAGGGCCCCGATGGCCTCGTTCACTTGGGCGGTGATGTCTTGAACCTCTTCTTTGGCCTTGGTCTGCACAACGATCTCTTTTTTGCGCGGGCTCATTTTAAGGCCGCTTCAAGCTTCTCCCCAAGCTCTGCGGGATCCCGCACCCCTTGCACATGGAGGATCACCTCGCCCTCCTGGCCCCGGAGGACAGCGACCAGGGTGAGGTTTTCCTCGGCAAGCACGTTTAAAGCCCGATAGATCTCAGCGGGGTGATGGGGGCGAAGCCTGATGCGCAGCCCGCCCTCTCCCAGCGCGGCCAGATGGGAGAGGGCCCGCAGGAGTCCGTCCTTGGAAAGGGTTCCCACGAGGCGGCGCTCCCCATCGACCACGGGCAAGACAAGGTAGTGGGAAAGGAGAGCGGCGGCGCGCTCCAGGGGATCTTCCGGTGTCAGGACGTCCTGGGGCGGGGTGAGAAGTTTTTCCACGGGAAGATCGGGCGAGGGCGCCGCGGCCAAGGCTTTTTTGGTGAGGAAGCCCCGGAGCCTTTGGGCCTCATCCACCACGAACAAAACCGCAAGCCCCCGCTCCTCCGCGTGTTTGAGGGCCTCCCGGACAGGGGTGGAATCCACCACCGCCGGGGCCGCCGGGTTCATCCACTCCTTAACCACCATTGGCGGCGGCGCGCAGCTGCGCCAAAACCCGCTCCTGCAAGGGCCCAGGCACGTAATCGTAGCGGAGGAATTCCATCTGGAACGTAGCTCGCCCCTGGGTCATGGACTTCAGGTCCAACGCATAAGAGAGGATCTCGGCCAGCGGCACTTCCGCGCGGATTTTAGTGCGCCCGCCCTCGGACTCCATGCCCAAAATGCGCCCCCGCCGGCCATTGAGATCGGAAATGATGTCCCCTGTAAAGGCCTCAGGGGTGGTGACGGTGAGGAGCATGATGGGCTCAAGCAAAACGGGGTCGGCTTTCTCCGCAGCAAGTTTAAACGCCTGCCGGGCAGCGATGCGGAAGGAAAGCTCGGAGGAGTCCACCTCATGGTACATCCCGTAGAACACGGCGGCCTTGATATCCACCATAGGGAAGCCCGCGAGGAACCCCTCTTCCATGGCGTCCCGCACGCCCTTCTCCACCCCGGGGATGAACTCCTGTGGGATGACCCCGCCCTTCGTTTCGTCCACGAATTCGAAGCCGGCCCCGCGCGGCAAGGGCTCGATGCGCAGGTGCACCTCCCCGAATTGCCCGCGTCCGCCGGTCTGCTTTTTGTGACGGTAACTGGCGATGGCCGTCTTGCGGATCGTCTCCCGATAGGGAACTTTTGGCAGACGATAGGTCACCTCCACTCCGTACCGATTGCGGAGGCGCTCGGCCAAAACGTCTAGATGGATGTCGCCCATCCCGGAGACGAGGCCCTCCTTTGTCACCGGATCGCGGGTGTAGGTGAGGGTGGCCTTAGTGCTGACCAGGTCCCGCAAGACCGTGCTCATCTTCTCCTCGTCCGCTTGGGACTTGGGGGCCACGGCCCTGATGAACACGGGCTTGGGGAAGGGAATGGGCGGAAGGGGCTCGGCCTCGGAAGTGGTGCTGAGCGTAGCACCAAGGGGAATCCCCTCGATTTTCCCAAGGGCCACAATTTCCCCAACCTCGGCCTTCCCGACCTTCTCCATCTTCGTCCCCGAAAAGCCGTAGATATCGCGAAGCTGCACCTTGCTCTTCGTGGAGAGCTCGTGGAGGGTGTCGCCCTCCTTTATCTCCCCCGAAAGGACGCGCACGTAGGTCAGGCGCCCCAAATAAGGGTCGAGGGCGAGGTTGAAGCAGCGCACCTTCGTTTCCGGGCTTTCCGGAAGCTCCGGGGCTAACACCGTAAGCCAATTGAGAAGCTCGGGCACTCCCACCCCATTTATTGCGGAGCCAAAGAGGATGGGCACGAGTTCCCCGGACAAAAACCCGGTCCGCAACGCGTTGACCGCCTCCTCCCGCCCCACCTTCTCCTCGGCCAAGAATTTCTCCAAGAGGGCGTCGTCGTAGGAAGCCACCTCCTCAAGGAGGTTGGCCCGCAGATTTTGGAGGGATGGGGAAAGGTCGTCCCCGGAAAGGAGATCCACCAACCCTTTGAGCATTCCGCCGTCGCGCGCGGGAAAACAAATGGGGACGAACTTTCCTGGGAGGGAGGATTTTATCTGCTCCAGGGCTTTTTCCGGGTCCGCGAGGGGTTTGTCCACCATGTTCACGAAGACCAAAGCCGGCCGCCGATAAACGTTGCGCGCAATCTCCCAGGCCTGCTCCGTCACAACCTCCACGGGCTTTTCTGCGTTGACCACGAGCACCGCGAGGTCGGCCACGTCCAAGCCCTTGTGGATCTCCTCCACAAATTCCCCAAGCCCCGGGGTCACCAGGACCGTGGCCTTCCGCCCCTCCCACGTGTACACCCCAAGGGCAAGATCTATGGTGATGCCGCGGTTTTTCTCCTCGGGACTGCGATCGAACACGGCCTCCGGCGCCTTGGCCGCCTTGAGCATGGCCTCAGCCAGGGCAGTCTTGCCGGAGCCGGAGTGGCCGATAAGACAAACGCTGTAAGGTTTTCCCATTCAGATCACCCCGGAAGTTGCCGTAGACGTTTGGGCCAGTATATCCTAGACCTGAAGGAGGGACAAAGTGGGCATCTTCGGATTGCGCGGCCGCGCCGTGCAAAAGGTGCGGGATCTGGTGTGCGAGCACCTCCATTGGGTGGAAGAGACGCTTTCGGCCATGGGGCAAGCGGTGGAGGCGTATTTGGGCGGGGAGGGATGGGAGGCCCTGGAGGAGCGGGCGGTGAATGTGCACCGCCAGGAGAGCCGGGCCGACGACGCCCGCCGCGCCGCGGAAACGGCGTTGGTGCGGGGCGCGCTCCTTGTCGGCACCCGCCGCAATCTCCTGGACATCCTGGACGTCCTCGACCTTGTGGCCAACAACGCTGAGGCCGCCGTGGATTTCCTCGTGTACCAACGCGTGTCCGTCCCAGAAATTTTGCATCCTTTGATCCGCGATTTCCTCAGCGGACTCCAAGAAGAGTGGAAAATTTTGCGCTCCGCAGTGGAGGCGTTCCTGGCGGCGAACGCCGAGGAAACGGTGCGGTTGTGCGAGGAGGTGGACCAGCGGGAGAGCTTTTTGGACGGGATCCACCGCCGCCTCATCATGCGTCTTTTCGCCCTGGAGATGCCCCTCGCCGAGAAGATCCAAGCCCGCGATTTTCTCAACCAGCTTGAGGCCTGCGCCAACGCCATGGAGGATGTGGGGGATCTGCTCACGGTGGCCGTGGCGGCCAGCCTTTCCTTTTAGGAGGTGAAAGTTGCGGTGGAGGCTAGGCCTTGGTGGAAGGAGCCCTTTGCGCCTTGGCGAGCATGCGCAAAAGGTTGAAGAAACGGTGGAGGAGCTGGGGAAGCAGTTGCGGGCCTGGGTGAGGGGGGAGCCGGTCCAAGCGGAGTTGGTGAGCGAGCGGGAACACGCTGCGGATCTGGTGAAGCGGGAAATCCGCGTGCAACTGGCCAGGGCCCCCAAAATGCCGCTCCCCAAGGACAGGGTTTTGGAACTCCTTTGGCATCAGGATGAGATCGCTGATCTTTCCCAGGATGCGGCCCTCCTCATGGCCCTGCGCCGGCCCAATTTGGGATTGGAATTGGAGGATGCCTTCCGGGCCCTCGGGGAGGCCCTGAACAACGCAGCCCACACCTATGTTCAGGCCGTGGTCACCTTCGACAAAGCCTATGTCGCCGGGGAGCTCGGGCACAAGGCCCAAGAGATTTCAGCTCAGATCGACCTCGTCCATCGCCTTGAGCATGAATCGGATCTCCTGGAACGGGAGATTGTGGCCGCGATCTATAAACGGGAGGATCTCCCCCCATTTGACCGCTATCACCTTGTGCAGATGGTCCTTGTTCTGGGGGACACGGTGGATCAGGTGGAGAACGCCGCGGGCGATCTTAGTTTGCTTATGGCGATCCTACAGTGACCTTGTCCCGCAGGCCCTCCAGGGTTTTCGGGCCAATCCCGGGGATGGCCAAAAGGTCCTCCAGAGATTTGAATGGGCCGTGGGTCTCCCGCCAAGCCACGATCCGCGCGGCCAAAGCAGGGCCAATTCCCGGGAGCTTCTCCAGCTCCGCGGCGGTGGCGCGATTGAGATCCAACGGGCCAGGTTCCACAAAGCTTACCGGCAAAACCTTGGCCTCGATCTGGAGGGGCTGAAGCTCTGGAATCCCCCTCTTTTTTGGCGGGATCCACTGAGCCCCAAAATACACAAGCAAAGCGAGAATCAAAAGGCAGGCCGCCCAAAAGCGGGGAGGGGCTTTAGGGGAGAAGCTCCGCAAGGCGCTCCAGCCCGAATTTCTCCTGGGAAGTTCTGGCGAGCTCGGGCTGCCGCTCATACCGTTCTTTTGTGAATTTCGCCTTCCAAGCCCTTACAAAGATCTCCCGAAGCATGGCGCGCACGGCCTTGTTTTCTTCTAGCCAATCGCGATTTTTCTCCACAAGCTCCTCCACCTCCGGCAGATACAAGTCCGTCTGGGCCGCCTCCTTGAAGAGGGCCAAGGCGCTGGCGGGGTCCTCAGTGAGGATGGCCGCGGCCTTTCGCCATTTTTCCCGCCTTTGGATTTCCTCTGCGGCCTTGGCCCGCATGCGCTCCGCCTTTTTCCTGTGCTTTCCCAACTCCCAGACGGGGAAGGCCAAAACCTCATGGGGACAACCATCGTGGGTTGGAAAATCCTCGGGGCGGGCAACGATGCGGCCATGCCAGGAAAGGCAGGCCTCGCAAGTGCGCCAACTCACGTTGGTGTAGCACTGATAAAGCCGGCGACGTCCGCAGAGGAGGTGGCCAACTATGCGTAGCAAATCAAAAAAGGACATTTGTGCCGAGGGTGGGAGTCGAACCCACACGCCCCTTCCGGGGCACGGGATTTTGAGTCCCGCGCGTCTGCCTGTTCCGCCACCTCGGCGCCGAAAAAGATTATACCCGGGATCCTTGGCGGGCTTGACAAGCGGGGCAAACCCCGTAGCCCTGGATCACCACTTCCCTCAGGGAAAAACCCTTTTCCGTGGCGGCTTTTTCCACCACTCCCCGCGCGGCCCCTACCGGGAACTCCCACACCCTTCCGCAGAGCTGGCATACCAAATGCCCGTGGTCCTCCCGGCCGAAGGCCCGCTCATAGTGGGCATGGGCCTCGCCAAACTCCACCTTCCTCACCAACCCCGCCTTCTCCAAAAGCCCGAGGGTGCGGTAGACCGTGGCCGGGGAGACCTTGGGCCGGACAGCCGCCCAGAGCTCGGCGGCCTCGAAATGGCGAGGAAGCTCGGCCAAAGCCTGCAAGACGACAAGGCGGCTGCGGGTGACGTTTAGCCCTTCGCGCCGCAAGAAGCTCACGAAGACCTGAAACGGATCAGCGTTCCTTTCCATGGCTTTTTCGCACCCCCTCCGCGCCTGGGCCGAGCAAAACGAGGTCTCCTAGCCTCACCCCCGCCTCTTTGGCCACGGGCAAACACTTCGCCTGAAGAAGGAAGAAAATGGGGCCGCGCTCTTGGGAAAGACCCTCAAAATTCCCCATGCCCTTGCTCACCACAAGCTCGGCCCGCTCAAACCTCCTTTGAAACTCCGGGGAGCAGAAGGGAAGGAAAACGCCGGGGAGATCGGAACCGGTGGTGATGACCTCCACTTCCCTGGGCAGGCCAACCTCCTGGATATCCGCGAGGGTCACGTCATTGAGAATGGGGCCGCTGCGGACGGCCAAGGTGACCCCCTTTCCCCACGCCAAAAGCTCCTCGATCAAAATGCGGTCCGCCACAATTTCCCCAGCGTTGTCCGCAAGATAGAGGATTTCCTGGGCTTTTGCTAGTCTCTCTTTGAATTCGGAAAGGTCCCAGCGGCCGCGGGGACTGGCAAGGGCCCGCTCCAGCATTTTGACGAAGTCCACCTCCCGGTAGACCCCAAGGTCGAGGGCGTTGGCAGCCGCGGCGAGGTGAAGGGCAGCGTCGATGGGATCGGAAGCAGTGCGCACCCTGGCCTTGAGGGCGGGATAAAGGGCCAAAACTTTGGCGTTTCCCTCGCGCTTGGCCGAGAAAAACGGGTCTCCGCCGCCCAATTTTTCCCGCAAGATTGCGGCCACGGCCGCGCCGAGGGCGATGGGCGGGTTTTCCCTATCCCACCGGCCACAGAGGGCTGCAGCCTCCGTCAAAGCCGGCCAGAGTTTCTCCTCCTCTGCTCCGCCAAGCCTTCCCGCGTTTAGGGAGGCCTGCAGGATGCAAGGGATGCACTCCGGATACGTGCGCATCAAACCCCCTCCAGGAAATCTTCCCCAAGGATAAAAAGGCCTGGCGGGCCGCGCTAGAAAAGGCTAGGGTCGTGCTGGCATCCAGAGCCATCAACATTTCCAGAAAAGTTACCCCAATTTCTTCGGCCATCCTTTCCCCCCCACTCCAAAAAGCTCGGTTTCCTTTCCAAAACGGTGGGAGCAAAGCCCGGCCAAAGGCATACCCTCTTTCTGAAGAGTGCTCAGCCCAGGGCCAAGGTGGCCGAGGCCCTCGTGTACGGAAAGGCTTTGGTGATCGGGCACGTGCTATACATCCAATTTGAGCCCGGTACCCGCTGCCACGGTGGGCCGCCTTGGGCCGTAAAATGGGCGGCTATGCGCGAAAGGATCGTGCGCTGGGCCTTGGACCTTTTGCGCTTTCCCACCGTCACCGGAAGGGAGGAGCTCTGCGCCGAGTACCTCGCGGAGGAGCTAAAAAAGGCGGGTATGGAGGTGCGGGAGCAGCCGGTGTTAGGAGCAGGCGCTAATATCCTGGCCTCCCGGGGGGAGGGAGGCCCCTGGATCGTCACCCACCTCGACGTTTACCCGCCCTTTGAGCATCCCGATCCCTTCCAGCCCAAGCTGGAAAACGGCCAGATCGTGGGGCGGGGAGCCGTGGACACCAAGGGGCAAATCGCCGCCCTCCTTGAAGCCCTTTTTGAGACCGAAGAGCCCGTACAGGTGGCGCTGGTGGTGGACGAGGAGGAATTGGGCCGGGGCTCGGAGGCCCTGGAAGTTCCTCCAAAAGCGGAGGGCGCGGTTATTCTAGAGCCCACGAAACTCGGGATCGCCGTGGCCGAGGCCGGCTCCGTGGGATTGGAGGTGCTTGTGCGGGGAAAACCCGCGCACGGGACAACCCCCTGGGCGGGGGATTCCGCCATCGAGCGCGCTTTTTCCCTCTATCGGCGCCTCCATGGCTCACCGTCACCCCCTTTTCCCGAAGGGGGCCTGGGTGAACCTCGGCCGCATCGAGGGCGGCTACGACACCATGGTCGTCCCCCCGCATTGCCGCATGGAATTGGATCTGGGTTTTGCTCCCGGGCTTTCCGCTCACGAGGTCCTCCGCCAAACCGAGGAGGCCATGGCCGAAGCGGAGCGCATCTTCGTCACCGACGCCTGGGAGCCCTGGGAGACGGAGGAGAATGCGAAGGTCGTCCAGGTCCTTATGAGGGCCTACGAAGCGACGCTGGGGCGCAAGGCGATGTTCACGGGCATGCCCTCTTGGACCGACGCGGCGAACATCGTGCGGAAGGGCGTTCCTGCGGTAGTCTTCGGCGCCGGGGATTTGTGTGTGGCCCATACTTGGCACGAGGCCATAAGCATTGAGGAGCTTGGGGCCCTGGCCCAGGTCCTTGTGGCCCTCATTCGTCTTTGGCCGCGGGGATAGGGCGGAACATGCGGATCCACTGGCCCCAGCGCCCGATCTCTTTAAACCCGAGTTTTGTATACCACTGGCGGGCTTTGAGGTTGCCCTCACCAACCCAGAGGGCGGCGAGCGTCCTTCCCTGGGCGCATCCAAGGGCGTAAACCTCCGCGAGCAATGCTTTTCCCACCCCTTTTCCTTGCCATTCCGGGGCCACCGCGATCTCGTGGATCTCCAAAACCACGCCCAGCTCCCAATCCTTCCAGTCCGGGCAGGCGGCGATGAACCCTACCGGGCGCCCCTCCACCTCCGCCACCAAAAACCCCTCCTTGCAGGTCCGCCGCAGCCACTTGAGGTAGTGCTTGGCCTCCTTGGGGCTTTCCTCGCCGTACTCCTCCAGGCCCCGGTAGGCCTGCAGGAGAAGGTCAACAAGCGCGGGGATGTCCTCCAAGGTCCCCTGGCGGATGGTGAACGTCCCTGTCGAAGGTCTTCCTTCCGGCATAAGAAAGGGCCCAAAAGCCTAAGGCAGAAGCCCAGGTTTGCCAAGGCCTAAGCTCCTGCAAAAACCCGATGGATAAGGGGTGTTTGGCGTCCTAGGCTGGCGATTGTGCCGCTTGTGGTGTTTGCCGGGGCCCATTTGGGCTACGATGCGCAAAAAATACCCATCGGCGGTGGCGCTACCGTGGGGCATGCCCTGATCCGCCGCTGGGCCCAAACCCGCCCATTTGACCTCCTTGTCCTCGGCACAGGCCCCCTTGCGCCCGATCCCCGCGTGGCCTACCAGCGCATCGCCGCCGCGGAGGACGGTCTCCTCACGAATTTCTCCATCTCCCGCTATGCCCGCATGTGCCGGGAGTTCGAAAGGGCCGTGACCGATTTTTTGGCCCGCCTCAGCAAAAAAGAGGATCCTCGAGAAATTGTGGTGCTTCATAACGACATTGCCGAGGCTGGAGATTTCCGCGTCATCGCAAAAATGGGTTACCGCCAGGCGGCCATCTTCCACGTGGACGTTGTGGACTATACCTCCCGCATCTACCTTAAGGGGTTGGTCGCCGCCGAGAGTCTGGCCCGTCTTTGGCGGGGCTTGGAAAAGGCACGGCTTTCTTTTTGGGCACCGGACGTTCTGAAGCTCATCTTTCGAAAGCAGGAACTTTGCGCGCGCTTTTGTGACCGGCTTATCGTGCCCTCCACGGGGATGGCCGAAATCCTGTGTCGCTCGTATCCCTGGCGGTCAAAAAGGGATGTCCTTGTTATCCCTTGGGGGGCCCTGGAGGAGGCCGCGGAGGCGGAAGAGGCCTTGGCAGAGCTGCAGAGGCGCTATGACCCTGGCGGGCGCCCAGTGCTCCTCACCCTTTCACGCATCTCCCCGGAAAAGGGCCAGGATCTCCTTCTTCGCGCCCTTAGGCTTTGGGACAAGCGCCAAGAGGAAGAGCTCCTCCTTTTCATCTGCGGGGAGGCGGCGTTCATGCACGGCCAACGCTACCTGCGAAAGCTCCGGAGACTTGCGGCAAGGCTCAAAAAGACGGAGGTCGTTTTCCCCGGGCACGTGGGGGGAGCCCAAAAATACGCGTTTTTCCGCGTCGCCGACCTCTATGTTTTTCCCTCCCGCCACGAAAGCTATGGTCTTACCATGATGGAGGCCATGGCCGCTGGGCTCCCTGTTCTTACCACCAACCACCGTTCCGCCCAAGACCTCGTGCGCCCAGATTTTGGTCTCGTAGTTGACCCCCATCCAGAATGCATTTACTTTGGGCTGGCTAGGCTCCTTGCCGACCGGGCAAAGCTCAAAGCCATGGGCGAAGAGGCCCGGAAATTCGCCCTCTCCCGTCCTTTTTCTAAAGCCGCTGATGACATGGCGCTTCAGCTTTTGGCGTTGGTAAAAGGGGTCGAGGCTACTCAAGCCCGTTGTTCTCTATGACTTTCGCGTACCAGTACGCGCTTTCTTTGGGAATCCTACGCAAAGTTTGGTAGTCCACGTAAATGATGCCGAAGCGTTTGGTATAGCCGTAAGTCCACTCGAAATTGTCCAGAAGGGACCAGACGAAGTAGCCTTTAAGTGGTACTCCCTCTTGGATGGCCCGGTGCGCCTCGCGGATGTGCACATACAGATATTGAATTCGTTTTTCGTCGCGAACTTGGCCGTCGGTGGTGACCTCATCATTGAAGGCGGCGCCATTTTCGGTGACGAAGATGGCCGGCACCTTATATTCGCGGACGAGGCGGGCAAGAAGTTCGAAGAGCCCTTGGGGATAAATTTCCCAGCCCATTTCCGTGTGCTCGCTTGTTTGCACCTGAACTTGGCGGACTTGGAATTTCTCCTTGGGATCGTGGGCGACTACGGCGCGGGTGTAGTAGTTGACCCCAAGGAAGTCCAGACGACGAGCGATTTGGGCCATGTCGCCTGGTTTCACCTTGGGGGCCAGGTCCCCATACAAGGCCCACATATCCGCTGGGTAACTTCCGCGGAACAAGGGGTCTAAAAACCAGCGGTTGCGGAAGCCGTCTGCCCACTGGCTGGCAGCACGATCTTTTGGGTTATCAGAGGCGGGGTAGACAGGGGAGAGATCCAACACGATGCCCACTTGGGCGCTGGGCCCTACCAGGTCGCGGAGGACGTCCACTGCTAGCCCATGGGAGAGGAGGAGGTGGTGGGCCACCTGCAGTGCCACTTTTGGGTTGCGCAAGCCGGGAGCGTGTTCGCCCCAGCCGTGGCCGATCCAGGAAATGACCCAGGGCTCGTTGAGGGTGGTCCAGTAGGTCACGCGGTCTCCCAAGCGCCGGGCCACCACGGCGGCGTAGTCGGCAAAGTAGTAAGCCAAGTCGCGATTCGCCCATCCCCCAAGGTCCTGAAGGGCTTGGGGCAAATCCCAGTGATAAAGGGTAACAAAGGGCACAATGCCCGCTTCAAGGAGCGCATCCACTAAGCGATCGTAGAAGTCCAGGCCTTTAGGGTTCACCGGAGTTTTGCCGGAGGGGAGCACGCGCGGCCAGGAGATGGAGAACCGATAGGCCTTGAGGCCCAGCGTTTTCATCAAAGCCACGTCCTCGCGCCAACGATGGTAGTGGTCACAGGCCACATCTCCCGTGGAGCCGTCGCGGATCTTGCCTGGGGTATGGGCGAACGTGTCCCAGATGGACGGTCCTTTTCCGTCCTCGTTCCAGGCCCCTTCGATCTGATAGGCCGAAGTCGCCGCTCCCCAAAGGAAGCCTTCAGGAAATTTCAACACCTCTCCTCCTTTCGCATACGGGGTCTTTAGGCTTTTCTAAGAAGCTAACGCTGTTTCCTGTCCTAAAGCCCTTGACATTTTTACTCCATGAGCTCTTTGGGAAGGCTTTTTTCTAGGTTTTCCAAAACCTCGGGAGTCAAAGGGCCTGCAACCGTTTCGAGTGCCATCAGAACCGCCCCTACCACCGGGGCAAATTTAGGACGGACGACGCGGGCTTGCGGTGCCGTGCGGTGCACAGTTTGAACGACGGTGTCCAAAAGCAGCGGCCCTTTTCCGCGAAATACCCCTCCCGCCAATATCACCTCCACGTCCGCTTCCTCTAGGCTCAGTTTCTTTATGATTGCGCTGGCTGTGGTGCCCACCTCTTTTCCCAGGCGAATCACTAGCTCCTGTGCTACTGCATCGCCACGATTTGCCGCCTCAAAAACACAGGGAACAACCTCTAAAAGCTTTCTTTCCGCGATACGGCCATGGTAGAGTTCAGAGATCATTTCTTCTACGCTCCCTACATTGAGGGCACGGAGGACAAGGGAGGTGAGGAGGGTTGGAGGACCTCGCCCATCCCAAGCCCGCACTACAAGGCGCACTGCCTCCCGTGCAACTTCTAATCCCCCTCCCCAATCCCCAGAGATCCAACCGAGGCCAAGGAGACGAAATGTTTTGCCGTCTGGCGCGATTCCCGCGGCGTTGAATCCCGCTCCACAGACAACTACCACCCCCCAAGGCCGGGTGGTTCCTGCACGCAGGGCTATTATGGTGTCATTCTCCACCCGTATAAGATGGGCAAGGTGTAGTTTTTCAATGGCGTCCTCCAATAGGATAAAATCCTCAGGAAGATCAGCTCCGGCCAGCCCGAATACTCCGCAAGCTACCGGCTTGGGTGCCAACGCCGCGGCAAGTGCTTCTTCACAAGCGGTTCGGATTTCCTGGAGAGCAGGCTCCAAGCCCGCGGTCTGATGATTCCCTGGGCCAGCTCGCCCAAGGCCTAAAACCCGACCGCTTAAATCTGCCACCAAGGCCAAAGTTTTGGAATTGCCCGCATCCACGCCGATTACGTAGGTCATGATGCCTTAATGAAACTGGGGAAGATATGGCCGATGGGCCGCTTTAATCGCCCTCCACAGGCCCTGCGCCGCGGAGAAAGAGGGCACAAGAGGATGGGCAAGAAGGGCTTGCAGGGCGAGGCGTTCATCCCCTGTTATTGCCGCTTCCAAAGCGAGCTCTTCGTAGGCTTTGACAGCCTCAACTAGACCGCGTACCGGCTTGGGAAGCGGGGAAGAGGGAAGAGGATGAGCTCCCTCTCGGTCTATTCGGGCTGGCACTTCCACAACCGCCTCATATGGAAGGTCAGGAAGGGCCGTGCGGTTTTGCACGTTTACGATTTGAACCTCCTTTTTGTTATTAAAAATGGCGCTGATCAAGGCCACGGCGGCTGTGGAATAGTGGGCACCGCCGCGTTTTTCCAAAAGCGCCGGTTTTTTGATAAGCGCAGGGTCGGCATAGAGCTTGAGAAGCTCTTCATCAATTTCCTGAACCTCCTCGGCTCTCGTCTTTAAAGCCTGCTTTTGCTCAGCAAGGACTTCGTCGTGGTGGTAATAATAGCGCAGATAATGGCTTGGGATTAGGGAAAGCGTTTCAAGAAGGCAGGGAGAAAAGGGGAAAGTTCCGCGGCGTGCTTGTTCCAAAGCCGCGGCAAGGGCTTGGGCGAACACATCCTCGCCGGAGAGCTTAACGCCGCGAACCCAGCTTAAGTGATTTAGTCCGCAGTAATCGAGTTCTATGCTTTGAGGATCAGCGTTGAGCCATCCGGCGATCATGTGTTTCATCCCTAAGGGAACGTTGCAAAGTCCGATGGCCCGAATTCGGGTGTGGCGAAGGATGGCCTCGGTGACGATGCCCGAGGGATTGGTGAAATTGATGAGGAAGGCGTCAGGACAAAATTTTTCGATTTTTTGTGCAAGATCAAGCATTACGGGGATCGTGCGCAAGGCGTTGGCAAACCCTCCAGGCCCTGTGGTTTCCTGCCCAACCACGCCAAATTGGAGGGGAATCTTCTCATCAAGTACGCGGGCGGCCATCCCTCCAACGCGGATTTGAGTGATAACAAAATCGGCTTCACTTAAAGCGGACTCCAAATTCGTTGTCAGTTCCACTTGTATTGAAGCCTTTGCGGCGCGGACCATCCGCTCGGCCAAACCTCCAATAATCCTCAGTCTCTCATGATTGGTGTCCATAAGACAAAATTTTTCCAGTGGCAGCTCTTCTCTGCGCGCAAGAAAACCCTCAAGAAGCTCGGGGGTATATACACTTCCGCCACCGATGACCGCAATTTTCAATTTGCTCATAATGAATGTTCTTTTATGAACTCAAAAAGCTCATCAAAAAGTGTGAAGGCCAAACATGTCACAGTGTCGGCGGCCCCGTAATAGATAGCAATGCGTCCTGTTGGAGGATCATAGAGGGCGGCTGTGGGGAAAACAACGTTCGGAACATCACCAACGCACTCGTAATATTCTCGCGGACTCAAAAGGTAAGGACATGTACGATAGATTACTTTCCATGGTTCGTCTAGGTCCAAAATGGCTGCGCCGAAACTATAGACAAAACCATTGCAAGAGGTGAGGACCCCGTGATAAAAAAGGAGCCATCCCTCCGTGGTTTCAATGGGAACCGGACCGGCGCCGACCTTTGTGGACTGCCACGAATTGGGCACAGGAGACATAACATGTCGATGTTTTCCCCAATGAATGAGATCAGGACTTTCTGAGTAAAAGATATCGCCAAAGGGTGTGTGACCCGGATCGCTGGGGCGGCTTAGCATTGCATATTTTCCGCGAATTTTACGGGGAAAAAGAACACCGTTGCGGTTGTACGGAAGAAAGGCGTTTTCCATTTGATAAAAAGTGCAAAAATCAAAGGTGTAAGCCAGACCAATGGTGGGGCCGTGATACCAATTGCACCATGTGATATAATATCGATCTTCAAGCCAAGTTACACGTGGATCGTAACCATAAACGAACCTTCCTACCTCTGGATCGTCAGCTATGAACTCGATGCGCTCCGGGGTGATTTCCCAATGGATCCCGTCCGGGCTTCGGCCAGCGTGGAGCTCCATGTTGCGCGCTATCGTGTCCACACGGAACACGCCAGCAAATCCCCCTTGAAATGGCACAATTGCACTGTTAAAGATGCTATTTGCTCGGGGAATGGCAGCCCGCGTAATTAGCGGATTGTGTTGGGATCGCCACACCACATCGGAGCAGCCGTGCGGCCGCTCCTCCCAGGGGATATTAGGCAGGGGTGGCCCCACGAGTTTCGCTTGCGGCATGTCTCACCTCCTTTTTTGTTTTGCCAAATCGATGGCACGCCACAAGATGTCCATTCTCCACCTCCAGAAGCTTTGGCTTTTCATTGGCGCAAATCCCTCCTTGGTCGTGGGCGAAGCACCGATGGCAGTAAACACAGCCTTTAGCCAACGGGGATGACTGCGCCTTTAACTGAATTTCGATGTCCTCCCATTTTCGGTCCAGCCGCGGTACAGAAAGGAGGAGCATCTGGGTATAAGGATGTAAGGGGAAACCAAACACCTTCGCGATGTCTCCGCACTCCACGATATTTCCTCGATACAGGATCAAAGCCTTGTCACTTATGTAGTGCGCAAGGGCAAGATCATGGGTGATGAACAAGATGGACAATCCTTGCGTAGTTTTGAGGTCAGCCAGGAGATTTAACACGTCAACGCGTGTGGAGGCGTCCAGCATGCTGATGATCTCATCAGCCACGAGCAAACGGATTTCAAGGAGAAGGGCGCGAGCTATGAGAAGACGTTGGAGTTGCCCTCCGCTCAACTGGTGCGGATATTTTCCCAAAACTTCCTCTGGGGTCAAGCCCACTGCGCAGAGGGCTTTTTCTTGGCGTTCACGCCATTTTTGTGCACTTACTTTTGGAAAAAATTCCTTTTGAACGACATTAAAAATACGATCAACCTTAAAAATCGGGTTATATGATGAAAACGGGTCTTGAAAAACTCCCTGTACTTTGCGGTAGTACTCCTTCAAGGCATGGCCGTGAAAACGCGAGATATCCTGGCCTTCAAACAATATGGTTCCCGAGGTTACAGGAAGCAGACGGAGGATCATTTTTCCGATGGTAGTTTTGCCTGATCCACTTTCACCAATTAGCGCCACGACTTCTCCGCAATCCACTTTGAAACTCACCTGATCCACGGCTTTCAAGCTCTTTCGCCCGAAGATCCCTAAGCGGAAGATTTTCGTCACGCGATCAAGCTCAAGCATGCTTATCCACCGCCAGCCAACACGCCACCTGTCGGGTTGAGCCCCCATCCTCAACGGTCACAAGCGGGGGGTCCTCCCAACACTTTTTCCAAGCGCGAGGACAACGGGTGCGAAACCGACAGCCTGGAGGGGGTTCCAGAAGAGATGGAGGAACGCCCGGAATTCCTTGAAGCTTTTCTTGGCCATAACGGAGGCCAATCTTGGGAAGCGAGGCCACCAAGAGCTGCGTATACGGATGCTTTGGCCTTCGAATGAGGTCCTCTGTGGATCCTCTTTCCATAAGCTTTCCTGCGTACATCACAAAAATGCTGTCCGCAATTTGATAAAGAAGAGAAATATCATGCGTAATGACAATTATAGCCCCTACAAACTGGCGATCTCTGAACTCCACAAGCATTTTGGCCACGGCTTTTTGGGTGGAAACATCGAGGGCAGAAGTGACCTCGTCGGCGATAAGCAAAGAGGGGTTCAACAACGTTGAAAGCACCATGACCATGCGCTGCTTCATCCCGCCGGACAGCTCAAAAGGATACATGTTAAGTACTTCAAAGGGCAATTCTACGAGCTCCATGCGACGGCATAATTCTGAGAAGATTTGGCCAAGTTTAACGCCTTTGCTGTGTAAAATATCAACGAGTATTTTTTTAATCTTGCGAGTGGGGTTTAAAGCGCTCAAGGCATACTGAGGAATGAGGGAGATCCCTGAGAACCTGAAGGCAGCCATTAACTTTTGATCCCAAATAGGAAGGGGTGATTTTTCCAGCAGGACGTTTCCTCCTATATATTTCATTGGAGGCTTAAGAAGGACGAGACTCCGACCCAAGGTGGATTTTCCGCAGCCCGATTCGCCGGCAAGCCCCATGATTTCTCCAGGGGTTATAGAGAAACTGACGTTGTCCACGGCCTTGACCTCTCCACGAAGGGTTTGGTAGTAAACGCGCAAGTTTTCTACTTTAAGAAGCGTCATCAAGCCCCCCTCAATTTGGGGTTGAATATTTCGTCGAGCCCCACATTGGTAATGTAAAGGGCCCCTACAAGAAGGGCGATGGCTAAACCAGGGGGAATAAACCACCACCACATCCCCAAGGGTAAAGCCCCCCAAAGGAGGGCAATTTGCATCATGAGCCCAAGAGAAATCCCACGCGTCGGCCCAAGGCCAATGAAGTCCAAGGTTGCTGCGTTAAGAATGGCCCCGCCGAATTGGAGAATGAAAACCATTACAAGGTAGGAAAGCATATTTGGGGCGATCTCTGTAAAGATGATCTTTGTTGGTCGCATTCCGCTGATTCGTGCAAGGTCAACAAATTCCCGGGCTTTCAAGGACAAGGTTTGTGCCCGTACCGCGCGCGCTGCCCATGGCCAAGCAGTACAACCAATGAACATAGCCTGAATAAAAAAACTTCGCACGCCCAAATAGGCGGCAATTATCAAAAGCAGGGCCAAAGTGGGGATGACCAAGACGACGTTGGTTAAGGTATTGAGGACCTCGTCCATCCATCCTCCACGATAGCCGGCAATGAAACCGATGGTTGTGCCTATCAACGTGGCCAATCCTCCGCCAAAAACCCCCACTAGAAATACTGGACGAAGGCCATGTACAAATTGGGAAAACACGTCTTGTCCAAACATTGTCGTCCCAAACCAAAACTTTTGCGATGGCCCAGAAGCGGGGGGACCGACATATGCCCAGGGATCATAAGGGGTGAGAAAAGGTCCGACGACGGCGAGGAGGCCGAAGAAGAACAGGATAAAAAGCCCTACACGAAGTTTTTTATTACGCCAAGCGAAATAGAGGAATTCGTTTTTCGTCTTGCTCCTTTTCTGAATCCTCATACCTCTCCCAACATTCCGCGCCGCGTCCGTGGATCGACGATGAGGTAAGCAATGTCCACAAGGAAGTTGGCCAAAAGGACCCCGATGATGATGAAAAGAAAGCACCCTTGAATCAAGAAATAGTCTTGGTTTTGAATGGCCTGAACGATTAAAGAGCCGATCCCGGGATAAGAGAAAACTGTTTCCGTGACCACAGCCCCAGCAGCGATGGTTCCCATCTGCAAAGCTAATCCCGTGATTTGGGGGAGCAGGGCATTCCGGAATGCGTAATTTCGGATAAGTTTTCGCGGAGCTCCCAGGGATTCGAGATACTGCGCGTAATCGGCTTCTAGCTCATAGATGATCATATTGCGCATGCCGATGGCCCACCCACCGAACATGACCAAAAACAGCGAGGCAAAAGGTAAAAACCAGTGCCAAAGGAGATCTAAAACGAACCTCCAAGAAAAATGGGGGGTCATGGCAAAGCTATAGCCGCCGGCGATGGGAAACCATCCCAGAGCAACGCCGAACCCCCAGGCCAAAAGGATCCCCAGCCACATATAAGGGGTGGCGGTGAGAAAATAGCCCAAGGGCAGCAAGGTGCTGTCTAACCACTTTCTTCTTGCCGCGAAGGCCCCGAATTTATTGCCGGCAAGCCAGCTCAAAAGAATAGCGGGAACCAGAAGGGCTAGCGTATAAGGAATAGCTTCGGCGATCACTTTTGTCACGGGCTTTGGGAAAAGGTATACACTGATCCCCAAATCCCCTTTAAACACGGCTTTCCAGAAGTTCAGGTATTGCTGCCAAACGGGGACATCCAAACCGAAGGCCTTCAGATAGTAGCCTCGCATGACTTCCACAGCTTCGGCGCGGAGGGCTGCACGGGAGAGCATGGTTTGCACAGGATTTCCGGGCATGAACCTCGGAATAACCCAATCAATGGTTACCGCCAAGAAGAAAGTTAGAACATAAATCGTGAACTTCCGTCCGAGGTAACGCCACATCATTTTTTTCCCTTTGGTTAAAAAGGCCGCCCCTCCGAAGAGGAGAGGCGGCCCGCCCCAGTGGTCACTTTGTCGGCCTTAGCGCGCACAGGGTGTGCAACCCGCCCATCTGCCAGTAGCCAGCCCAGGTGCAGGGAAGCCAGTGCGGCCGACCCTCATAGGCGCCGGGGAAGTTCGTCCATGTGAACTCCACGTACTGCGCCCAAAGCCCATTGTACCAAAGCGGGATCATCGGTAGATCAGTGAGGAGGATTTTTTGGATCTTGGAGCAAATGGCCTTCATGCCTTGCTCATCCCACGGTGGCGTGGCGGCAAGCTCATCCACGAGGGCGAACACTTCGGGATTATTGTAGCGCCCAAAGTTTCCGCTCCCCATGATATCGCGAATGGGATGATTAAAGAGGAGGTTATAGACGGTCCACGGGGTGTTGCTCAGGCCGGCCCAGTTGTTGAGGGTCATGTCGAACGTGCCGGTAACGAGGGCGGTGTTCCATGCCCCATAATCAGGATAGCGATGGACCACGTTGATCCCTGCGGCTTGAGCACTCTCGGAAATTACGCGGATGGCTTCCATCCAGTCCGTCCAACCGAACGGGCAGGTGACCTCGAGGTAGATCTTGGAGCCATCGGGAGCCTCCACAAGCCCATCGCCATCGACGTCCTTGTACCCCGCAGCTGCGAGGATCTCCTTGGCCTTGGTGGGGTTATAGGTGAAGCCCAAGCTGGCCACCAATCCTTCATCCACGTACTTGGCGAGATGGGGAAGGAGCGCAGTGGGGCTTGCCTTCGCCACCAAGCCGGCGAAGGCCCGCTCGATAATGGCATCCACATTGATCGCATAGGCCAAGGCCTTGCGGAAGGCCGGGTCATCCATGGGCTTCTTTGTGGTGTTCAGGAAGAGCACGGCGGTGTTCGCGGAGAGCATGTACGGCGGCGCGGGGAGATAGGTTTTCACGTAGCCCAGTTGAGCCAGGGTGGCGATGCCGGGGAGGAAGTTGTTGCTGAGATCGATCTCCCCTTTGAGGAGGGCACCCAAGGCCAAGTTGTTCGTGGCAAACCGGATCTCTACGATGTACTTGGGCGCGGGTTTCAATCCGAGGATCTTCGTGCCCCACCAGTCCTCATTTCTAATGTATACGTTCCGATCTGGCCCATGGGCGTAGTACTTGTAAGCTCCCGACCCAATGGGCTTCTCATTGGCCCCGCTTGTGATCTCCTGTTCCGTGCGTGTCCCCCAAATGTGCTTAGGCACAATGGCTATGTTATAGAGGTTGTTCACAAACTCCTGGTACAGTGGCGTCCTTTTGAAGGAAAATTCCACATAGTAGTCACCCACATTGACAACGCTATCAAGGTAGTCCCACATTGGGCTGTACCAAATAGCTGGGTATTTCTTTCCAAGCTCAAAGGTGAACACTACGTCTGCGGCGGTGAGAGGGGTTCCATCTTGCCAAGTGAGGCCTTCCCGGAGCTTGACCTCAAAGAGCTGATCGCCCTTCCACTGCCCGTATTCCGCAAGCCAAGGGATAAGCTCATCCTTCAGGGGATCGTAGAAGAAAAGGGGCTCATAGATTAGACCGACGGTTCCCGAGGTATTGGCCTTGCTCCAGGTGATGAACGGGTTCCAGTCCGTGGGTGGTCCCCAAGCTGCGCCGCTGATGTACAAGGTCTCCGCTCGCGGGAACTCCTGGCCCAACGCCAGCCCACCGATCAACACCACCAAACCTAGAAACCCCCACCATTTACCAAGCATACTGCACCCCCTTTAAGTTTTTTATTTTTGGCGCCACGCTTTTCACCTGCACATCACCTCCTTTCTTTTTGCACTGGAGCTGGACCCAGCTCCAGTTGCTGCCTCCTTTAGCGCTCGTAAGCCTCCCAAACGAGGTGTCTTCTTTGGCTATACACTTTTCCAAACCAATATCATCAAGGAAAAGCGTTGTTTCTCCTTTTCCCTCCCCAACCACAATGAACCCTACCTCGCGGACGAAATCTAGGTTCGGGATCCCCTGGAGGTTCACCAAAAGCCTGTTCCATGTGCCTAGTTGGAGGTTCTGCCATTTTCCTTGATACAAAATCCTTTCAGGGCCGACTTTGAGGAAGGCGACGCCGCTGAGCCAGTGAAGGGGGGCATCCGGGGGAACATAAAGGGGCACCACAAAAGAGTTGTATGGTGCAAAATTCATGTTTCTTACGAGGCTTCCTGCAAGATCAAACCGACCATCCAGAAAAAGGGTAAAGGCTAAAGTCCAATGACCACGGTGAGCTGCGCTTTCGCTCACCTTGGGCTCGGTAGAAAACCTCCAGCATTGTCGCGTTCCATCCTCAAAATCCGCTATCATCACAAACTTCTTTCCAAAATATTTTTCTAGAATTTCTTGAGCCGGTTTATTTTGGGGCGTGTAATCGACGTCTCCATATCCACCAGCTTGAGGGTTTGGAAGCCAATTCCACAGGAAAAGACCGGCAAACCAGGACTTGTCCTTAAAGGCCTGAAAGACCGCCTGATAAGCATTGGCCTGACCCTCGGGGTTATAGGCCCCTGTCCTTCTCCAATCCCATGGCTGTCTGGCCGCATAGTCGATGCTCCGATAGCCGATCTCCGTAAAGACCACATATTTCCTTATCTGGGCTTGCCAACTTTCCAAAGTTGAGACCCAAGGAGCCCAGGCTTGTACCAGCTCTTCCACCGAAGGTGTTTTTGCCTCGCTGAGCGAGAAGTACGCATTTATCCCAACATAGTCCAGAAAGTCCCAGAAGGAGACGGAGGAATACTCATCCCAATTGGCCGCGTAAATGAGGGGGCCACTGTACTCGGCCCGGACTTTGGCGATCACCTCTTTCCACTGGGTGCGAAACTTTAGGCCGCTCAAGCTTCGAAGTTCTGTGCCTACACAAAAAAGCTCCACTCTGTGTTCTTCCGCAAGGCGAGCATAGTGAGCAAGGAAATCCGTGTAACTATTAAACCAAGCCTGGACATCCGCAGGGGCAATCTGTCCGCGCCAGGTGCCATCTTTCACGTCCACATGGGGCTTGAGCATGACCTTAAGGCCGTAGGAATGCGCAACACTGATGCCATGAATGAGCGAGGCATCGGATGGGGTACGCGCCGGATCTAAATGGATCTGCGTGGCGTTCGCCCCCTCCATATACCCAGTAACAAGGAAGGCGACAAAATTCGCGCCACTGGATTTAATGTGGAAAAGCGAGACATCAGAGGCGGGCGTGGCGTATTCTTCCGGAGACCAAGCGGTATAGTTTATGCCTCGAAACCATAAGCTTGGCCAAACCCAATTGAAAGCATCCAACCAAATTATCCCAGAAAATCCCCGGGCTTCCGGTACAGCGTTGGCGGCGATTTTCACTCCCACCGCGGTCACGTCTCCAAGATCTGCTTCCCCATCCCACTCCCAGCATTCGCTTTCCATGTCCACCGCGATTTGGTACCACGTCTCCGCAGGTATTTCTGTGAGGTTTATCCGCCGACTATATTTCGCCCGGCCCTGGCTATCTTTAAAAAAGAGCTGGATTCCATTTGGAGCTTGTGGTGGTCCCACCGCCTCTTTTGGAACCCATATAGCTACGGTGACAACGGCCTCGGAGAGGTCATAAGAGGGCCACGGGTCTCTTCTTCTCGGTGGAGTGGCGCGAAGATCTACCCAGATCTCGCCCGTTCTTTTGTTTGGGTCCCCTGGAACAAGGTCTAGAAAAACCTTTAAACTTCCCTTTCCCAAGTAGGCGCGGGATAAATCGTGCTCCAGTTTGTAGATGGCTTGGCCATGCCCCGAGGTTCCCGCTTGCCATCCTTCTATTCCGCTTTCAAAGGAAAAGGCAGACGGATCCCAACTTTCACAGCTCGCGTTGCCGTATACCCCGAAGGCCAGGCCAATTAGCCCCAAGAAGAACCCTTCAATAGGCCTTCGGGAATCAATTTGGTTCATTTCCTCGCGGCTCCCCGCCGAACATTTTGCGCGTAACCCCACAAGAATTCCGCACCACCAATTCCACGGGGAGGACGATATTAGCTAGTCTTCCCCTCTCTTTACGGCCCTCCAAGAGGTCCAAGAGGAGTTCCACAGCCATAAAACCCAAAAGGCGAATGGGCTGGCGAACAGTGGTGAGAGGAGGGTCAAGGAGGGCGGCCATGGGGGCGTCGTCGAAACCCACCACAGCTATGTCCTCGGGCACACGCAGGCCGTTACTGCGCATAGCCCGCAGCACTCCCGCAGCCATCGTATCGCTTTGCACAAAAATCGCCTCGGGTTTTAGTGGTAAGAGTTTGGCCAAGGCGGCCATGGCCCCGACCTCCGTAAACCCGCCCTCCACCACCAGAGCCTCGTCGTAGAGTACGCCATGGGCTTTTAACGCATCGCGATAGCCTGAAAGGCGATCCTGCACATGCAGATGATTCAATGGGCCGGTGATCGTGGCGATTCGTCGATAGCCCAAGTTCAAAAGGTGTTCTACCGCCATGCGGGCACCGCGGTAGTTGTCCACGTCAACGTAGGGAAGGTTGAGCTGCCTTCCCACCGCCACTGCGGGGATTCCGTCTTTGTAAAGAGCCTGAATGATCGGGTCATCCGGCGGGGCCGAAGCCACCACGGCGCCCTCCACAAAGCCATTTTGCAGGAGTTGACCATAAAGGTCCTTTTGCCGGCGGGAATCCTCAAAAAGGGCCAGCACCATTTGGTAGCCTCGGGCATTGCACGCCTGCACTGCCCCCTGAAGGAGAATGGCGAAGAACGGATCGGAAAAGATTTTGCTTATCGACTCGGGGATAAGCATGGCTACAAGCTTTGTTCGCTTGGTTACAAGGCTGCGGGCAATGGAATGGGGACGGTAACCGAGCTTTTCGATGGCCGCTATAACCCGGGCCCGGGTCTCTGCGCTCACATGAGGGTGCCCATTAACCACGCGGGAAACTGTAGAACGCGAGACCCCGGCCAGCTTGGCCACATCTTCCAACGTGACCACCCCCAGTTTTGGGAGCGCTCTCACACCATTATGATAAAGGGCTTGCCCTTCAAAGTCAAGTCCCTCAAGGTTCGCTTAAGAGGAGCTCCTCCAGCTGTAAAGCGTTTTCGGGAGCCCAGGCGTTCCAGTCGTTGTTGAAATAGATGAACACCCGGGAGACCGGAAGCTCCTTGATCCTCTCCGCCCAGGCCCGCAGCTCCCGCAGGGAATAGCGATAGGCGTACCATGCACCCTTCCCATGGAAACGGACGAAGGCGTGGGAGGCCGTGGCGGTGACGTACTCCGGAAGTCCGGGAGCGCTCACAATACACATGGCTACACCTCTTTCGCGAAGAAGCCCTTCCGTCTCCTCTTGAAACCAGCTTTCGTGGCGGAATTCCAAGGTGTTGGGGAAGCGGGGGTCGAGCTGATCCAAAATGCGTAAAAGAAGATCGCGGTTGTATTTTAGGCTTGGGGGAAGCTGAAATAAAAAGCCGCCGAGTTTTTCCCCAAGCACCTCGCCCATGGCGTAAAAGCGGCGTACCAGCTCCTCCGTCCCCTTGAACTTCCGAAGATGGGTGATCCCCCGAAAGGCCTTGAGGGTGAAGAGGAACCCCGGTGGGCCTTTTCGGTACCAGGCCTGCACCATCTTCTCCGTGGGGAACCGGTAAAACGTGGCGTTGACTTCCACCGTATTAAACACCTTGGCATAAAAGTCGAACCATTCTCGCTCCGGAAGGTCTTCAGGATAAAAAAGGCCGGCCCAGTGGGGGTAAATCCAGCCGGAGCAGCCCACCCGGTACTCGTGCATCCTGAGGGGAGTATAAGCGAAGAGTAAAATTAAAAGCGATGCCGAGGGTCGCGGTTGGCGAGCGCTTTCAGATAAAGACAAAGCTCAAGCCCCGGGGGGATCAGCCCAAGGCCATAAAGGAACTTACCGAGGGCGTCCTCCAGGGCCTGCGCTATCAGACCCTTTTGGGCGCAACCGGAACGGGAAAGACTTTCACCATCGCCCATGTGATTCAGAACGTGCAAAAGCCCACGTTGGTCATCGCCCACAACAAGACCCTCACCGCCCAGCTTTACGGGGAATTCCGGGAGCTTTTCCCCGAGAACGCCGTGCACTACTTCGTCTCCTACTACGACTACTACCAGCCGGAGGCCTATATCCCCGAGACCGACACTTACATCGAAAAGGACGCGGAAATAAACGAGGAGATCGATCGTCTACGCCATGCGGCTACCGCGAGCCTCCTGGAGCGCCGGGACGTGATCATCGTGGCCTCCGTCTCCTGTATTTACGGCTTGGGTTCCCCCCAGGACTATTACGCCATGTCCCTCACCCTCGAGGCGGGACGGGAGTACGACCTGGACCAAGTTCTTCGCCAGCTCGTTCTCCTTCAGTATCGCCGGAATGAGCTCGCCTTTGAGCGCGCCACCTTTCGACTGCGCGGCGACGTTTTGGAGATCATCCCCGCTTCAGAGGAGGTGGGCTACCGCATCGAGTGGTTCGGGGACGAGGTGGAGCGGATCACCGTGATCGACCCCCTTACTGGGGACACGATCGCCGAGCGCAAACGCGTGACGATCCCGCCGGCCACCCACTATGTGACGCCGGAGGAGCGGCTCCGGCGAGCCATCGAGAGCATTGAGGCGGAACTGGAAGAGCGCCTAAAGGAGCTTCGCGCTCAAGGAAAGCTCCTTGAGGCCCAGCGGCTTGAGCAAAGGACGCGTTTTGATCTCGAGATGCTGCGGGAGATGGGGTATTGCCCGGGGATTGAGAACTACTCCCGGCATCTTGACGGCCGGAAACCTGGGGAGCCCCCGTGGACCCTCCTGGACTACTTCCCGCCCGACTTTCTCGTGGTGATCGACGAGTCGCACGTGACTGTGCCCCAGCTTCGGGGCATGTACCACGGCGATCGCTCCCGCAAGGAGACCCTGGTGGAATACGGGTTCCGCCTCCCCTCCGCCCTCGATAACCGGCCCCTTACCTTCGAGGAGTTCGAGGCCCGGGTGAAGCAGGTGATCTTCATGTCCGCCACACCGGGCCCTTATGAGCGGGCCGTTTCCCAAAAGATCGTGGAGCAGATCGTGCGGCCCACGGGCCTTGTGGACCCCGAGGTGGAGGTGCACCCCGTGCGGGGCCAGATAGACCACCTCGTCTCCGAGCTCCGCAAGGTCACGGAGCGGGGGGAGCGGGCCCTGGTCACCACCCTCACCAAACGGATGGCCGAGGATCTCACCGACTACCTCGTGGAGCTGGGCTTCCGCGCGCGCTACCTCCATTCCGAGATCGAGACTTTGGATCGCGTGGAGATCCTACGCGATTTGCGCCTGGGGAAGTTCGACGTCCTTGTGGGTGTAAACCTACTCCGCGAGGGCCTGGACCTTCCAGAGGTTTCCCTGGTGGCTATTCTTGACGCCGACAAAGAGGGCTTTTTGCGCTCCTCCACCTCCCTCATCCAGACCATTGGCCGGGCGGCGCGCAACGTGCGGGGGAAGGTCATCCTCTATGCGGACGAGATAACCGAAGCCATTCGGGAGGCGGTGGACGAGACCAACCGTCGTCGCCGGATCCAAATCGAGTACAACCTGAAACACGGGATCACCCCGGAGACGGTGAAGAAGGAGGTTAAGGACATCGTGGGCGACCTCACCGGTGCCCGG
>FWWM01003466.1_pt1 | contig 39079 bp, 37 predicted proteins | sample 2228351 | NCBI WGS metagenome assembly FWWM01 (sample SAMEA103939774, study PRJEB20133) | metagenome
GCTTTGGCCCCTCTTAACTTCTATTTAGATCATAAGCTCATATGATGGAATAACGCTATCTCAAAGGCTTATACAAGGTAAGGTTAACGTTTTTGATGTTGAGGTACAAAAATTCCGAAGTGGCCGCTCGGTTTGATATGGGGTTTTAAATGACTCGATGTGGGGATGGGCTTTAACCTACTGAGCCTGACATTTCCAGCTCTATCAGCCTATTAAATTCGACAGCATACTCCATCGGAAGGGTTTTGGTGAAAGGCTCCAAGAACCCTAGGACAATCATGCTAAGCGCCTCCTGCTCAGTGAGGCCCCTACTCATAAGGTAGAACAGCTGCTCCTCACCGATCCTTCCCACACTGGCCTCATGCGCAACCGTTGCATCTTCCTCGTTTATGTCATTGTATGGATAGGTGTCTGTTCGTGATGCGTCGTCTAATATTAATGCGTCACATCTCACGCTTGACTTTACCCTCTTAGCCCCTTTGGCAACATGGAGAAGTCCTCTATATGAGGTTCTTCCACCATCCTTGCAGACTGACTTTGAAATGATGCGTGAAGTTGTGTCTGGGGCTAGGTGAACAGCTTTGGCACCGGTGTCTTGATGCTGGCCTCTACGCGCAAAAGCAACCGACAAAATGTCCGCCTTCGCACCTCTACCTAAGAGATAAACGCTTGGATACTTCATCGTCACTTTGCTGCCTATGTTCGCATCAACCCATTCAACCGTTGCATTCTCATAAGCATGGGCACGTTTGGTGACAAGATTATATACATCCGAGCTCCAGTTTTGTAGAGTCGTATATCTGACATAGGCTCCCTTCTTAGCTATTATCTCCACCACAGCTGTGTGGAGGGATGAGGTAGAGTATATAGGGGCTGTACAACCTTCAATATAATGAACCCTGCTGTATGGCTCGGCTATTATCAAAGTTCTCTCAAACTGCCCTACGTTGGCTGCGTTTATTCTAAAGTAAGCCTGCAGCGGATACTGTACTTCCACACCCTCAGGTATGTAGATGAAGCTTCCGCCGCTGAAGACTGCGCTGTTTAAGGCTGCGAATTTGTTATCGCTTGGTGGGACGACCTTTCCGAAGTAGGGTTTGAAGATATCGCTGTATTCTTTAAAAGCTGTATCTGGGTCGACGAATATGACGCCTTTCTTCTCCAGCTCTTTCTGCAGGTTATGGTAAACAACCTCAGATTCGTACTGTGCCCCGACACCTGCGAGGAACTTCCTCTCAGCCTCGGGGATGCCCAACCTGTCGAAGGTTTTTTTAATATATTCTGGTACCTCGTCCCAGCTCCTTGCTTTTCTGTCGCTTGGTTTGATGTAATAATGTATCCTGTCAAAGTCTAGGTTTTTCAGGTCTGCTCCCCAGAGAGGCATCGGCTTCTTCAAAAATATTTCAAGCGATTCTAGCCTGAACCTTCTCAACCATTCTGGCTCTTCCTTCAACGCTGAGATCTCTTCAACAACCTTTTCGGAAAGTCCTGGTTTTGATTTAAATATGTAGAGCTCTGGGTCTTTAAAGTCGTATTTGCTGTAGTCTATTTCAATGGTTTGTTTTCCGACCATCCGTGATATAACGCCGTTATGCTACCTTTTAAGCGTTCAACAAATACCAATGTTTTTGAACAAAGTTGAACTGACGCTGGTCGGACGCCTCCATTGAGGTATAGAGATCCGCTGAAGGAGATACTAAACTATCCAATAGCAATAAGAATAATAGTATACCTAGAAATGGTTGCAGGCTAGAAACATAGGTGTAGTGTTAAAGAAAACAACATTCGCCAGCCTCCAAAGAGGAACCCCTTCAACCGTGGATGTAGATATCTTTATCCAGCTCTTCGAATGTGAAGGCCGATGCTACTTTGCTGGCCTCCTTGAGAAAAGGATACTTGGCCAGCATCTTAAGGTCAACAACAACGCTTTTAGTCTCCTCCTCAGCCTTGACTACTTCTTCCCTGACTTCCGCTTCCAGCTCTATCGTCTTTGTAAAGGGCCTTGGAAGACCTTTTATATACAGCCTTCCGTTATGGTAGATGTAAGTTCTTGGCTTGCCTGCTATCTTTGCCAGCTTCTTAGCATCATAGTATCGGTATAGGCTTAATATCCCTAGGACAACATCCGGTAGCCCTTGATATCCAATTGATATTATTGCCGCTACATCTCTGCTTATATGTAGAGGTAGCTGGTATGGGTCTGGTGATATAAGCAGGCATCCATAGCCGTATACCCTAATCTCGTTTATTATCCTCTCTCCTATGCTTTGCTGATCAAACCTCCTAGGCCTTACGTAGTTCTGGGACTCCTCGGCCACTATCAGCTTCCTCAGCCTATTGTCAGCAACTTCTTTAGCCTCGTTGTATAGCCTCCATAGGATGACCTCTGCATATAAGCTCCTGAGCTGATATGTAGGGATCTTTGACAGGTCGTATATGACTACGTTATCTGCTCCCTTGACGTTTACAGCTTCCCTCTTTTCATCTAGGACAAGGGGAAGGAGCCTCCTGATAAGGCCCTCAGCTATCCTTGCCTCTGCAATGTTCTTTGCATGTATCATCTCTTCTCTCCTTTCCTTGATGAGCCTTAGAAGGTCAGAGAAGCTAGCTAACTTATTCTCATACATCCTCGAAAGCTCCTCGTATAGTACAGATACCATAGGCTCGCTCAGCTCCAAGATATCTCTCAATATGTCTGTGACTACCATAGAATGAAGAGTTATAGGACCAGCCGGCTCGAGAATGTTAAACCTTCTAACTACTGTAGCCCCACGTATCTTTTTTACATACTCACCTTTCCAGTCTATCACCACGACATCTATACCTTCTCTCAGTGAAAGCTCTATGGCCCTCAAAGCAGTAGATGTCTTACCGCTCCCTGTAGGGCCGAAGAACAGAAGATGCCCGTTGAAGGAAGGGGCCTTGATTATACCTAAGAGCCTAGTCCTCTCACGGTATATCCTCCAAGCTATAAGCGTGGCCGTCGCCAACACAATCGGAACCATAGCAATACTAATCGTCTCGAACATCCGTTGGAAAAGATGCTGCAGTTGAAGGCCTCTTCTTTCAACCCCTTCGCCTCGAATCCCAGCCATCTGTATCATCAACTGTTCGGCGCTATACTGCAGTAGACCAACAAGCAGAACGATGCAGACAACGACGGCCAAGACTCTAGTCAACAGACCCAGCTAAAATCACCTCTTCCTCCTCTCCTTGCCCATGGGCCCCACCCCGCTGGATAGACATCCAAAAAACAGGCGTGGTGGAAGCCCTGAAACCCCAGCCCCGGGCAAAGGGTGGGTCCGAGTAGAGGGTAGAAGACATTCCTTCACCCCCATAGAAATGGGGGGTGTCGGGATATTCTCCCGAGAAATTGTCTTCTACCCTCTACTTGATCCACCCAGCCTAAGGGCTAAGAGTATAGGGAAAGAGAGGAGGAGGTCAGCAGAAGTCCTTTTACATTGTCAGCAATAATTTGAAGTCATCTCCTCAACACCCCACGCCGGAAACCGTCACAAGGTGACGTTATAACTGGATCCCGGGACACCCGGTGTCCAGAGAATGGGACAGCACGGCCGATCCCATTCCCAGCGGGCTGACGGGACCCAGCTCCGACGTGCAGAGGGGCGGAGATACACCGCACGGCGATGTATCCCCAAAGAGTCGCCCGGCGACCCTTCACCCTCTGGGAGCTGCAGTTGCAGCTCCAGGGTGGAAGCCCACTCCCTCCTCTTACCCGCCATCATAACAGCTAGGCGGGTCTGCCACCGAAGGCAGGCGAAAACCGCAACGTAAAATAATATATTGCGGGTAGAGGAGAGGCATCTCCGGTCAACATCCATCGAGTCACCAGTTGCCTTGGGATCCCCTATCTTCAGGCCCCGAATCCCATGCTTATTAACTGGGCCCTACGGGTGTAGGGTTACCAAGGCCTCGGGAGCGACCCGGCGGAGACCCCAAACCCCATCACCACACCCACCAACAAAGGTAGAAGGGGCCTAAGAAATCTAGTGGTCTCACTCCCCCAGAAGACATGAAGGAGGGTCTTGGCCATACCCAGGGGTCATCCCCTCCCCATGTCAGATCTCTGGGGTTCTGGGTAGTGGTGGGGCGGCTCATGGGTTGGGTCTCTAGGGGATGGGTGACCCCTTCCTCTTTACCCTTCCACAGGGGTCTGCAATCTCCCCTACATGGGGCTCCTGCCAGGCTAAGAGGCACGTATCCCCTTCCCCTGCTCCCATAGAGGGGGGTCTCAGCGGCCGCTTCATCGAGGCTCTTAGCCACCAGAATGGATAGCTTCATAGAATACCAAACGCAGCCTCCACAAGCAGCTACGCCTAGTATCCTATGGAGCCATCCATTCCAAAAGGGTATCGAAAAAGAATGAAGATAAGGATTCGCTGACGCTGGACTGTCAGAAATTACTGACAGTTGACGGTCAGTAAAGATATAATCTAGCTTATGTCACAGTTCGCTGAAAGCGGACCGTTAGAAATTACTGACGCTTGGCCGTCAGCGAATCTTTATCTACATTCTTTTTGCTGTGTTGTCTTTGAGGTGGTTGGAAAGATGATGTTGTGGAAGCTGCTTGGCGTCTGTCTTGCCGTCTTTACGTTGTTCCCTGCGGCTGCTGCCCAGCTGGAGGCTATCGCTGAGGAGCTTACGGGATATACATACGGTATCTTCGTCGTTTCTTTGGCAGTTGGGACGTTATTGATACTCGTTGGAGCACTTCTGTATAAGGGCATTATGTGGCCGAGCTACCAGGCTAAGAACGCAGCTGGAAGCCTCATCGTTGCAGGTATAATATTGATAGCTCTAGCTACTTTGGCGGGTGTTATAGCTTGGGCTGCGGCATACTTCCCAGCAAAAGCCATCGGACAGGAGCCTCCTGTAGGCATTCCAAGTAACCCTTGGGAGCCGCCAAGTACACGGTAAATTTTTTACGGAGGTTTGGAAGTTCTGACCTCTACCTATCGGTGGTGTTGATGGTTGACTTTGCAGTCGTTGCATGGGGCCTGGTCAGCCTAGGTCTTACGCTTGGGATCTTGATGAAATGCCTCCCCCTTCCAGCTGGTAAAGGGTTTGAGTGGGGCGGTCACCTAATCAGCTATAGCCTCGTGACAGCGGCCTTCCTAGGCATATGGACCCTTTTACAAGGTGTGTCTACCTGGCTTGTGAATAACGTATATCCTTCGGCTGGGCTGAGCATCCCTGTCAAAGATGTTAACCGGCTGCCCGAATACTACTTCAACCTAGGCTTGAGGGCCTTCACATTCCTGTCGGCAATAGCCGCTTCAGGGTTTGGAGCCGCGTTGATACCGATAATAGGCCCAGCCCTTGCTAACATAGTATCCGTTGTTGCTACAGTTCCAGGCCTGGCGCTCAGCATAACCCTCGTAACAGCTTACACCATCGCCACGTTCCTGATGATATTTGTGACCATGGCTCCCTTCCTTCTCCCTGTAGGCGTTGCATTGATAGCTGTCCCGGCTGGGAAGCTTAAAGGGCTTGGAGGGTTCCTTATAGCAGCCAGCCTGGCCTTTACAGCTGTAAGCCCATTTATACCATATCTAGGGATCCTGGCATGTCAAGCCGGAAGGGAACCCTGCGACCTAGGTTCCCTCACATCAGCCAACCCGTTTTCCAACATCGGTCAGGGAGTTGTGGAGCTTGTTCACTGGCTTCTTAACCCAGTCAACAACGAGGTTATGAAGATGTTCAGGTTCGCCTTAGGAAGCTTGATAGGCTTAACGCTTGTAGGTGTTACTGCTTCGGCCCTCTCAAGAGGTATAGGTGGTGTTGCAGCTTCTCTAGGGGTGTGAGGCGATGGGCGAGGCTGAGCTTGTTGTCGGGATCTCAAGCCTAGTATACATAGTAGGGATAATCATATCGACGGCTGTTCCTACGCTGAGGGCAAAGGTTTGGGGAAGGGCCCTTGTCATGCACTCGGTCACGTCGTTGGCACTTATAGCTGTAGCAGGCTCCATCTCTGCCTTGAAGGTTTTACTCGACGGGTTGATCGGCCTACCTCTTACAGCTGGCTTCGATAGGGCTATGGCTGCGGCTGACTCCTATACACAGCTTGTGTGGGAGTGGGCTAGATCGATAGGGTTGGCTGGCGTAGCCTTAGGAAGCATCATGGCCGTTACCCTCCTAGCATTAACACCTGCATTCATAACAGGTGTTGGGGTGCTCTTCGCCAGCATAGCCAGCTACATCTTCTCAGCCCTCTTCGGAACGCTAATCTTCGTCCAGAAGATCTTCACCTACCTAATGCTCTTCAGCGAGTTCATCAGAGGCTTCCTAGCTATAGCCAACGTAGTAGGCCCTGGAATGTTCTCGGCTGGGCTCATACTCTTCAGCATACCATTCGCAAGAAAGCTGGGCAAAACCTTCCTTGTTTTAGGTTCAGCATTAACCTTATTCCTCCCAACAGCTATAGTTATGGCTCTCCCATCACCCGACCAAGCCCATCAGAGGATGGAGGAGGCGGCTGAGGTACAGGCCCTAAGCATAGCCAGCAAGGTAGTCGCAGACATACAGGGAGGAGCCCGTCTAAGGTTCCTTGATAGGCCTGGGAAGATAGTTGTAGGAGAAGGAGAGGTTATAAACAGGACTGCCAGGGTCCTGAAATACCCCTACTTCAAACTAGAGCCTCAACATAACTTCAATATTACATTAATAGCATGTAATTTGTACAATGTTGACTGCTCAGAGGTCGGGAGGATCTTAGCCGAGATAATTGATACCCCTGAAACAGGCTTCGTAGATTCATACCCTCTCCATTACAACTCGAATGATGAAGGATATAGGCTGACGCTGACGATGCCTCTCAAAAGCCCAGAGGTAAGGAGCGGAGAGTTCAAACCATATATATGGATACATGGGCTCTGGCTGAAGGTCCGCTATAACGGAACGGGCTACAACGAGACAAGCGGGACTGTAAGGTTCGAGGGCCCACCACTCCCAGATAAGCCTAAAAACCTCTCAGGAGACCCATACATAGAGTGGAGAAGGGAATGGGAGAGCTACTGGAGCTCCACCAATAGATATGACATATACATGGAGGCGGCTGTAGCTGAGAACGACAACTCAACCTTCATATGGTTCACCAAACAGCCGTGGGGCTCCAATGAACCTCTCAACGTATTCTATATACCCATCGCCTTGCCTGAACAGCTGGTATGCATAAAATCTGACGGCGGCTACGATCTCGTTGCGCCCCCAACAGAGAACACAGTCACATACTTCATATACCTTGACGGCACCATGTGGGAGGTTAGGTGGCTAGAATATAGAGAGGGGTGGCATGTAGAGGTTAGTAACGCCAGCCTAGAAGAGCTAAAAAGCCTAGAAGGTGTAGAAGGCGTAGAGTATCCTTTAAATAGAGAGCCATCCCTCCAGTCGGTAGAGAAGATACCAAGCCTATCTGCATCACCTCCTGTAAACGCTAAAAAGGTCACCCTTGTAAAGGAGCGGCAGAAGCTATCCAGCGGCGACAGCTGCGAAGAAGCATATCTGAACTACCTTCAACAGCTGAAGGAGGGTGATATAAACACCGATGCATGTCCAAGCGTGGACACCTCCGCAATCGACGAGGAGATAGAAAGGGTGGCGAACGCAACAAGAGAAGGTCAAGACATAATACCTGAGCCAGGTAGCGTAGACAACCCCTGCGGAGGTGGCGGGGTGCAGTGGGTGAAGGTAACCCTTATCTTCAGCGCCAGCGAGGCCAACCCATATATCTCACCTGTAGACTGGAGAAAGTTCGAAGAAGACGAGGAGTATCTCTCCAGCCTAGCCTCGGGCGGATATATATCCGACTTAAACATAAAGTTTGAAACCCATAGGGAAGAGTGGAAGAACTACAAACCATTCAGACAAGGCGTATACAGGGATGGGCCACCCGAAGAGGCTAACAGAAGGCTGACGGAGAAGTTCCAAGAATATAGAAACGAGAGCTGGGCAGAGAATCTAACTGTCTTCGGGGTCCCAATAGGAAGGAACGTTGTAAAGATCTATAGGACAGCAGTAAACGCCACAGCAACCCACGTCCCAATACCCATCATCCCCCTAGTCGCCACGGAGGCGGGCGTAATAGGGATTGCTGGTATACTCGATATTATTGCGGCAGCATGGTCAGCCTTCCTAGCCCTGCTAGTCTTCGCATTGGCTACGGATGTTATAGCGGGGCTAGTTGGGGGACAGTCAGCACTATACTCAGCATTCAAGGGTATCCAATCGGTCTTCGGCAAAGCCCCATTACCGTTCTCCAGGACCCTTTCGACCATCCGTAAGATGGAGAGGTTCTCCCTACTGGGTAGGCTGCAGGCCGAGAGGGAGAAGGTTGCCTTGCTCAAAGCAGCATTGGAGAAGAGGAGGCTCAATAGGGAAGAGTGGAGAAGCGTAAGGGACAGCCTTGTCCAGGATCTAAAAAGCAGCGGGCTTGCATCAAGGCTCAAAGCATACACATTAACAGCTAAAGGCCTGGTAGCCGAGAGAGCCCTATCGCTGGCCGAGAAGCACCACATGATAGCCTATCCCTTCTCGGGCTATACAAGAACAATATACACCTACGGCCTGGCTACAGATAAAGCATTCAGAGGCTCTGCTCCTCCAGATCTAGCCACCAACCTCCTCCAATCTAGAAAGGCTAGGATGGAGCCCGAGAAGTTCGCCGAAGGAGCTGCTAGAATGGTTATAAACACACCTACAAGGCTCGACAGGATAGCTCTATCGGACCAGCTGGCGAGAAGAGCCCCCGACATAGGCAGGTCAACGCTGCTAAGCTATACAGTCGGAGGGGTTGGTGAGAGGCTGAGGAATAGAGAAGGGATCTTAGGAAAGATAGGCTCAGCCATCGGGAGCGGTATCTCAGCACCGGTTGCATACCTTGGACATTACGCCCGTTCATTAGGCGAGAGAGGAGAGGCAATCACACCATCCTTCATCGAAGTAGGCAGGGCCCCACCAAACATAAGTTTCATAAAATCGGATACGTCGGAGGTTAAGCCTCCTGTAATAGAGCATAACAACTCAAAATACGGTGTCAGCATCCCGTCGGCTGATACTCTGGGTATAGGAGGAGGGGCTTGGGAGGAGGCGCAGAGCATTAAGGAGTGGATGTCAAGGTTCTCCTCTATATGGAGTAAGGGTGCGCTCGTAGCTAAGGCCGATTCTGAGGTGATGGCTGGGATAACGCTAGGTGATCTTGGTCGGTGGAACGAGCCTGGCTTCGCCGATATACTATGGGAGAGGTGGGAGATGGACAGCGGTGGATGGGAGAAGGTTGAAGAAGGCTTCGCAGAGGCTAGGCTTTTCCCAGAGCTGCTTGACTGGAAGATGCCAAACGTAGCCGAGGCTGCTAGAACATCAGACAAGGTAAAGGTTGGGTTAGAAGATTATCCGGTAGAATCTGTAAAAGGACTTCCAACATGGGTGGCAGGGGTATTCGAGAAGGATAGGATATGGGGATCGGTCGAGACGTATATACCTGAGCCAAGGATCGGCTGGAGCCAAGTCGATGATACAATCCAAAACACCCCATCTGACCAACAATCCCGTGGAGGTGATAGGGATGGGAAGGGGTGAGTTAGAGGAGCATTGGGGGCTTAGAAGGAGAGATGCTAGAAAAATATATAATGGGAGGGTGGAGGTGAAGAGGAAGCTTGGGCTGTTCCTCCTCTCAGGCCTGGTAGCCGCTGCTGGTTTAGCTGTTTCTGGAAGGCCTGACGCCGCGCTTACGGTCTCAGCAATAACCGCCGTCTCATTCCTGGTCAGCATGCTATTAGCCAGAAGGTGGGCCCGATGGGCGTCTTAGCCAGGCTTGTAAGCATAGGGCCGCTGCTTGGTGCCTTCGTCTTCATAGCTATGGTTGCCCTATTCGCCTTCGCCCCAACGATCTTTACCTACACGCCGTACATAGCCATCGTCGCACCAGCCCTGGCGTTGTCTATGCTAGCCTGGAGAAGGGCCTACCCAAGCATAATAGCTAGGGCAAGATGGGATCCGTACGACTTCTGGTACGCTTCATGTCCAGAGCTTAGGTTCTACCTCCCAGAGCTAGCCCGGAGAAGGCTGGACCCAAGCATGCCGCTAAGGCCTAACGAGATGACGCTGGTCTTGGACGACTTGGAGAGGAAGGATGGGTGGGCGGTTAAATGTCTAAGGGTAGCCGACGTCGAGAGGAGCTTCGAGACAACGACAGAGGATGAGAGGTTACTCCTCATAGATGGGTTTGCGAAGGCCATCGAGGGGCTCTCCGACGTAGAGGCTAAGCTGGTCATCGAGAGGGGAGAGCATGGGGAGGTTGCTCATATACTCCTCTACTCCCATATAGAGGACGGCGATGAGGAAGGGGCGTTCGACGCCGTCGAGAACGCCGCCAAAGTCTTGGCAGACTCCCTTGAGCCTCTGGGCATTATACTAATAGACGATGCTTCTTACATAGGCTTCGAAAGTACGGGCTTCACCGAGAAACCCTATAGACCCAGCCCAAAGCCATCTAAAAACCATGCCATAACCCTTCTAGCCTGCTCAATAGCTACAGCAGCATCCTCACTCCTGACCCCCTACCTAGGAAACCTCTCAACCTCTCTTCTGATAGCCGGTATAGCCGGAGCCATCCCCTCGGTCAGGGCGCTACTACTCTCCTCCACCTTCAACGACCCAAAGCCTAGGAAGAGATGGAGGCTTGAGGGGGATGCTGTCTACTACAGGTTGATGCCAAGGGGTATTTTGGTCGCTGGTAAGAAAGGGGAAAAATTATACGAGGAGGCCTCAATGTATCTATCCTTCTCGGCCAACATGAACAGGGAGCTCAGTTACGAAGATATGGAGAAGAGGCTGCCCAAATACCTTGAAATATTCAGCTCGATGATATATGGCTTGAAGAACATAAGGGTGGCAATCCACGTAAAACCCGAGGACCCTGGAGACGCCGTCAGGATAGCCCTAGCCAAAGCCGATTACCACAGCATGGACGCCAGCGTAGGAGGGTCGATATCTGGATGGTTCAAAGCATCTAAGAAGATGAACCTTGCAGACAGGATCTTAAGAGGGGAGAGGCCATATACTTTGTCGGGGGTTGTTGAGGTAAGGGTTAAAGCCCCAAAGATAACAGGAAGGGAGATAGACCTCCTAGAGAAAGAGATAAGGTCAGCAGCCAGCTTCATGGACTCGATAAACATACAGACAAGGAGGGTCTCCGACGGATATGGGGCAATGCTATGCAGACGCTTCATATACCTACCTAAACTCGGCTATGGGCTGTTCGACCCGGACCCAATAGCTGGGATCAAAGCCCTCACGAGGGACTTCATAGCGATGACCCCCATAGCGTTCAGGAGGAGACCTATGATGCCTAGAGATGGGCTTTACTGGGGAAGGGACACCTTCGACAGAAGGGTTTACTGGAACCCTGAAACCCTTCCAAACCCCCACATCCTAGTCCTTGGGACACCAGGTTCAGGAAAATCCACATTTATAAAAACCATGATATTCAGGCTAAGCCAGCTAAAGCTGTACACAGGAACAGGAAAACCCCCATCGATGATAATAGTAGATCCCGCAGGCGAGTATGCGGATAAAGCAGACCTACTAAAAGAGCTTGGGCTAGAGGTTGAGGTGATAGACCTTATCAAGAGGAAGTATAACCCACTCCTCCTCGCAGGCCTAGACCCTGAGAATAGGGCCTCAAGGCTTGTGGACGTGATATTCGCCAACATAATGGAGCTGACCCCATGGCAGAGCAGCATACTGTACCAAGGGATATTAAACGCCTACAGAGCTGTAGGAGGGCTTAGCCCCTCTTCGCCGGAGAGCTGGAACGACGGAAATGCCTCAAAGGTTACAATAATGCACGTGTATGATTATATCTGCTGGAGGCTCAAGAAAGCGGTTGAAAACGTTGAGAAGGCTGGAGGCGTTCCAGACCTAGATCCAGCTGTATCTATGCTGATGGACCTAGAGCGTAGGCTAAGGCCTCTGGCGAAAGGCCCTCTGGCCCTCGACAGAACAGACATAACTGTAGAAAGCCTGCTCGAAAGGAGGGGGATAATGATACTAAGCTTCAGGACAAACGTAGCCGAAGGACAGATAACGATGGCCGAAGATGCCCAGAGGCTCATCGTCTGGAGCCTACTCGACCACATCTACAGCAGGATGGTAGCCGACAAGGTCACGGAAGGCCTAAGGTTAATGGTCGTGATAGACGAAGGCCATAAGTTCCTGATAGGAAGGGTTGGAGAGGTCCCTATAGCTCAGCATATGAGGGAGACGAGAAAATTCGGAGTAGGCTACGTGATAGTCACCCACATGCTAGACGATCTAAAGCAGGAGAGGGATATAGCCGTGAGGAGGGGGTTGCCTAGCATAACCAGCCTAGTCGGAACAACGGTAGTATTCAACCCTGGAGGGGCTGAGGAGGTGAAGACAGCCTCCGAGCTGTTGGGGTTGACGGAGAAGGAGAGGAGGAGGCTCCAAGCCTTCCATACAGGAGAGGCCTTCGTAAAATGGTCAACAGACCCAAGGCCGCTCGAGTTTAAGGTGGAGCCTGACCAGAGGGCCCTCATCAGGGAGAGGCTGTCTAGGAGGGCGATGCTCTATGAGATGCAGTAGGTCAGCCGCATCGGTGCTCATGACCATAGCCCTGGCGATGCTCCATCCAATAGAAGCCGAAGAAATATTCATATATAGAGACTCTAGGGCTGAGCCTATACTCTTCTACCCATATACCCTCAGGATCCTAGTCGTCAAAGGGGATGGCCCATGCTTTGCCCGTGGCTCCAGAGGAGAGCTGCTGCTTGTCTGCCAGCCGATCGCAAATGCAACCGTCAAGGCTGTATACTTGGAGACTGGGGAGGTGCTCTACGCCGACACAGATAACGAGGGCATAGCCGAGCTTCGGTTCAGGATAATGACCCCTAAAGTAACCTTCAAGGTCGAGGCCCTCGGCAGCCAAGCCTTGTTCGAGGCATCTGCTAACATACTTGGCCTAATCACGGTAACTGCTTTCGCCTCTATGGTAGCAGCTTTGGTCGTCTTTCTGAGGAGGGGGTTCTGGTGATACCTCTAAACATCTACAGCATAGGGCCTCTCGGCATAGCTTTTCTAACGCTTCAAACAATCTCGATAGCCCTTTCTTCGAGGGCTATGTCCAGGGTCGATGAAAACCCTTTGAGGAGTATCCATAAGAGGGGCTCTGTAGTGGCTGGGAGGGTCTTCGTCGTTATTGGGTTGACCATGGTAGCAGCCATGCCGAGCTTCGGGTTCCTAGAGACATTACTCTCCAATGCTAGGACTGTGCTTAACATGATAGGGCCTCTGTACTTCCCAGCCTCTCTTGCGCTTGACCTCATAGCCTATGTCCAGCTCCATCGAAAAGAGAGGTGCGTGGAGGACGGGTTGGTAGCATGGAACTATCTATGCATACCGTTCATCACGTTAGCCGCCTCGTTGATCGCGCAGAGGGGTAACAAGAAGTTATCCCAAAAAGGGATACATATAGGATACGTAGTTAAGCTTCTGAGGAGGATAGTAGGTCAGGCTACTATATCCTGGGTTCCTGATCAGCTGGTTAGGATGACAGGTGAGAGGTGGGAGGTAAGAAGCGTACAAGGAGATGTTGAGTTTAGATACGACCCGGAATCCATGTCAAACCCTCATATAGGGGTATTCGGCGCCAGCGGCCAAGGCAAGACTACCCACACGCTATACCTCATCTACATGCTCTCCAAAAGATACAGGCTGATAGCCTTCGACCCAAAAGGTGACCTCAGCGAGGCTGCTAGGAATAAGGGATGGGCAGGGAAAGGGCTGGCTGAGATATTTGACGTCCAGAGAATTGGGATAAACCCGTTAACGGACAATGGGAACGAGCTGAAAAGGCTGGGTAGCGTAACAAGGCTGATCGAGGCCATAAGCGTGGTAGAGGACCTGGGCAGCAACCAGAAAGCCGTGCTGATAACAGCGGCAGATGGGCTAAGGCCATTCACATACATGGAGTTCAGGAAAAGGGTCGAGGAGATGTTGAGGAGGGCTATGGCTGGAAGGGAAGGTGGCCCGCATATAAAAGATGCATACACAGGCCTCTACAACAGGATAAGGCTGTCGGGCAGCATTCTAAGGGACGACGGAGGGATAGACGAGGACGCTGTCACAATCTCATGGGAGGGCCCTCCAATAAAGATATACAACATGTCAAACATAGCCGATGAGAGGCTGAGGGCCCTAGCCACCGAGTGGATACTCAGGGTAATATATGAGAAAGCTAGGGAGAGGGGGCCAGCAGGGTTCCTGAAGGAAAGGATCTTCATAGTAGTAGATGAGGCCCACGAGCTGGCCAGAGCCCAGACAACATGGAGAAGAGATATGACGAGGAGCATACTGGAAGACCTGGCCAGAAAAGGAAGGAGCTACGGGGTAAATCTACTAATCATAACCCAGAGGCTGTCGGACCTAGCCGACGGTCTTAGAAGCAACTGCTCAGGTATATGGATAATATTCAGGGATGTGGCCCCAGCAGATATAGAGATCCTCTCATCCCTTACCAGCTGCCCAAACATAGGGCAGGTAATGTCAAACCTTAAGACAGGAGAAGCCCTGATACTGAAGGCAGAGCCCCAGATCCTAGACCATATGAGGGTAGCATATGACAGGCCGACAGCAGTAACGGTGGCCACAATAGTCAAGACAGCCAGGCTTGAGATAGCAACAACCACGAAAATAGTCCACGGGTCAGCAGAGGAAAAGCCTCTAGGAATAGTTACAGGGGTGCCACCCTTAAAGGAGGGGCCAAGCCAGATGGCAACGGTTCACAGACCTGTTGAGAAAAAGCAAGCCACCATCGGCCCGATGATAGAGAAAACATCTCCAAAGGAGGCAGCAGAAGGGGAACAAATCAACTATACATCTACAGGTCTGAACATCAAAGAGGAGGTCTGTAGAAGGATTACAAGAGATCAGACTAAAATTTTCCTAGCTTCCCTCCCCGACGAAGTATTCAGAACAGCTTTAACATATGCTGAAAGGGGAGAAAGCTTGAGGGGCTTCGTACGATCCAATCTAAACTACTTGAAGGGTTTAGGCTTGGTCGGGGCCGACGGGAGGCCAACCCTTCACTGCCGCCTCCTATATAGGATATGCGAAGAGATCTTGAAGGAGGCCTCTGGACATGGAGCATGATCCCTGGGAGGAGGTTAAACACCATCTAGAAGCTGACCTAGCGGCCGAGGATATAATCAGGAAGAAAGCCATGGAAGAACACCGCAGAAAGAAAGCCATAGGTATAGGTGAGGATCTCGACGCTATCAGAGTTAGGAGCAGCATCTCCCCCAAAAAACTATTCACAATGGTCTTATGCGCGAACATCCTAGCCCTTGTAATCGACCCTACGCTACTCCTGCTATCCCTTCCATCATCGATGGTTGTGACCGCTGCAATTACCTTGACTTCGAGGTCTAGGAGGGTCAAGAGAAAGCCCAAGAGGCTTGGGATTGGATGGGCAGCAGATTAAGATACTTGGTAGCATTCATAACAGGGGCCCTTGTACTATACATACTGTCCCCCATAATTAGCATGCTCTTAGTCATAGTACTTATGGCTTTGGCGCTGACGGTGATAACATCTTATCTAATACCTGGAGGGCGGCACCTAGGATATTTTGTAACGAGGAGCCTGAAAGGGCTGCTGTTCTATGGAAGGGCTGGGAGAACGCTCCTGCTAGCTATGGTATTCTCCCTCCTCGTCCTCGGAGGCCGTTTCGTAGGTATCCCAGCCGAGCTCTCAGCACCCCTTCTTGGAGGGTTGTTAGGTATCCTCGTAGCCTTGTCCCACAGCGGATGGTTTGAGAAGGGCGGATCCCAGATAAAGGTGGAGGAGGGTAAGAGGGCCGAAAAAATATTCGTTGAGCTTGGGAAGAAGGGGATATTCTCTGCGGAGGGCCTAACACGTAGCGAGCTTGAGTCGGGGGTACTTATCGTAGGGGTTAGGGCTGGTACTGTAGCCAGGAAGCTCATCCTCGGCTTGATAGGTAAAGGCTTGAAGGTTATTGTAATAGGTTCTAGAGGGCTTGTACCGGCTGGCGTAGATGCGGAGCTGTTCCAAACATCGGCTATAGACGTCTCCAAAGACTTTGAAAGCTTCGAAGAGTCACCCGACAACATGGTATACGCCTTGGCCCTCGCCCACAGGCTTAAGAACGATGATGTATCTAACCTTATACCTGCTGCTAGGCTGGCAAGGGAAGCATTACTCGAAGGTAAAATAAGTAGCGATGGGCTACTTCTATCTATAAAGATCAATGACAGAAGGCTTGCCCCGCTCTTCTCAAATATAGCTGCCTCTACAAGATCGGTTGCCACAAATGGGCTGTATATCTCACGGATACTCTCCTCCAAAGCAAGCATAGTATGCATAGAGCCGACTGGTCCGCAGAGGGACCAAGTATTCATGGTAGCTTACCTATTGCTAATGCTGGCAGATAAAAACATCGTCCTAGTAGTAGAAAACCCTGAGATGGTCATCAAAGACATCAACCTACTAAGCTACGAGTCTAGGGAGCCTTGGGAGAGGGTCTATCTAGCGCTCGACTATGCGAAGAGGTCGGGGCTAGTCCTAGTATCTAGGGCAAGCCCAAGGGCTTGGAGGGTCTGGAACCTATGCCAGACATATATATTTACAGAGCTGGCTAGCCCTCCCATTAGAGTTAGGGAAAGGGCCAGACAGCTTCTAGAAAGGCCACTGAAACCAATGGAGGCTGTCATCAGCGGCGAAGGGGATAGAAGATTCAAGATAGAAGCCGTCACGGTAGCAGAGGTAGAGGCAAGAAAGATAGAAGCTAAACCCTCTGCAAAGCAAGGGGCCGTAGTTATAGAGGATCTCCCTGAGGCCAAGGCAGAAATAAAACCCACATGGCTTGAGGAGTTATTCGGGGAAAGGGTTGTTGACTACGCAAATATTATGGAGAAATACAAGGGCAGGCCCCATAGCAAAAAACGATTCGGAAAAGATGTTGAAGGAGCTAAGGATGTTGGTCAGTAACCGTTGGGCTCAGCTATTACGCCACAGAGGCGGGCGAAGAACTTCTGAAAGAATAGGGGTCTGCTTTGCTGAGAGTCCTGAAACTTGACCTGTTTGAGGCCTACATGCAAAGATGTGAATGTAGTAATATCGGTAGAAGAAGCTAAAGAGGCTAAGGCAACCCAGCCAACGGCATAGGCGTGGACATTTCCTATACGTTTAGCCCTCAAGATGCTCATATATTCCCTTAAACTATACGACAATGTAATGGGTGCTTGATGAAGTAGATGGGCTGCCTATACCACAGGTGATGAAGGGTCGTAAAAAGGCTTTGGATAAACGAGCTTTACCACAAGCGGTAGAGGCAGGGTTGTTGGACGGGCATGGCTTGTTGACACCAACAGCCTCTGGAAAACCTGCTGACGTTCCAACGCATCCATAAGAGGGGGGACGATATACCTTATCCCCCTCTAGAGCCCTAACTATAGAGGGGCCCATTACTTGCTAAACTTCTTGGGCCGGTTGGGGCAAAGGTGCAGCCGCCTCAAGAGACTATCAAGAAAAGTAGACATAGTTGCGACGGCCTACGAGGAGGCCGACAGCCATGTAAGATATAGAGCTGTACCTCCTAAACGATACGGAAAGGGTCAAAGACTTGAAGTAGCCTCACAAGCCTTATGAAGGATAGCCCCAGAAGCCCAGAGGCTTGTTTAGCACAGACGTCACAACCCCGAGGAGTCTGCAGAATGGCCCAACACAAACAGTAACGAGTAGCGGGAGACAGGCCACGTTGAAATGATATCTCTACAATTCTGGAAGGTTTAGGAGACATAATGCGGTAAGGCTACCATGCTTACTGTTCAAGATATGCCCTGATGCGGCGAGGGGCTGGGGGCTTATGAGTAAAGCCTAAATATAATGGGGTGAGGAGGGGCTCGCATGCAGTACGCTAGCCATACCACATGTTTAAACAGTTCTTGTTCACCGAGAACTACGCAATATACTATGAAGTGTTTTAGATGTGGAAAGCCAGCATCAAGGATAATGGGCGTTGTTACCAGCTTGCTTGAAGGCAAGGTTGATGAGATACCCCTATGCGAGCACTGCTTCTACCACTATAACGTTTATAAAAAGAAGAATAGGCTTCTCTTCAGGGATAAGAGAGCTATCACAATAAGGATGGGCATACTGATATTAATAGAGTCGGTAAAGCTGGCGAGGTTTCTCGAAAGGCTAGCCCATACAGTTCTAGGATCGATCGCATCGTCTAGGGTTCTGGAGGTGGCTGGGCCTGCTACGGTGATGCTGGCTCTGCTCCTCTTAATCCGCCCCCTTATATCATACCTGCTAAACCCAGCTCTGCTGACGGAGGTCAGAAGAGTATTGGCTGAGAGCCCATCCTATGGCCTTACATTTATTCTTGGGATAGGTCCGCCCGTACCATTTATCCAGGGCTGGATAGCTATCGTAATAGCTTTATCTGTCCACGAGGCTGCCCATGCGTTGGCAGCCGCTAGGCTTGGGTTTGGAGAGCCTAGAGCTGTCGGGCTAATGTTGGCAGGCCCATTCCTACTTGGAGCATACGTAGACGTCAACGCCATATCCCTAAAGAAGCCTGGCCATCATGCTAGGATGGCTGCAGCCGGCATCTTCTCCAATATATTAGTAGCCTCGTTATGCTATCTGGTGTTAACAATCCTATTGCTGTCAAGCTCCAGCCATATAGACCTTAGGCTGTTCATGGTACCACCTGAGATCATCAGATTCTTGGGGGGATCTATAACCGCTGACTTCTGGACAAGCCTCCTCTCCTGGATAGGGTTCCTCAACCTCTGGATAGGAATATTCAATGCATTACCAATACCTATCCTAGATGGTTATTACATCCTCGCCGGAACATTTTCATCCAAGCTTGGAGCTAAGAGCTTCAAACTTACCAAGGTCGTTGGATTCATAACCATCAGCCTTCTAGTAATACGGATACTTATCCTTTACCTTCCATAGCTGGGAATAATGGGGATGGAAAGGGTTCTACAAGACTAAGTAGGCCGCCATGGCTTCGACATTACAGCCCTGACGGTTCCCAATCCTAATCGGCAGGATCTAACGATTGTCCTTTCTGGAACTAATAGCAGAAGAAGTGCGATGTAACTGCCGCAACCGGTACAAACATGCTATGTCACGAGTAACCTAGAGTACGTCACTATGTATAGTGTAAAATAAAGCAGGATGGGCTGTGTTCTAGTGCAAAGCCTGTACCTGTTTGATACGGAATTTTAGGACCGTACTGTCGGCTAAATAATACGCTTGTATCATCACGGTACTATTCATACTTGCTGGTCAGAAATTGACTCCAAGAAGAACATATAACGTTATATCTGTGGATTGTGTAGTTATGTTTGGATAAATGGCTGAGGAAAACAAGAGGATTCTGGTGATCACTGTCGACAGGGACGATGACCTAGGTCAGAAGGCAGGGATAAGAGGGCCTGTTATCGGTAGGGAGGCGAGCATCAACGCTGCTGTCAAACTTGCGTTAGCAGACCCAGAGGATCCAGATGCCAACGCTGTGTTTTACGCCGTGAAGATATATGATGAGTTGGTTAAGGGAATGGGCAATGAGTGGGTCGAGGTTGTGATTTTGACAGGGTCGCCTAAAGAGGGGCTTGACGCCGATATGAATATCTTCGACCAGCTTAGAGAGGTTTTGGGAAAGTTCCCCGCAAAGAGGTGTGTATTTGTTAGCGACGGCGAGACCGACGCTCTTGTCACGCCGATTATATCTTCTCAGCTCGGGATAGTTTCTGTCCAGAGGGTCACTGTTCGTCAGAGCCAGACGGTTGAGCAGTCATGGCTCATACTTGGGAAGTATCTAAGGCTTGGACTTACAGACCCTCGGTATGCTAAATTTATCGTGGGTATACCTGGGGGGTTCATAGCCATCTCAGCCCTCCTCAGCACTTTCGGCCTAGCCCATCCGACAGTACTTCTGCTTTTCCTTGGGCTGCTGCTGTTTTTCTGGGGTTTTAGGGTCGACTTGTATATCTTAAGGCTTTTCGCAGGTTTTTACCGTATATCCCAGCTACCTGCGATTGGTCAGGTAAGAGCCTTCGCATACCTTAGCGCTGCAGCCTTGCTTCTGGTGGCCTTATACCAAGGCTTCATGGCCTCATACAAAGCCTATACATCGTTAAACCTAACCGCTGAACAGTTAAAGGACTTTAGCGTAGTTCTCACAGCAGCGATGAAGGTTGGAGGGGCCTTCGTCAGCAACGGCATAGACCTGATAGCTGTCAGCGCGCTTGTCATAGTCCTCTCCAACATGATATACTACTTCATCATCAGGCACGCTGGCTTCTGGAGGACAATACATGCCGGGGTGCTCTCGATCTGGCTTTGGGCGTTGATTAAGAGAGCGGGAATCATACTACAGCAGCCCCAGTCGATATCGATATATGACATGCCGATGTTTCTTTTCATACTTACAGCTGTTTTGGGCGTGGTAACTTTAGGCATAACATTTGCGATGACCCGTATACTGAGGTCTATATACGGAAAGCAGTTTAAGAAAGGTAGCCGGTAAAAGTGATTCCCAATGCTAAGGTCCCTTCTCCGTTACCTGGCTGTTTACTGGCTATACGAGCGATGGTTGAGGCATACGATTTCAAAAAAACCCCTCCCAAAACACATAGCTTTGATAATTGACGGGAACAGAAGATGGGCCAGACGGCGAGGCTGGCCCCCTAGCCTAGGGCACTCCTACGGAGCCGACAAGGTCGAGGAGGTCCTCGGACATATGCTGAGGCTTGGTATAAAAACGGTTACGCTATATATTTTATCAACCGAGAACCTAAGGAGGTCTGTTGATGAGGTTGAGGAGATTTATAGGCTGATAAAGGAGAGGGCTGAAAAACTGCTCATGAACCCAGACATTCATAGACATAGGGTTAAGGTGAAGGTAATTGGGAGAAAGGAACTTTTACCTGAGGATGTAGTATCTGCTTTAAACAAGGTCGAGGAGGCTACGAAGAACTATGATAGACATTTCTTGAACTTGGCAATAGCCTACGGCGGAAGGTTAGAGATAATTGACGCTGTCATCAAAATAGCTTCAGAGGTTAAGTCGGGAAGGCTTGATATAGATGAGATAAATGAGCAACTTTTCGAAAGATATCTGTACACCAACGGGATACCTAACCCTGAGCCTGACCTTATAATCAGAACCTCAGGCGAAGTACGTATAAGCAACTTTCTACTATGGCAGTCGGCTTACAGCGAGTTTGTCTTCCAGGACATTTATTTTCCAGACTTCAGGGTAATAGATCTGCTCAGAGCCATCAGAACATATCAGCAGAGGGAGCGCCGTTTCGGCCTTTAGCCTAGCTCTAGCTCTAGACTGGCATCGGTCAGCAGCTCAACACCCTCTGAGGATATGTGGTAGACATCTGAAGCTGACAACCCATATAGGCCTGGTAGCAGAATGTCTGGGCCTATGCTCATTACTGTATTTTCACGTATGATGTCGCTGCTTCCAGCATGTATGAGCGGGGGCTCCTCATCCTCAAGCCCGATACCCTTACCTAAATAGGTCAGGGCCGATGGTTCGAGCCCTGACTCTATAGCAAATGCCCTACATCTATCGTAGATCAAGGTCGCCGAAGACCATGGGGCAACCGATTCCCTCACAATCTCTTTAAGCCTCAGCAACAAAGAATAAGCTTTGACCAGTTTCTCCGGTGGTTTTCCACCATAAAAGTAAGTTCGTGAGATGGGTGCAACATACCCCTCAACAACTGCAGCCAGGGTTATCTTGACCAGCTCCCCATTCCTCAAACTCCTTTCTGCACGGCTGTTTATGTTAAGGGAAGTATCGTCGCCGAATGATATTCGTGGGTTGTAGGCAAGCTCCGCTCCTGACCTATAGATGTTGTCAGCAATAGCACGGCGTATGTCTGCTACAGTAGTTCCGGATGATATTACTTCACGTACGACATCTATGGCCGTTGAGGCGCTTCTACATGCCCTTCTCAGAAAGGCCAGCTCATCCTGCGACTTGATCTGACGTAGCTCATAGATTGTATCCTTTAAAGGGACAAGCGAGATGGAGGGCGCAGTCTTTATTATTGCCTGATAGGTTTCAACGGTCATCGTATCGTATCCTATGGCCATTCTTCTATTGCCTATGTATTCCAAAGCCATAGTGATGGCCTCCCTACGGCCGAGTTTCTCAACAACCCCAACCCTTCCAGCAACAGGCGTTGAGACAGGCATCGTGGAGAAGAGGTTTACTGTTCCGTCGGCTGAGGCGAACATAATACCCCCTCTATAGCCTGTAAAATAGTAAACGTTCGCCGGAGAACACAATAACACAGCATCGGTTGATAAGGATCTAAGCCTTTCGATGAGCCTTTCTATCCTATCCTCGAAGGCTGCCTGCCCCAACGAAAACATCCAATTGACGGTCTGTATTTATGTATTGAGAGCGGTAAACTTTATCCAACGTAATTACGTAATATTATCCGCTTAAGACTTGACGGCATGTTATTAAATGTCCTAAATCCACTGTTCTGCCGATGGTTAGGATAAAGACGATAACCATCAGCGGTTTCAAATCCTTCAGCGGTAAAAGAACAGTCATCAAGCTACCTCCAGGACTTATAGTCATAACCGGTCCTAACGGCGGCGGAAAATCTACACTCTTGGATGCTGTTAGGTTCGCGTTGGGCGAGCTTAGCGCACATAATCTAAGGGCCGAGCGCTTCCCCAAACTTCTCCACGAATCAAGAGACGGTCAGGACAAGCATGCGATAGTCTCGCTGACGCTTGACAACTCAGGACGTACGATACCCATCGATGCGGAAGAAGTTGTTTTGACGAGGAAGCTCTCTTCGACTGGCGAGAGCGAATATATTGTTAACGGCAGAAACGTTTCACGGAACGAGATGCTCACGCTCCTCTCCGCTGCAAACATAAGGCCAGATGGGCTAAACCTTGTCGCACAGGGCTCTGTAATAGGGATAGCCGAGATGAGCGGCAAAGAGCTTAGACAGGTCTTGGAAGAAGCGGCGGGTATATCCGGCTACAAGAAAAAACGCGATGAGGCTTTGAAGGAGCTTGAAAAAGCCCAGAAGAACATTGATATAGCCAAGGCAGCCACATCGGAGGTGAGAAATAGGGTTAAACAGCTTGAGCTAGAAAGAAACCAGTATCTCCGTAAAATACTTGTCGAGAGGGAGGTTAACAGGCTTAAATCCATCTCGCTGCTCAACGAGCTGAAGAACATCCAACAATCTCTTCTTCTTTTAGAGGCCAGGGCTTCAGAGGTGGCGAATAATATAGAGGAGAAGAATGCAAAAATTACGGAGATTAGCGGGAGGATATCTAACGTTAGGAAAGAGATCGATGGGCTGCAGCAGCTAAGAGAACAGATCATAAAAAAGACCCTGATGGTCGAGAAACAGATATATGAGAAAGAGTCCGAAAAAAACAGGGTTGAAGCGGAAATAAGGTCCTACGAAGATAGCATCGAAGAGTTGACCGTCAAACGCATATTGATGGCCGAGAGGATCCATAGCTGGAAAAGTAGACTATCCGAGCTTGAGGCTAAAATGCGTGAAAAAGCCGTTGAAAGCGAAAAAGCCTATCAAGCCTACAAGACCGCTGAAGAAAAGCTAACAGCTTTGAGGAATTCTTCAGAAGAGCTTAGAAGAAGGCTTGAAGAGCTTGAGGAGATCTATTCCTCAAAACTCGATGAGATAAGATATCTTAAACTAAGCGATGATGGCAGGTCACTGCTTCTAGAAAATACTGAAAAACAGATAATCAAAGCAAAGCAAGAAAGGGAAGAAATCTTAAAACAGCTCAACGAGCTGCAGGAAAAAAGCAAAGAGCTTGCTGAAAATCTTAAAGAATGTAATTATGCGATCGTTGAAGCTTCGGCCGCTGTCTACAACATGGAGCAAAAGATAAAGGTTGAAAAAGAAACTATAACAGCCTTAAACTTGAAAATAGAAGAAGTCAACAAGGTTATCGATGAGATAAAACTTCTAAAAACAACTATCATCAACCTAATTGAAAAGGTAAGAAAGGATAAGAGAGGACATGGTAAAGAAGCGGCTGAGACTTTAGGCGAGTATTTAGGAGATAGTCTGAGCCCAGCGTTTAAGGCTGTCCTCGGAGACTGGGTTAACGCATTACTTGTAGACGATTTGGAGAACGCCATCCAGCTTGCTGTAAAATCGGCTGAGCTTGGTATCCCATTGAAGATAATTCCCACGAGCCATCTAAGGCTGGATATGGAAGGGTTGATAGAGAGTATAACATGTACATCCCCGCCGCAAATTCTAGAGTCTGCGAGGGATCTTAGGCCAGGAGATAGAAATGTCACGACCAACGACGGCATCTACATCGGGCCAAACTACACAATCAACGTTGTTGGAGATTATGAAAATAGGCAGCTTGCTTCATGGGTGGAGAAAAACCTAGTCAAACTGGACAGTTTAGAACAAGCATTGCTCAAGGCTCGGGAGCTGCTTGAGTCTAAAATAGCTGTCTATGAGGGGTCGGTCAAACAGTTAACGGCTAAGCTTGAAGGCGCTAAAAAACTGATCGAGGAGAGACGTTTCGAGAGCGCAAGGCTTGAAACAAACATCCAGAACATTTTAAAGTCGATTGATGACTTGAAGGGCAAACTGAGCTTGGTTGAGAAGAACTTAGCAAGCCTAGAGGCTGAGAGGGATAGGTTGGTTGTTGCTGAGAAGGTTAGCGAGCGAGCCAGCCTGTCGGGTTTGAAGGCCGAGATAGAGAAGTTAAGGGAAGAGGTCAGGCATGTTGAGGAGAATATACGTCAACAATCCTTTACGATATCAAACCTGTATAAGATGTACCTGAACGTTGAGAGGGAAAAGGATGCTATAAACATTGAGTATAAGAGCTTGGCCGACAGTATAGAAAACGCTGAAAAAGAGGCTGCGTATATCTCGGATCTATTGGAAAAACTCAACATAAAGGTTGAGCATGGGAAGAGGGAGGTTGGGAGGCTGGAGGAAGAGCTGATTAGTTTGAGGAGGCTGAAGGACGAGGCCGAGGTTGAGCGGGCAGCTGTTGAGCAGGAGCTTGTTGAGAGAACGAAGGTGTTGGAAGAGCTTGAGGGGCTGTTGCAGAGGCTGAGGGAAGAAGTGGGAGCCCTTGAGAGGGAAAACAACAGCATAATGGTCGAGAGGGTTAGGCTGGAGACAAACATCCAATCTATAAACGAGCGGTTACAAATGCTTTCGGCAACCCAAGAAGACAGCTCAACGCCGCTTCCCGCGGAGCTTCTACAACCATTGGAAGAGGAGCTGAGGTCTCTCTCTATCGTCAACCAGCTGGCGATAATTCAGTATGAAGGTATAATACCGAACTATAAGCTTCGAGCTACAAGGATAAACGAGCTTGAGATGGAGAGGAGGCGCATCCTCGACTTCATCGATTCAATTAACAGGGAGGAGATGGAGGCCTTTGGGAAGGCTTTGGAGAAGGTCTCAAATTCGTTCAACTTTTACTTCAACCAGCTTACAGGAGGCGAGGGCTTTCTAAGGCTTGAGGATCCTCAGGCCCCTCTTAATAGTGGTGTTGAAATGGTTGTGAAATTTGTGGGGAAGCAAGCGCGGAGCGCCTCATACATGAGCGGCGGTGAAAAATCAGTTTCAGCTGTTGCGCTCATCCTAGCTCTCCAAGACCTTACGCCAGCACAGTTCTACATCTTCGACGAAATAGACGCCCATCTAGACGTTGTCTATGCAAAAAACCTTGTAAACCTTTTGAAAAAAATGTCAACCAAGAAACAGATCATCATAATTACTTTGAAAGACATAATAGCGGAGCAGGCCGATGCCTTGTTCGGCGTATACATGGTTAACGGGGCTTCGAGGGTAATCAAGACGGAGTTGGCAAAGGTGGTTGGGGATGGATAGCAAACTGGCCGAGCAGATTTTGTCATCTCCCTGGCGTATACTTTTTGATGTGACACGTTTGGACAGGCTGAAAGTTTGGGAGGTAAGGCTCAACGAGGTTCTGGAAGGGTTTTCACAGGCTTTAAGATCCTACGGCCACATAGATTTAAACCTATGTGGTATAGCGGTTTTATCCGCTGCGACGATACACCGTATAAAGACTGAAAAACTTCTGCAGGGCGATGGGCCCCCTAAGCCAAAGCCTAGGCCAGAGATAAACGTTTTACCTCCAATAGAGATACCTTTCAGACCAGAGCTTATGACGGTGACGATACAGGAGATAGTGACTGCCCTACATAAAGCATTATCCCAATCTATACATAAAAAAACAGAGGCAGTTAACATGCAGGTCCAGGAAGATAGGCTGGTCATAGCCGAGTTCTTGGTTAAAATAGAGGAGGAGCTGGAGAAGTTCATCGGGAAGCTAGCAGCGATATTCAAAGATAGAGATAAAATAACATTCGCCCAGCTGGTCAAGGATATGCCAAGGCTCGAGGCTGCGAAGACATTTATCCTCCTCCTATTCGCCGCAGCACGTGGGGTCATCTCGCTGCTCCAGCACGATGATGAAAAAGACCTGTATATAATATGGGGTGAAGGTGTTGGAGAGGCCTGTGGACAGTAAAGTCTTGGCAGAGGCCATACTCTTTTCGTCCGACAAACCTGTCTGGATAAAAACGTTGCAGAGGGCTTTACGTATAAGGTCCTATGTAGAGGTAAGGAATATCCTTGAAATGCTTAAGCAGGAGTACAGCGGACGAGCAGTGGAGATCGTGGAGCTTGAAGGGGAAAGGTTCTACATGAGGCTTAGGCCTGACGTGGCCCAATACGCCAAAAAGTTTAGCAGGCGTAAACCTCTTCCGCATGGAGTTTTAAAGACCTTGGCAACGATAGCTTACTACCAGCCCATTCCAGCATCAACCCTAGCTGCTATAAGGGGGAAAGATGTTTACCGACAGATAAAAATACTCGTCGAAAGGGGGCTCGTGACGGCTGAGAAGTCAGGTCGTACAAGGATCCTCCGCACAACCCAGCTTTTTGCCAACCTCCTTGGTGTAGAGAACACGCCGCAAGCGGTTAAAAGCCTAATCGGAAGTATGCTGCAGGAATTGAGGAAGGGAGCGGAGAAAATCTGAAACAGGTTTAAAGCATGCTTCTCCAACTTTGTTGGAAGTATGGTACAGTGGCATACAGACATCCATAAAAGAAAAAAGACAGGTGCAAAATCACATCCAAGCAGAGGTAAGAGAAAATACGAGGCGGGTGGGGAGATCCATCTAGCATCTATAGGAACGCAGAAAACAGTTGTCAGGAGGTGCAGAGGCGGAGCATACAAAGTAGCCATCGTCTCGGCAACCCATGCAAACGTTGCAATCGGATCCGCTGTCAAGAGACTTGAAATACTGAGGGTTGTCTCAAACCCGAGCAACAGAGACTATGACAGGAGAAAGGTGATAACAAAGGGTGCGATAATCGAGACCGCTGAGGGCCTGGCGAGGGTCACCTCGTCACCTGGACAAGATGGTACAATAAACGCAGTCTTGATCAAACAGGTGCAACCTTGATAAAGAAGGACGGGTTAGTTATATGGCCTGCATATTTTGACATAAAAAATTCAAGGGATGGTGGACGGCGTGTTCCAAAAGAATTGGCCGTTCACCATCCTTCTGCAGACGATCTGCTGCAGGCATGTAAAAACCTTGGATGGTCTGCTGAGAAAGTTAGCGGGGCCCATCCACGGAGATGGTACCTAAAAACCGGCTACGTAGTTGTAAAACCTAACCAAAAACTGTCAAAGAGCGTTGTTGTACGTAAATTGGCAGAGGAGCTGCGCAAAATTGGTAAGAAGTAAAACTATTCATCAGCGGAGGCTCCAGCTACTCGGCGAGGTTGAAAGGGTAGGCGAGAAAAATATAGTTGTAAGGACGAGCATTGTACCGAGGCTTGCTGCAAAAGTTTTTAACAGCGGGGGGAAAGAGGTGGGTTACGTCTCAAACATCTTCGGCCCAGTTTCAAAACCCTTCGTAACCGTTAAAATAGATTCGGATAGAACGGTCAAAGAAGGTGAGCCGGTATATATCGAGAAGGCTTGAGGCGCTGCCCATTATGCGGATGTACAGAAACCCACTACGACCACGTATCAGGTGAAACATTATGTGCTGCATGCGGAACTGTTCTTGAAGAGCGCAGCCCGTCAACGACCCCTCCAAAAAAACTCTTCTTCAACAAAGAAAACTTAGGCCCGGGGATTACCCATCTACTACATGACCAAGGTGTAGGAACGATCAGGACTGGCAGATTCTCCAGCCCAGAGGAGAAACTTTTAACACGCCTGCTAAGCGAGATCGCCTGGATATCCGATAAACTTGGCTTGACAAAATCGGTGGCCGAGAAGGCAGGTGAGTTGGGCAGGCGTGCCATAGCCCAGAACCTGTTTAGAAGGGTACGAAGGGCCTCAGCTGCCGCAGTGGTCTACATCGCGTCAAACCAGCAAGGATTATGTAAGACGTTGGAGGAGGTTGCATCGGCATCAGACGTACCTCTAACGATGTTGGGTAAGGAAGTCTCCAAACTGGTCTTCGGACTGAAGATCAGGCTAAAACCTCTCGACTGCGAAGTATTGATAACACGTTTCGGAAAAATCCTTGAGCTCGAGCAGGAGATAGTCGATGAAGCATGCCGGCTCTACAGGGACAGGCGCATATCGCGGGTGCTCATGGGAAGAAAGCCTTCAGCCGTCTCGGCTGCCATTATGTACCTAGCCTGTCGAAATAAAGGCCATAGGATACCTTTGTCGAAGGTAGCGGAGTCCTGCAGGGTAAGCGTGCTAACCCTTAGAAAAACCATAGCAAGCATCCAATCAGCCGTCAACGATCAAAAGGATGTAAATGGGGAGTTTGATACTGAAAAATCAAAGGCGACCGATCTTAGGAAGTAAAAGTTTTGTTGAGTTTTATTGTATAGGTCGACTTAGGCCATACGTTCTCTAATATCACTAAGCTGGGAAAGACATTAAAAGAGAACTTGTAAGCCTCCTCGACAACAGAATAACACATTCACAAATGTACATAAAACAACGCTGAGCAAAGACTAACAACAATGCTTAAATAAAACTTGGCTGCGCTGGTGTTTAGCAGTTACATATTTAAGTTGCACCATTGACAATAGCATGCTTGGATGCTAGCTTGCCTGCTAAACTTTCCAAGCTCGAAGAAAAAGCCTTGATGCTGTTGATGCAGCATGAGGGGGGAATGTTACAGTCAGAGCTGTGGCATAAACTGGGTGTCACAAGTCGCGAGGGGTCCCGTATAGGCATCAAGCTTGAGAAAAAAGGCTATATAAAAAGGATCAAGGTCTTCTCAAACGACCGCTGGACACGCCGTCTAGTCCCTCTAATCACTCAATTGGATATAAAGCCTTTGATAGGTGTTCCCTGTCCTTCATGCGCATATGAGCCTATTTGCGGGCCGAAAAGCGAGCCGCACTTCAGACAATGCATCTTGCTTGAAGAATGGCTCAACCCCAAGAGCTAGTCAAAATGACAAGGGAACGATGGCTCCAACTCCGTAGCGAAGACCCTTACTGGCGTAAAGCCAAGGAGATGGGCCTCCCATCGAGGGCTGCCTTTAAGCTTGAGGAGATTCAGCGGCGATGGCGTGTGATTCCGCGAAACGGCAAGGTAATCGACCTAGGGGCAGCTCCTGGAGGGATGACGGTGATCGCTTCAGAAATAGTTGGAGGTAAAGGGTTAGTCGTGGCCGTAGATGTTAGACCGCTACAGATACAGAGAGAGAACGTGGTTTTCATAAACAGCGACGTCTTTGAAGAGAGGCTGTGCAGGGAGCTTGAAAGGGTCTTATCGGGAGATAGGGTTGACACGGTTATCTCTGATCTCTCCCCTCACCACTCAGGGGACTATGAGCTGCTGGTACAGCAGCAGATAGAGCTGCTCGAAAGGAGCAGGGAGCTAGCCTACATGTTTCTTAAAAAGGGTGGGAGCATGGTTTTGAAGGCCTATGAGCATCCTGCCATAAGGGTTTTTGAGAAAGAGACGATGACAGGCTTCAGAAGATTTGAGAGGTACGTTCCAAGGTCTGTCAAGAGAGGAAGCTCCGAGGTTTTCCTAATCTATCTAGGGTTTAAGAAAAAAGGGGCAGGATCTCATCCAGTTGCGCATCGGTCTTCACACCAGTTGGGTCAACGTGCGTAAAGGAGGCCCTGTAGCCCATTTCCCTCAGCCTCTCAACTAATTTAGAGGGCGATATCGGTTTTGTATGCGCCATCCTAGCCAGCTGGTCGACCGGATAAAAACCAACAACCTCAACCTCTTGAGCTATTTTATTCAATACCTTCAAAGCGTCGTCATACCCCTCAGCATTTTTAATGAGCTTCTCCACTAGCTCGGGTTCGTGCAGTTGACCGAGCCATATTGGGCCTATAACATTTGCTCTACAGCCGCAGACTTTGCATACTGGCTGAGGCGGATATGTGAGAGGGTGAAGCGAATAGTGTAGCCGGCTGCAGCTCTGGATCCATCCAAGGCGCTTAAGCAGCTGAATGCATTTAGACCTTCCCCTCCAAACCCTGAAGAAGACCCTGACGAAATGTCTGTGGTAGACTGAGAGGACAGGATATGCGGCCACGTTGATTGAGGCGCCTCTAGATATGACGTGGGATGCTAGAACCCTCAAAGCAACCTCTTTACCGAAGAAGGTCCTCCCGCTTACAATTCCATATCTGCGGTAGCATGTTGCAGGATAGTTGCCTACGAGCGAGGCAAGGTCCGTGGCTGAGACACCTATGTATCCGCCAGTCTCACATGCCCTCAGACTATTTTCAACGAATTTGGCCGGTGATCCTACCGGGTCGACGTCAACGTAATAGCAACGCTTTCCCACATCGCTGTGGGCTGTGAGGAAGACGGCCGCGTCTCCCTCGTAGACCTCAACAAGGTCTGAAACATTGTTGTAGCTTGAGTTGAGACGTATCACCTTGACGGCGTTGGGGTTTATGTCGTTCAGCAGAGCTTTGGAAACATTTACCGTCTCCAGCAGCAGCCTTATCGATCTGACACCAGAGCCAGCAAGAGGCTCAGCAACAACAACCTTCCTGTCAAACGTTTTAACAACCAGAACCGTTAAGTCCCTTGAAAGCTTTGAGAAGGGGTTGTAGAAGACAGGGGATTTTGTCGGCTCAGAAGGCTCCCCCTGCTCTGTGGTTGGAAAGACAGGGGCGATGAACCTGGCCCTTCCCTCAGAATACCATTTTGCAGCAAACCCAAGCATCTCCGAAAGTTTCAGCTCGTTAACCATTTCACCATCACCTGAAAGATAATGCTCGGAATGATGTCCCTGTTCTCCATATCTAAGAGGTAAAGGTTTTTCCCTGCAGCCCTTCTGACCTCTTCTACCAATGGATGGCGTGCAGATAAATGGATAGTTAACAGCTTTGGTTTATCCGATCTGAGAAGCTCTCTCACCGCTTCGACGAAGGCCTGGCTCAAAAGCTCCATAGGCCCAACCTCATCTACAAGAATGCTCTGGGCTTGATCCAGCGCATTCCTTATGCTGGCCACGCCTACCTTATCGATGTTATTAATGCTGACACGGTATCTTCCAATTTTTGGACCTGCCGACAAATCAACGCTAGCCATGACAGCTGTCCTACCCGACATTATGTCATGTATCTCGAATCCGTAGCGGACACCTGACCTTCGTAGCTCCCTTGTGTAAAACCCTCCGACAGTAAAACCATTGCTCCGCAGCATCTCAAGCACCTTGATCAAGGCCGTTGTCTTCCCTATTCCAGGCCTTCCTGTGAGGACAGCTGTCTTAAAAGTCGTCAACTGTAGTCAGGCTCAGCCTAGAAATAGTCCTCCATCCTTTTCTAACAAATGGTGGAGCTGTATTAGTCCTCAGTTTTTCCGACAGCCATCTACGGGTTTTTGGGTCTGATGGGTATCCCGACCCGAAGTCCCCATATACTTCTCTCAACATTTTGATATGTCTATCCCTCTCCACTTTGGCTATTATTGAGGCCGCTGCGACCAAGACGTTTCTTCTATCACCTTTTACCATACATCTTATTTCGGCTTTATGTTTGACGTATTTCTGTACAAGTCGTTTTGCTTTCAGTGCGTTTCTGTCGGGCGAGTCGATGAAGACCCTATCGGGCTTCAAGGCATCTATCAGCCTTGCCATATACATGTATTCAAGGCCGTTGAGGCCTGGCCCACCTCTTGACCTAAGGCTTGCGTCAACCTGCCAAGGCTCTACCGCTACAGTTTTAAAGATAAGCATCTTGGACAGTTTTTCATAAAGCTCAGACCGCTTAACTGGACTAAGCTTTTTGGAGTCGGCTACACCAACCCTCTTCAAGTCTTTTACCCTTCTATGGTCGGTTAGGACAGCCGAGATGACCAGCGGCCCTATGACGGAGCCCCTGCCCGCCTCGTCGATGCCGCAAATGGTATGTCTACCCATGGTAGATCGCCGCAACCATTACGTGGTCACGTTCATAGGGCTCTAGGTTAACCCTGTCAACTATCTCGAATCCTTTCTCAGCCAATGTCTTTACCTCGGCTTTGACAACGACCTCAGGGTCTTCCACGCTGTCGATGCTCCTTGCTTTGACGGCCAGCAACAAACCCCCGCCCCTTTTGAGCATCAGCTTGGCGTTTGCTGCTACGATAAGTGCTTGGGCAGGCTGTGCAACGTCGGCGTAGATAACATCGGTAACACCAACTATGTAGCAGTAATTCTCTGGCTTTGTGGCGTCGTCGAGTATTGGGACAACGTTCCTCCTCCTTTCGGCAACGTTTCGGATAAACTGCTGCATGACCTTTGGTGAGAAGTCGACGCCGTAGACCATACCAGAATGCCCAACGATGTCCGATACGTGTGACGCTGTTGTCCCTGTGGCTGAGCCAAGGTAGAGCACACGGCTGCCTGGTTTGATGAAGATCTCCGCTACATCCTTGGTTATGGCTGCGGCCAGCTTGCTTCTATAGGTATTCCAGATCCTGTACTCGACGCCTTCATATTTTATAAGCTCTTCACCGTAGACCGAGAAGCCCTCTGCAAGGTTTCGTGTAGCCAGCCTCCTGCCCATAACGTCCTCAACCCAGTAGACTCCCTCAAACCTGGGATGTTTAACTACCCTCATCGATGCACCCTTTTTCTACGTTCTTGTCTCCCGCTCTCTTTCTTCTGCGGCTTGGGATATTTCTTCTTTATCTCTTCGACCCTTTGCTCTAGAAGGCTTCTCAGCTGGCTCCCCCTGTCTTCCTTGCTGAAGTAGTCTATTTTTGCAGCTATGCTTATCTTGGCCGCCAAAACCCTGGCTATCTTCCCCCTCTGCCAACGGGCTGAGCCGTGGACCAAAGGATGTTGGAAGATGATGCCGTGTTTAGGAGCCCCTCGGCCTGTTCTGAAAAACCTGAACAGTGCTTTCTCTGCTCCTAGGACCTGGATGGTGCTTGCAGGGAGGCGGGCTAGCTTTTCGAGGCCCCCAGCCAAAGATATAAGCCTGCTTCCGAGGATCGGGCCTGCGACTGCCATTAGATTGGGTGCTTCGGCGGACATGAGCTCGTTGATGTATTCGTTTATTTTCTCGGCTAATCGGCTTATTTCACGACCTAGAGTGCTGTATAAGGCTATCCTTTCCATGTCCAGCGGACCTATGGCTGCTCCCACCGACCTCTCGGCCGCCTCGAAAACCCGTTTCAAAACATCGGGCTTCAGAAGCTTCGAGACTTCTGCTTCGCTTGTCTTTCCCCTTATAAAAGGTAGAGAGACCAATTTTAGGTATGTTTCTATATCTTCTACTAGGCCTGCTAGCTCTGGAAAGTGGAGGTTATACCACTCCCTGACCCTGACGTAGACTTGGTTCCTCATCTTCTCCAGGTCGTCGAAGACCCTCACCGCATGGACTATATGGAGGTCCCTTCTTCCAGCCTCTGCAACTATCCTTTGCCTAGCCAGCTCCTCAGCAACAGCTTTAACAAGGGCCCTGTATCTTTCCAGCTCAGTATATGGTAGAACAGCCTCTATGTCCAATGGCCTAGCCTCAACCAGCATTGTTTGAAGGTTAAATTTTCCGAGGTTGGTTTGAAGGAGCCGGCCAACCCTGCTGTCCCAGTAAAATAGCTTATCAATACCTTTCTGTACAAGGGTTTGGAGAAATTCCTCGACATATGTTTGGGGTATCTCGCCTGCTTGGATCCCTTTAACTATCTCAGCTATTTTTGAAGGGTCTTCCGCGAAAGGTTTGAAATTTATCAAGACGTTTCTTTCATTAATGGCCGCCAGCCCAACGGCCGTCATCAACACATACGCGTGAGACTTCCCTTCCCCCTCAGACAATCCTTTCGTGCCATGCCGTAAATCCTCTGGGTAGATCTCCTCCAACACAACCTCCATAAAATATAAGCAGGCCGGATAAATAAAAATCACTAATCTAGGGAAAGGGTTATTGGAAAGGCTGTGCTTTATGTTTTAAAACAGAAGAACCAATCCTGTATATAGGTCTAGAGTATTGATGCTGATCTATAGAAGTTTAGCTTCTACGTCTCTATGGAGAGAAGTATAACAAGGTCTAATGATAGTATCGAGCTTGTCAAGTATGAGGAGAAGGGGTGTGGAAACTGCTGAAAACAGTCCACAACCTTTGCCACATGATGCGTTTCCTACCAAAAGACAAATAGATATAGCTCATCTGGAGATTACTCCCTCAACGCTACAACATCTACCGCATAAACTCGATGGTTTCGGTGATGCTGGAGAGATGAGACCATGGCTGGAGGTCAATGAATCACAAGGGTTGGTCTGCGCCGAGTAACCCCTTCCCATCACTGGTGATGTCATGATGTAAAACGTTGAGTCATGGGTTGTGGACAATAGGGATAAATACTGGTATTCGCTCGGCCCTATAGATATGCCGTCCCACGGAAGCATAACAAAGGCTGGGAAAGTAAGGAGCCAGACGCCGAAGCTAGAGGCCAAGCCTAGGAAGTCGCCCTTTCCAAGGATGCGGAACAGATATAACTATATTAAAAGAGTTTTAACAGCAAGCACAAAACAAGTCGAGTAAACGTTATAAGCTCTCACTGGGGTTTAAAACAAATTTGCTGATAGATAGCTTTAACTATACTTTAGTTGCAAACTTCTCCTCAAAACCCCATCTCAAGATATGTGGCTTTGAGATTTCCAAGTTTGGCCCTAACCCAGAGTCTTTTGATGTTTGAGATATGTTGCTCAAGCATTAGAAGAACTCATCGTGTGATGTCCCATGTTTTAAGGGTATGTCTCGAGAGTTGCTGGGCTTGAACGCAGAGTCTTCCTCGGACTCCTAGTACCCGCACCTCTATTTCTCAAGGAGATGCTGAGCAGCATGGTTCATGGCTACGTGCAGCAGTACATCAGCTTTGATGATCTTATAGGCCGCAAGCTCATCTTCGGGGTCATACTCGTCGCAGCATACAGAATTTGACCTTCTGACGTGTATTACTAGTTCTCCCAACCTCTTACATCATCCAATCTGCATACCTATTCCTGTTGACCTCGCGACAGTCTTTCAGTCGTATCAACCAACCAATCCTACTATAAATAAGAGTACATTAACCGACCCTTGGGTAGCTTGTTCTATATCTTTCCCTCTCCCATCTAAATCTCCATACACCTCTTGCAAAATCCTCTACAGATATCTCAAGCTCTCCTGCTAATATATCACTTATCGACGCTTCATCTGCCAGCTGAGAAACAACAATATCTACCGTTACCAATTTACTTTTGGTATCAGGTTCTATAACTTGGGCTTCAGCTGATTTTGGGAATATCCATACTTTTAATGGCCCGCCTGCAGTTTCAAATGTTGATTCCATGGCTTGCTGCGGCGGCCATAGACTTAGTTCTTTAGCCATGTTAGTTGCGATCATTAGTTGGGGAGTATCTGCTTCGTACCCGCTATTAACTAATGCTATTGCCTCATATTCTCTATTCCCTCTTTTGATTAGTATTTTCACTCTTACCGCCAGCTTTGGTCACCTTACCTATTATCCTACCAACTTTTACTTTTTTAACCGTTATCTTACCAACTCTTGTTTTCATATCTCGGATGCTATGTGTAGATGGATAATAATAAGGTTTCAGATGGGCAAGAGATGCCTGATTTAAAGGATTGGCAGAGAGAGGTTGTGTATGGGATGAGTAAGATAGTTGTGGAGAGTTACATGATTGCTGAGAAGGGAGCTCACTATGTTCAAGACTCCTAGTCCTATATCTATATGTATGGTTTTTATTTTTGTGGTTGTGTTGTTGACGTCATAAAGTTAGATAAGATTAACGGGAAAACACCATACTGCCACTTGATGAAGGCAAGACACAGGTACTGGCCTAGAGATGTAGTCATGGCTCGGCATTCATTAGAAGAACTCATCGTGCTCGGCATTCAACCCGTTCTGGGAAGGAGAGCACAGCGCATATGAAGATCCTAGACAGTAGCAAGAGAAACACGTCGGATAGGAAAGTAGGCCTAATTGTAGCAAAAGTAGTCAGGAAGAGAAAAAGAGATGAACTACTTTCACCTCTAAAGAGTTTAGCTTTGGGAGAATTAGCATCTCAAGCCAGCTTTGGGACTTTTTCAACCACCGCATAGTCTACTGTCCCCTTAATAAATTGCCGCCTTTCGCTATTTCGAGGTAAGAATTTTGGAATTAAAAGTCACAATGTTTAGATGAAGCGCTCGATAATTCGCCAGAGTCTTGCTTTGAAGACAGACTCGTCAAACGAGAGTGACGCGCGCCTACTTTCCCTAGAGAGTGTGTTATAGACGTCTTCTGGCATGTTTAGAATTTCTTCAATGTGTTCAGCAGCCTCTTCGGTGGAGGTGAACGCCCTGCCATATTCATTTTTCTCCTTCAAGATGTCTTTCCATGGTGCGCCTGACCTGTGCACAACGGGTATGCAACCACATGCCATCCCCTCTACTACTGCTATGCCGAAGGTCTCATTAATCATAGGGTTTAGGTAAACCTTGGCGCGTGACAGAACACTTACTTTATCATAATACGATAGGTTGGGAAAGATTTTGACGTCAACACCAAGTCTATCAATCTTATGTTTTAACTTTTTTACGAATTCATGAGAGCTCCTGTCTCTGATGCTGCCAGCTATAATGAATCGTGTTGATGAACGCATTTTGCTGGCTATCTCCGGTATTAATTCGAGTCGTCTTCCTGGATCAAGCCGGCCTACTGACACAACTATGTTCTCCCTCTGATAATTAAGTGCAAGACTCAGATTGGCCATCTTGCTTGAGTCAACGGGAGGATACAGTACAATAATGTTCTTAATCTTCAGCAGCTTTGCAGCCAGCTCTTTGCTGTACTTTGAGTTAGTAAGTATCAAAGGCTTCCTAAGAACTAGCCTATCAAGAATGTCTTCTTGAAAGAGTTTATACGGCGAGTAATATATCTTCCATAGAATATTTGTGAAATACTTATGTTTATCCGGCGTAACAGCAAGAAAGTCTGCCGCGTGTAGATATCCTATGTCAACAAAGCCCCGTTCAGATTCAAAATATGTAGATATGCTCAAGTCGTAAGAATGGTCTTTAATGAGGGAAAATAATGAGATTATCGGACGCCTGTAAATGCTGAATTTCCTAAAGTGTAATATAAATTCCCGTTCCGGTCTCACTTGGTTGATATCATAGCCGAAGAGTCTGCATACGTTATCCCATCGTGTCCGATCGGATGTAACCAGATGTATCTCGAAACCTTTCTCCTTTAGGAGGGCTAGGAAAGCCAGTGCAACCCGTTCAGCACCACCACAAGGGTTCATACTTTTATGAAAGATTAGCGTTCTCAAAGTTATCTGACCGCTATTACCCAGCCTCTATTTTTTAATTTTTTCTTTCTAATTATGGTAAGGCCAGCATGTTCGAGGACGTTGCAAACTTTATTCATGCGTATACCAATGTCTTCTGTGAGAGGGTGACATTCCACCAATATCCACTTACATCTTCTAAGTGCTTGTTTACCGCCGGCTAATACGTCAAGCTCCGCACCTTCAACGTCTAACTTAATAAATAGGTCGTTAGTGATACCATAATATGTTAATATGTCATCCAGCGTTGTGGCTTGAATATCTATGGCTACTCTTGAAACCTGATGACATATGCTGGAGCTAATTGGTACGTCGCTAATGAAGAAGCGTACTTTCTTCCTAGTTTCGGCCAGCGGCCGTGGAACTAATTCTACATGTTTATGTTTCTTAGCCAGCTCTGTCAAGAAGGGGGTGAGTCTGGGGTCGGGCTCAACTACTATGATTTTTCTAGCTCTTTTAAGCATGTAGCGGGTGTAAAATCCATAAGCAGCCCCAATGTCGATGAAGGCTGACACCGTCTCGTATGGGATTGTCGTTAGGAATTCCTTCTCAACAGCCATAGACTTAGACCAAATGACATTATATATGTCTACAGGCTCCACATCGAAAGGTTTGAAAAGCCTGTGGATCAGTAGTTCTAGAGAGCTAATGAAGTATAACGGCCCGTGGAAAAGGTTGTTTCGCCGTTCTTTTCCAAGCAGAAGTCTCAGAAGAACCCTCAACGGAATAAAGATGACAACATAGATGATGTAATAGATACCCAGAGCCAAAATCATGCCGCTATAGCCTCAACTAAATATCCTATCAACCACGCTATCCTCTTTACTGTGTAATGTAACGGCGCCATGAAGGCATAGGGTTCCCTAAACTTCCTGGCTATATCGATAGCAAGCCTCAAACCTGCCAAAGGGGCAAAAAGGAACCTCCATGGATTAACACAGCCAGGATGTTTCTTATTCAACATGTAAGCACTTCTCCCCCAATTATAGTACTCCTTAGCCAAGGCTTGGAAGGTACTCCTACATATATGAAAGAAGTAAGCGTTTGGATTTACGTAGAGCTTCCAACCGGCACGACTCATCCTTCTGGTAATGTCTCCGTCTTCGCACGCGACCCTGAAACGTGTGTCATAACCACCTACTTCTCTTACAGCCATCACCCTGTAAATCCCAGCGTTAC
>FWWM01003468.1_pt1 | contig 39049 bp, 49 predicted proteins | sample 2228351 | NCBI WGS metagenome assembly FWWM01 (sample SAMEA103939774, study PRJEB20133) | metagenome
CTCCCCCCCTCCCCAAGCCCCGCCTGGCGGCGGGCAGGGGGGGAGGAGGTGGAGGGGTGGACGGACGGAAGGGTCTTGGGAAGCTTCGTCCACCTCTATCTGCCCCACAGACCCCAGGCGGTGGAGCGGTTTCTCCAAAAGGCTACCCTCCCATGAGCCTCCTCCTCGCCCTCCTCCTGGACGCCCTCCTTGGGGAACCCCCGGCCCGGCTCCACCCCGTGGTCCTCATGGGCCGGTACCTGGCCTGGGCCTGGCCCCGGGTCAGGGGGTTCTGGTCGGGGGCCTTTTACTGGGGGCTTGGGGCCCTCCTCTTCGCGGGGCCGGCCTTGCTTCTAGACCTCCTCCTAAAGCCCCTGGCCTGGGGGTGGGTGGGCCTTGGGCTTTTCCTCAAGCCCCTCTTTAGCCTCAGGATGCTTTTAGAAGAGGTCCTAGGGGTGGAGCGGGCCCTGGGGGAGGGCCTCGAGGCCGGGAGGGCCAGAGTTAGCCGCCTAGTGAGCCGGCCCACCGGGGAGCTTGGCCCAGAGGAGGTGCGGGAAGCCGCCCTGGAAAGCCTCTCCGAGAACCTCTCGGATAGCCTCGCCGCCCCCCTCCTCTACTACGCCCTTTTTGGCCTCGGGGGGGCAGCCCTATACCGCTACGCCAACACCGCGGACGCCATGTGGGGCTACCCGGAACATGGGGCAAAGGGCGCCTTCGCCGCCCGGGCGGATGACCTCCTAAACCTCCTCCCGGCCCGGCTCACCGGGCTTCTCCTCTGCCCCCTTAGGCTCTGGCCCCGCCTCCTAAGGGAAGCCCGGAAAACCCCTTCCCCCAACGCCGGCTGGCCCATGGCCGCCTTGGCCTTAAGGCTTGGGGTGCGCCTGAGGAAGCGGGGAGGCTACGCCCTAAACCCCACCGCCCCCTCCCCGGGGCCAAAGGAGGTCCTAAGGGGGGTTTGGCTCGTGGGGGGGGTGGGGTATGGGTTTGGGCTTCTCTTGGGCCTCCTAACCCTTAAGTGGTAGGCTTAGGGCAGGATGGAGCGGAGTCGGGACTTTATCCTCCAAGCCCAAAGGGACCTGGAGCACGCCCGGCTGGCCCTAAGGGAGGGGTTTTACGAGCGGGCCGCCTTCTCCGCCCAGTAATCCGCGGAGAAAGCGGTCAAGGCCGTTTTCCAGCGGCTCGGACTCCTGGCCTGGGGGCACTCGGTGGCGGGCCTCCTCCAGGCCCTATCCGGACACCGGCCGGTTCCCGAGAGCCTCATAGACCGGGCCAGCGAGCTGGACAAGGCCTACCTCCCCACCCGCTACCCCGACGCCCTCCCCGGGGGGGCCCCCTTTGAGCGGTACCGCCGGAGGCCGAGCGCCTCCTGGAGCACGCCGAGGCCATCTATGGATTCTGTACGGATCTTCTCCGCGCCCTGGACCAGGGAGGAACTGGTCCAGCGCCTGAAGGCGGGGCTTAAGGCCTTAAGGGGGGAGGTCCCCCTGGTCCGGGCCTACCTCTTCGGTTCCTGGGCCAAGGGGCGGGCCCTGCCCACGAGCGACATCGACCTCCTCCTGGTCTACCGGGGCCCCAGACGGAAGGACCTCCCTAGGCTGGCCTGGCGGGCCTTCCCGGGGCTACCCCTGGAGCTCCACGCCCACACAGAGGAGGCCAGGGCCCTGGAAAAGGTCCTTAAGGCCATGCTGGAGGGGGCCCTACCCCTCCTAGAATAGGGGTATGAGGATACCGGAAAGGATCAGCCTAAACCCCCGGGTCATGGGGGGCCGGCCCTGCATCCGGGGCACCCGGATCACCGTGGGGACCATCCTCAATCAGCTCCGCTTCCAGACCCCTGAAGAGATCCTCCGGGACTACCCCGAGCTCACCCGGGAGGATATCCAGGCCGCCCTGGAGTACGCAGGAAAGGGGGATAGCCCAGGCTAATATCGCCCCAAAGGAGGAGGCCTAGCATGGAAGGCATGATTGACGACGTCTTAAAGCCCATCCACGGGGGTCCGGATGGGGGGCCCGAGCCCCTTTTTGACTTTTCCACCAACGCCAACGCCTTAGGCCCTAACCCGGTGATCCTGGAGTACCTAAGGAGGGCCGACCCCGCCCGCTACCCCGACCCCCTCTACCGGAAGGTCCGGGAGGCCCTGGCCCGGTTCCACGGGGTGGAGCCCCACCAGGTGGCCGTGGGCACGGGGACGAGCGAGCTCGTCCACCGCTTGGCCCGCTGGACCTACCTCCGGGGCCCCATCCTCCTCCTCCCCCCCACCTTTAGCGAGTACGCCCGGGCGGCCCGGGCCCTGGACCTCCCCCTTTGGGAGGCGAGGGGCCCCGAGGAGTTCCTAAACCTCCTCCCCCGGGCGGGCCTCGCCTTCCTCTCTGTGCCCAATAACCCCACGGGGGAGGTCTACCCCTTCCTAGAGGAGGCGGCCAGGAGGGCCCAGGGCACGGGGCGGGCCCTGGTCCTAGACCTCGCCTACCTGGACCTCACGGAAGGGGAGGTGAGCCTCCCCCAAGGGGTCTTCCGCCTCTACTCCCCCAACAAGGCCCACGGCCTCACCGGGGTGCGGGCCGGGTACCTGGTGGCCCCTTTAGACCTCAGCCATTTCCAGCACCTGGCCCCCTCCTGGCCGGTCTCGGTCCATGGGGAAGCCCTCCTCCTAGGCCAGCTGGACCCGGAGGCCCGGGCCTGGCTAGAGGAAGCGAGGCGGGAGCTTTGGCGGCTTAGGCGGGTCCTGGCCCAGGGCCTCAGGGGGCTTGGCCTCGAGGTCCGGGAGGGCCGGGCCAACTTCCTCCTGGTCCGGGTGGGGGAGGCAACCCGGGTGGCCCTGGCCTTAAGGGAGAGGGGCATCCGGGTCCGGGACTGCACCAGCTTTGGGCTTCCTGAGTGGCTTAGGCTTTCCGCCCAAAGGGAGGAGGCCATAGAAGCCCTCCTTAAGGCCTTGGCCGAGGTCCTCCATGGGGTCCAGGCCTAAGGCCCTGGCCATTTGGGGCACGGGGAGCGGGGTGGGGAAAAGCCTCATCGCCGCAGGGCTTCTTCGCCACTTCCGCCGGCTTGGCCTGAGGGTAGCCCCTTTTAAGGCCCAGAACATGTCCAACCACGCCCGGGTGGTGGCCGGGGGGGAGGTGGCCAGCGCCCAGTGGCTCCAGGCCCTGGCCGCCGGGGTAGAACCCGAGCCCCGGATGAACCCGGTCCTGATTAAGCCCTTCGGGGAGGAGGGGAGCCAGGTGGTCCTCCTGGGCCGGGTCTCGGAGGAGCTCTCCCGCCTCCCCTGGAAGGCGCGGAAGCCTCATCTCCTGGCACCTGTGCGGGAGGCCTTGGAGGGGCTTCTCGCAGAGTACGACCTCCTGGTCATCGAAGGGGCAGGAAGCCCTGCGGAAAGAAACCTTTGGCCCGACCTCCCCAACCTCCTGGTGGCTGAATGGGCCAAGGCCCAGGCCCTCCTGGTGGCGGATATAGACCGGGGCGGGGCCCTGGCAGGGATATACGGGACCTGGGCCCTTTTGGAGGAGCATCGGCATAGGCTCATAGGCTTCGTCTTCAACCGCTTCCGGGGGGACCTGGAGCTCCTCAAGCCCGCCTATGGCCTCCTTAGGGACTGGACCGGCCTCCCGGTGCTTGGGACCCTACCCGAGCTTCCCCTGGCCCTCCCCGAGGAGGACGGGTTCCGGCTCAAGGCCCAAGGGGGGGCAGGCCCCAAGGTGGCCATCCTCCGCTACCCCGAGGCCAGCAACCTGGACGAGTTCTGGGCCCTTTACGAACTTGCCCGGCCCATCCTGGCCCAGACCCCGGCGGAGGCCGAGGGGGCGGAGCTCCTAATCCTTCCAGGAAGCCGCCGCCCGGCCCGGGACCTCCTTTGGCTTCGGGGCTTCCTCCCCCTGATCCAGTCCCACCTCGAGGCAGGAAGGCCCCTCCTTGCCGTCTGCGGCGGAGCGGAGATGCTTTCCGAGCTCATCCTGGACGAGGAAGGGGTGGAAGCCCAGGGGGCTTTCACTGGGCTTGGCCTCCTCCCTTTTCGGGTGCGGATGGAAAAGGAGAAGACCGTAAGGCGGCGGGAGGTGGAGCTAGGGGGGCTAAAGGGCCCCTGGGCCCGGCTGAATGGGCTTAGGGTCCAGGGGTACGAGATCCACCACGGCCAGGGCCTCCCCCTCCTCCACCAGGAGGGACCCATCCTGGCCACCTGGCTCCACGGCCTCCTGGAAAACCCCCCGGTGCAAAGGGCCCTCTTCGGCCGGGAGGCAAGGGGGCTCGAGGAGGCCCTGGAGGCCCTGGCGGACGCCCTGGAGGCCCACCTGGACCTGGAAAGGATCCACCGGGCCCTGGGGCTTACCTCCCCCCGTCCTAGCCCCCTCCCAAAGAACCCCCCCAAAGGCCGGCTCATCCTCCTCCTGGGTGGGGCCAGGAGCGGGAAAAGCCGGTACGCCCAAGAACTCCTGGGCCCAAAGGCCACCCTCATCGCCACCGCCGAGGCCCGGGACGAGGAGATGCGGGCCAAGATCCTCCGCCACCAAAGGGAGCGCCCCCCGGGCTGGGAGACCCTGGAGGAGCCCTTAGACCTCCGGGGGGCCTTAGCCCGGGCCCGGCACCCAAGGGTGGGGATAGACTGCCTCACCCTCTGGGTGGCCAACCTCCTGGAGCGGGGCCTGGACCCCCTGGCGGAGGCCCGGGCCTTCCTGGAGGCCGTGGAAGCAAGCGGCCGGCTGGTGGTGGCCGTGAGCAACGAGGTGGGGATGGGGATCGTCCCGGCCAACCCCCTGGCCCGGCGGTACCGGGAGGCTTTGGGCGAGGTGAACCGGCTCTTCGCCCAGGCCGCGGCGGAGGTCTACCTCCTGGTGGCGGGCCTCCCCCTAAGGCTCAAGGGACCGGGCCCAGGCCCTTAAGGCCTCGAGGTCTTCTGGGGTGAGACCATGCCCCGCGGCCAAAAAGCGGAGCTCCACCCGGGCTTTAGCCTCGGCCAGGACCTGGGCCAGGGCCTCTACGCTGGCCCGCGGGACCAAGGGGTCCTCCTGGCCCGCAAGGAGGAGGATGGGCCTCCCCCGGAGGTCGGGGAGGGCCTGGGGCCTTAAGGGGAGCATGGGCCGGAGGAGAGCCCCCCCGGCCAGGACCCCGGGGTGGAGGAGGAAAAGGAGAGCAGCCATATTCGCCCCGTTGGAATAGCCCAAGGCGTAGACCCGGCCTGGGTCCAGGCCGTAGACCTGGGCGGCCTCCCCTATGAACCCGGCGAGCTCCTGGGCCCTCCGGTGGAGCTCCTCCGGGTCAAAGACCCCGGGGGCCAGGCGGCGGAAGTAGCGGGGGGCCCGCCCCTCCAGGACCTGGCCCCTGGGGGCCAGGAGATGGGCCTTGGGGGCCAGGGCCCGGCCCAGGCCGAGGAGGCTCGTCTCATCCCCCCCGGTGCCGTGGAGGAGGAGAAGGGTGTGGGGCCCCTCCCCCCGCTCCAGGCGGTGGATAAAGCCTAAAGGCCTCACCGGTAGGCCTCCGGGTCGGGGAGGCGGAGGGGAGGGAGGAGGGCCTCGAGGCGGACCCGCTCCCCTTCCAGCCACGGGGGAAGGACCAGGCGCTCCCCCAGGTGGGCGGGGTCTTCGTCCACGGCGAAACCAGGGCCATCCGTGGCCAGTTCAAAGAGGACCCCGCCCGGCTCCCGGAAGTAGACCGAGCGGAACCAGAACCGGTCTATTACCGGGGTGGTGGGAATCCCGGCCCGCCGGATCCGCTCCATGAGGGCCTCCTCCTGGGCCTGGTCCAGGGTCCGCCAGGCCAGGTGGTGGACCCCGCCCCGCCCCCACCGCCCAGGGGGGAGGTTGGGCCCGGCCCGGACCTCCAGGAACCCCGGCCCCCCGGAGGCGAAACGGCGCCACCCCCCCTCCTCCCCCACCTCCCTGAACCCCAGGACCCGGGTCAGGAAGTAGGCCGTGGGGAAGGGCGCCCCCACCAGGGCCCGGGCGTGGTGGAGGCCCTGGATCTGGTGGGCCTCAGGCACCGGGCTCCTCTCCCAAGGGGTAAAGGCCCGCCCTTCCGCCTCCACCAGGGAGAGGAGGAGGCCGTCCGGGTCCTGGAAGAGGAGGCGCTTTTCCCCAAAGGCCTCCTCCTCCCCCCTCAAGGGGACCCGGTAGCGGAGAAGCCTCTCCCGCCAGTAGGGGAGGCTCCCCGGGGGGATGGCCAGGCCCACCTCCTGGACCCACCCCGCGCCCGGCCGGGCCGGGGCCAGGTTGGGCCAGGGGAAGAAGGTGAGGTCGGTGCCGGGCCGGCCCTCGGCATCGGCGTAGAAAAGGTGGTAGACCGTGGGCTCGTCCTGGTTCACGCTCCGCTTCACCAGCCTAAGCCCCAGGACCCCGGCGTAGAAATCCAGGTTGGCCTGGGCCGCCCCGGCCATGGCCGTGATGTGGTGGAAGCCCTTGACCCCTAGGTCTCCTTCCGGCCGCATTACCCCAGTATCCCCCATGCTTTAAAAGGTAAAGTGTCTTCGCCCCCAAACCCCGCCGAACCCCCATCGCACCCGGATAGGGGGGCTTGGGCGTTATCCTAAAGGGCAAAGGAGGAGGGGTGCTGGAGCTATTCCGCAAAGCCTGGCTTTTGGTCCAGGGAGCAGGGCCTGGGGCCATCCTCAAAAGCCTCCTCGCCGCCTGGGACCGGGACCGCCTCGAGGCCCCCCTCCCCAAGGGGCCCCCGGCCTGGCAGGGCATCCCGCCCCTGGAGGGGGCGGAGCTTGGGCCCTGGGGTGGGCGGTTCTTTGGGGAAGGGGTGGGGCTTAGGGTCCGGTTCCTGGGCCCAAGGGCGGTGGAGTGCACCTGGACCCCCGGGGCCCTCCCCCTCCCCTACGCCCGGGTCCGGGACATCCTGGAAGAAGTCCAAGTAGAAGGGGAAAGGACGGGGGAAGGGTGGAGGCTATGGGCCTCAGGCCTCGAGGTCCGGGTGGGGGCCTCCGGGGAGGTCCAGGTTCTCCTGGAGGGGAGGCCCCTCTTCCGGGCCCTCCCCCCGGAAAGGGCCGGGGAGGCCTGGCGGCAGGGGGTGGTCCTGGACCCGGGGGAGGCCCTTTATGGCCTCGGGGAGAGGGCCGCCCCCCTGGACCTGAGGGGAAGGCGGTACCGGCTTTGGAACCGGGACCCTGGAGGGAGCTACGGCCCCGGGGCCGACCCCTTGTACCTCAACATCCCCCTCTGGCTCAGCCTCAAGCCCGAGGGGAGCTACCTGGTCTTCTTTGAAAACCCCTCCGAGGCCTGGGCCGACCTGGGGGCGGAGGAGGAGGGGGTGGCCCGGGTGGCCTTTAGCGGAGGGGCCCTGCGCTACCTCCTCTTCCTAGCCCCCCCCGCTGCACTCCTGGAGGGGTACACCGCCCTCACCGGCCGGCCCCCCCTGCCCCCCCTTTGGGCCTTAGGCTTCCACCAGTCCCGCTGGAGCTACGAGAGCGAGGGCGAGGTCCGGGCCCTGGTCCAGGGCTTCCAGTCCCGGGACCTCCCCTTGAGCGCGGTTCACCTGGACATCGATTACATGGAGGGGTATAGGGTCTTCACCGTGGACCGGAGGCGGTTTCCCGACCTTAAGGCCCTGGCCCAGGACCTCGAGGCCCAAGGGGTCCAGCTCGTGGCCATCCTGGACCCCGGGGTCAAGGCCGACCCCCATTACCCCGTCTACCGGGAGGGCCTAGAGAAAGGGGTCTTCCTCAGGCGGCCCGAGGGACGGGTCTACCTGGGCCCGGTCTGGCCGGGCTGGACCGCCTTCCCCGACTTTACCGACCCCAAGGCGCGGGCCTGGTGGGGGGGGCTTTACCGGAGGCTCCCGGGCCCCCACGGCTTCTGGCACGATATGAATGAGCCCGCGGCCTTCATGGCCTGGGGGGAGGCCACCCTCCCCAGGACCCTCCCCCACGCCCTGGAGGGCCGGGGCGGGACCCACCGGGAGGCCCACAACCTCTACGCCCTCCTCATGAACCGGGCGGCCTACGAGGCCTGGGAAGGCCACCCCAAAAGGCGGCCCTTCTTCCTCACCCGCTCCGGCTGGGCCGGGGTCCAGCGCTACGCCTGGGTCTGGACCGGGGACATAGAGACGAGCTGGGCCGCCCTCCGCCAGACCATCCCCACCCTCTTGAACCTGGGCCTCTCCGGGGTGGCCTACGCGGGCTCGGACATCGGGGGGTTCAGCGGGGCGCCGGACGCGGAGCTTTTCCTGCGCTGGTTCCAGCTTGGGGCCTTTACCCCCCTCTTCCGGGTCCACTCGGCCAAGGGGACCCCCAGGCGGGAGCCCTGGGCCTTTGGGGAGGAGACGGAGGGAATCCTTAGGGCCTTCCTCAAGCTCCGGCTAAGCCTCCTCCCCTACTGGTACACCCTGGCCTGGGAGGCCCAGGCCAGGGGCTACCCCTTCCTAAGGCCCCTCTTCTGGCTGGACCCCCAGGACCAGGGCCTCTGGCGGGTGGAGGACTGCTTCCTCCTGGGGGAGGCCCTCCTGGTGGCCCCGGTCCTGGAGCCGGGGGCCAGGGTACGGGAGGTCCTCCTCCCCAAAGGAGAGTGGCTGGACTTCTGGACGGGGAAGCGGCACCGGGGCCCAGGCCCCGTCCAGGCCCAAAGCCCCCTGGAAAGGATCCCTCTTTTCGTCCGGGCGGGCAGCTTCCTGCCGCGGCAGGAAGGAGGGGAGCTCCTCCTCCACCTCTACCTCCCCGAGGAGGGGGAAGGGACGGGCCTCCTCTACCGGGACGCCGGGGACGGGGAGGGGCCTTTTAGGCTGGACCGGTTCCGGTTCCGGCGGGAGGGAAACCGGCTCTGGCTGGACTGGACCGGGGAGGGGGACTACCCCCCGGGGGAGGGTCTATGGGTTGTCCTCCACGGGCTAGGGGAGGAAAGGCGGGTCTTCTTAAAGGCCCTTTCCCGCCTGGAGGTGGGGCTATGAGCCAGGTCTGGGAAAACCTCCTAGGGCTTTGCCGCCTCCCCCACCGCTATGCAGGGAGCCCCGAGGAGGAAAGGGCCGCGGCCTGGCTCCTTGAAAAGCTCAAGGCCCTGGGGGCAAAGGCCCAGGTCCAGGCCTTCCCCACCCCCTTGCACACCCTCTACCTGGGGCCCGCCCTCACCGGCCTCCTCCTCGCGGGCCTTGGGGCCTTGGGCCTCTTTTGGCCGGAGGGGAAGGGGCTTCTCGCCTTCCTCGCCCTCCCCGCCCTTCTCCCCCTCCTGGGGGAGGTCCTCCTCTGGCCCCGGGGGGTACCTGTAAGCCTCGAGGTCCTCCTTCCCAAGGGGAGGTCCCAGAACGTCCTCGGCCTTTTCCCCAAGGAGGGGGCCAAGGCTAGGCTCCTCCTCGTGGCCCACTACGACACCCAGTGGGGGAGTTTCCTCTTCGCCCCCTCCTTCATTCCCTTTCTCCCCGGGTTTTTCGCCCTGGGGTACCTGGCCTTCCTGGCCTTCCCCCTTCTTCTCCTCTGGGGGCCGGCCTGGGCCCTGGGCCTGGGAGTGGCCCTGGCCTTCTTGGTGGGCGGAGCCTTCGCCCTGGCCTGGCGCCTAGGGGGCCCGGTGAACGGGGCCAACGACAACGCCTCCGGGGTGGCCCTGGCCCTGGAGCTGGCCCGGAGGCTTAAGGAAAAACCCCTAGAGCGCTACGAGCTCCTCCTGGCCTTTACCGGGGCGGAGGAGGTGGGCCTTAGGGGGATGGCCCATCTCCTCCGCCACCCCTGGGCCCAGGGGGTGGGCCCTGTGGTCAACCTGGACACCCTGGGCCGGGGGGAGGTGGGGTACCTGGAGGCGGACGGCACCCCCCTACCCCTCCCCTACCACCCGGGGCTTAAGGCCCTGGCCCGGGACCTGGGCCTAAAGGGCCACCGGCACTTCCTCCCCACGGATGGCCTCCTGGCCCAGGCCCGTGGGATCCCCACCCTCACCTTCCTGGCCAAGGAGGGGGGGAGGATCCCCAACTACCACTGGCCCACGGACCGGCCCGAGGCCCTGGACCCTGAGGCCCTAGGGAGGGCGGCAGAAGTCCTCGAGGCCTTCCTAAGGCGCCTGGACCTGGAGCCAGGGGATGAGGGCCTCGGCCGTGGCCGGGTTTAGGGCGATGGGGACGTTGTGGACATTGGCCACCCGGACCAGGGCCAGAACGTCAGGCTCGTGGGGCTTGGGGGTAAGGGGGTCTTGGAAGAAGAAGACGGCCAGGATCCGCCCCTCGGCCAGCCGGGCCCCGATCTGCTGGTCCCCGCCCAAGGGCCCCGAGAGGAGGCGCTCCACCTTTAGCCCCGTGGCCTCCTCCACCCTACCCCCTGTGGTCCCGGTGGCCACCAGGGGAAACCGGGCGAGGAGGGTCCTATGCCTTAGGGCGAAGGCCACCATCTCCTCTTTTTTGGCGTCATGGGCGATAAGGGCCAGGGCCTTCATGGGGCCACTATACTGGCCCTTATGACCCTGGAGGAAGCCCAAGCCCAGGTGGACGCCTGGATCAGCCGGTTCAAGGAAGGGTACTTCCCGCCCCTCCTGATGCTGGCCCGGCTCACAGAGGAACTGGGGGAGGTGGCCCGGGTCCTGGCCCACAGGGAGGGGAAAAGGCCCAAGCCCGGGGAAGAGGAAGGGGACCTGGAAGAGGAGATCGGAGACCTCCTTTTCGTCCTCATCTGCCTCGCCAACCGGGAAGGGGTCCGGCTGGACCGGGCCCTGGACCGGGTCCTGGCTAAGTACGCCGAGCGGGACGAGAAGCGCTGGACCCCCAGGGAAGGCTGAGGCCAGCGGGGGGGCGGAGGCCCAAAGGGGGGCTAGGCCCAGGGATATGAGTTTAATACGCTAAGATAACGTATTGGTTTACAACTTATGCTAGCTTAGGAGCTGCATAATAAATACTGTGAGGGCTGAGGTCTCGGCCGTACTCCTCGCGGGTGGCCTGGGGACCCGGCTATACCCCCTAACCCGGGGTTACCCCAAGCCCCTCCTCCCTATCCTGGGCCGCCCCTGGTTGGAGCGGTTCATCCAGTACTTGCAAGAGCAAGGCGTAGAGGAGATCACCCTGAGCCTAGGCCGGGGAAGCGGTCTCATCCTGGACCATTTCCTCTCCCCTGCCTGGGCAGAAAGGGAGGAAGCCCTTAGGCTCCGCTTCGCGGTGGAGCCTAGGCCCCTGGACACAGGGGGGCCCTGCGCTACGCCCTCCCCCTCACGGACCGGCCGGTTCTGGTCTACAACGCGGATGTGGTCCAGTTCTTCCCGGTAAGGCCTCTTTTGGACTTCCACCAGGAACAAGGGGCGGAGGTGACCATAGGCCTCATTGAAGTAGAGGACCCAGGCCTACCGCCGCTTTTTGGAGGAAGAGGTCCGGTGCCTGGACCTTGGGGAAAGGGTCCGGTTCCTCAACCGATTTCTGGAAGAAGAAGAACTCCTGGGCCTCCTCAAGGCCGTGGACCTCTTTATCCTCCCTTACGGGAACGACGAGCAGATCTCAAGTGGCACCCTCACCTTCGCCCTGGCCCTGGGCCTCCCTGTGGTCTCCACCCCCTTCCCCTACGCCCAGGAACCCCTGGGGGAAGGGGCGGGGGTCCTGGTCCCGCCGGAGCCCGAGGCCATGGCCCAGGCCCTCTTCCGCTTGGTCCGGGACCCGGGTCTTCGGTCGGAGCTTGAGGCAAGGGCTAGGCGGAGGACCCAGGGCTTCCGCTGGCCGGAGGTGGCCCAAAGGTACCTGGAGGGGCTCCGGGCCCTTAAGGGGTGAGGCATACTCCCTCGGCCTAGGCTAGACCATCTCCGGAGGCTCACGGACGAGACCGGCCTCATCCAGCACGCCCTGGGCCCTTTGCCGGACCGGAAGACAGGGCACACCACGGACGACAACGCCCGGGCCCTGGACCTGGTCCTAAGGGCTGCGGCCCAAGGGGTGGAGGGAGCCCTGGACCTGGCCGGGACCTACCTGGCCTACGCCCAAGGGGAGGAGGGATGGTTTCACAACTTCTATAGCTACGCCCGTACCCCCCTCCCCGAGACCCCCTCGGAGGACACCCAGGGCCGGGCCCTAAGGGCCCTGGCCCGGGCCTACCGGCACTGGCGGGAGGACAGGCTGGGCTGGGCTGCGGGTAGGCTCTTGGAGCGGGGCCTAGGGACGGGCCAGGGGCTTCGCCACCCCCGGGGCCTAGCCCACCTGGCCCTGGCCGCGGCGGACCTCCTCCTTAGCCCCTGGGCCCAGGAGGCGGAAGCCCTCCTCCGCCAAAGCCTTAAGGCCCTCCTTGCGGCCTACCGGAGGGCTTCGAGGCCGGGATGGGCCTGGTTTGAAAAGGCCCTCACCTACGAAAACGCCCTCCTCCCCCAGGCCCTCCTCCGGGGGGCCAGGGTCCTGGAGGACCGGGAGGTGGGGCGGATCGGTCTGGAGAGTCTGTATTTCCTGGACGAAATTCACTTTAAGGAAGAGGTTTTCGCCTCCGTGGGGAACCGGGGCTGGTACCCTAAGGGGGGGAGGAAGGCCTCTTTTGACCAACAGCCCCTGGAAGCCTGGGCCGCAGTGGAGGCCTACCTCGAGGCCTACCGGTACACGGGGGAGGCCTTCTTCCGGGAAAGGGCCCGGGAGGCTGGGGCCTGGTTTTTGGGGCGGAACCTCCTGGGCCTTCCCCTTTTGGACGAGAGGACCTGGGGGTGTTCCGATGGCCTCACCCCGGAGGGCCTAAACCCCAACCAGGGGGCGGAGTCCCTTTTGGCCTGGCTGGGCACGAGCCTAGCCCTTTGGGAGGTGGAGGATGCGGGAAAGGGTCAAGATCGTGGATAAACCCTGGGGCAGGGAGATCTGGTACGCCCACACGGAGCGGTACGCGGGCAAGGTCCTGGAGGTCAAGGCCGGGGAGGCCCTGAGCCTCCAGTACCACCAGAAGAAAGAGGAGACCCTCTTCTTCCGCAAGGGCCGGGGGGTCCTCACCCTAGGAGAGGAAAAGCTCCGGATTGAGCCGGGCCTGGCCGTGACGGTCCCCCCCGGGGTCCCCCACCGCATTGAGGCGGAGGAGGACCTGGAGATCCTGGAGGTCTCCAGCCCGGAGCTGGAGGACGTGGTCCGGCTGGAGGACCGGTACGGCCGCGCCCCCTCACCCACCCCTCCCCCCGCGGAAGGGGCGGAGGTGCCCCGGGGGGTCTTCCGGGAATACGACCTCCGGGGGGTCTATGGCCGGGAGATCACCGAGGGCCTGGGCCAAAGGCTGGGCTGGGCCCTAGCGGAGTTTTACCGGGAAAGGGGGGAGGACCGGGTGGTGGTAGGCTGGGACAACCGCACCTCCTCCCCAAGGCTAGCCCAGGCCCTGGCCCTGGGCCTCACCCAAGGGGGGTGCGATGTCCTCCTCATCGGCCAGGTCCCCACCCCCGTCCTCTACTGGGCCCAGGTCTACTACGGCCTCGCCCCCGGGGTCATGGTCACGGCCAGCCACAACCCCCAGGAGGAAAACGGGTTCAAAATCGCCCTGGGTCCGGGCCAGACCCTTTACGGAGAGGCCCTTAAGGAGCTCTACGAGCGCACCCTCAAGGCCAAGCCCCTGGGGCCTTTGGGCCGGGTGGAGCGGGCCGACCCCTTGCCCGCCTATGTGGAGATGCTTGCAGGCCGGGTCCGGCTTGCCCGCCCCCTTAAGGTAGCCGTGGACTGCGGCAACGGGACTACGAGCCGGGCGGTCCGCCTTCTCCTTAAGCGCATGGGGCTAGAAGGGGTAGAGCTTTACTGCTGGGATGACCCAAGCTTCCCCCACCACCACCCCGACCCCGCGGTGCCCAAAAACCTCCAGGACCTGGTCCAGGCCGTCCGGGCCACCGGGGCCGAGGTGGGGCTGGCCTTTGACGGGGACGGGGACCGGCTGGGGGTGGTGGACGACCAGGGGGAGATCCTCTTTGGGGACCGGCTCATCGTCCTCTTCCTTCGGGAGATCCTCCCTCGCTACCCCAAGGCCAAGGTCCCCGTGGAGGTCAAGTGCTCCGACCTGGTGGTGGAGGAAGCCCGGAGGCTGGGCGGGGAGCCCTTTTTCCACCGCACCGGCCACTCCTACCTCAAGGCCACCCTCAAGGCCACTGGGGCCCCCTTCGCCGGGGAGATGTCCGGCCACTTCTTCTTCGCCGACCGGTACTACGGGTTTGACGACGCCTTTTACGCCGCCTTGCGCCTTCTAGAGATCCTGAGCCAGAAGGGCCCTCTTTCCCGCCTCCTCAAGGGCCTACCCCGCTACCCCTCCACCCCGGAGGTCCGGGTCCCCTGCCCCGAGGAGAGGAAACCCCTGGCCATGGAGGAGATCCGGGCCCATTTTGGGGGCCGCTACCCCCTGGTGGAGGTGGACGGGGTCCGGGTGGAGTTCCCCGAAGGGTGGGGCCTGGTCCGGTCCTCCAACACCCAGCCCGTCCTGGTCCTCCGGGCCGAGGGGCGGACGGAGGAGGCCCTAGGGAGGATTAAGGCCGAGCTCGAGGAAGCCCTGAGGAGGGTGGGCCTCGAGGTCCAGTGGCCGGCATGAGGCTTAGGATAGGCCTCCTTGCCCCCATCGCCTGGAGGGTGCCCCCTAGGGTCTACGGCCCCTGGGAGCTTGTGGTGAGCCATCTGGCCGAGGGGCTGGTGGAACGGGGGCACGAGGTGGTCCCCTTCGCCACGGGGGATTCGGAGACCAAGGCCCGCCTAGTCTGGGTGGCCCCAAGGCCCTTAGGGGAGGACCCCAGCCTCCCACCCCGGGTCTACGAGACCCTCCACCTGGGCCAGGCCCTGGCCCTGGCGGGAGAGGTGGACCTCCTCCACAACCACTTCAACTACCACCCCCTGCCCTTCACCCCACACCTCCGGACCCCCGTGGTCACCACCCTCCACGGGGCCGCCCTCCTGGAACCCGAAACCCGGCTGGTCTACCGCCGCTTCCGCCACCTGCCCTATGTCTCCATCAGCCAGGCGGAGCGCCAGGGTCTTCCCGAACTCAACTATGTGGCCACGGTCTACAACGGGATCCGGCTTCAAGACTTCACCTTCCGGGAAAGGCCGGGGTCCTACCTGGCCTACCTGGGCCGGATCTGCCCGGAAAAGGGGGTGCACCACGCCCTGGAGGTGGCCCGAAGAACAGGCCTTCCCTTCCTCCTCGCCGGCCCCATCCCCCCTAAGGACCAGGCCTTTTTTGAGGAGGTGGTCCGGCCCCGGCTCCGGGCGGGCCAGGCCGAGTACCTGGGCAACCTGGCCCCTAAGGAGCGGGATGAGCTCTTAGGCGGGGCCCTGGCCCTGCTCCACCTGGTCACCGTTCCCGAACCCTTTGGCCTCTCGGTGGTAGAGGCCCAGGCCTGCGGCACCCCGGTCATCGCCTTCCCCCTGGGGGCCCTACCCGAGGTGGTCCAGGAGGGGGTCACGGGGTTTTGGGTGCGGGACCTGGAGGAAGCGGTCCGGAAGGTAGGGAAGGTGGGAGGCCTGGACCGCCGGGCCTGCCGGGCCTGGGTGGCGGAGCGGTTTACCGCGGAGCGGATGGTGGAAGGTTATCTGTATCTGGAGGTCTACCGTAAGGTTCTAAAGACCAGCTGATGGAACGCTTTCCCGGGGTGCGCCCCCCTTTCCGCCGGTACGAAGGCAACCCCATCCTTACCTCCGAGGCCTGGCCCTACCCTGCGAACCCGGTCTTCAACCCGGCTGCGGCCAAGCTGGGGAAAAAGGTGGCCCCCCTGCCCCGCGTGGAGGACCGGCGGGGCCTAAGCCACTTAGGCCGGGCCTGGAGGGAGGACGGCCTCCGCTTCCAGCCCGATCCCAGGCCCGCCCTCCTGCCCGAGGCCCTGGAGGAGGAATGAGGCCTGGAGGACCCCCAGGCGGTGTGGTGCGAGGAACTTGGACGGTACGCCGTCACCTACGCGGCCTATTCCCGGGGCAGTCCCCTGGTAAGCCTGGCCCTTACAGAGGACTTCCTCCGGTTTGAAAAGCTTGGCCCCACCATGCCCCCTGAGGACAGGAAGGCCGCCCTCTTCCCGAGGCGCATCCGGGGTCTGCGGGCCCTCTTCCACCGCCCCACGGTGGGGGGGACGGAGCATATTTGGCTTTCCCTCTCTCCCGACCTCAAGCGCTGGGGCCGGGAAAGGATCGTCCTCTCCCCTAGGCCCAGCTGGTGGGGCGCCACCGGGTGGGCCTGGCCCCTCCCCCCTTGGAGACCCCAAAGGGGTGGCTCCTGGCCTACCGCGGGGTCCGGATCACGGCCTCTGGGAGCCTATACCGGGTGGGGCTGGCCCTTTTGGACCTGGAGGAACCCTGGCGGGTGCTCCGGCGGAGCCCGGGATGGGTTCTGGGGCCAGAGACCCTCTACGGGCGCGTGGGGGATGTCCCGGGGGTGGTCTTTCCCACGGTTCTCCATGAGCCGGAAGAGGAACCCCTCCGCCTCTACTACGGGGACATGGTGGGGGTGGCGGAGGCCCGGCTTCCCGAGGTCCTGGACTACTTAAGGGCCTGCCCCGGGGGCTAGAGGTACTTGGCCCGGAGGTAGTCCAAAAAGGCCTGGGCCGAGGGGGCCTCCCCGGTCACCCGCCTCACGAGCTCCGGGGGCTTGAACCGGCTCCCCTGGCGGTGGATCCGGGCCCGGCTCCACTCCAAGAAGGGCCCAAACTCCTTCCTGCGGAAGGCCTCGGCCAAAGGCCCCACCTCCTCCTCGGCCTTGCGGAAAAACTGCGCAGCGTAGAGGTTCCCCAGGGTGTAGGTGGGGAAGTACCCGAAAAGTCCCCCAGACCAGTGGACATCCTGCATCACCCCGTCCTTGTAGTCCCTGGGGGCTACCCCTAGGTAGCGCCGGTACAACTCCTCCCAGGCCCCGGGAAGGTCCTCCAAGGCCAGCCTCCCCCGGAAAAGGGCGAGCTCTAGCTCAAACCGGACCAGGATATGGAGGTTATAGGTCACCTCATCCGCCTCCACCCGGATGAGGGAGGGCTCCACGGCGTTCACTGCCCGGTAGAAGGTCTCCAGGTCCACGCCCCTTAGGCTCTCAAAAACCTCCTGGGCCCGGGGGAAAAAGGCCTCCCAGAAGGCCAGGGAGCGGCCCACCAGGTTCTCCCAGGTGCGGCTTTGGGACTCGTGCACCCCCAGGGAGACAGCCTCCCCCAAGGGGGTCCCCCAGTGCTCGGGTGGAAGGCCCTGCTCGTAAAGGGCATGCCCCATCTCGTGGAGGGTGCCGAAGAGGGCGGTGGGGAGATAGTTCTCCAGGTAGCGGGTGGTGATGCGCACATCCCCAGGGCCGATGGAGATCTCAAAGGGGTGGGCCGTGGGGTCCAGCCGGCCGGCCTCGAGGTCGTAGCCCAAGGCCTGGAGGAGTTCCCGGGCGAAGGCCTCCTGCTGGGCCTTAGGGTAATGGCGGCGGAGGACCTCCTTAGGGGCCGGCCCCCGGGCCAGGACCCCTTCCAGGATGGGCCTAAGCCCCTCCTTAAGCTCCTCAAACAAAGGCTCCAGGTCCCGGGCCCGCATCCCAGGCTCATAATCCTCCAGAAGGACATCGTAAACCTCCCCATAAGGGGGGTCCTCGGGCTCCAAGGGGACCCCTAAGAGACGCTCCGCCTTGGCCCGGGTGAGCTCAAAGACCCGCTTGAGGTAAGGGAGAAACCCCTTCCAGTCGTCCTTGGGCCTGGCCTCCTCCCAGAAGCTCTCCGCCTCGCTTCGGGCCAGGGCGAGCTCCGAGACGAGCTCCTGGGGCAGGGCCTTGGCCTTGAGGTAGGCCTGCCGCCAGGCCCTGAGGTTCGCCCCCTCGTCCGAGTAGGGGTCCTGGGCCTCGGGGAGGAGGGCGGCCTTTTCCAGCCAGGCCTCGAGGCGGGGGTCGGTGTTCCGGGCGTGGAGAAGCTCGGCCAAGACAGCCATCTGCCGGGCCCTATGGGCGTGGCCCTTCCTGGGGATATGGGTCCTCTGGTCCCAGGCGGCCAGGGCCCCTAAGGAGGCCAGGTAGGCCGTTTTGCGGTGATGCTCCAGAAGATTCTGGTAGGCTTCCCGTGCGTCCACCCCCCCATGTTAACCCGCCCCGGTTAAAGGAAAGGTAAAATCCCTCCCATGTGGCCCCTTCTGGCCCTAGTCTTGGGCCTGGCGGTGGGTTCTTTTTTAAATGTGGTGATCCACCGCCTGCCCAAAGGGGAGTCCATCCTCTTTCCCCCCTCCCGTTGCCCGGCCTGCGGCCACCGGCTCGGGGCTATAGACCTCGTCCCCATCCTCTCCTACCTGGCCCTAAGGGGAAGGTGCCGGTACTGCCAGGCCCCCATCTCCCCCCGCTACCCTCTGGTGGAGGGGCTGAACGGGGCGCTTTGGGCCCTGGTGGCCCTCCGGCATGGGCCGGGCCTCGAGGCCCTTTTGGGCTTCCTCTTTATGAGCCTCCTCCTAGCCCTGGCCTTCATAGACCTGGACACGCTGGAGCTCCCGGATGGCCTCACCTATGGTCTCCTCTTCCTGGGCCTCCTGGGAGCGGGGCTTGGGGGGGATTGGGCCCAGGCCCTGGACGGGGCCCTCCTAAGCGCCGGGGCTCTGGCCCTGGTGGCGGGGTATGGGGGCCTCTGGGTCCGGCGGGGGCGGGAGGCTAGGCCCCTCCACCCCGTGGGCCCCCATCAGGTCCACCTGGCCCTTTTCCTAGGGGCCCTCCTGGGCCCTGGGGTGGGGATGGCCCTGGCCTTTCTCACCTGGGCCCTCGCGGCCCGGGTGAAAAGGCCCGTGGTCCTCCCCGACGGGCTCACCTTAGGGGCCTTTCCCCTAGCCCTTTTCCTCAGGGGGGACCTCCTCCAGGCCCTGGCCCACGGCCTCCTGGCCGCAGGAGGGGTGGCCCTGGCCATGGGGCTTTACTGGGCCTTGCGTCCTGTTCCAGAGGAAGAAGGAGAACTTGCCATGGGCTACGGGGACGTGAAGCTCCTAGGGGCCTTGGGGGCATGGGTGGGGCTTCCCGGGGGCCTTTTGGCCCTAGGGCTTGGGGCCATCTCCGGAGCCCTAGTGGGGCTTCTCCTTAGGCAGAGGGTCATCCCCTTTGGGCCCTTCTTAGCCCTGGGCGGGGCGGTGGCCTATTTCTTCGGGGAGGCGATAGTCCAGGCTTATCTGGCCTACCTAGGCCTATAGTGGGAAGGGTGGAGCTTTTAGAGCTTCTTGCCCGCAGGAGGAGCGTAAGGCGGTATAAGCCCGAACCCTTAAGGCCTGAAGACCTGGACCGGCTCCTTTTCGCCCTGCAAAGGGCCCCCACGGACGCCACGGCCCAGCTTTATAGCGTGGTCCGGGTCACGGACCCTAAGCTTAGGGCAAGGCTCGCGGAGGCCACGGGGAACCCCCATGTGGCCCAGGCCGCGGAGTTTTTCGTCTTCCTGGGGGACCTCCATCGCCTGGCCCAGGTCCTAAGGCTTAAGGGCTACACCCCGGGGCGGTTCCCCAAGACCGGGGTCCATTTCGCCATCCTGGACGCTGGCCTAGCCGCGGCCTTCCTGGCCCTCACCGCGGAAAGCCTGGGGTACGGGATCTGCTTCATCGGAGGGGTCCTAAACGCCTATAGGGAGATCACCCAGGCCCTGGACCTGCCCGAAGGGGTCTTCCCCGTGGTGGGCCTCACCGTGGGGGTGCCGGAGGAGGAGGGCCCCCCCAGGCCCCGCCTGCCTCGAGGCCTGGTGGTCCACGGGAACCGGTACCAAAGGCCCACGCCCGAGGAGCTGGAGGCAGGCATAGAGGCTATGGCCCCCATCGCCCGGGGGGACTGGGCGAGGCTCTTGGCGCGCTACTTCGCCCAAGGGGGGACGATGGAGGCCCGGGAAGGGCCTTACGGCCGGGTCCTCACCGCCCAGGGCCTGGACCCTGACCTCCCCAAGGAAAGCGGGGCCTACTCCCTGGGGGAACTCATCCAGGAGGCCCTAAAGGCCTGGCGCGGGGTGGTCTTCCGCCCGGGGGAGGCCTGGGTGGAGAGGCCAGACCGGGCCCAAAGGGGGGATGGCCCCCCGGGGGTGGCCCTCCATCGGGCCCTCACGGAGGAGGGCTGGGAGGCCTTGGGTTAACGGGTGGCCTCAAGAGGAGGCCGCCTCGCCCCCCTTAGGGCCCGCTTGAGGTGGGGGGCGTCCAGGCTTTCAATCACCACCCGGCTCCCGTAGCTGTTGGCGTGGGCCAGGAGGTTCCGGCCCAGGTAGATGCCCACATGGTCTATCTCCCGCCCGCCAAAGCTAAAAAAGACCAGGTCCCCCGGACGGAGCTCTTGGAGGGAAATAGGGGCCAGGCTGGCCCATTGCTCCTGGCTGGTCCGGGGAAGGGCCAGGCCCAGGTGGGCGTAGACCTGGGCCACAAAGGCGGAGCAGTCCAGGCTGGTGGGGGAGTTGGCCCCGTACTTGTACACCGCCCCGAGGTAAGGCAGAATGGCCTGGACCAAGGGGCTATGGGGGTCCCAGTCGTCCTCGACCTCGAGGGGGGCCTGGGGGGTGGGTTCTGGGACCGGGACCTTGAGGACCTGCCCCACCCGGATTAGCGGGGAGGTAAGGCCATTCAGGCGCATCAACTCCTCCACCGTGGTCCCGTACCGCCGGGCTAAGGAGAAAAGGGTCTCCCCCGGGGCCACGGTGTGGGTCTGGGCCCAGACCAGGCCCCCTAAGAGCACCAGCAGCATACCCAAGGTTATACGCATCCCAAGGAGGATTATAAACCCCCTTGGCCCCAGGGCCCGGGTGTGGTATAGTAAGCCCTGGGCGGGGGCCGTTAGCTCAACTGGCAGAGCACCGGTCTCCAAAACCGGGGGTTGGAGGTTCGAGTCCTTCACGGCCCGCCACCTAGCCCCCCTCCTGGGGGGCTTTGGCTTTGACCATGTACCCGGTCCTCATCGTAGGGGCAGGCTTTGCCGGGGCCGAGGCCGCCTACCGCCTGGCCCAAAGGGGGGTAAGGGTAGGGCTCATGACCCAAAGCCTGGATGCGGTGATGATGCCCTTCCTCCCCCCCACCCCTCCTTTCCCTGTGGAAAGCCTCCTGGAGAAGGCCTATGACCCAGAGGACCCCCGGGTCTGGGCCTTCCACGCCCGGGCCAAGGCCCTCCTGGAAAGCCTTAAACCCCTCCACCTCTTCCAGGCCACGGCCACCGGCCTCCTGGTGGAGGGGGGGAGGGTCCTAGGGGTCAGGACCTGGGAAGGCCCCCAGGTGGAGGCCGGCCGGGTGGTCCTGGCCGTGGGGAGTTTCCTGGGGGGAAGGCTACGGATAGGAGGGGTGGAGGAGGCCGCAGGCCGGCTGGCCGAGGCCAGCTACCCGGACCTCTTGGAGGACCTTTTGGCCCTGGGCTTCCGCTTCGTGGAGCGGCAAGGGGAGGTCCCCCCCACCCCCACCACCCCGGGGTACCGGGTCTTCTACCAGGCCTTCCACCCCGAGGAGTGGGACCCCAGGACCTTTAGGCTCAAGCGGCTAGAGGGGCTCTACGCCGTGGGGCTTTGCGTGGAGGAGGGGGATTACGCCCGGATGAGCCGGATGGGCCAGGGCCTGGCGGAGCACCTTCTCCATGAGCTTGGGTAGGGGCCGGCCCCTAGGGTCCTCCCCTTCCCCCTCCCAAGGGGCCCGGTAGACCTGGACCAGGAGGCGGCGGTGGGTGAGCTCGTGCCGGACCAGGCCCATGGGGCTTGGCTCCACCCCCAGGGCCTGGACCCTTTGGGGGAGTTCCTCCTGAGGGAAAAGGGGGACCCCGTAGAGGCCCTGGAACCGGCCCTTAAGGGCCTCCAGATGAACCCCTTTCCGGCCCACCAGGACCAAGGCGGCCAGGTGCTCTTCCCTCTTAGGGCGGGGCTTGGGCCGGGGGTAGCGGCCGGGCTCGGCCTGGCCCCGGCAGTGGGGCTTTAGAGGGCAGGCGGGGCACTGGGGGGCCTTGGGCCGGCAGACCGTGGCCCCAAGCTCCATCAGGGCCTGGTTCCAGACCCCGGGGTCCACGCCCTGGGGGAGGAGGGTTTGGGCCAGGGCCCTCAGGGCCTTGGGGGCAGGGTTTTCCAGGGCATAAAGCCGGGCAAGGACCCTCCGCACATTCCCGTCCACCGCCGCCACCCGCTCCCCAAAGGCGATGGAGGCCACCGCAGCCGCGGTGTAGGGGCCAAGGCCCGGGAGTTTCCTAAGCGCCTCGTACCCCTTGGGAAGGGCCTCCAGGCTTTGGGCCAGCCGGTGGAGAAAGACGGCCCGCCGGTAATACCCCGCCCCCTGCCAGACCTTTAGGACCTCCTCCAGGGGGGCCTCCCCCAGGGCCTTTAGGGTGGGGAAACGTTCCAGGAAGCGGCGGTAGTAGGGGATGGCCTGCTCTGTGCGGGTCTGCTGAAGGAGGACCTCGGAGACCAAGATCCGGTAGGGGTCCTTCTCCCCCCGCCAAGGGAGGGGCCTTTGGGCCTCCTTGTACCAGCGGAGGAGGGCTAGGGCCCAAGGAGGCGCCGGTGTTCCACCATGAGGCATCGGTCCACCACCAGGGGAACCCCCGCCCGGGCTAAGGCCTCCTCAAAACCAGGGTTCCGGATCCCCACCTGGAGCCAGATCAGGCCGGGCCTCAAGGCCAAGACCTCCTCCAGATGGTCCAGGAGGGCCGGACCTGGGCGGAAGACGTCCAGGATATCCACCCCTTCCCGGACCTCCCGGAGGGTTTCCAGGACGGGCTCGCCAAAGAGGACCTCCCCCTTAAACCGGGGGTTTACGGGGAGGATGCGGTACCCCCTTTCCCAGAGGTACCGGGGGACGTAATGGCCGGGGCGGAGGGGGTCCTTATGGGCCCCAAGGACGGCGATGGTCCTGGTCTTTTGCAAAAAGGCCTTCAGCTCAGCTGGGGTCATAAGCGGTAGTCCAAGGGCCTGAGGTAGAACTCCCCAATGGCCGTGGAGGAGAGGAGGGCCACAGTGGGGAGGGCCCGTTTCCAGTGGGTGCGGTGGACCAGGGCCTTGACCCGCTCCACCTCCTCCTGGGTAAAGCCCAGGGCCAGGATGTAGGCATCGGGGTAGCCCTTGAGGTGGTGTTCCAGGATGAGGTCGGCCCGGGCGTAGGTGAGGCCCAGGTCCCCCTCGTCGGTCTGGCCAGGGATGAGGTCGGCCGTGGGGGGTTTTTGCAAAATGGGCTCGGGGACCCCCAGGTACCGGGCCAGGCCGTAGACCTGGGTCTTGTAGAGGTCCCCCAAGGGGTTAACGGGGGGGGTATCGTCCCCGTGCCAGGTGAAGTAGCCGAAGAGCCTTTCGGTCTTGTTCCCCGTGCCCAAGGGCAGGGCCCGGTAGGCCTCGGACCGGTCAAAGAGGACCATCATCCGGGCCCGGGCCATGAGGTTGCCCCGGCGGTGGGGGGTGATCCCGGGGGTCCTCTCCGCGTACCCCTCCACCATGGGGGTGATGTCCACGACCTCCAATTCCACCCCAAAGGTTTCGGCCACCAGCCGGGCGTGCTCTAAGGAAAGGGGACTCGAGTCCCGGTGGGGCAGGGCCAGGGCGTGGACCTGGTTTGGCCCCAGGGCCCGCACGGCCAGGGCCAAGGTGGTGGCCGAGTCCACCCCGCCCGAGACCCCCACCAGGGCCCGGTCATACCCCCGCCAGGCCAGCTCCTCCTGGATGAACCGGGTGAGGTACTCGGCCACCAAGGGCCAGTGAAGCTCCAAGGACTCCCGCAAAGGGGGTGCCTTTAGGATTCTCATCAGGGCCTCCTTGCCAATCGCTCCAGCTCGGAAAGGAGAAGGGGAAGGGCGGCCTCGAGGTCGGAGAGGAGGGGGTTATCGTACCGGACCGGGGGGATCCGGTCCAGGTCCAAGGGGAAGAGGAGGGCCGCCTCCTCAAAGAGGGGAGCCTCCCCTATGACCCTTCCGTCCGGCCCCACCACAAGACTCCCCCCGCTCATCCCCTTCCCCGCCTCAAACCCCACGAGGCTCGCGAGGACCACATACACCCCGTGTTCCGCGGCCACGGCCTGGGCCAAGGCGCGCCAGCGGGCCACGTTCTCGGGCAGGGGGCCATGAAAACCCCGGGCCGGGCTTGCCGCCGGGACATAAATCACCTGGGCCCCGTCCAGGGCGGCGATGGCCGAGGTGAGGCTGTGCCAGAAATCCTCGCAGATGAGGATGGCCGCCCGGCCAAACCGGGTGGGAAAGGCCCGGACCCGCCCCCCCCGGGCCAGGTACCGCTCCTCGTCAAAGACCCCGTAGGTGGGGAGGAAGACCTTGCGGTGGACGTGGAGGAGGCCTTTGGGGAGTTCTAAGTAGGCAGCGCTGTTGTAGTAGGCTCCCCCATCCCGCTCGTAAAACCCCACCACTAGGTCCAAGGACCCCTCCCAAGCCAGGCGGCGGTAAAGGTCCTGAAAGAGCTCTAAAAGCTCCGCCTGGGTCAGGGCCAGTTCCCTTACCCCGCCTTGGAGGAAATACCCCGTAAGGGCGGCCTCGGGGAGGACCACCACCTCCACCCCCCGTAAGCCCCCTAGGGCCTCCTCGAGGCGGCGGAGGTTTTCCTTGAGCCGCCCCTTACTTGGCCGGAACTGGAGGATGGCGTGGGGGACCATGCCCTTATTCTGCACCAGGGCCTAGACCTCGAGGTAAAGCCGGGGGTTGGCCTCGGGGAAAAGGCGGTCCTGGTCCTCAATGGCCTCCAGTTCCTCGAGGGAAGCCCCCCTTAGGAGGCTAAAGAACCTTTCCCCATGGAGCCGGTACCTCTCCCGGGCGTAGGTCTCGGCCTGACCCGTGTCTATGAGGAAGGGCCAGTCCGAGGCCTCGAGGAGAAGAAGCTCCCGCATGGCCTGCCGCAGAACCCTTTCCGGGAGGAGGCCCTCGGCCACAACCCGGGCCATGGCCGCCTCCGCCCGGTAGACCAAGCGCCAGTAGTCCAGGGTCTTCTCATTGAGCCAGACCCTATGGTCCCCACCCCGGCCCCAGGACCCCTCGGGGAGCTGGACCCGCTTGGCCTCCCCCTCCACGGCCTCCCGGGCCCGGACCGGCCGAGGGGTCCCCTTCTGGGCCAAAAGGCGGAAGACCTCCTCCAGGAAGGCCATCCCCTCGTACCACCAGTGGCCAAAAAGCTCCGCGTCGTAAGGGGAGAGGATGACCCCCTCGGGGTGGGCCTGGGCCAGGCCCTGGAGGAGGCCTACAAAATGCTCCGCGTGGACCCGGGTCCGGGCCAGGGCCGCCTCCGGGTCGTAAGGGGCCTTGGCCCCGAGGCCGGCCTGGCGGTGGGTCACCCGCCAGTGGTGGAGGCCGGAAAGGGGGTCCTTGCGGTGGAACTCCCGGTAGACCCCATCCCCCGGGTAGCCGTGGTCCGCGCTCCAGACCTGGAGGGTGGTCTCCCGGTTCCGGAAAAGGACCCTAAGGCCACTGGGGAGCTCATGCACCCGGTAGACCGGGTCCCCGCTTGCCCCCTGGGCCTCCCCGTAGCCCAAGGGGGCCGCCCCCTCCACCAGGTGGGCATCGAGAAAGGTGTACCGGATCCCGGCCCGCATTAAAAGCTCGTCCACACCCGCCCGCAAGGCCTCTGGCACCCCCTCCACCGGCGGGCGCCAGGGGCCTTTAGGCCGGTAGGCCATCTCGGGAAGCCAGTACCCCAGGGGGTCGCGGCGGAAGTTCCGCCGGTAAACGGCCACCCCGGTCTTGATCTGGGCCCAAAGGGCCCCATCCGTCCCCAAAAGGGGGGAGTAGCCGTGGGTGGCGTTGGAGGTGAGGAGCTCCACCTGCCCCCGGTCCTGGGCCCGGCGGAAGGCGGGGAGGACCTCCTCCCCCAAGGCGTGGAAATGGTCCAGGGTGAGTTCCCAGAAGGCCACCTGGTGCCGGGCGCTCCCCTCGAGTTCCGTCCCCTGATACCGGAGGTAATCCCCTTGGGCCCTCTCTAGGCGGTCCTGGGCGTAGGCCTTGAAGCCTTCCAGGGCCCGGGGGTCCGCAAGCTGTTCCTGGAGGACGGGGGTAAGCCCCAGGGTAAAGGGGGCCTCCACCCCTTCCTGCCAGAGCCGGTCCAGCATCCTTAGAAGGGGCAGGTAGGTCTCGGCCAGGGCCTCATATAGGGTTTCCTCGCCGAAGGGCCACATCCCGTGCCCCCGGACGTAGGGCAGGTGGGCATGGAGGACCAGGGCAAACCGGGCCATGGGCCTAGCGTACCACGGTGCCCTGCCCCGCCAGGGCCCGGGCGATGGGGGATTCCACCCGGCCGTCCGCGAAGACCACCCGGCCCACCCCACCCCGGACCGCCTCGGCCGCCCCCATGACCTTGCGCTTCATCCGGCCCTGGGCCAGAGCCAGGTAGGCGGGGTCCTCCACCCGGTCCACGGGGATTTCCGGGATGAGGCTATCCTCCTCGGGGTAGCGGGCGAGGAGGCCGGGGACATTGGAGAGGTAGACCAGGGCCTCGGCCCGGTAGGCCACGGCGATCAGGGCGGCGATGGCGTCCCCGTCTGTGTTGATGGCCTCCCCTTCCCGGCTCAGGGCGGGGGGGGTGAGGACGGGGAGGTAGCCGTGCTCCAAGAGGAGGTCTAGGAGGGCCTTATTCACCTCCTCCACCGTGCCCGTGTAGTCCCCGCGGTGGATCTTGAGCTTGCCGTTTTCTATGTACTTCACCGCAGTCTTGCGCCGGCCCACGAGGAGACGGCCGTCCAGGCCGGAGAGGCCTATGGCGTTCACCCCTTCCCGCTGGAGGAGCTCCACCAGGCGCTTGTTGATGAGGCCGGCGTAGACCATGGTGAAAATCTCCAGGGTTTTTCGGTCGGTAAGCCGGCTCACCTGCCCCCCGGGGTGGGTGAGGAACCGGGGGGGATGGCCCAGGGCCTCGGCGATCCGGCTCATCTCCGCGTTCCCGCCGTGGACCAGGATCAGGCCCTCCCCCTTTTGCCAAAGGGCCGCCGCATCCCGGGCAATGGCCTCGTAGTTCATCCCCTCGGCGCCGCCAACCTTGACCACGATCATGGGTGCAACCCCGGGAAGTCCAGACCCATGGTCTCGGGGAAGCCCAGGCGGATATTTAAAGCCTGGAGGGCGTGCCCCGCCGTCCCCTTGACTAGGTTGTCTATGGCCACCATGACCACCAACCGCCCCGTATCCGGCTCCAGCTCAAACCCGATATCCGCGTAGTTCGTCCCCTGGACGAACCGGGGGTCGGGGTAGCGGTGAACCCCCTTCTTCTGCTTCACGATACGGATGAAAGGCTCCCCAGCATAGACCTCCCGGTAGGCCTGCCAGACGTCCCGCTCGCTCCAGCCGTCCTGGAGGAAGGCCTGGGCAGTCATGAGGATACCCCGGACCCGGTCCAAGGCGATGGCGGTCAGGTAGACCTCGGGCCGGCCCAGGAGGTTTTCTATCACCTCGGCGGTGTGCCGGTGCCCCGTGGGCTTGTAGATCCGGATGGACCCGGCCCGCTCGGGGTGGTGGCTTCCGGGGCTAGGCTCGGCCCCGGCGGCGGAGGTGGAGATGAGGAGGGTCACGAAGACCGGGCCCGGCTTTAAGACCCCAGCCCTGTAAAGGGGATAGAGCCCCAAAAGGGTGGCGGTGGCGTTGCACCCGGCCCCGGCGATCCAGTCCGCTCCTTTCAAGGCCTCCCGGTAGACCTCGGGGAGGGCGTAGACGAACCGGCCCAAAAGCTCGGGCCTTGGGTGGGGGCCGTAGTAGCGCTCATAGAGGGCCGGGTCCTTGAGGCGGAAATCCGCGGAGAGGTCCAAGAGGATAGGGGCAAGGGCTGCGTATCGGTCAAACTCCTGGGCGAAGACCCCGTGGGGCAGGGCCAGGACCAGGGCGTCCACGGGGGTGGCCTTCTCCGGCGGGATGAACCTTAGGTCCGTCCGGCCCCTTAGGTTCGGGTGGACAAAGTGGACGGGCTCCCCAGCGAACCGCCTCGAGGTGGCCCAGGCCACCTCGAGTTTGGGGTGCCCCAGGGCCAGGCGCAAAAACTCTCCCCCCGCATACCCCGAGGCCCCCAGGATCCCCACCCTAACCACGGGCCACCTCCCAGGCGTAGCGCAGGATCTCCCCGGGGATATCCACCCCGGTGGTGTGGACAGAGTTCTTGAACTCCATGGTGTGGTTGACCTCGTTGACCAAAAGGCCCCGCTCGCTCTCAAAGAGGTCTATGGCCACCACCCCGCCCCCCACGGCCTGGGCGGCCCGGAGGGCGAGGTCTTCTATCTCTGGGGTCAGGGGGCAGTTTATGGCCTCCCCGCCCCGGGCGGTGTTGGTGATCCAGTGCCGGCTTCGCCGGTAGATGGCGGCGATGGCCCTATTCCCCACCACAAAGACCCGGATATCCCGCCCGGGCTTCTCCACGTATTCCTGGAGGTAAAGGAGCTGGTGCTGGAACCCCCCCAGGACCTCCTTGTGCTCCAGGATAGCCTCCGCCGCCTCCCGGTCCGTGAGCTTGGCAAGAAGCCTTCCCCAGCTCCCAATCACGGGTTTTAAGACCACGGGGTAGCCCCAGGCCTCCATGGTTTCCAGGGCTTTTTCGGCGTCTGTGAAGAGGGCGGTCCTAGGCTGGGGGAGGCCCGCCCGCCATAGGGCCAGGCTGGTGGCCCATTTGTCCCCGCAGGTCTCTATCACCTGGGGCCGGTTCACCACGGGGATGCCTAGGGCCTCGAGGTACCGGGCCAGGGCCAGGCCCCGGGTCTGGCTCACGCACCGCTCCAAGGCCACCGTGACCCCTTGGAGCTCCTCGGGCACCCCGTCCAGGGTCAGGGCCAGGCCCGGGGCGTAAACCTTGCGGTAGGGGATCCCCAGGGCCTCGGCCCTCTCAAAGAGCATCCGCTCATCCTGGCGGATGCGGTCATACAGGATGGCCAGCATCCTCCCGCTCCCGCCTTTAGGGTTCCTTGCGCACTTCAGGCCCTCGTACCCTTCTTGCGCTGAATCCTTCACCCTCTGGCTCCAAAGCAGAGGCCCCCCAGGGGTTTTACCGGGACTCCTACTCCGGCCATACCCGCTAGGGCGTAACCCTGCCGGAGCCAGGATGGGGTGGTATCATTCCCCCCAGTCCTCGGCCTCCTCTGGGGCCGGCTCCAGGCGCAAGGGGTCAAGCCCCACCACCTCGAGCTCCGCCCCGCAGTCTGGGCAGACCAGGATCTCCCCAAGCTCCACGCCTTCCAACCCTATCTCCGCTCCGCACTCTGGGCAGGTTCCTACCATTCCTCGTCCTCCTCCTCCTCAACCTCGCTCCAATCCGGTGTAAACCTATAGCCGCAGTCCGGGCACTCCACCTCGGTGCCCTTCTCCTCCTCCAAGACCTCAAAGGTGAAGCCGCACCGGGGGCAGTCCACAAAAAAGGCCTCCCCTTCGGTGGGCTCCACCTCCAGGGGGTCCAGGGAGACCACCTCCAGAAGGGCCCCACAAGCCTCGCACTCCAGGACATCCCCTTCGGAGAGGTCCTCCAGGTCCTCCGCCGGGAGGATGTTCACCTCGCCGCAAACCGGGCACGCCACCTCCAGATCCTCCATGCGTCCAGTCTACTCCCCGGGGAAGCGGCCGTACCGCCGGTAGTACTCCAGGAGGGAGCCCTCCTTCAGGGCCTCCAGGAGGAAGGCTGGGGGCGGCCTTAGGGCAAAGACCTCCTCTCCCCGCCTTAAAGCCCCCTTTTCCAGGTCCAGCTCCACCTCGTTCCCGTCCTCTAGCGCATCCACCACCTCCTCGGACTCAAAGGGGATAATCCCCAGGTTCACCAGGTTGCGGAAGAAGATCCGGGCGTAGCTCTTGGCAATCACCGCCCGGATGCCAAGCCTTTTTAGCGCCTCGGGGGCGTATTCCCGGCTGGAACCGAGCCCGGCGTTCCGGCCGAAGACCAGAATATCCCCAGGCTGGACCCCCTGGGCAAACCCCGGCCTTAGGTGGGCGAAAGCAAAGGTGTGGAACCGGTCCTCCCCCACCATGAAGGGGGCGTACTTCCCGGGAAGGATGTCATCTGTATTGATGTTGTCGCCAAACTTCCAGACCCTAGCCATAAACCTCCTTTCGGCACCCGGCCAGGACCTCCCCCGGGATAAGCCTTAAGGCGAGCCAGGCCAAGAGGGGGAGGATCAGGGCGTCGTCCAGGTGCCCAAAGATGGGGATGAAGTCCGGGATGAGGTCCACAGGGCTTAGGGCGTAGAGGAGGGTAAAACCCAAAAGCCAACGGGCGAGGCGCGGGGTCTTGGGGTGGCGGAGGGCTAGGCGAAAGACCCCGGCTTCCCGCTTGAGGCGCTCTAGGGCCTCCCTCATTCCAGGTCCTCCGGGGCGGCGATGTACCCCGCCACGGCGCTGGCCGCGGCCACGCGGGGGCTTGCCAGGTAGATCTCGGCGTCCGGGGCCCCCATCCGGCCGCGGAAGTTGCGGTTGGAGGTGGAGACACACACCTCCCCCGGGCCCAGGACCCCCATGTGCCGGCCCATGCAAGGCCCGCACCCCGGGGTGCCAATGGTGGCCCCGGCCTCGAGGAGGGTAAGGAGGGTCCCGTCCCGGGCCGCCTCCTCCAGGACCTTGGAGCTTGCGGGGACGACGAGGAGCCGGACATGGGGGGCAACCTTCCGCCCTTTAAGCACGGCCGCGGCCTCCCTTAGGTCCTCAATCCGGCCGTTGGTGCAGGTCCCGATGAAGACCTGGTCCACCCGCTTCCCCTTGGCCACCTCCACGGGGTGGACGTTGTCCACCTGGAAGGGGACGGAGACCCTGGGGGTGAGCCCCGCCAGGTCTATGACCTCCTCCCGCACATAGGTGGCGTTGGGGTCGGGGTAGAGCCAGTCCGGCACCCGGTAGCGGGCCAGGACCTCCCCCGAGGGGACCACGAGCCCGGCCTTGGCCCCGGCCTCCACGGTGAGGTTGGCGAGGGTCATCCGCTCCCCCAAGGAGAGCCCCTCCGCCCCCTCCACCAGGTGGATCTCAATGGCCTTATAGGTGGCCCCGTCCGCGGTGAGGCGGCGGACCATCTCTAAAGCGGCGTCCTTAGCCGTGACCCCAGGGGGAAGCTTACCCTTAAAGACCACCTTCACCGTCTCGGGGACCCTGAACCAGGTCCTTCCGCTCGCCGCGGCCAGGGCCACGTCCGTGGCCCCCATTCCCGTGCCGAAGGCGGCCACGGCCCCGTAGGTGGTGGAGTGGGAGTCGGAGCCCACCACGATCCAGCCGGGCTGGGCCAGGCCCTCTTCCATCAGGACCTGGTGGCAGACCCCCCGGCCCACGTCGAAGACCCGGACCCCCACGGCCCGGGCCCACTCGCGGATCTCCTTCTGGGCCTTGGCCACCTCGAGGTTGGCCGCCGGGGCCACGTGGTCAATCACGATGGAGACCCTTTCCGGGTAGCGGGGGGTGGCCTCCAGGTACTCCAGGCGCCGGATGAAGCTCCCGGCAATGGAATCCACCACCATGACCTGGTCCACCTCCACCACCACAAGCTCCCCGGCCCTTACCTCCCGGCCCGCCTTATGGGAGAGGATCTTTTCCGCCAGGGTCAGGCCCATGCCCACCTCCTTCGTGTACCCTTAGAGCATGAAGTACACCGCCATCCTCTACCAGGACCCCGAGACCCCTGGGGTCTGGATCGCCGAGTTCCCCGCCATCCCCGAGGCCGATTCCTTTGGCCAAGGCCCTGAGGAGGCCTTAGCCCACGCCAAAGAGGCCTTGGAACTGGTCCTAGCCCACCTAAAGGCCGAGGGCCGGCCCCTGCCAGAGGACGTGCGGGTGGCCGGGGTCGGGGTGGATGCCGCCTAGGCCTGAGGAGGTGGCCAGGAAGCCCCGCCGCCTGGGCTTTGAGGAGCGGATGGCCAAAGGGGGGCACCGGCTCTATGCCCATCCCGACGGCCGGGTGGTGGTGATCCCCTTCCACAGCGGCGAGCTGCCCCGGGCCACCTTTAAGAAAATTCTGAAGGCCGCCGGGCTGACGGAGGAGGAGTACCGCAACCTCTAGCCTCATGCCGTGATCCACTCCCTCAGGATCCGGTCCAGCTCCTCCAGGGTCAGCTGACCCTGGTCGGCCAGAGCCTTGATGTGCTGGGTAAGCCGGGTAAGCTCCTCCTCCCCATAGTGGAGGCCGAGCTCCTGGGCCCGGGCCCGTATGGCGTGCCGGCCCGTGAGGCGGGAGGCGATGATGAGCTTCCGCTTCACCCCAAAGACCTCTGGGGGATAAGGCTCGTAGGCTTCGGGGTTGATGTAGATGGCCTTTAAGTGCATCCCCGCCTTGTGGCTGAAGGCCGTCTCACCGGTGATGTAGTTGTTGAAGGGGATCCCCACCCCCACCATCCGGGCCACCATCCGGTCCAGCTCGGGGAGCATCTCCAGCTTGTACTTCTTGCGCACATACTCGGGCTGGAGGGTGTACATCCGGGCCAAAAAACCCCCTAAGGGGGTAATCCCATTCCGCTCCCCGATGCCCAAGACCGTGGTGTCCACATGCGTGGCCCCGGCCTCAATGGCCTCATAGGCGTTGGCGATGGCGCAGCCCGTGTCGTTATGGCCGTGGAACTCTATGTCCACCCGGGGGCCCACCACCCGGCGCACCTCCCGCACCAGGGTGTAGACCTGCCGGGGGGTGGCGATCCCCACGGTGTCCGCCAGGCCCACCCGGTCCACATAGGGGGCGATGGCCTCATAAATCTTGAGGAGGTCCCGCTCATCGGAGCGGAAGGTGTCCTCAGCGGAGAAACGCACCTCCACCTGGGGGGCCTCCTCCCGGATGAACTGGATAACTTCGCGGGCCTCCTCAATGATCCGGTCAATGCTCCGGCCGTGGGCCTGCTGGAGGTAGCGCGAGGTGCCGAAGAGGAGGTCTATCCCCTGGACCCCCGTCTCCAGGGCCACCTTGGCCGCGTCCAGCCGGGTCTGGATATGGGTCACCACCTTGGCCTTAAGGCCCAGGTTCGCCAGGACCTCCGCGTCCTTGCGGGACTGGGGGGAGGCCATGGGGGTGGTGACCTCGATGTACTCCACCCCGAACTCGTCCAAGGCCTTGGCGATCTCTATCTTGTCCTGGGTGGAAAAGTTGGCCCGCTCAAACTGCTCCCCTTCCCTAAGTGTAGAGTCTATGATCTTCCACTCGCGCATACCCCCTCCCCTAAAAGAAAACCGGCCCGGAAACCGGGCCGGGGAGGTACAGGCTTGCCCGCTAGGCCTTGCCCGCACCTCCCCGGACCGGTTTTTTCAGCCAGGCCGACATCCTACCTGCAAGGATATGCAAAAACCCCTCCCCTGTCAAGCCTACCGGCCAAACCGCCTCTCACGGGCCTGAAAGCTCCGGAGGGCCCGGAGGAAGTCTATCTTGCGGAACTCGGGCCAGAGGACATCCGCGAAGTAAAACTCGGAATAGGCCGATTGCCAAAGCAGAAACCCCGAAAGCCTAATCTCCCCCGAGGTGCGGATGATGAAGTCCGGGTCGGGGAGGCCCGCGGTGTAAAGCCTTTGAGCGATGGCCTCCGGGGTAAGCCGCCGGGCCACCTCCCCGGGGCTTAGGCCTTCCGCCTCCGCCTCGAGGAGAAGTCTTTTGACCGCATCCACGATCTCCTCCCGCCCCCCATACCCTAAGGCGATATTGAGGCGGAGGCCCCGGTAGGCCTCAGTTTGGGCCTCGAGGCGGGCGATGGCCTCCTGGACCTCGGGGGAAAACCCCTCCCGCCGGCCCAAAAACCGGACCCGGACCTGGTGGCGGTGGATCCGGGGGTCCTCGGCCATGCGGCCCGCCTCCTCCAGGAAGAGGCGCATGAGCTCCTCCACCTCCTCCTTAGGCCTTTGGAAATTATCCGTGGAAAAGACCCAGACCGTGACCGTGGGGATGCCGAGCTCCAAGCACCACTCCAGGACCTCGTAGGCCTTCTTGACCCCAAACCGGTGGCCCAGTGTGGGCTTAAGGCCTAAGGCGCGGGCAAACCGCCGGTTCCCGTCTAGAATCAGGCCCAGGTGCCGGGGCATGGGGCCCTGGCGGACCTGGGCCTCGAGGCGGCGTTCATAGATCCAGTACAGGGGGAAGAAAAAACGGACCAGGCCCCGGGGCCCGGGCAGGGCAAGGGGGGCTTGGACCATGGAGTCCAAACGCACCCCCTTAGCTTATCAGCTTGGGCTGAACCTCTCCTCGTCCACCAGCGGGGCCCCCACCCTGACCAAGCCGGGGTGGGCGTGGTATTAGCGGTAAAGCTCCCGGGCGATGATGAGGCGCTGGATCTCCGAGGTTCCCTCGTAGATCTCCGTGACCTTGGCGTCCCGGTAGTACCGCTCCACCCGGTAGTCCCGGTGGTACCCGTACCCCCCGAGGACCTGGACGGCCTCCCGGGTCACCTCCACCGCGGCCTCGCTAGCCAAGAGCTTGGCCGCGCTGGCCTCCAGGGTAAACCTCCCCCCCAGGTCCTTCTTGCGGGCGGCCTCGAGGACCAGTTCCCGGGCGGCCTGGATTTTTACATACATGTCCGCAAGCTTAAAAGCGATGGCCTGGTGGTCCTTAAGCTTCTTCCCGAACTGCTCCCTCTCTGCAGCGTAGGCCTTGGCGAGCTCAAACGCCCCCCGGGCAATCCCTACAGCCTGGGCCGCCACCCCAATCCGGCCCGAGTCTAGGCCGGCCAGGGCCTGGGCCAGGCCCCGGCCCTCCTCCCCGAGGAGGTTTTCCTCGGGAACAAAAACCCCCTCAAGCCGTACCTCCGCGGTATGGGCCGCGTGGAGGCCCATCTTCTCCTCGGGCTTCCCAAAAGAAAGCCCCCTGGCATCAGCTTCCACCAGGAAGGCGCTGATACCCTTTTCCGTGCGGGCCATAACCACATAGACCTGGGCCTGGCCCGCGGAGGTGATCCAGCTTTTCACCCCATAGAGCTCATACCCCCCAGGAACCCTTCTGGCCTCGGTCCTGAGGCTTTTGGGGTCCGAGCCCGCATGGGGCTCGGTGAGGCAAAAAGCCCCTATCCACTCCCCCCGGGCCAGGGGGATAAGGTAGCGGCGCTTCTGGGCCTCGGTGCCGAAGCGGAGGAGCATGTACTGGGGCAGACCCGAGGTGACGGAAACGATGACCGCCACGCTGGGGTCGGCGGCGGCGATCTCCTCCAGGGCCAAGGCCCAGGTCACGGAGTCCAAACCCACCCCACCCCACTCCTCCGGGGTGGTCATCCCGAGAAGCCCCACCTCGGCCAGGGCCTTGAGCTGGGGCCAGGGGTACTTCCCCTCCCGGTCGTACTCGGGGGCCAGGGGCCAGAGGACCTCCCGGGCGATCCGGCGCACCGTATCCAGGACCAGGCGCTGGTACTTGGTCAGGACCATAGGTATAGCGTATCACCGCAGAGGGGCAAAAAAGCGTGGCATAAACCAGGGGCATCACTCCCCCCAGCGGGGGGCGCGCTGGGCCTTTAGGCCCAGGTGGTCCAGGATGCGCTGGGTGATGAAGCCCAGGAGGTCCTCCACCCTCTCAGGCCGATGGTAAAACCCAGGGCTTGCAGGCAGGATCACCGCCCCAGCCTCCGCGGCCTGGACCATGGCCTTAAGGGTGGGGAGGGGCAAGGGGGTCTCCCGAGGAACCAGGACCAAGGGGCGTTTCTCCTTAAGGTGGACAAAGGCCGCCCGGGTAAGGAGGGTATCCGCCAGGCCCCAGGCGATTTTGCTCAAGGTGCTGGCCGAGCAAGGGACCACCGCCATCCCCTGGGTAAGGAAGGAGCCAGAGGCAATCGGGGCGGCCAGGTCCTTGTCGCTATACATCCAGTGGGCCAGGTCCTGAAGGGCCTTGGGCTTAAGCCCCATCTCCTCCCAAAGCACCCGGGCCGCCCCTTGGGAAAGGACCAGATGGACCTCGGCCAGGGGGTATAGGGTCTTTAGGAGGTCCAGGGCGTAGGGCATCCCGCTTGCCCCTGTGAGGCCCACCACCACCCGGGGCCGGTCCATGCCCTTTAGTCTACCCCCCTGGATGAGACCCCTTTGTGGACGGAAAAACCCGGGAAGGCCTTTGGCCTTCCCGGGGGCACCCCGTGGGCCAGGGGTTTACTTGAGCTCCACCACCGCGCCCACGGCCTCGAGCTTCTTCTTGATCTCCTCGGCCTCGGCCTTGGGGATGCCTTCCTTGATGGGCCCGCCCTTCTCGGCCAGGTCCTTGGCCTCCTTGAGACCCAGGCCGGTGATGGCCCGAAGCTCCTTGATGACCTCGAGCTTCTTGGCCCCGGCCTCCTTGAGGATGACGTCAAACTCCGTCTTCTCCTCGGCCGGGGCCGCCGCCTGGGCCGCCGCAGGCACCGCCGCCACCGCCACCGGGGCCGCAGCCGTCACGCCCCATGCCTCCTTAAGGGCGTCAATGAGCTGCTTGAGCTCCAAAACCGTAGCCTGGGAAAGCTCTTCCTTGATCCTTTCAATGTCCAGCGCCATCTTTTACCTCCTAAGCCGCCTGCTTTTCTGCGTAGGCCTCGAGGACCCCCACGAGCTCCCGGGCCACCCCGCCCAGGACGCCCACAAACTCGGCAAGGGGCGCCTGGAGGACCCCCACGAGCTCGGCCCGGAGCTCGTCCATGCTGGGAAGCTCAGCCAAGGCCTTGACATCCTGGGCCGAGAGGACCTGGCCCTGGAGAAGGCCGGCCTTGGCCTCAGGGATGCCCTTGGGGTTCTTCTCGGCGAACTCCACCAGGGCTTTGGCTGCGGCCACCGGGTCCTGATAAAAGACCAGGGCGCTTGGCCCCGTAAGCCCATCCACCTCCGGGAGACCCAATTCCTTAAGGGCCAGGCGGATCAGGGTGTTTTTGGCGACAAAAAGCCTGGCCCCCTTCTCCTTGAGCCCCCGGCGGAGGGCGTAGAGCTCGTGGGCGGAAAGCCCCTGGTAGTTCACCAGGAGGAAGGACCCCTTGGCCCTCTCCAGCTCCCCCTTGAGGGCCGCAAGAAGCTCTACATTACGCCTACTCGGCACGCTTCCTCCTACTTGGGGCAGGGGAACCCCACGGGTTTTCCTGGAATCTTAAGCGCTCCCCCTCAAGCGCCTCGGCGGGTTTTTTAAGGCCTTTGGGCCCCCCGCGGTCTTCGGCCTGGGCGCAAGATGCGCCCGGGGTGCCACCTTGGAGTATACCCCTCAGCCCCGCCTGGGTCAAGCCAAAACCCAAAGCCCCCACCCGGGCCCGGGTGGGGGCCGGGAAACCTAAGCGCTAGCTATGCGGGTTGATCCGGATGCTCGGCCCCATGGTGGTGGTCACATAGACGGAGCGGAGAAAGGTGCCCCGGGCGGCCTCGGGCCTGTTCGCCTCGAGGGCCCTTAAGAAAGCCCGGATGTTTTCGGCGAGCTTCTCCGAGGGGAAGCTCGCCTTCCCCACGGGGACGTGGATGGCCCCGGTCTTATCGTTCCGGAACTCAATCCGCCCTGCCTTGATCTCCCGGATGATCTCCCCGATGTTGAACCCCACGGTCCCAGCCTTAGGGTTGGGAAGGAGGCCCCTTGGCCCCAGGATCCGGCCCAGCTTAGACCCCACCGCCCCCATCACGTCCGGGGTGGCCACCACGGCGTCGAAGTCCATCCAGCCGTCCAGGATCTTTTGGATGATCTCCTCTCCACCCACGTAATCCGCCCCAGCCTCTTCGGCCTCCCGGATCTTTTCTCCCTTGGCGATGGCCAAAACCCGGACGGTCTTCCCCAGGCCATGGGGCAGGCTCACCGTGCCCCGGACGTTCTGGTCGGAGCGGCGAGGGTCAATCCCAAGCTTGGCGTGGACCTCCACGGTCTCGTCAAACTTGGCCGTGGCCAGCTCCTTGACAAGCTGGGCCGCCTCGTCAATGGTGTAAACGCGGTTGGGATCCACTTTCTCCAGGAGGGCCCGGTAACGCTTGCCGTGCTTAGGCATCCGCCACCTCCTTGGGAGCGCCCACCACCTCCACCCCCATGGACCGGGCCGAACCCGCAATCATCCGGGCGGCGGCCTCGAGGTCGGTGGTGTTCAGGTCAGGCATCTTCTGCTTGGCGATCTCCAGCACCTGGTCCCAGGTGATCCGGCCCACCTTCTCCCGGCCCGGCTTATGGGCCCCCTTCTCCAGCCCCGCGGCCTTGCGGATGAGGTAGCTTGCCGGTGGGGTTTTGGTGATGAAAGTGAAGGAGCGGTCCGCGTAGACCGTGATCTCCACGGGGACGATGGCATCCCCCATGTTGGCCGTGGCCGCGTTAAAGGCCTTAACAAACTCCATGATGTTGGCCCCGTGCTGGCCCAAAGCCGGGCCCACCGGGGGCGCGGGCGTGGCCTTGCCCGCAGGTAGCTGAAGTTTGACCACTGCAACGACTTTCTTCATTTTTCCCTCCTAGGCTCCCCCGAAGTTCGGGGTGGTAGCGCCTTACGCTTTGGCCACCTGGGAGAAGTCCAGCTCCACAGGGGTCTCGCGCCCAAAGATGGTGACCATGACCTTGACCTTCCCCCGTTCGGGGTTGATCTCGGTCACAGTGCCAGTGAAATCCGCGAAAGGCCCGGAGATCACCCGGACCTGGTCGCCCTCCCGGAAGGCCACCTGGGCCTTGGGGGCCTCCTTTTTGCCCAAAAGGCCCGAGATTTCAAGGATATGCCGGACCTCATCCGGGGAAAGGGGAACCGGCCGATGCCCCGCCCCCACAAACCCCGTGATGCCTGGGGTATCCTGGACAATCTCCCAGGCCTCGTTAGGCTCCTCCTCATCCCCTAGGTCCATCTGGATGAAAAGGTACCCCGGGAAGAGCTTCCTTCGGACAATCTCCTTCTTACCCCCCTCGCGGACCTCCACCACCTCCTCCGTGGGGATGAGGATCTGGAAAATCTTATCCTGGAGGCCATAGGCCTGGATGCGCTTTTCCAGGTTGGCCTTGGCCTTCTCCTCCTGCCCCACGTAGGTGTGGACCGCGTACCATTCAATGCTCATCGCAGAAGCCCTATGAGGAAGCGGAAAACCAGGTCGTAAAGGCTCAGGATAACCATGAAGACCAGGGTGAAAAGCAGGATGGCCTGGGTGCCTTCGATGACCTGTTCCCGTGTGGGCCAGGTAACCCGGGCAAGCTCTGCACGGGCTTCCTGGAAGTAGCGGAGAATCCGGGCAAGCATGCTAGATCTTCACTTCCCGGTGCGGGGTGTGCCGCTTGCACCAAGGGCAATACTTCCTGAGCTCCAGCTTGGAGGTGGTGTTCCGCTTGTTCTTCTCCGTGGCGTAGTTGCGCCGCTTACACTCGGTGCATTCCAAGAGGAGCTTGATGCGGACCTCGCTAGCCATGCCTTGTCTCCTTCCTCGAGGGAGGAAAGGGGCCTAAGCCCCCTTCCCCCGGCTACTCCAGGATCTTGGTGACGACCCCGGCCCCCACGGTCCGCCCACCCTCACGGATGGCAAACCGAAGGCCCTCCTCCAACGCCACCGGCTTGATG
>FWWM01003469.1_pt1 | contig 39048 bp, 39 predicted proteins | sample 2228351 | NCBI WGS metagenome assembly FWWM01 (sample SAMEA103939774, study PRJEB20133) | metagenome
GAATAAAATCAACTGTTGAAGAAGATTTTATGTTTGAAAACGGTATTAGTACTCTTTTAGTTGGAGAATTAGTTTCAAATAAAAAAAGTCTTGGTTTAGCTTTTAAGGGTGGGTGTTGTAAAAAAACAAGAATTATCACAACCACGACGATAAGTAATGGAACCACCACGACAACAACAATTTCTCAAGAATATTGCGAGCCTACTCATTGGACCATAAAATTAATTGGGACTGCTATTTTCAAAATCAGACTTTTAGAAAGGTAATTATAAAAAGAAGGCCCGATATAATCGATCAAGAAAAGGTACTTTTCCTTGTTGTTCTTCTAAAAAGTTTTTTAAAAATTCTCTCACTTCTTCTTCTGTTACAAAAAATTCTTCTAAAGGTACATGAAGACCAAAAGATAAATGATGGGGGAAAAAGAAAATGTATTTCCTTAAATTATTATCAAAAATCTCAAAAGCCCAAAACTTATTCCAAGGATAAAATTTTTCATTAATATAAAGACCTTTTTCAGTAAGTTTAATATCTAAAAGCTCTGGTTTATAAAAAGAAGGATGAAAGAAAAAAATAAGAGCTATAAGAGAAACAATTAAAAGCCAAAAACTTGAACTTATGATAGCTTTTACCACCAAACCTCCAATCATTACTCCCCAAAATAAATGCCAAATTAAATCACCATAAGGATGTAAAAGATGATTGTAGGTTTTCCATCTTAATTCTTTTTTCTCTGACATTTTTTATAATTATAAATTATAATATAGAATAATGGGTGTCTATAACTTTAAAAAAATTGAAAAAAAGTGGCAGAGGATTTGGGAGAGGAAAAAACCTTGGAAAGCGATTGATTTTCTCAAAAAACCAAAAATTTATATTTTAGATATGTTTCCTTATATTTCCGGAGAAGGCTTACATGTAGGTCATGTGGAAGGTTATACGGCTACTGATATTTTAAGCAGATTTTATCGAATGCAAGGTTATAACGTTTTACATCCCATGGGTTATGATGCTTTTGGTTTACCTACAGAAAATTATGCTCTTAAAATAAAAAAGAATCCTCTAAATTTTGTTCCTCAATATATTCAAAGATATAAAAAACAAATGAAATCTTTAGGTTTTAGTTATGATTGGGATCGAGAAATAAGCACCACGGATCCTGAGTATTACCGATGGACCCAGCTTATCTTTTTAAAAATGTATGAAAAGGGTTTAGTTTATGAAAAGGAAGCACCGATTAATTTTTGCCCTTCTTGTCAAACCGGGTTAGCTGATGAAGAAGTTGTAGGTGGTAAATGTGAAAGATGTGGCACACCCACCGAAGTTAAAAATTTAAAACAATGGCATATTAAAATTACTCTTTATGCTGATCGATTATTAGAAGATTTAAAAGAGCTTGATTGGCCTGAAAATGTCAAAGAAATGCAAAAAAATTGGATTGGTCGAAGCGAAGGCTATGAAGTTGAGTTTCAAATTTCTGGTTCTGAAGAAAAAATTAAAATTTTTACCACAAGACTTGATACTATTTATGGAGCTACTTTTGTAGTTTTATCAATTCATCACCCCTTAGCTTTAAAAATCTCTCTTCCTGATTATTATAAAAATGTGGAAAATTACCTTCAAGAACAAATCAAAAAAGAAAAATTTGGTCTTTACGAAGAAGAAATTACCGGTGTTTTTACAGGTTCCTATGCGGTTAATCCTTTAAATCAAAAGAAAATTCCTATTTGGGTTAGTAGTTATGTTTTAGGTCATTATGGCACAGGTGCCATTATGGGAGTTCCTGCTCATGATGAAAGAGATTATAAATTTGCTCAAAAATTTAGCTTAGAAATAATTGAAGTTATTAAACCAACTCATCCAGAAACAAAGAAGCTTCCTTTTGTTGAAGATGGGATTTTAATTAATTCTGGAGAATTTAGTGGATTAACTTCAGAAGAAGCTCGAGAAAAAATCGGTGAGAAATTAATTCAAGAAGGATTGGCCCGAAAAGCTGTTTATTATAAATTAAGAGACTGGATTTTTTCAAGACAAAGATACTGGGGTGAACCAATTCCTTTAATAAGATGTCCTCGATGTGGCATTGTCCCTTTAAAGGAAAAAGATCTGCCCCTGACTTTACCAAAAGTGAAAAGTTATGAACCTACTGGAACCGGTGAGTCTCCCTTAAAAAATATTACTTCGTGGGTTAAAACTAAATGTCCTCAATGTCGAGGACCAGCTGAACGAGAAACTCAAACCATGCCTCAGTGGGCTGGCTCCTGTTGGTATTATTTAGGTTACATTTTAAAAAAGAAGAAAAAAAGAGGTTATGAGATTCAATGGGATAAAAAGAAATTAGCTTATTGGCTTCCTGTGGATTTATATGTAGGTGGTGTGGAACATGCTGTGTTACATCTTTTATATGCTCGTTTCTGGCACAAGTTTTTATATGATTTAGGTTGGGTTTCTCAGAAAGAACCTTTTCAAAGATTATTTAATCAAGGTTTAATTTTAGGTCCTGATGGTCAAAAAATGTCAAAATCAAGAGGAAATGTTATTAATCCGGATGAGGTTATGAAACAGTATGGCGCTGATACTTTAAGAATGTATGAAATGTTTATGGGACCTTTAGAAGCTGAGAAACCTTGGTCAACAGAAGGAATTAAAGGAGTCTTTCGATTTTTAAATCGAGTTTGGAATCTAGCCAAAGAGGTTAAAAAACAAGCTCTTGACCAAAAGAAACAAACCAAAAAGCAAGAACCTTCTGAAATAGACGAGAAATTAAATCAATTAATTTACGAAACAACCGAAGGAATTAAAAATTTAAGATTTAATGTGGTAATTTCAAAATTTATGGTTTTTGAAGACTTTTTAAGAAAAAATTTAGCAGAGAAAAAATATGTTGATAAAGAAAAGTTTTTAACTTTTATTAAATTGCTTTTTCCTTTTGCTCCTCATCTTTCTCAAGAGATTTGGTCAATGTTTGGTAAAAAAACTTTATTAGATAAGGAACCTTGGCCTAAATATGAAGCTAAATTATTAGAAAAGAAAACTTATCAAATTGTTGTTCAAATCAATGGAAAAAAAAGAGGGGTTTTCGAAACTGACAAAAAAGATTTAACAGAAAAAGAGATTAAGGAAATCGTTAAAACTTTACCTTTATACGAAAAATATCTTAAAAAAGCTAAAATTAAAAAAATTATTTTTGTTAAAGGAAAGCTTGTTAATTTTGTTATATGAAGACAAAAGAAAAAGGGTTTTTAGCTGAAGAATTGGCGTGTGAGTTTTTGAAAAAACAAGGTTATCAAATTATTAAAAGAAATTGGAAATTTAAAAATTTCGGAGAAATTGATTTAATTGCTCAAAAGAAAAATTTATTAAATTTTGTGGAGGTTAAATCTTTGTTTAATCAAAAAAATTTTGATCCTGAAGGACATTTTTCTTCGAAAAAACTAAAAAAAATTGCTAAATTAGCTAGTTTTTTTGCTAATAAAAATAAATTTGATCATTGGATTATTTCTCTTCTGACTATTTCTTTTGAGGAAAAAGAAGTTAAAATAAATTATTATGAGAATCTTAAGGTTTAATTTTTGGAAAATAACCACCCTTTTCTTTTTTCTTTTAACCCTTTTTACAGCTTACCAGTATTTTAAAGAATATCAAAAAAATTTACCCTACAAAAAGGAATTATCTTTTATTGAAAAGTCTCTTGAAAGAGCTAAAAAAGAAAATCTTGAATATCAAAAACAGGTTTTGTCTTTGAAAGATCCTTTAACTTTGGAAAAAGAGAAAAAAGACAAATTTGGTGAAGCTGGGGAAGGAGAAAAAGTAATTTTGGTTTCTGAAGAATTGTTAAAAAATTTGTCCTTACCAATATTTAAGTAAAATCTCGTTAAGGTTTGAGAAAACTCTTTTCTTTATCGCCGGGGTAGCTCAGGGGTAGAGCAATCGCTTCGTAAGCGAGAGGTCGCGGGTTCGAATCCCGCCCCCGGCTTATGAAAAAAGTAATTTTTATCTTTTTTGGTCTTTTGTTTTTTATTTTCTTAATAGGATTTTTTACTCCTAAAAATTTATCTTTGAATCAAATCAATCCTTTTCAAGAATTCAAACCAATTATAGCTACTTCTTCTAAGTCCTTTTCCGAAATTCCTCAAATTTTTCAAGAGTTTCCTTATTTAAGTTTGATGAGTGAATTTCAAAGAAAACTTGATGAAGGCTTTCAAAATTTAACTAAAGATTTAACTCCTGATCCAGAAAAAACTTTAGCTCAATACCGAGAAAATTTAGCCAAATTACAAGAAAAAATTAAAATTCCTGCCAATACCCAAGAAATTTCTCCTGATATTTTTTTTAATCTAGCTAAAGAATTAGCTTCCATTAGACCACCTTCGATTTATTATTCTTTTCATTTAGAGCTTATTAAAACTTATTATGCTCTTGGTTTAGCTCTTAAAGAAGCTCAGGAAACTGATGATCTTTTCAAAAAATTTATTTGGTATAATTATCTTAAAAATTTAGCGGAAAAAATGAGTTTTTAAAATGAAAAAAATTATTCTTCTTCTCCTTGTCTTTTCTTTAGGTTTTAATAGTTTTACTTTAGGTGCGGTTGATCCTCTTAATGGAGGTGACGAAATTTCAACTGAAGTTGTGCCGGTTCTTGATGAAGAAGTTTTAAAAATGCTTCGTGCCTTAGGAAGTTCTTTAGATACTCTCTTGATTATTAATTCAAGAGAATTTCAAAAACTTAATACGAGAATTATGCAAATGTTAAAAGGTCAGATTGACGAGAAATTAAGTGATGTCTTTAATGATCTTGCTAATAATAAAAGTTATCTGGAGACAATTATCGAATTGAGAAGATTTATTAATTTAAGTCGAGTTCTTGATCCAAATCGACCGATCTTTAATGATCTTCAAAGTGTTAATGACTATATTTTAGTTGATGCAGCCAAACTTGGTGCTCTTACGGCTTTATCTGAATTACCAAAAAACTTTCCGTGTTTTTCTCAAAGCGTGAAACCTCGAATTTTAAACGAAACGATGGCCATGGCTTCAGCTTATGGACTTGAATATACCGCTGCTGAGATAATTAATTCTATTCCCGATTGTAGTGAATTAAGAGTCTTACCTACCACTTATACTTTTAAAGAAACCTTTTTAACAAGAATTATTAAACCTTTTGGTTTTTTAGCTGAATTGCACCAACAAGAACCAGCTACGTTTCAAATGCCTACGATGGTGGTTGAATCAAAATTTAATAACGTTCTCGAGTCCATTGAATTTAAAGAAACCACCGAGAGCATTAAAAATCTTCTTGATTCCAGAATTCTCCAAGAGCAAATTAATATGAAAAGCATGTTAACTCCGGTGGTACCCATAAAAAGATCCAAGGTGTTTTTTGATGATCATGGTTGTATGTTTCGTAAACCCATAATTTTAGAAAGCATGGAAAGCGTTCAGCAGTCTATTTTTTCTTTGAAAAGTTCTGATAAAACTTCACCCTCAACTTTAGAAAGCCGAAGTATTTTTACCAACCTGACTGATCCATCCCTTTTCTTTATTGGTTTTAATGTTTTTGATTCTAACTTGAATATTTCTCAAAATGTTTTAAACGTCGAAGAAGCTAAATTAACCATTGAAAGATATTGTGAAAATTTCAGACGCGCCGAGTTAAAAGAACAAAGAGAACCTCTTGAAAACATTTTTCTTGCCTACTTAGAATGTTTAGACAATTTTCAAAATGAACTTTCTCTAAAAATTAATTTAGAGAAAAACAAAATTGAAAATATAAAACCTAAAATACAAAATGCTTATCATACTGCCTCCAGATTATTGTCAGAAGCTAAAAGGTTACATGCGAGTACGACCGATATGGGAGCTTCAACTGCCTGTTCTTGTTCTCTTCAAAACCTTGGAGCAATTATGTCTTTATTAGAAAGACATATGTCAAACTATAAGACTTTTGAAAGGAGATTAGATGAATTAAAAATGGAGCTTGATGAAAGCCAAAGAACCCTTACTCAAATTGACAGTGATATTAAAAATCTCATCACTGAGATCAGATATAGAGACCTTTCTGTCATTAATATTCTTAGAAAAATTGCCTCGACGACCATCGGTTTAAATATTACTAACCCAAGAAGTGTAAAATTCCCTCTTATACCAATGCTTTTACAAAGATTAAAAGAGATAGAATTTGAAGGAGAAGAGAAAGTACTAGAATTTCTTAGAGAAATTGAAAACATTCTTATTCTAGAGGCCGAGATTTTAGTTAAACTCAACAATTTTAGTTCAACCTTGGCTGAGGATGAACTTTCTTTAGCTCATATGGCTCTTAATTTTAATTCTTACGATGATTTAGAAAAGAATATTTATCCTGCTTTTGAGAATTATCTTCAAAATGGAGCTTGTAAAGCCTTTCAAAAACAATCTTTAGTTCTAGCTCAAACAAAACCCAAAAAATTCTTAGTTAAAGAAACCAACCAACCAAAAAAGAGTTATAATTTCATCAGCCGAGTTTTTGAAAATTTATTTCAAGCAAAATCAGTAGAAATAAATTTTAAAAGATGAGCAAAGATAAAAGTAAAGTTTTATTTATTCTTTTTTTGATGATTGTTTTAGGTTTAATAGTTCCTTTTAATCAACTTAAAGCCCAAGGAAGCTGTGGACTTACGGACGTAAATTGTTGGATTAGATCGATTTTTGAATGGCTTGCCCAGAAACTTCCTGTTTTACTAGCAAATATTATTGGACATATTCTTAAACTCATTGCCCATCTTATTTGGGAACTACTTAGTTTTATTGGGTTAAAACTTGTAGCGCCAATTGTTGACTTTATTTCTCAATTAGATCCCTTTCAAAACACTGGAGATATTCCTTCTCCTGTGGCTTTAGTTTGGAATATCTTGGTTAATTTCTCTTATATCATTATGGTTTTTTCTGCTCTTTTTGCTGGTTTTCAATGGCTTTTTGGAGAAGATCTCGAAGCTAAAAATTTAATTTTTAATATTATCTTGGTTGCTTTTTTAATTAATTTTAGCTTTCTTTTGGTTGAAGAATCTTTTAAGATTGTGAACAGCCTAGAAACAGGTCTTACTGGTGGATCTTCGAAAAAAATAGGCACACTCATTGCTGCTTCAATGTGGTCAAGAAATCCTTATGAGGATATTCATCAAATTTTTATTTCCAGACTACGTACAACAAACGAGACCGATACCAGAAACAATCCTTGGCAAGAAATCTTAGCCATTATGGCTTCTGTTGGAGCTTATTGGTATATGGTTATAATTGCTTTTATAGTGCTTGTGATTTTAGTTATGGTAGGAATTTTTTATCTTCTTCGTTATATTTTTATTATTATCCTAGCCGGTATTTCTCCTTTAGCTTTTACCTCTCTTGTTTTGCCTAAATTTAAACGAGGATCTTTAGCTCAATTGACAGCTGATTTTATTACTTGGGATAAATGGCTTGATCTTTTTCTAAGATGGCTTTTAGTGATTCCTATTTTTGTTATTTTGGTTATTCTGGGTATTGCTATTAAAGAAAATGCTTTTAGACAATTATCGGAGAGAGGTCTTTTTGGTTCTGAAGACTTTATAGCCCGCCTTCTTCAATTCAGTTTTATTCTTTATTTCTTAATTATTTGGTTTCTTATGTCGGTTAATTTTGCGGTAAGATTTACTGGAGCTATCGGAAACCTAGCTCGAGCTTTTGCTTTAGCCATTACCACAGCTGGTCCAGCTCTTTTAGCCTCAGCTTTAGGAGGACTGTTACTTCCAAGTTTATTGGGACGTTTGGGTGGAATCTTGGCTAAACCAACAGGATCTTTGGCTCAAAAAATTGGAACAGGTGGACCATTCCAGGTAAGAAGTAAAATTTCCAATTGGCTTTATGATGTTTCTGCCAAAAGCCAGAAATGGCAAGAAGAGGCTTTAAAACCTTCTCTTCAAGCAGCGAGTCAAGTTTTACAAAATTTATTAGAGGAAGTTCCTCGGGCGAGTGAACAAAGAAGAAGAGAAATTGCTGTGAGGATAAATGAACTTTATCAAAAATGGAGAGGTACTCCGGTGATGAAGGAATTAAATAAAAAAATTAAAGAAATAGATGTTCGTAGTTTAGAGGTTTTAATGTCGGATGAAGAAGCAGTTAAAGCCCTTAGAGGTCTTTTTGGTAAAGAAGCTGATCTCGAAACTCGTCAAGTTTTTGCAGGAAGGATCAAAGATTTTTCCAGAAAAACACTTAAAGGCATCTTAACTAATGAAAAATTTATTGATGCTTTTAGTGTTCTTTCTGAAGAAGTTGTTAGTACTTTGGCAAAAAAGCTTGCTGAAGAATTTAAAGGTCAAGCAGGGATTGAGCTAATGGGAGATAAAGAAGTTGGAGGCAAAGTTATAGAAAATCTGAAGAAGGTAAGAGAATTACGTAAAGAAATTTTTGATGCTTTTAATGAAGCGGTGAGTGGTTTAGCTGATGATCTTATCGTTGGAAACACAAAGGCAATAGGAAGAACTATTTCTACCATTCCTGAAGAAGTTGTAAGATCTGGGGCTTTAATAAGGATGATGGTAAATGCAGGCTTGAAAGAAAATGAAATAGGTCAGGCCTTAGCTTTTGGAGCCAGTTTAAACCCTAATAGGATAATACCTCTTTATAATCAAGCAAGGCATGCGCCAGAAATCAAAAGGCTAATTGAAACTTATTATTCAATTAATAAAGAGGATTACAGAAAGGAAATTGAACCTGTTATTCGAGAATTATCTCCTCAAATGAGAGTCCATGCAGCGAGGATAGGTTTGATAATTTTACCCATGGAAACAATACCTTAATTAGGATGATGAATCAAACAAACCCAGACCAAACTGAAAAAGATCTGTCTCATGTTCCTCAGGATGTTTTGAATGTTATTGCGACGAAAGAGGAAGAAAATATAATTACGGACCTAGCTCATTTTGTTGGCATTGAAAGTTGGGAAGATCCTCGAATACTCAAAATAGCTGATTTAGTTTATGAAATGATTGTTTTTAAAGTTATTGATGAGAAGCTTAATCAAACTATAAAAAAACATTTAGAATTTCTCGATGAGGAAAAAGTGACCTCTTTGGAAAATTATATTAGAGAAAGATATAAGAATTTTATAGAAAATTTATGGGCCGAAGCAGAAAGAAAAGAAAAAGAAAGGCTTCAAAAAGAAGCTGAAGAATTTGAAGAAAAACCTACAGAACTCAGCTTTGAAGAAAGAGAAAAAAGATACCTTGAATTAATCAAAGAAATCTATGGAATTGAACCAAAAAAACCAAAACAAGAAGAAAAGCCCGTAGAAACTGAGGAGAAAAAAGTAATTACTTTAATTCCTTCGGAGGAAACTTCTTTAGAAGAAAAAACTGAATCACCACCAAAAGAAATTGTGATTAATTGGGAAAAAATTGAAGAAAAAACTGAACCAGAATTACCCGAGGGAACTATTATCATTAAAAAGAAAGAAACTGAAGAAACTGAAAAAAGAGAAGACTTAGTAGATCTTTCTAGTTTATAATAAAAATATGGTTACACGATTTGCCGTTCCCAAATTTATTACCATCGAAGATCGGTTAGCTGGATTGTTTACTTTTCGACAACTTTTTGCTTTATTAGGTGCTTTTTTGCTTACTTTTTTTGTTTTTAGGGCTAATCCCTTTTTAGGTATAATTGTTGGTTCAGTTTCTTTTAGTTTAGCTTTTTTATTTACTTTTTATTATGTTAACGGTAAACCCTTTATTTTTATTGTGGGTAATGTTTTTGATTATTTTTTAAGAGGAAGAAAGTATGTTTGGCAAAGAATTGAAAAATTTACTTATAAAGAAGTTGAATTAACTGAAACCGAAGAAACTCCTCTAGAAATTCCTTTTATTAAAAAAAGAGAAAAGAAAATTGTTGAAGATAAAATTCCTTTAGAAATAAAATATCCTGAAGTGGCTCCTGAATTTCGCGAGAGGATTACTTTGTCTTTAACCGAACCACTTTCGGAGCAAGTTAAAGAATTCGATAAAATTATTCATCGGCATTTAGTTAATCCTAAAAATCCTTATCGTTTTTTCCCTTACATTAAATTTTATCGATCCTTAAAATGATCCAACCAACTTATAATTTAATCAAGATTAAAGATATCAAAAATGGTGTGGTGGTTTTAGAAAACGGAAGTTTAAGAGCTATCCTTTCAGTTTCTGGTCTTAATTTTCCTTTACTTTCCGAACAAGAACAAGAAATTATCATCAGTCAGTTTAAAAATTTTCTTGATGGTTTGGATTTTCCGGTCGAGATTTTGGTTTTATCTCGTTATGAAAATATTAACAATTATTTAAAAATTTTACACTTAAGACTGGAAGAAGAAAAAGAGCCTCTTATTAAATTTCAGCTTGAAACTTTTATTAGTTTTTTGGAAGATTATTTAGAAAATCATAAAATTATGAAAAAACTTTTTTATTTGATTGTACCTTATGATGTTTTAGAAGTTTCTTTAGGTTCCTTATCTCGTTGGGGTTTTCAAAAAGAACCTGAAGAAAGTTTTCAGGCTAAATTAGAACAATTGGAAACAAGAGTAAGTTATGTTTTTGAAGCTCTTTCTAATTTAGGACTTTTGGTGCGGAAATTAGATGATCAAGAAATTATTGAGCTTTTATTTGAAGTTTATAATCCTAATCTTCGCTGGGGCCAAATTCCTAAACAAATTATTGAAAAATTAGCTGAACTAAAATGATGGTTCCTTTTAATTTACCTTTTTTACAAAAAAAGAAAACCGTAAAAGTCCCTTTACCCCAAGAGATTTCTCTTTTTGAAAAGATTAAAGAATTAATTGCTCCACCTGGAGCCCAATTTTTCCTTGATTACTTTCAACTAGGAAATATTTATGGTCGAACCCTTTTGATTTTAGATTATCCTTCTTACCTTTTTTCAGGCTGGCTCGAGAGAATTGTTGATCTTGATGAAGTTTTCAATTTAGCTCTTTATTTTTATCCAACCGAGACAGGTCAGGTTTTGAAAAAACTCGAAAAACAATTAGCTCGAATTGAAGCTCAGATTTATGAAAGACAAGAAAAAGGTAAAGTTAGGTCACCTGAATTGGAAACTGCTTATAAGAATGTTGAAGAATTAAGAGATCTTCTAACACAGGCTCAAGAAAAAATGTTTCAAGTTGGTTTTTATATAACTCTTTTTGCAAGTGATAAAAAAGAACTTGATTTAAAAACATCAAAAATTTCAAAGATTTTAGAAAGTGTTTTAATTACTGTTAAACCTATTATGTTTCAACAAAGAGAAGCTTTTTTGACAACCTTACCTCTTGGTTTAGATGAAATCAAATCAAATTACCACCTCAATTCTTCAACAGCTTCTTCTTTTTTTCCTTTTATTTCTTCAGATCTCGTGGATGAAGCAGGAGTCTTATTTGGCATTAATTTATTAAATGCTGGTTTTGTGATTTTAAATCGCTGGAAGTATGAAAATCCCCATATGGTGATTTTAGCTCGTTCTGGTTCAGGAAAATCCTATACCGCCAAATTAGAAGTAATGAGAAATTTAATGATGGGCATTGATGTTTTTATTATTGATCCGGAAAATGAATATCAAAGTATTGCTGAGCTTTACAACGGCTCTTTTATTTCGCTTTCTTTAAAATCAGAAAACAATTTTAATCCTTTTGACCTACCACCAGTTTTACCCAACGAAGAACCTGTGGATGTTTATAAAGAACATATTGCTGATTTAATTAATTTTTGTCAGCTTATTATAGGAGAAAAATTGTCACCCGAAGATTTGGCCTTACTTGATCAAGCTATTAACCAAACCTATGCTTCTTTCAATATTTTACCTGACCAAGACTTTTCTCAAATTAAAACCTTTCCCACTTTGAATGATTTAGAGAAAATTTTAATGAGCCTGACCGGAGGTGAAAGAATTGCGAGTAAGTTTTATTCTTATACCCAAGGTAATTTTAGTGGTTTTATTAATAAACCAACGACCGTCGAGCTAAATAAAAGAGTAGTCATTTTTGGCTTGAAAGATTTACCTGAAGTTTTAAGACCTATAGGTATGTTTTTGATTTTGAATTATATTTTAAACCGAGTAAGAAGAGAAATGAAAAAAAGACTTCTGATTATTGATGAAGCTTGGTGGATCATGAAACAACCTTTTGGAGCTGAATTTTTACTGAATGCCATCAAAAGAGGAAGGAAATATAACTTAGCCTTAACAAATATAACCCAAGATGTGGAAGATTTTCTTAATTCTCCTTATGGCAAACCAATAATTACTAATTCAGCTTTAGTCTTTTTAATGAAACAATCACCCGCTACGATTGATCTTTGTGGTCAAGTATTTTCCTTATCTCAAGGAGAAAAGCAGTTTCTTTTACAAGCTGAAAGAGGCCGGGGGCTTTTAATGGTAGGCCAGAAAAAAATTCCGATTTATGTTTTAGCTTCTTATGCTGAAGATCAAATAATTAGAACAAGGTCAGAGCAATTAATAGCCTTAAAAAAAGCTAAAGAATCTTTAGGAAAATGAGAAAAATTTTTTTCATCAGCTTCTTGTTTTTATTTTCCCAGATGGTTTTAGCCCAAACCATTCCTTATTTTAGTCTCAGAAAATTTCCTTCTGGTTTTATGATTGGATTTGAAGGTGTTAGCCAAAAAAATAACCAGGTTCTTTTACCACAAAATTATCGTTTTGAATGGGTGATACCGGAAATATCAACTTTTCCCGAAACAACACGGGTTAATTATTTATTTAATGTTTTTGATTCTTATATTTCTTCTTTGTTTTTAAAACTAAAAATAACTGATGTTTTTAGGAAGAAAGAAGAAATTTTTGAGGCTAAAATGGAATTACCTCCAGCCCAAGTTAAAATTGTTCGTAAACATCAAGGCCTTTTAATACCTCTTCTGGGTAAAATCGAAAAGAATGATTCTTTAGTAGCTCTTGTTAGAAATTTTTCCTCAAAGAATTTACAATATTATTGGGATTTTAATGATGTTTTTCTTTCCCAAGACCGAGAAATTCCAGCTTCTCTTTTGAATCGTCCTTATGGTGTTTTAAGATTAAGAGTTTTTGGTTTTTCACCTCGAGAAAATGCTGTCGATGTTCAAACTATTTATCTTGAATGACACCACAATTAATTTCCCCAAGCCAATTAATTAATTGCACTGATGTCACTTCTTGTTTTCAGGCTCTTTATAACTTTGCTTTCACAATCTTTTTAGCTTTATGTCTGTTTCAGTTTATTTATGGTGCTTTTCAATATCTTCTTTCTGGAGCTTATATTTTCCGCAAAGAAGAAGGTAAAAAGAAAATGCAAAATTCTATCATCGCCCTCATCGTTGTTTTAATCATTCCCTTAATTTTAAATCTAATCAACCCAGATATTTTTAAAGTCAAATTCCAAATACCAAGTCTAGAAGTAAAACCACCTGATATTGAAATAATAACTGATATTTATCCTGACCATCGAGAAGAACCCCCACCTTTTTATACCTCAACTTTATGTGTCAACAAATACCGCCTTTATCAAAAAGGACCAAAAGATGTATGTACTTTTATTCCAGACAATTTTTTGAGATTTGATTGGCCTAAAGAAAAAGGAAGTGAAACATCCAAAAGAGAATGGATGTGGTCAGAAGTTTTTAAAGGTGTTACCCTGAAGAATATTACCACAAGGGGAGAAATTTATCTTAATCCTGAAATGAAAGATTTAATTATAAGATTAGATGAAGAATTAGAAAAAGCTGGTATTAAAATTGAAATAACAAGTGGTTATCGTCATTGGTCTCGTGATGTTTATCATGTTTTTTGGGGTACAGCTTTAGATTTTGTTGTGGCTGAAGGAAGTTGGGAACAAGCCCGAGATCTTGTGGTAAAAATGGGTTTTCCTACACTTTACGAGGTAGGTTCTTGTTGTATTCATCCGTGTACTGGTAATCATATTCATATTTATGTTCCGGTTCGGGGCACTAATTGTCCGTAAATAATCGGTTATAACCATGAATAAACGTTTTATTTTTGGCCTGATTATTCTCCTTTTTATCGGAGTTTTAACTTTAGTAGGATATTTGAAAACCAGAAAAGTGGAAGAAAAACCTGACGTTATTGAAGTGGAACAAGAAACAAAACCTGCTCCTATTTTGGTTGAAACTCAAAAAATAGAACCAATACTTCCAACACCAACCCCTACTTTATCTGAAACTATTCCTCCCACCGCAACTCCCAGTCCTTATCAAGTTTTGTTTAATTTACCCTTACTTTATCTTGATTTAGATTATCCTTTACTTTATGTTTATGATCCCCAAGAAAGTGTGATTAAATATTTTAATCTTGAAGAAGAAACTTATCGAGAAATTTATAAAGTTGATAATTTAGAAAATGCCTTTTTCTCTCCTGACAAAACTAAAATACTTCTCAAAACAAGTTCCTTTTCTCGTTTACTTGATCTTAAAACAGATAAAATTATCAACATCCCACCTTTTGTTAAAAGTTTTGTTTTTTATTTAAACGATTTAGTAGTTTATTATAATGATCAAAAATATCTTTCTTATTTAGCCTTTTTTAGAGAAGGTAAAATGGAAAAAATTAGAGATTTAGGAATTTTAAATCCGGAATTTGCATTAGTGAAAAATAATCTTTTGATTTATGAAAACAATAACCCTGTTTTTAATCTTGATCTTACTCGACCAAGCAATTTTTCTCTTTTTCTAGATAAAAAAGAAAGTTATAGTTTATTGCCAAACAAAAATCAAGATTTAATTTACGTGGCTTTTAAAGAAGATGGTGTTTGGCAAAGTAAAGTTATTGATTTAAGAAAAAAAGAAAAAATTTCCTTTTCTTGGGGAACCATAAGGGAAAAATGTTCCTTTGATGAATTTTTAGTTTGTGCTGTTCCTTTGAATTTAGATAAATTCGATAAAGAGGAATGGTCCTTTTATACTCCTTCTTATGATGAAAAAATAGTAATTTATAATCCTAAAAACGGAGAAATCAAAGAGATAAACTTAGAAAAACCTTTTGATATTGTCAAACCTAAATTAACACCTTTAGGAATTATCTTCTGGAACCGTTTGGACGCCAAATTTTACCTGATAAAGCCTGAACAAAATTCTTTCTAAAAGACTCAAAACAAGATAGGTAAGCCAATAAAGATTAAAAAGAGCAGGGAATTGAATTAAAATCAAAATAACAAACACAAAGAAAATCCAAGCAAACTTTCTTTGTTCTGAGGGTAAATTTAAAATACTCAAAAATTGAAAAACAATTACAGCTAAGATGAGAAAAAGATTGTTTTTAGTCAGATCAATAACATTGAGAAAAACCAAATTAGATGACTGATTTTCGAGAAGGTTGTTTAAAACATAAAAAACAGCAAAAAAGATTGGTAAAGGCAAAAGCTGAATTATTAAAGTAAAAAATGGGTTGTAATTTTCTTTTTGATAAAGCTCGGTTAAAGCTTCTGCTTGTTTTTGGAAATCATCTTTATATTTTTTAAGAATTTCTTTTATTTTTGGTCTAATTTTTTGAAGCTTTAGCTCTTCCAGATAAATTAAAAAATTTAAAGGCAAAAAAACAATTTTTAAAATCAGTGTAAAAACTATCAAGGAAATGCCAAAATCATGAAAAAAACTATTTAACCAGAAAAGAAAACCTAAAAGACCTTGGTTAAGCAGTTCAAGCATTTATTTTTTTATAAATCTCCTTAAGCGACTTTTCGAAATCAGAATAACTTTTTTCTTTTTGAGGAAAAATAACGAAATCATAATTTTTTTTCAAAGATGGCAAAATTTCTTTTCGAAGAATTTCATAAATTCTTCTTTTAATTTTGTTTCTTAAAACTGCCTTTTTGAAAATATTTTTTTTACAAATTACAGCAAACCTAGGCCAATCAAGCTCATTTTCTTTATAAAAAATTAAAAAATTCTCTTTTGATATTTTTTTAAATTTCCTTTCGGCAAAAAATTTTTTAAGCTCTTCTCCTTTGAGTTTAAATTTCTTTTTAATCATCAAATCGTTAATCTATGTCTCCCCTTTTTTCTTCTTCTTGCTAAAATTCTTCTTCCAGCTTTAGTACTTTTTCTGGCTAAAAAACCCTGTTTTCTCTTCTTTTTTCTTTTGGTAAAGGTTGTAATATTTCTTTTGGCTGGCATTTTATAGCTGCGGGGCCAGGATTCGAACCTGGACTGCTGGGGCCAAATCCCAGAGTGCTACCATTACACCACCCCGCAATTTTTTAAATCTTCTTTATTTTACCTCAAAATATTCAAGAAGAGCAAGTTCTAAAGGCAAAAGTAAAGAAGGAGGTTCTTTTTTAAAAACTAGATCCGCTTCAAAAAATAATTGGCTTAATTTTTTTAAGTTTTCTAAAGAAAAATGATCAGCCACTTTTTTCATTTTCTCAATAAATTCTTTTGGTCTTTCAGTTTCAAGATGTTTTTCATAATGTGGTTGAATTTTTAAAAAGATTAATTGTCGAAGAAGTTTTAAAAGAGATTTTAAAAATAAATGAAGATCAAAACCTTGAGCGTAAATTTTTTCAAGAAAATCAAAAGCTTCTTTAATCTTTTTTTGAGAAACTATTTCTAAAAATTCTAAGACAAGTTTTGGGCTTAAATGTCCTAAAAATTCAGCTACAAAACTTTCGGTAAGGAGAGAATGAGGATTTAAACTTAAGGCAATTTTTTCAAATAGAGTTTCAGCATCTCTTAAGGAACCCCCAGCTTCTTCAGCAATTAAATAAAGAGCCGATTCTTCATAAGGAATATTTTCTTTTTCAGCAATAAATTTTAATTTTTCCACAATTTTAGGCAAACTGATTCTTCTAAAATCCAATCTTTGGACTCGAGAAAGAATCGTTGATAAAATTTTATGTGGTTCTGTTGTTGCTAAAACAAAAATGGCATGTTCTGGTGGTTCTTCTAAGGTTTTTAAAAGAGCATGAGAGGCTTCTTCAGTTAAAGAATGAGCTTCATCAATGATAAAAACTTTATATTTCCCTTGAAGAGGACGAAAGCCAATATGTTCTTGAATGTTTCTAATATCATCAATCCGTCGATGTGAAGCAGCATCTAATTCAATCACATCTAAGAATTTATTTTCATCAAAAAGCTTACAAATCCGACACTGACCACAAGGTTCCCCCTCTTGTCTATTTAAGCAATTTAAAGCTTTAGCATAAATTCGAGCCACACTTGTTTTTCCTGTTCCTCTTTCACCAGCGAATAAATAACCATGGGGAATATCATCTTTTTTCAAAAAATTTTTCAAGATTTTTATCACAATTTCTTGACCAACGACTTCTCGAAAAAATTTAGGTCGATATTTTTGATAAAACATTTAAATTCCTTGTTCTTTGATTTTCTTGATAATCTCGTTTTCTCTTAATTTTTCTAAGGCCTTAATCTCAATTTGTCTAACCCTTTCTCGAGTTATACCATAAATTTTGCCGATTTCTTCTAAAGTATGCATGACACCATCTTCTAAACCATATCTTAAACTAATGACTTTTCTTTCTTTTGGGCTTAAACTTTGAATAGCTTTTTTAAGTTTTTCCCTTAAAGCTACTAAAGCAGCAGTTTTTTCCGGTGAAACAGAAGAAGTATCAGGAATTACTTCTTTTAAAAGAGAATCTCCCTCACCAATAGGTGATTCTAAAGAGACGACGTCTTTGACATATTTGAGTAATTTTTGAACTTTGCTTGGGGGCATATTAACTTCTGCCGCTAATTCTTCCGGTGTTGGTTCTCGATCTAAAATCGTCGCTAATCTTTTTTTAGCTTTATTAAGTTTATACAAAGATTCCACAATATGAACCGGCAATCTGATGATTCGGGCTTGATCTGATAAAGCTCGAGAAATAGCTTGTCTTATCCACCAGGTAGCAAAAGTAGAAAATTTATAACCTCGGCGCCAATCAAAACGATCCACTGCTTTAGCTAAACCAATATTACCTTCTTGAATCAAGTCTAACAAGGTTAACCCTTTACTTCTACCTAAATATTTTTTAGCCACACTTACCACTAATCTTAAATTAGATTTAATTAATCTTTCACGAGCTTCAAGATCTCCCTTGGCTGCTTTTTTAGCTAACTCTTTTTCTTCTTCTGGAGTTAAAAGGGGATACTTGCCAATTTCTTTTAAATATCTTTGTGTTGCATCGGTTAAAACATCTGTTTGAACTAAATCTTTTTCTCCAAATTCTTCTGCCCAAACCTCACTACTACTTTTCAATTCAATGCCTGAAGTTTCTAATCTTTCGTAAATTTTTTCAAGAATAGAAATATTTTCTTCAATATCAGGGAAAAGATATAAAATTTCATCTTCTGTGACAAACCCTCTTTCTTTACCTTTTTCAATCAAAAGCTTGATTTTGGCTTCAATAATTCTTTCTTTTCGAGACAAAACTTTCTTTTCTTTTTTTCTTTCTAAGGACTTTTTTTGTTTTTTCTTTTGGGGCATTAGTTTTTTTCAATGTTTTTTAATTCTTTTAAGACCATATTTATTTCTAAAATAATTTTATCAAATTCATCTTTTTCAGCCTTTTTCAGTCTTTCCTGTAAATTTTTGAGCTGATTTTTCAAAGTAAGTTTTTTTAGATTTTTAAAGGCCTTTTTAATTTCTCTTTTTAGTGATTCCTTTCGAATTTCTCCTAAAGCTTGCTTAGTTAATTCAAAATATTCTCTTTCTTTTTCATTTAAGTTATTTTTGATAATTTTTTCGTAAATTAAGTGATATTTGAAAGGCAGATATTTTTGAATCTCTTCATCAGTTTTTATTTCCGAATCTTGGTTTTGAAGATAAAGTAAACTGAGCAATTTTAAAGCAAACTTTTCTTCTAAAGTTTTTTCTTCAATTAAAATTTCTTCTTCTAAAAACTCACTAACCCCTGGTGGTTTTTTACTCAGAGTTTCAATTGAGGCCAGTTCTTTCTCTAAAAGATTTTTAGAAATATTCAAAATTCTTGAAAGTTTTTCTAAATATTCGTCTGTTTCAAGAGGTTTTAAAACTTTTATTTGAGGCAGAAAAATTTCTAAGAAAATTTTTTTGTTTTCCCGACCATATTTTTCTAAAAGATAGTTTAAAAGATAATCCTCGAATTTTTCTTCTTTTAATTCAAAATTAATTTGATTCGAAAATAATTCTCCCAAATCCTTCGCCGGGTAAATTAATTGATAAGTTTGAAAACCTAAATTCTTAGCCATCAGGTTAGCTCTTAAAGAAGCTCGAAAACCAGCCTCATCATTGTCAAAAGCAAAAACAATCTGTTGACAATATCTTTTCAGTTTCCTTAAATGATCTTCAGTTAAAGCTGAACCAGAAACAGCAACAACATTTTTAAAATTATTTTGATAAGCGAGAAGAAAATCAAATTGACCTTCAACTAAAATTACTTTTTTATTTTGTAAAAGATAATCTTTTGCATAAAAAAGTCCATATAAAAACTGAGATTTTTTAAAAAGAGGTGTTTCCGGCGTATTTAAATATTTTGGACCCGATTCTCTTTGGAAAATTCTTCCAGTAAAACCTACTAATTTTCCTTTTTCATCTCTTAAAGGAAAAATAATTCTTGATTGAAACCGATCAAAGTTTTTTGAATCTACGAGCCCTGCTTCTTGGATTTGTTTTAAAGAATAACCTAAAGAAAAAAGATAATCTCTCAAAAAAGTACCTCCTGGTGAGAAGCCTAATTCAAATTCTTCCAAGGTTTTTTCTTTTAGGCCTCGAGAAAAAAGATAATTTAAAGCTTCTTGATTTTCTTTTAATTTTTGGCGAAAAAACTTTAAGGCAGCATAATTTATTTCTAAAATTTTTTTATGTTGATGGATTGATTTACCTTTGATTGGAATTTCAAGACCATATTCTTGTTTTAATCTTTCTAGTGTACTAGGATAGTCTAAATTTTCAATTTTCATTAAAAATTTAATGACATCACCTCCTTCACCACACCCGAAGCATTTAAAAATTTGCAATTCTTCAGAAACATAAAAAGAAGGTTTTGTTTCTTGATGAAAAGGACAGAGCCCAGCATAATATTTACCTACTTTTTTCAATTTGACATACTTTTGGACGACATCTAAAATATTAATTTTTTCTTTAAGAAGGTCCATTCTTTATTCTTGTAATTTTTTTAAGATTTCATCTAAACTGGAAGGAGGATTTTTTCTTTCCTTTTTTTGTTTTGTTGATTCAATCAGGCCACCTTCAAGAGCTTTTTTCAAAGAAATTCTCGCTTCAACCTGAGCCTGACAATCTTCACAAATTTCAATTCCTTTTTCTGATAAAAAAACTTGGCCACATTTTCGACAGTAAACTATATCTTTTCCTTCATGAGTGATTTCGGTATAAATTTTAGCAATTCTTCCTTCAACAACACTCCTTCTTTTAGCATATTTAAGATGATTTAAATTAATAATTTCTTCTCTATAAGAAATTTCTGGTTTTGATTTTGGTGGAAAAGTCACGGCTAAAAAAGGATGTGTAGGTTTACCATCAATTAAAAGCTTGACATAGACATGGTAAGAGGGTAAATTAAGTAAATCTTCTGGTTTGACTAAGTAACCAAACTCCTTACTGAAAATTTCAGCATCTATGGTTCCGACTCGAAAAACAATAAAAGTTCCGACATTACCAAAAACAGCTTTAATAATTTTTTCATCAACTTGATCTAAATATTGATGCGATAAAATTAAAGAAAGCCGATATTTTCTTGCTTCTGATAAAATATTAACAAAAGATTCGGTGGAGAAGTTTTGAAACTCATCAATGTAAAGATAAAAATCTCGTCTTTGTTCTTCCGGAAGATCAACCCTTGACATGGCTGCTAATTGTAACTTAGTAATTAAAAGTCCTCCAAGTAAGCTCGAAGTTTCTTCACCAATGGCACCGACGGAAAGATTAACTAACAAAATTTTTCCTTCATCCATAATTTCTCTTAAGTTAAAAGAAGATTCGGGTTGACCAATGATATTTCTAATTAAAGGATTAGTAATGAATTGGCCCACTTTGTTTTGAATGGGTGCGATGGCTTCGGTTCTAAATTGTAAGTGGTATTTACCGAACTCATTCACCCAAAAAGCTTTAACCACTGGATCTTTAAGATGATCAATAACCTTTTTCCGAAAATTTTCATCAGCGAGCAAGCGATTCACGTCTAAAAGTGTGGCACCGGGCCATTCAAGAAGAGCTAATAAAGCATTGGTTAAAATATATTCCATCCGCGCTGACCAAGCATCAACCCAAATTTTTTTAAAGACAGATAAAAGAGAAAGAGCCACAAAATGTCTTTGTTCCCAAGCTACTTTTTCTAAAGGATTGAAAGCAAAAGGATGATCAATATCAGGAAGATTAAAATAAATGACATCATTAATTTTTTCTTTGGGAATATAATCTAAAATTCTCTGGACACTATCACCATGAGGGTCTAAATAAGCCAAACCTTCATGATTTAAAATGTCATGAATAATCATATTTTCTAAAAGGGTAGTCTTTCCTTGGCCTGTTTTTCCAATAATATAAATATGTCTTCTTCGATCCTCTCTTTTAATCCCAAATTCAATTTCTTTACCTCTAAAATTAGCTTTACCTAAGGGTAAGAGATGATTCATTTTTAAAATTATATGCTAAAATTAAAATATGGATAAATTAACCAAAATTTTAATTTGGATGGTTGCCTTGATCCTTTTAGCTTACTTTCTTTTTGTTCCTTTTGAGATTACTCGAAAAAAACCGGAAAAAATAAGTCCTCAAGAAAACTTATTACCGGTTTCTTATTGAAAAATTTCTTGAGCTAAATCAAAAGGATCATAAGACACCACGGGAACTAAAAAGATTTCTAAACTACCAAAATCAGAATTAAGCTTATTGGGTTCACCGCGATCTAAGAAAAAACCTAAATTTTTTAAAAAACAGGAATCATAAAGATAAAAAAGATTAAAACTTGCTACTCCAATTTGTTTTAATTTTTTTAAAATTTCCCATAAATAAAGAGTGTTTTTCTCATGAAGTTCTCCTGAGAAATTAATTTCTTTTTCTTTAAGGGGAGTCAAATTGAGCCAAATTTTAAAATCATCAAATTTTTTAGCGGTTTGAAGTTCTAAACCTAAGTTGAAATAATCTTCTAAATAATCACTTTTGAATTTTTCTTGGTAAAATTTAAATCTTTCATAAAGAAATTTTATTTTTGTAGGTGTCTCTTTAAAAGCCAAAACTTGAAAATGGGGATGTAAAATCGAAGCACCGCTTCGATAATGATAATTCCAAATCAAAACCCTGGTGTCAATTTGGGCGTCGTAGTTTTTAATTTTTTCAAACCATTCTTTAGTTAAGTTTATAGCAGAAAGAAAATCTTCTTCCGTTAATTCTTCAAAATGATGTTTTTTAAAAATAATAAGACTGTGATAATCAGCCATTTTTGCTAAATTACTTGCCGTAGCTACTCTTTCATTTCCTAATCTTCCTAATTCATCTTCGGGGGTTAAATTTTGATAATCACAAAAAGGATCTTTTTCTTCTTTTAAAACCGTTTCTTTTGTTGGTTGTGGTCTTTTTTTTCTGGAGAGATTATAGATAGTTTGGCGACTTAAAATTTTGTCTTCGATAAAGATTAAGTTTTGATTTTTGAATTCGGGAAATTTTTCTTCTACTTTCGGATCCTTTAAGTTTAAATTAACCTCCCGGTAATTAAAAATCCTTTCAAAAACCTCTTTTACTTCTGGTTTTAAATTTTTAATAGCTTTAATAAGATTCATCTAAAAAGTAATTTTTAGGAATATTTAATTCATGGGGCCTTCTTCTTTGTAGAATTTCAAAGATTATTTTAAACTTTTCTTTAATTTTTTCCAAAATAAATTTTTCTTGAAGGTTCCACTCTTTTAAGACAATTTTTTCTGCTTTTTCTCTTTTTTTTCCTTGAATTCCGATTCTAAAACGCCAAAAATTTTTAGTTTTTAAGCTTTGAATAATTGATTCAACGCCTTTATGACCACCTGATCCTGAACCAAAGCTTATTTTGAAGAAAGGAAAAACTAAATCAGCCTCATCATGAATTACCAAAAGATTTTCTGGTTTAAGCCTAAATTTATTCATTAATTCTTTTAAGCCCTTGCCCGCTTCATTCATATAACCTTTAGGAACAGCTAAAATAAGATTTTGATATCGATCATAAAAAGAATTTTTTAATTCTTTCGGATTTTTGAAATATTTTTTGATAATTTCTTTACCTAAATTATGTTTTGTTTTTTCAAATTCTTGTCCTTCGTTACCAAGTCCATAAACAAGTTTAATCTTTTCCATAAACTAATTTTATGATATAATTTAATTTGAGTTCATGAAAAAAGAACTAATTTTAAATTTAATAGAGATTTTGCTTTTGTTTGTTTTTGTCATTTTACCGGTCAGATTTTTTTTGTTTGAACCCTTTTTAGTTCGGGGTGAAAGTATGGAACCAAATTTTCATAATTTTGATTATTTAATTATTGATAAATTTTCTTATCGTTTCACAGAACCAAAAAGAGGTGATGTTGTTGTTTTCCGTCCCCCTTTTGATAGTAAAGTTTATTATATTAAAAGAGTCATTGGTTTGCCTGGTGAAAGAATCTTAATTGAAAATTCGAAAATAACAATTTTTAATCAAGAACATCCTGAAGGTTTGGTTTTAAAAGAAGATTATCTTAAAAACCATTATACTTTTGGAAAAGTTGATCTTACTTTAGGACCTGATGAATATTTTTTGTTAGGAGATAATCGCGAAGCCAGTTATGATTCAAGAAAATGGGGTCCTTTAAAAAGAAAAAATATTGTAGGTAAAGTTGTTTTACAAATTTCTTTGGTCAAACTCACTCATGCTTTACAAAAATGAAAATTAAAACCCAAAGACCAAGAGGTATGAAAGATTTAATGGGCGAAGAAGCTGAAGTTTATTTAAAATTTAGAGATCTTGCCACAGAAATATCTTTATTAAACAATTTTAAATATATTGAAACACCTCTGGTAGAAAACGAAAAAACCTTTACTTTAAGTTTAGGAACAACCTCCGATGTGGTTGAAAAAGAAATGTTTTATCTTCAAAGAAAAGAAAGTGGTGAAAAATTTGTTTTGAAACCAGAAGGAACTGCTCCAGTTGTGAGAGCCTATTTTGAAAATGGTTTCATGAGCTTACCCCAACCGGTAATGCTTTTTTACCTAGATCGAATGTATCGAAGAGAAAGACCTCAACATGGAAGATTAAGAGAACATCGCCAATGGGGTTTAGAAATTTTAAACACTGAAGATCCTTTTGCTGATTTTTTTATTATTAATATTTTTACGAAGTTCTTTAAAAAGATTAAGATTAATGATTTTGTTTTTAAAATTAATAGTTTAGGATGTTTACAGTGTCGAAGCAAATTTCGGGTTCAACTTATTAAATATTACAAAAAACAAAAAAAGCATCTTTGTTTAGATTGTCAAAGAAGGCTAGCCCAAAATCCCTTAAGATTATTAGATTGTAAAAATGAAATTTGCCAACCTTATAAAGAAAATGCTCCAAATATTTTAGATTATTTGTGTAAAGTTTGTAAAATTCATTTTCAAAAACTTTTGGAATTTCTTGATCACGATAAAATTACTTATGAACTAGATAAAACTTTGGTTCGAGGTTTTGATTATTATGAGAAAACTGTTTTCGAAATTTTTGTTGAAGGAGAAAGTTTTGCTCTTGGAGGTGGGGGAAGATATGATTTAGGCCAATCTTTAAGCGATCTTACTTTACCTTCAGTCGGAGGTGCTCTTGGTTTTGAAAGGTTAAAAATTGTCTTAGATAATTTAAAAATCACCCCTAAATTAAAGGAAAAATCCAGAGAACTAAAAATTTTTGTAGCTTTTACAAGCGAAGAAGCCAGATTAAAAGCCTTTGAGGTTTATCAAGAATTACAAAATTCTGGATTTCAGCCCCTAGCTAATTTTTTCAAATTGAGCCTCTCACAACAATTAGAATATGCTCATAAAATGGGAGCTAAGTATAGTCTAATTTTAGGATTCCAAGAATTAGGAAAAGAAAGTATAATTTTAAAAGATATGGAATATGGGACTCAAGAAACTTTAAAATTAAAAAATTTGGTTCAAGAATTAAAAAAAATTGTTAAAAATGAATGAGTGTATTTTTTGTAAAATTGCTAAGAAAGAAGTTCAAAGTTATATTGTGAATGAATCAGAAAATTTCTTAGCTTTTTTAGATATTCATCCTCATGCACCTGGTCATACTTTGTTAATTCCCAAAGAACATTTTGAGAATTTTAAAGAAATGAAAGAAGAATTAGGTAATGAATTTGTGAAAATGACCAAAGAAACAATTTTCCTTCTTTCTCGAGCTTTAGAAACGAGAGATTTCACTTTAGGTATAAATGAAGGACCATTAGCAGGTCAAGCAGTTTTACATTTACATTTACATATTTTGCCCAGATTTGAAAATGATCGAGGAGGTTCAATTCATTCAGTTGTTTTTAATCAACCTAAAGAGTCATTAGCTGAAATTTATCAAAAAATTAAAAATGCGAGTTAAAGCTACCCGCAAACAAGGAGAATCCTTGGCGCAATTTTTAAGAAGATTTTTAACTAGATTCAATAAAAGTGGTCTTCAGCTGGAAGTTAAAGAAAAAATGTATCGCCAGAAAAAGCTTAATGAAAGAGCAAAATGGGAAAAAAGAATGTATCGATTGAAATTGCAACATTTTCTTAAAAAGAAAATGAAAGAAGGTTGGCCTTTTGAAAAAGCCTATCAGTTAGGTAAAAGATATATTTCCGAAATTAAGTATCCTGGTCGAGAAGAATGAGGGAAAAAATTTTTGCGGCTGATATAGGGAATAGATCTTTAAAAATCTGTGTTGGTGAAGAGGATGAAAATGGGAAAATTACGCTCCTTACAAAAATAAATAAAAATATCGAATCCTTTAAAGACGGAGAAATTATTGATTTAGAGAATTTTTCTAACGAAGTAATTCAAACCTTACTTGATTTAGCCGAACAAATTAATGAAAAACCAAAAAACCTCCTTCTTTCTTTTTCAGCTTCTTATTTTAGTTTTCAAAGAACGAAAGGAAAAATTTCGGTGAGTGAAAAATATATCAACGATGAGGATATTAAAAAATGCCATTTGATTGCTAAAGCTTCTTTAGCCTCAGGAAATTATGAAGTTTTATTTGAACAGCCTATTGGTTATTTTCTTGATGGTGCTACGGTTAAAGTTCGTGATCCTTTAGGTATGGAGGCAAGAAGTTTAGAAGTTGATTTTGCAGTCATTCAAGGTCTTAAAGCTTCTTTATCAAAAATTAGAGATGTCTTTTTCCAAAATAATTTAAAACCTTTAATGATTTTACCTAATCCTTTACCCGCAAGTTTATTACTTTTATCTAAAAAAGATAAAGAACAAGGAGTGATTTTGATTGATTTTGGTTATAAAATTTTTAATTTAAGTATTTTTCAGGAGGGTAGATTAATTTATTATCAAAACTTTAAATTTGGTTTTAGTGATCTTTTAGAAGATTTAGCTATTGATTTTGGAATGAATGTGGACGAAATTGAAAAAATGATTTTAGAACTTCCTTCAAGTTTAGAAAAAAAACAAAACTTAAAGATCAAAGTTAAACGCCAAAAACATAGCTATCAACAAATCCTTAAAATTATTGAAAAAAAGCTCTCTTATTATTGGAAAAAACACAATCTCTATGATTTTTTTAAAAAATTAAAAGAAAGTTATAAATTACCTGCAGGTATTTGTTTAATTGGTGGTGGCTCTTATTTACCTGAAGTTGAAAATATTTTTAAAAAGCAAGCTGGTTATTTGACGAAAATCGGGATTGATATTTCTTCAATTCTCACTCAAGAAGAAAGGGTTTTTGCCAATGCTTTAGGTTTGATTTTCTATTATCAAAAATTATTACCCCCAAAAAGTTTTTTTGAAAATTTGATTGGTCTTTTTCGCAGTTTATTTCACTAAATTAAGCCTTCTTTCTTTAATTCTTCTAAAATTTCGCGAGGAATAGGATTTTGTTGCGGGCTTATACCAGGGTAACGCCAAGTTGAAATTATCTTTAAATTCTCCTTATCTTTTTGAAGCATAACCCAAATTTCTTGTTTCCAAGTTTTCTTATGATTTAATTTTTTAATTCTTGCTGGTTTCATCATTGCGATTGTCCTTGGAGCCACTCCTTCTTCAATTCGATGAGGATTTCGGATGACCCTTAAAATCATACTTTTAGAAATACCATAATACCTCATCTTGTTTTCTGAATGCTTTGTCCAAACAATATTTTTAGGCATAATATTATTATAAGAAGGAATTTTAGGGTTTATTTCCGGCCCCTGAACCGAGCTTGTTCTGGTTTAGGGTAAGCTCTGAAGTGAGCCTCGCTCTACTTCAGGGGCGGGTAGCTCAGTGGTAGAGCGTCTCGTTTACACCGAGAAGGTCAGAGGTTCGAGTCCTCTCCCGCCCACAAAGGGCAGCTTTAAATCTTTGCGGGGTATGGCGCAATTGGTTAGCGCGCTGGCATGGGGTGCCAGAGGTTGCGGGTTCGAGTCCCGCTACCCCGACAATGAAAATCTTTGCTGACTTACATTTACATTCAAAATATTCCCGTGCTTGTTCAAAAAATTTAGATTTAGAAAATTTAACCCAAAATGCCAAATTAAAAGGATTAAATCTTTTAATAACCGGAGATTTCACTCATCCTTTATGGTTTAAAGAAATTTCTCAAAAGCTTGAAGAAGTAGAAGAAGGAATTTATAAATTAAAAAAAAGTAAGGAAAATATTTATTTTCTTTTAGGTGGAGAAATCAGTTCTGTTTTTTCAAGGAAAGGGGAAGTGAAGAGAATTCATTATTTAGTGATTTTGCCCCGCTTTGATTTAGTAGAAAAATTAAATAAAAAACTTTCTCTTTATACGAATTTAGCTTCTGACGGACGACCAACTTTAGGCTTGGATGTGATTGATTTTTTGAAGATTTTATTTGATCTTTACGAAAAAGCTATTTTTATTCCCGCCCATATCTGGACCCCTTGGTTTTCTTTGTATGGTTCGAATTCAGGATTTAATTCTCTTTATGAAGCCTTTGATGAATTTGTTAAATATCTTACTGCGGTCGAGACAGGTCTTTCCAGTGATCCCAATATGAATTGGAGGATTTCAGAGCTAGATAATCTTTCTATTGTTTCTTTTTCTGATGCTCATTCTCCTCATCCTGGCCGACTTGGAAGAGAAACAACGATTTTTGAACTTGAAAAACTGACTTACGAAAACATTTACCAGGCTTTGAAAAATCCTGATGAAAAAAATAAAATTTTGATGACCATTGAATTTTTTCCTGAGGAGGGTAAATATCATTTCGATGGCCATCGATTATGTGGAGTTAGATTCTCTCCTGAAGAATCAAAAAAACATCATTATCTCTGTCCTAATTGTGGGAAAAAATTAACTATTGGGGTGATGAGTCGTGTTGAAGAATTAGCTGAGAGGCCTAAAGATTATCTTGATCCGAGAAGGCCTCCTTTTAAAAGAACTCCGCCCTTAACAGAGATTTTAGCCCAGCTTTTAAATTCAGAACCAACCTCTAAAAAAGTTATGGATAAATATCTAGAAATTATCAGAATATTTGGACCAGAATTAGAAATTTTGATTGGAAATTATGATCGAGAAAAAATGAAAAGTTACTATCCTGAGCTTCAACAAGCTCTTTTAAAAATTGATCAAGAAGAGTTAATTTTAGAACCAGGCTATGATGGTGAATATGGTAAGGTTATAATTAAAATAGATAAAGAAATTAAAGAAAAAGCACTTTTTTAATCATGTTACTTCATGTTTTGAAAGCTTTGTTCTTTGATGATCTGTTGGAGTTTTTAGATTTTTATTTTTTTCATTTTCCTCGAAATTTAGTGAGAGATTTTTTTGATCAAGTTTATTCTTTTGACAAAACTTTAAAATTTAAAGCTAACCTTCGTAATCTTACCAAACCCCTTTACGGTGATAACACTTTTTTAGGTTATGTTTTTGCCTTTCCTTATCGCCTTTTAAGAATCAGTCTGGCCTTAATTTTTTTCTTTGTTTTAGCTTTATTTTATTTAATTTTTCTTTTTCTTTGGTTAATTTTACCCTTTGCTCTTTTAGGTTATGGTTTTTTCCTTTCAAAATAGTTTTTTGTATTTAAATCCTTATTTGAGAAAGTTTTTAATGATATTAAAAGAAGCCCTCTTTTTTATTCTTTTAATTTTTTCTGTTTTTTTGTTATTTTCTGAGATCAAAAGCCTAAAGTTTTTTTCCTTTTTCCTTCTTTTTTTCTTAGCTTTTCATTTTTTAAAAAAAGGAGCTAAAGAAGATCTTAGAACTGCTTATCACCAAAGTTCAAAAATAAATTTAGATGATTATCTTGATAAAACGACAAAGAAATTTTTAATTGAGACCATCACTCATGCCGAAATTTTAAAAGTTTCTGATTTTAACTTATTTCTTTTAAGGGAGCTTTTAAAAACTAAAGAAATCAAAAAATTGTTTTTAAGATTAAAAGTTGATCTTCAGCAATTTAAAAATCAAATAAAAATTAAATCTCATCAAGAAGTAAAAAACTATACGGTTGATTGTTTGCCTTTATTGATGCAAGCTTTCCGTTTAGCTCAAAACTTAAATTACTCCCACATCAATTTGTTACTTCTTTTTTCGGCCTTAAGGGATAATCCAAGCTTAGAAGCTTATTTTGAGAATTTTAATATAAAAAGAGAATATCTTTTAAGTGGGGTGTTAATGGAAAACTTTAGTCAAAAATTAAGATTCAAGAAAGTCCCCTCTTTTCAGCCTTTAGCTCTTTTTCACCAAAAATTAACTTCGAAAAGATTATTAAACAAAGCTCTTACTAGTAAACCTACTAACCTTCTTGATACCTATGGCCTTGATTTAACTTACTTAGCTACCAAAGAAAATGCTGGCTTTTTAGTTGGTCACCGAAAGGAATTGGAGAGTTTAATTAATCATCTTAAATTAAGAAATAATGTTCTTTTAGTTGGTGAAGATAACTCAGGCCGTGAAACGATAGTTCTTCATTTAGCTTGGCTGATTCAAAACGATTTAGTTCCCCAAGAACTTTTAGATTATCGTTTAGTTAAACTGGATTTATCTTATATTTATGCTGAAAATAAAGAGAAATTTTTGCCCCTTTTAACAAAAATTGTTAAAGAAGTAATCGCTTCTGGGTACATTATTCTTTATTTTCCTAAATTCGAGCAAGTAGTTTTAGAAACACAAACTAATATTTTCCAGGTTTTAGGTGAAGTTTTAAAATCAAAAGCTATTCCGGTGATTGCCAGTATTACCCCTTTAGGTTACGAAAAATCTTTAACCAAAATTAATCTTGATGCTTTTTTTGAAAAAGTTGAAGTCAAAGAACTTAGCCAAGAAGAAGCTCTTTATCTTTTGACTTTAAAAGCTCTTTTGTGGGAAAAACAAGAAAAAATCATTGTTTCTCCTCAAAGCATTGCTACCGCGGTGATTTTAGCTCATAAATTTATTAAATCAAATCCTTTACCCAAATCAGCCGAGGATCTTTTAAGAGAAGCCATCAGTTTAGCCCAAAAAGCTAAAGCTAAAGTTTTAACTCAAGAAATCATTCAAGAGCTTGTTTTTGAAAGGACAAAAATTCCAGTTAAAGAATTAGCCCTGGAAGAAAAAGAGAAATTATTAAATTTAGAAAATCTTTTACATCAAAGAATTGTTAATCAAGATTATGCTCTTAAAGAAATTGCTCGGGTTTTAAGAATTTATCATGCCGGTTTACAAAAGAAAAAAGGACCTATCGGAGTTTTTTTGTTTGTTGGACCAACAGGAGTAGGAAAAACAGAAACAGCTAAAGCTTTAGCAAAAATTTTTTATGGTTCTGAAACTTCTATGATTAGATTAGATATGGTGGAATTTCAAAACCCAGAAGATTTAGAGAAATTGATTGGCAGTAAAGATGGTCAAATTTTAGGAAGATTAACAGAACCAGTTCGCCAAAATCCTTATTCTTTGATTTTACTTGATGAATTTGAAAAAACCCATCCAACCATTTTCAAAATCTTTTTACCTATTTTTGACGAAGGAATAATTAAAGATGCTCTAGGTCGAGAAGTTGATTTTTCCCATTCTTTGATTATCTGTACTTCCAATGCTTATTCAGAGTTTATTAAAGAAAATCTTGAAAAAGGAAGAGAATTTGATAAAATTAGAGATGAGCTCAAAAGTAAATTGAGCCAAATTTTTTCTGTTGAACTTTTAAATCGTTTTGATCAAGTTATTGTTTACAAACCCTTGGGAGAAGAAGAACTTTTAAAAATTGCTGAACTTTTAATTAAAGATTTACAAGCTGAAGTTTTGCTAAAACATGGAATTGATTTGAATGTTTCAGAAAAAGCTTTAAAAGAAATTGTTCGCTTAGGCACTGATCCAATTTTTGGTGCTAGGCCTTTAAAAAGAAAAATTGATGAGATTTTAAAAAGTGAAATTGCTAATTTGATTTTAGCTAATAAATTAAACCGAGGTCAAAAGATTTTTGTCGATTTTGATCAAGAATTTAAATTTTTGGTTATCTAAAATGTTTAAGAAATTTTTTATTTTTTTAATTGTTTTTTTGATATTTGTAGTTTTTCTTTTTGTTTCTTCTTCAAAAAAAGTTTTCATGTTTACTAATTCTGATTTTTTAAATTTCTCTTCCCAAACCCAAATTAATCTTTTGCTTTTAGGTAAGCCTGGCCCAGGCTATCTTGGTTCAGAAAATACTGATGCCATTATGGTTCTTCATTATGATCAAAATTTAAACAAAGTATTTTTAATACCCATTCCGCGGGATTTGGTGGTAAAAGACGAAAAGGGTAATTTAGAAAAAATTAATGCTCTTTATGAGAAAAGAAAAATTGATTTACTTCTGAAGAAGGTTTCGGAATTTACTGGATTTAAAGTAAAAAAATATTTAGTGGTTGATTTAAATTTAGTCACTCAATTAGTAGATTTTTTAGGAGGAATTGAGATTGAATTGAAAGAACCTGTGGTGGATGCGGTAACTCTTTATACTCTTCCGGCTGGAAAACAAAAATTAAATGGTTATTTAACTGAACTTGTTTTGAGATCTCGTTATCACCGTGAGGGAGATTTTTTTCGAATCAAAAACCAAGTGGAGGTTTTTAAAGCTTTAAAGGAAAAATTGATAAAATTAAATACTCAAGAAAAACTGGCCTTAGTTAATTTTTTAGAAAAAAATAAGGATTCTTGGCAAACAAATTTGAAGAAAAAAGAGCTTTTAAGTTTGAGTATGCAAATAAAAAATCCGGCCCAAATAGAAATAGTGCCGATTATTATTGATCTTAATTCCGGAGCTTTGGTTTCTGGTTATTTTAATCTTTACCAGACTGAAAGAGTTTATGGTATTTATCCAAAGCTCGGTCTTGATAACTATAGCTATGTAAGATTTTTAATCCAGTCGAGAATAAAATAAGTTTTCAAAAATGAAAAAGTATTTAAAGATGATTCGTAAATATCTTCCGAGACCACTTTTGAATTTTTATCATTTGCTTTGGTCTTTATTTTTTGCTCTTTTAAATGGTTTTCCTTCAAAAAAGATTATAGTAATTGGCATCACGGGAACTAAAGGAAAATCAACAGTTTGCTATTTAACTTATTATTTACTTCAAAAACTAGGCTTTAAGACTGCCCTTTCTTCTTCGGATTATTTCTTTTTTGGTGAAAATAAAATTGAAAATCAATCAAGAATAACCATGCCTGGTCGTGGTTATCTTCATAAATTTTTAAAACAAGCTGTGGAAGAAAAATGTGAAATTGCTGTGATTGAAGCTACCTCGGAAGGCTTAGAACAAAACCGCCATGCTTTTATTGATTTTGATATTGCGGTTTTTTTAGGTCTTCATCCAGAACATCTTGAAAGTCATGGTTCTTATGAGGCCTATCGGCGCGCTAAAGGAAAATTATTTAAAGCTTTGGAGAAAAGCAAAGTCCAAAAATATTTAAGGGGTTTAAAAATTAAAAAAACAATTATTGTTAATACTGATGACTTTGAAGCTGATTATTTTTTAAATTTTAAAGCTGAACAAAAATTGGGTTATAGCTTAGAATCAAAAATTCAAGAAATTTATCAATTAACTCCGGAAAAATACAAAATAAATTCTAAAGGAATTGAATTTATTTTGGAAAATAAAAAATTTACTTCGCCCCTTTTAGGTAAGTTTAATCTTTATAATATCTTGGCGGTCTTTTCTATTTTTAAAGCTTTGGGTTTGCCTTTGAATAATTTGGATGTTTATTTAAAAGAATTTACAGGTTTGCCAGGAAGAATGGACATTGTCAAAGCTAAAGGATTCAAAGTTGTGATTGATTATGCTCATACACCTCATTCTTTGGAAGAAGTTTATCAAACAATTTTAAATCTTTTTAAACCTAAAAGGATGCTTTGTTTAATTGGTTCAGCTGGTGGTGGAAGGGATAAATGGAAAAGGCCTGTTTTTGGTGAATTAGCTGCAAAATATTGTTCTTATGTGGTCATTTCTAATGAAGATCCCTTTGATGAGGATCCTATGGCAATTATCAAAGCAATTGAAATGGGCGCCAAAAAATACCTAAATGAATTTGAAATTGAAAAGCCCGTGGAAATTATTCCTGATCGGAAAGAAGCCATTTTTAAATTAATTAGTTTAGCTGAAAAAGGAGATGTGGTTGTTTTAACAGGGAAAGGCAATGAACCCACGATTGCCTTTGCTGAGAAATCTCTTCCTTGGAATGAGAAAAAAGTAGTCCTTGAAGCCCTAGAGCATTATTCTAAAATTTCCACCAAAACATCACGATGAATGCCAAATTTTTTCGCTTCCTCTTTCGTAGGAAACCAAATATCTAAATTTTCTCTATATCTTGGATTCATTTTATCTTCAATTACAAAAATTTTATCACCAAATAAAGAAGGAATTCTAATCTTTGTTCCAAAAGGTAAAATATTTGAGGCTGCAATACCGTCACGGGCCAAAGTATTATAAGCAGTAATCCAGGGATCCTCATCCGTTTCATCAAGACTTGAGGAGTAACCCGTGATGGTTAAAAACATAATTTTTTTGATCTTTAAAGGAGGTTCAAGAAAAGCTTTTTCTTCAGTTACGGGATTAATTTCAGCACTAGAAGGAGAAAAAGTATAGTTAAAAAGGACTAAAATAAAGAAAAAAAGAAAGTATTTCCGTAATGATTCCGTACTCATTTGAATAATTTTGGGGCCATGTTTCGGCCAATTTAAAAACCCCCATTTTAGGGGGTTAAAACTATTATAACAAAATTTTTACTTTTAAGTCAAGTTTTGATAAAATATTTTTTAAGTTGAGCGCGGGTGCTGGAATTGGTAGACAGGCTGGCTTGAGGGGCCAGTGGACGAAAAGTCCGTACGGGTTCGACTCCCGTCCCGCGCACATGAAAATAAGCCAAAAATTCTACTTTTTAACTTCTAATATTTGTCACTTTAACAGCATCTTTCATTTTTAATAATTGAAGAAAATAGGGCGAGACTACTAAAAACTTTCTCAAACTTTAAAAAGTATAAATTTTAAGCAGAAAATTTAAATAAGTTAAAATAAGAATATGACTAAAGAAAAGAAATTTTACGATGCTCTAAGAGATATTTTTGTTGGAGCAAAAATTGAAGGAAAATCAGGTTTTGTTAACTTGATGCAAATTAAATCAAATTATTACCAAAATTATGTCTTTCCTAAGTTACAAAAAGACATAAATGAAGCCTTAAAAAGAATTCAAGATCCCCAATCACGTCAAAAATTTCGCGAAGAACTTTTTGATAAATTATATTCATTTTTCAATCGCTATTTTACAAGAAGTGGTTCTATTTATTTCAATCAGACACCTTTTTATCATAATATCTATGAGAAAGTTTATACTGACGAAAAAGATGTTATTCTCTTTTGGAAAACTCATATGCTTTATTATGTTAAGTCAGATAGAATTTTCGAAAATTTAGAAGTCTCCTTTGACAATTACAAATTCTTTTTTGATGTTTCGAAACTTGAATATAAAAAGGCCAACGAAAAAAGAAGTTTAATTTATCAATTTAAAGAAATTCGCAAAGACGGTACCATAGTTTTTGAAGTATTTTATTCTGAAAAAGGCAAAGTTACTAAAATAGAAGAAATTAAAAAAGAACTTAAAAAGAGAAATATCAAAATCAAAGATGAAGATTTAGAAAGAGCCTTTAATACTTTTGAAAAACAATCCGAAGTTGATTATTTTATTAACAAAAACGCCAAAGAATTTTTGAAAGAACAATTTAAGCTCTGGCTTTTTCAATATGTTTATAATGAAGAGTCCGAATGGCCCAAAGAAAGAATTGATCAATTGCAAATTTTAAAAGATATTGCTTACAAAATTATTGATTTTATCTCTCAATTTGAAGATGAATTAGTAAAAATCTGGAATAAACCAAAGTTTGTTTTGAATTCTAATTATGTGATCACACTAGACAGAATAGCTGAGAAAGATATCACACTTATTGAAAAGATTCTAAAACACAAAAATTTTAACGAACAGGTTAAAGAATGGAAAACTTTAGGTATTGTTGATGATGCTTTCGATCAAAACAATATTTTGCAAAATGACTTAACTGGTTTGCGCTTAAACAAAAAATATCAATTTCTGCCAATTGACACAAAATATTTCAAAGATTTAGAACTTGAAATTTTAGGGCTTTTTGATGATTTAGACAATTCCTTAGATGGCTGGCTGATAAAGTCTGAAAATTATCAAGCTTTAAATACCATCTTGCCAAAGTTTAGAGAAAAAGTGCAGACCATTTATATTGATCCGCCGTTTAATAAAGAACAGGATGCTGATTATTTTTATTCTGTCAAATACAAAGATGCTACCTGGATAACAATGCTCGAAAATAGGCTAAGATTAGCAAGGGATTTGTTAAATGAAAAAGGAAGCATCTTTGTCCGATGTGATTACAACGGCAATATGTATGTAAGATTACTAATGAATGAAATTTTTGGAGAGGAGAATTTTAGGAATGAGATAGTGGTGAAAAGGGGTTATGTACCAAAAGGAGCATTTACTGGAAGATATCCTGTAGGTAGTGACTCTTTAATTTTTTATTCAAATACAGAAAAAATGCTTTTTATTCCAGCAAAAATGAAAATAAAAGAAGAGGAGAGAAAATGGATAAGTTTAGACATGCCGGGAGAATTAAAAGATATTGAAAAATCAAAAAGAATATTTTTGGGCAAAGTTTTATATCCTCCCAAAGGGCAACATTGGGGGTTATCTCAAGAAAAAATTAATGAGTATGAAAAACTAGGATGGATAAGAATTAATTCAAGACGAAATTATATAGATGTTAAAGGTAACTTTGTAAAAGGTATGCCTGAATATTTGAAAGAACCTGAACTTCAATTGAATACTTTATGGGTAGATATTAAAGGTTATGAAACTCATAATACCTTTTTCCCCACCGAAAACTCCGAAATCCTTCTAAAGCGCGTCATCGAATCCACCTCCAATGAAGGTGATTTAGTTATGGATTTCTTTCTTGGCTCTGGCACAACCACAGCAGTGGCGCATAAACTTAAAAGAAAATGGATTGGTGTTGAGATGGGAGAACATTTTTATACTGTAGTTTTGCCGAGAATGAAAAAAGTTTTGGCTTATGATAAGTCAGGCATTTCTAAAGAAAAAGATGTTAAAGAAAAATACAATGAAAACAAAGCTGGTGGTTTTTTCAAATACTACGAACTTGAACAATACGAAGATACATTGAGAAAAGTAAAATATGAAGATTCAAAACTTTTTGAAATACCTGGTCAAAGTCCTTATTCTCAATATGTTTTTATGAGAGACAAAAAACTTTTAGATGTTTTAGAGATTGATTACAAAAATAACAAAGTTAAAGTAGATTTATCAAAACTTTATCCTGACATTGATATTGCTGAAACACTTTCTAATTTGCGTGGAAAATACATCAAAAAAATTACGGAAAACGAAGTTGAATTCGAAGATGGCGAAAAGGTCAATATTAAAAATTTAGATTGGAAACTAATTAAAAATTTAATTTGGTGGTGAAATAATGAAATTAAATTTAAAACAAAAAATAATACTATCCTTATTAGATGCTTTAGATAAGAAGCCAATGTCTCCTATTCAACTTATGAAATCATTATTTTTATTTACTCAAGAAAAAAATCCCAAAAATTTTTATAAGTTTATACCATACCTCTACTATCCTTGCAGTTTTGAAGTTTATACTGATTTAAATTTTTTAGAAAATTACGGATTTATAACATCTCATCTTTCTAACAGGGGTTGGAGTTTCTTTAGAATTACAAATAAAAGTGAGAATTTTTTAATTGACAATAAGGAGATTATTGAAAAACTTGCAAAAATAAAAGAATCTATTATATCTAAATCTTTTATAGATCTTCTTAAGTTTGTTTATTCCAAATATCCTGATTTTGTTAAAAATTCAATATTTAGCAGTGAGATATTAAAAAACTATGACATTGGTTATAGCTTTAAAAGGAGATAGAAAAAGGATTGAGGAATTTAATGATAACATTAGAAAGATTTACTTTTGCTACGCCTTACGTATAATTAATAATAGAAAATTGGATATTTAAAATGCGAGCCTTAGTTTGGCTAAAGAGAGATCTAAGATTTGAGGATAATAGAGTTTTTGAAGAAGCCCAAAGATATAAAGAAGTTATTCCCTTTTTTATATTTGACGATGAAATACTTGAAGATCTCAAATGCCACGATGAAAGACTAGGATATCTTGTACAAACTATAAAAAGTTTAAATTTCAGAGTTTATTGTTTTAAAGGCAAGACGCAAGAAATTATTAAAATGCTTCTTGAGATATTGAGACCAGATACTCTTATAACTCAAAAAGCTTACACCTGGAGTGGAGAAAAAAGAATTCAATCTGTAAAAGCTCTTTGCTCGTCTATGGGAATTAAATTCATAGAAGTATTAGATGGATTTTTAGCAAACCCAGAAAATATTCCCGTTAAGAAAGTCTTTACCCCCTTTTATAAAGAATGGTTGAAACACCTGGACTTAAGAATAAGCAATGTTAAAGACCTCTATATTCCTGACCTAAAACTTCCTACTGTAGAACTACAGGATATGATAAGCATATTAAATCCAAAAAACATACCATTCAGACCGGAGGATTGGGAAAATAGATTAAACCTATTTGACTTTTCTCTCTACGAAAAGACTAGAGATTATCCATACTTAGACGGTACATCTAAACTCTCACCGTTTATAAGGTTTGGAATAGTATCCATAAGAAAAGTTTATGAGAAAGGAAGAATAAGTGAAGCCTTTGTGAGGGAACTTGCGTGGCGAGAGTTCTGGTATCATATAAAAATAAACTTTCCGTTTACAAAAGATTTAGAACTCCAAGAAAAGCGAAGGAATATACCTTGGGAAAATAGACAAGAATTTATCCAAGCTTTTAAAGAAGCTCGAACTGGATATCCTATAGTAGATGCAGGAATAAGACAGCTTATTCAAGAAAAATGGATCCATAATAGAATAAGGATGATTATTGGGAATTTTATCACTAAAGATCTTCTTGTAGACTGGAGAATAGGAGAAAAATTTTTCAAGGAAAATCTTTTAGATTATGATGAAGTATTGAATGTAGGAAACTGGCAATGGGTAGCTTCTGTTGGAGCAGATCCAAGACCCATGAGAATTTTCAATCCTATAATTCAATCTGAACGCTTCGACCCAAATTGTGAGTATATAAAAAAGTATATTCCTGAATTAAGTGATATTCCATGTTATAAACTACACAACCCGTTAAAATATAAACTTCCATATTATAAACCTGTAATCAATCATTATGAGCGTGTAAAATTCTTGGTTTCTTTATTAAAGGTAACCTAACAAGAGCTATAAATGAGAGAATTATTAATACCCGTCTTCGACAGTTACAGGCATATTTTAGCATAAAAAACTTCTCTAAGTGATTGATTTTTCTACATTCACATCTTTTCAATCTTCAAAATTC
>FWWM01003476.1_pt1 | contig 38996 bp, 42 predicted proteins | sample 2228351 | NCBI WGS metagenome assembly FWWM01 (sample SAMEA103939774, study PRJEB20133) | metagenome
TATTGAACCAATTAAAAGAACATATCTAAAAGTAAATGGTAGTTATATTGAAGTGAATATATATGGCAAGATAAAAATTGGGGATGAGGAATTTATTTTAATAGGGGAGACAAAAACGAGATTATCGAGAAAAGAGATTGAAAAATTTATAAGCAAGTGCAACAAAATTGAAGGAAAACAATTTAGAATTTTGATAAGTTATATCCTTCAACCTCAATTTCAAGAGATCATTTTAAACAATAACATAAATTTTATTTATTCTTATGAAATTGAATTTTAACTTAAAATAGGAAACTTCTCTCTTAGCATATTATAAAATTCATCACCACAAAACCAAGGAAAATCAGGGATACCTTCAACCTTTATTTGACCATCTATAACGATTGTAGGAACTACTCTAATTTTATATTTTTCAATCTTCTCTTTTAAGGAAGCACTCATATTATTCATATCATAGACAATAAGCTTACTGCTGAAAAAATCTCAATAATATGTCCAACTTTTGAAACTTGCATATAAAAAGTTTAAAGCACTTTACTAGGCAATCTTTTGTATTAAAATTTATACCTTTAAAATTTAAAACCTTGAAATTCTTCATTGACACACATGCTCACTTAAACGATGAAAAGCTCTATCCGAATATAGAAACAATTATTAAAAATGCATTAGAAGAAAATGTTAAGCGTATTTTTTGTGTTGGATATGATCTAAATTCTTCAAAACTTGCAGTTTCAATTGCCCAAAATTTTGAAGTAGTTTATTCCATAGTTGGTATTCATCCAAATAGTATAAATGAAATTGATAGGATTGATGAAATAGAAGAAATTATTGAAGATGAAAAGGTTATTGCTATTGGAGAAATTGGGTTGGATTTTTATTGGAATAAGTTTGATAAAAGGATCCAAATTGACGGATTTATTAAACAACTTGAAATTGCACAAAAATATGAACTACCAATAGTTTTACATTTGAGGGATGTTAAAGGTTCTTTTGAAGTATTCAATATAGCGCTTGATATTCTAAAGCATTTTAATCTCAAAAATGTAGTTTTTCATTCATTTAGTGGTAATGAAGAAATTGCACAAAAAATTTTAGAGAGAAATTATTTTATTTCTTTTTCTCCTATGATAACCTACAAAAATTCGCATATGCAAAAGATTTTAAAAATTACAAATTTAAATAATGTTTTCTTTGAAACAGATAGCCCATATTTAGCACCTGCAGGTTTAGGAAAGATTATAAATGAGCCAAAAAACGTTAAAATTGTATATGAGAAAGCTTGTGAAATTACAGGTTTAACCATTGAGGAAATTACAGAGAAAGCTTATGAAAATGTTAATAGGTGCTTTAAATTAAAAGAAAGGGAATTAAGGAGATTATTTGATTGGGTTTATGATAATGAAAGTTTAACTGAGAACTTAAATGATGAAGAAGCAAAGGCATTTTATAAAAGGCTTGAGAAGTTTATAGAAGAGGAGTACGAAAATGGATATTTAATTTCTCAGATAAAGAGGAAAATTTTGGATGAGAAAGAGAAGATATAAAACTTTTTTAAATTCAAGTTTTGCTAGATTAATTTTGGTTTTAATAGTTGGTTTAATAATTTCATTATCATCGATTTTTAGAAGCTGTAAGTTTGAAGAGAGCTATGAAATTACTCAATCAAAAGAATCTATAAAAGTTCTATTTACACGCTACGATGATATTATTCCAAATATCAAATTTTATATAGATAATGCTAAAAATAGTGTATATCTTGCTGTTTTTGAGCTTGGGAATAGTGAACTTGCAAATGCTCTTATATCCGCTAAAAGGAGAGGAATTGATGTTAAAATTGTAACAGATGAACAAAATGCAGATTATGAAGCACTAAAAGAAATTATAAGAGATGGAATTGAAGTTGTATTTCAGAAAGATGAAAGTTATATGCATCACAAATTTGCAGTTATAGATAGCCAAATTGTGATAACGGGTTCTATGAATTGGACTGATAGTGATATTTTTAAGAATGATAACAATGTTTTAATCATAAGTTCAAAAATCCTTGCAACTAATTATTTAAAAGAATTTTATCAAATGTTTTACGAGAAAAAATTTTCAAGGAATAAAGAAAAGATTGGAAATAATGTTATTACAATTGATGGTATAAGAATTGAAAATTATTTCTCACCACAAGATAAACCAGCCAGAAGAATAATTGAGCTTATCAATTCTGCTAAAAAAACTATTCACTTTATGGCATTTTCATTTACACATGATAGAATAGCAAAGGCTATGATTGATGCACATAATAGAGGTATTGAGATTGTAGGTGTTTTCGAAAGTAGACAAGTTAATAAATTCTCAGAATATGATAAGTTTAAAAATTTACGATTTGATGTTAAGCTTGATAGGAATCCAAGAAATATGCACAATAAGGTTATTATAATTGATAGTTCAATTGTCATAACTGGATCCTATAACTTCTCATCAAATGCAGAAAATAATAACGACGAGAATTTAACAATTATATTTTCAAGGGATATTGCCATTAGATACATTAATTATTTTTATCGTCATATCTATTAAAATTAAAGGATTCTACTTGTACCTATAAACAATTCGCCCTTTACTTAAATCGTAAACAGGTAATTCTACAATAACTCTATCACCTGGAACAATCCTAATATAGTAGATTCTCATTTTGCCAGAAAGATAAGCCAGAACTTCTAATCCATTATCAAGTTGAACTTTAAACATAGCATTAGGTAAAACTTCCTTTATAGTTCCTTCAAGTCTAATAACATCTTTCTTATTACTCATTTTAACATTCCACCAATAATAGCTTTCAAAATCCCAACATTTTCTATTGTATTTAAATTACAAACTATGTACTTGTTGTCTGAAAATTTTATGTAAGTTGCTCCTTTTCTTGAAGTAAGGATTATTTCATTTAAATCTGGAAATTTTTCATAGATTGCTTCTACACTATCTGCAACGCTATCAATTTCATCCTCATTAAATCCATCAAAAGCCAATATCTCACCCTTAATTTTACCAACTAAGGAACTACTTAAATTTGAAATAATTGATTTTATTTCAAAAAGTTTCTTAGATAGATTTTCATCAAGTTTTATCTCCCTACCCTTTCTCTTCTTAGGTAATCTATCTGAAATGTCCAATGGTTCATTAAAGGATATTATAACAGAAGCATCTAACTCTTGGAACTCTACATTCTTATAATCATTCTCAACAACATCCATTATAGCTTGTTCTCGGTTGGATGTTTTGCCAGCTGATTCAAGGAGTTTCCCTTCTTTAAATAGGAAGATGTAGCTTTCTACCCTCAAAAGACCAGTTTTCTTATTCTCAACGATATCCCTTATAATTTCCAAAGCGTTCATTCGAAAATTTTAAAGGATTAAATCAATTTCCTTTTTTCTTAATTTTATTTAAATATCTCTCAAATCCTTTACATTCATCATAAACCTTTTCCACTATCGGATAATTTAAGCAATACAATAAGAAGTTTTCTTTATAACTCAAGCTATCATTTAAATGTAAATAAGCAAATGCTCTTTGTTTATAAACCTCCGAAAATACCTCAAAAAATTTATTAGTTCTTTCCTTATAATGTAAATTTGGATAGTATTTATAAAGCCATTCCATATTTAGGTTTTGAATTATATAATTTGAAAAAATGATACTTTCACTAAATCGCTTTTGCTCATTGAGTTTTCTAAGCTTCATCATTTGAAGTTCCATATCATCATAATATTTTTTAGAAACTATTTCAAGGATCGTATCTGAAATAGTTGAAGCAGTTTTTAAAAATTCATAAGAACTATCACCATAACTAATAACTTTTAGAATTAAGTTATAATCATTTGGGTTTTTGCAAATACGATAATAAATGTTATAAATTTCAGAGTTTCCATCTTCAATTCCTCTTAAACAATCATAATAAGCTTTTGCTTTCACATTAGTAGGATAATAGTAAAGCTCATTTTTTAATAATTTCAATTTTTGACTATCACTTAACTCATACTTTGCAGATATGAAAAATGTATTTTCTTTTGGTTTTGTGCCTTCATATACTCTAATGCCTTCAACTTTGATCGTAAAAGTATCAACTATTAAATAAACCGAATAATTCAAAAGACTATCAGGAATATAGATTTGATAAAATTTTCTGTTTTCTAATTTTATAACTTCTCGTTTCTCTGAATTCTTGTAAATATAAATAATTGACAAATACTTATCATATCTTTTAAGAGAATCAGAGATTTCAAGCAATATATTCGCATAACTATTCGACTGCGAAGGATTTGGACTTACAATAATTTTTGGGACAATTTCAATTTTAGTGCAAGAAAATAAAATTAAGGGTATTAAAAATTTAATTAACTTCATATTCTATAAAAATAATAAAAAGAATATGTAATTTGAGATTAAAAATGCAAAATAAATGCCAAAAACACCCAAAAATGCATTCCTAATAGGGAATTTAAAAACCCTATTTAATCCAATTGAAAGTAAAATTAGGCTTAGTATGGAAAATGGCTCAATGTGATATAATGTTGATTTTAAAATCTTCAAATAATTATTATTTGAAACAAATTCATATGGAATTAAATTTGTTAAACTAAATGAAAACATTGGATTTTGGAAAATTATTGAAAATATAAGTGTAATGAAAGCTCCAAGAATTATAGCAGATTTTGAATAGATTAAAATTGAAAGCAGTTTTCTAAAACTATATGGCAGATTAAGTTTTGGAAACAGCATGAATAGAAGACTAAAGGCAAATGCTTGAATAAAAATAGATATTGGTTGTAAAAATATACCACTTGCTATAAATGTTAATATAATAATTGGGAGTGAAATTGTAGTTAAATAGACTTTTTTATAATTTTCAAGCCTTTGTTCCCTTTCTTCAGCAGTTAGTTCTTGCTTTTTAAGGTTTTTTTCAATTTCTTCTAAATTTTGCTCCATTTGACTTACCATAATTTCCTTATACCTATCATATCCAATACTAATTTTCAGAATGTTAAAAAGTGTTATAGAAAATATAAAAGTAAGAAGAGCTGGCAGAATATAATTTTTTTCTGCAATTTCATCAAAAGCGGAATTTTTATAAAGAACTTCGATAAATTTTTTTAAAAAATCCATTATTTAACGAGGTATAAAAGTGGGAAAAGATACATCCAAATTAAATCTACAAGACACCAATATAATCCTGCAATTTCAACTTGAATATAATTTTTTGAATTATATTCGCCTTTTATAGCAAAAAGTAAAATAAATGAAAATAGAATAACACCAATGAGAACATGCAATCCATGAATTCCCGTCATCACAAAGTATAATGAAAAGAATATCTTTTCGCCATTAGGTAAGGATTTAAAATGTTCCATATTGAAAAATAATCCATGCTCAAATTTTAGTCCATATTCATATACCTTAATTCCTAAAAATACTAATCCTGTTAAAATTGTGATTAATAAAAATAAAATTAGATGTAATTTATTGTCCTTTCTTGCAGCAGCAATAGCAGAAACTGCAGTAAAGCCTCCAATAAATAGAACAATACTATTTATAAGACCAATAATAGGTTGAAGTTCTTCCTGTCCCTTATGAAAGAATGGAAGATAAATACCCCTAAAAATAAAGTATAATGTAAAAAGACCAGCAAAGAGTAAAAGTTCTGTTGCGATGAATAGCCACATTCCAAGCTTAGCACCAAAATCATCTCTATGTTCCATCTCTATATGTTCATGTTCTATTACATGTTCCATATTTTAACCTCCTTATAAAGTACATCTACTTATATTCCTTTTTCCTTAAATGCTCAAAATCATATGGTCCATGCTCTACATGTGGTATCTTTTCAAAATTATAATATGGTGGTGGAGAAGTTGTTTGCCATTCAAGTGTTGCACCACCCCAGGGATTATCATTTGCTTTTGGCCCTTTCATCCATGCAATAAGGAGTGTTAATAATGAAATGAGAACACCACTAGCAATTATAAATGAACCAATTGTAGATATTTGATTTAATAGTGTAAATTCAGGTAAATAGTCCCAATATCTTCTTGGCATACCTTGCATACCAAGCAAAAACTGTGGGAAGAATGTTAAGTTAAATCCAATAAATGTAAGAATTGAGCCAAGTCTACCCCAATTTTCATTATACATTCTACCTGTAATTTTTGGAAACCAGTGGAAAAGCCCTCCAAAGAGTGCTGTTATTGCCCCACCAACCATGGTATAATGGAAGTGTGCTACTACAAAATATGTATCATGTAAATATACATCTGTTGATAATGTGGCAAGCCAAAGACCTGTTAAACCACCTACTACGAAGAGGAACAAGAATGAAAGTGCAAATAACATAGGTGTATTTAATCTAATTGAGCCTTTATAAAGTGTCGCTACCCAATTAAATACCTTAACACCTGTTGGAACTGCAACAAAGAATGTTAAAAATGAGAATATCCATCTTGCAACATCTGACATACCACTAACAAACATATGATGTGCCCATACAATAAATCCAATAAATCCTATACCGAATATAGCAGCTGCCATTGCCCAATATCCAAATATCTTTTTTCTTGAATGAACCGCTATAAGCTCAGAAATTATACCCATTCCAGGAAGTATCATAATATAAACAACGGGATGTGAATAGAACCAAAAGAAATGCTGAAATAGGAGAGGATCTCCACCTTTTGTAGGATCAAAGAATCCAACACCAAATAACCTTTCAAGAATTAAAAGTAATAATGTTATTCCTATTACTGGTGTTGCTATAACATTCATCAAGCTTGTTGTATATAAAGCCCATATGAATAATGGTAATTTACTCCAGGTCATTCCAGGTGCTCTTAATCTATGAATTGTTACTATGAAATTTAAACCTGTTAGTATAGATGAAAATCCCATAATGAATACACCAAGCAAAGCCAAGAGAACACCACCACCCGCCTTTATACTATAGGGTGTATAAAATGTCCATCCTGTGTCAATAGCTCCAAAAATTAAGGAAACTAAAACTAATAATGCACCTGTAAGGAATACCCAATAACTAAATAGATTTAGTTTTGGAAATGCAACATCCCTTGCACCTATCATAAGTGGAATTAGGTAATTACCCATCACAGCGGGAATAAGAGGGATTATTACAGTGAAAACCATTAGAGCACCATGGAGTGTAAAGAGTCTATTATATGTATCTGCATCCACAATAGTCTTGCCAGGCAAGAATAGTTCAATCCTAACTAACAATGCAAAAATGCCAGCAACAATAAAAAAAACAATTATTGTCCAAAAATAGAGGAATGCAATTTTCTTATGATCAGTGCAAAATAGCCAACCCAATAGCCCAGGTCTTGGTTCTGGTCTTAAAAGTTTGTTAAGCATAGCTCATCCTCCTGGCTTTATTTTAAAGTCTTTAAATACTCTATTATATCCAAAATGTCATTTTCACTTAATTGTCCTTGATATGAGGGCATTATTGCTTGAAAACCCTTTACTATTTTAGCATTAGGATTTAAAATGCTTTCCCTTAAATAATTTTCATCAGCAACAACTTTTTTCTCAGTTCCTCCCTCAACAACCACAGCTTCATGACCATAAAGTCCCTTGAACGTAGGCCCTACGAGTGGTGAGCCATCAATTGAATGACATGCTGTACATCCCTTATTTTGAATAAGCCTTTTTCCTCTTTCAGCAGGTGAGAGAGTTGCAGTCAATTCCATTTCCTTTGATACACTTGCAAGCCAATTATTAAATTCTTCTCTATCAATAACTTTTATATATCCTATCATCTTAGAATGTAATGTACCGCAATATTCCGCACATTGAACCTCATAAATACCAACTTCAGTAGCTTTAAACCAAAGCCAAGTATATCTTCCAGGAACTGCATCTTCCTTAATCCTAAAATTCCTTACAAAAAACGAATGAATTACATCTTGTGAAGTCATTACAAGTTTAACAGGTTTATTTAAAGGAACTACAAGAGTATCTCTTGTGCTATAGCCATTTGGATACTGAAATTCCCACCACCATTGATGAGCAATCACTTTTATTTCCATTGCATTTGCAGGAGGTCTTCTCTGAAAATTATCAAATACATAAACACCATAGAAAAATATAACAATTAAAATAATCGTTGGTATTATTGTCCAAACAATTTCAAGTACATTATTACCTTCAATATTCGCAACTTCCTCCTCCTTTCTATTTCTATACTTAATTATGAAATAAAACATTGCAATCTGAATTATTAAAAAGAAAAATAATGAAATCCAAAATATAAACCAGAATGTGTTATCAACTTCCTTACCATAAGATGATGTTATCTTCGGAAACAAGCTACCTATCCAAAGCATAGTCTGAAAATTTTAAAGTAAAAAATTTATAATTCAAGTTCACTTCTCAACTTTATACCTAAATCTCTTCCAAATTCTTGCTTTATATAACTTTCAATAATTTCTGTATCACTATCTCTTATAAGTACTTCATTATGAGCTAATTTCAATAAATAAAAATAACCTCCAACAATTGCAGGCGATAGCACATCAAGAACAAAATCCTGATTTAAATTACCAACAAATTCAACTTTATAAACTCTATATCTTTCTTCAAACCTTACATAGAAGAATTTAATATCCTTTTTCTCTAAGTGTCTGAAAGGCTCAGGCAGTTTCCACTTAAACTTTCTATAATCCTTATACTCATCATCATACAAATCTATATAATGTTCAATTCTACTATAACCTACACTATTTGTATAGTTATTAAAAATCAAAATATCAGGTGCTACTATAAATGGAAAAATTTTTACTTCTGATGAAGCAGAAAACGATTTTGAGATGCTAATAACTTTAAATTCTCTTAAAATATCATCAAGAACCTTTAAATACTCATAATACAATAAATGTGCAAAATAAACGAATTTATCTTCCCTTGAAATATCTTTTTGTTCCTTTAGAACATAATAAGCCCAAATATCATGATTATAAATTTCATCTTTATATTCATCATATAAATTCTCAACTTTTCTTTCATCAAGATCTCCTTTCAAAAACCAATTTTGACCAATTTCTCTACTATGACTTGGACCAAATCTGATTATAAAATTTCTAATACTACCATCAAGTACTACAATATCAGGTTTCTTTCTTTTTGAAATAAGATAAATTGATTTTAATTCCAATGTTGACATAATAAGTGATGCTAAATCATCCAAAAATTTTTTTACAATTACATTAAATGGAATAACTATCAAAAATGAATTATATTCAAATTCTAATTTCCCATCTTTATCAGAAGAAACACCAAGACCAGCACTCAAAATCAAGTATTTATCTATGTAATCAATTGTATTATATGAACCATCACCACAAACAATTTTGTATTTTTTATTTTCTTTAAATTTATGTTCACTCCACTCACTTAAAACTATTTGAGGGTCAATGTTTCCGAAATCTTCAAGTCCATCAAATTGCTCTTTAATATAATGCCATTTTGAAAGAATATTTTCTAAGAATCTTGTATTAACCCTTTTCATTATTAAAAGTTTAAAGTTTTCTTAACAACTTTACCATCACTTAAAAACTCAATTTTGGTTTTCTGTCCTTTTTTAAACTTCGTTAGTGCATAAGTTAAATCATAAATATTCTTAATTTCATATTTTCCAATTTTTAAAATTATATCACCTTCTTTAAGACCCAATTTTTCAGCAGGTGTTCCTTTTGAAATGCCTATAATTCTAACGCCAATACCATCATAACTATAATCAGGAATAATACCAAGCCTTACCCTATTACCTGTTCTTACAAAACTTCTCTCTTCTTTAACTTCATTAAAAGTCAAAGTTTCAATTTTTGAAATATCATCAACAATTTTTATTACATATTCTAAAATTGTTTTCATTCCTGAAAAGTTTATATACTCAGCATCATCACTAGTTTTATGATAATCCTTATGCACACCTGTAAAGACATGTAAAACAGGAATTTTTGCATTATAAAATGAATTCTGATCACTTGAACCAAATCCACTGCTTGAAAGTTTTAAATGAAATCCAAATTCATTATTTCTTTTTAAAATATCCTCAAATTCAATTGCTGTTTTAGAACCTATTATAGTTAGTATACTATCTTTGAGTCTTCCAATCATATCAAAGTTAATATAAACTTTCGTATTTTTTAAGGGAAATAATGGATTTTGAATATAAAATTCTGAACCAACAATTCCAATTTCCTCACAATCCCAAAAAGCAAATACAATATTATCCCTAATAGCTTTATCCTTATAATAATTAGCAAGTTCCAAAACACCTGCTACACCACTCGCATTATCATCCGCACCATTGTGAACATCATAAATACTATCCAAAGATGAAATATCAGCATATCCAAGATGATCATAATGTGCACCAACTATAATGTAATTTAAACTCTTACCTTTTTTAAGAGCAAATATATTTTCACCTTTTACCTTTTCTTTCGAAATTTTTAAATAAACTTCAATTTTCTTATTTTTTAAACTATCTTTATATTCTTTTAAAGCTTGCAAAGCAACAATATTCAAATCACCCTTAAAATAGCTTCTTTGAATAGTCTTTGAGAGTAAAAAAATAACAGCCTTTTTACCCTTATTCCTTTCCTCAATAGCTTTATGTATTAATCCTATATTATCAAGGTTATCTCCATCTACGATTGAAATCTCATTAAACTTAGCATATCCGCTAGCCGAAAAATATAATGGCTTTATTGGAATATTTAAATTAGTATAAAAGCTATCAATTTTAATTTTTCCATCTACATCAAATTCCTGGCTTATAACCTCATATCCATATCTTTTCAAATTAAACTTAATATAATCTCTAGCAGTTTGATTATAACCACAAAGTCTTCCTTCTAAATAATCATTTGCCAAAAAGTAAACATGTTTTTTTAAATTTTCTTCTGATAAGACTAATAGAAGGCTAATCATAGACTACATTTGATAATATAATATAATTCATTGGATTTCTTGGAATACCATTTACTATAACTTCATAATGTAAGTGAGAACCTGTTGAACGTCCCGTTGAGCCAACTTTTCCTATAATTTCACCCCTCTTTATCTTTTGACCAATACTTACAAGGCTTCTTGAAAGATGAGCATACCTTGTAATTATACCATTTTCGTGTGAAATCTCTATACAAAGTCCATATCCTTCCTTATACCCTGAGAATATAACCCTTCCATCAGCACTTGCATAAACAGGTGTTCCAATTGGTGCAGCAATATCTATACCTTCATGCAACTTATATTCACCTGTAAATGGATCAGTTCTATATCCAAAATTTGAAATAATTATACCACTACTTGGAATGATACTTGGTATTCTTCTAAGCTCATCTCTCTTTTCACTTACAATTTTTGAAACTTTTTCAACATCTTTTAATTCAGATGATATAAGCCTTTTTAAATTATCAGTTTCAAAACTTAAATTACTAATACTATCTTCATTCTTAATATAACCTCCAATACCAAGATACTTTATATCTTTTGGAATAGGATTTAAACCTGCTATTACTCTAAAATTATTTGTCACATCAAATAAACTATCAAGTTTTGACTTTACTAACTCAACTTCCTTTTGCATTTGAATAATATAACTTTTCAAACTTTGATTTTGCCTTTTGAGAGTAATATTTTCAATGAATATAAATGCAAATCTAAACGAAAGAAAAAAACCTATAATTATTGAAATAATGAAGCTTGAAAGAAATGCAAGCATTACACCAATTGAAAATTTTGTAAGTTTAAATACAATCGATCTAGAATTTTCAAGGTCGTATATATTTATTATGAATCTAACTTTTCCTTTCATATAGCAACCTCCTGTTATGTTTTCCGAAAAGTATAAAGCTTTAAAAATCTATCCATTAAAATTTCATTATGCGCAAAGTTTCTATATTAATAGTTTTGATTGCTTTTGGATGTTCTAGGAAATCTGAAACACCACAAGAACCTCAAAATCCAACATTCTCCAACTACGATATCCTTGAGTATTGGGGCTTTGGTATTGGAAAAACTCATAAATATTATGTGCTAGATACTTTCAGATTTACAATTCCTAATCTAACTGATACAACAATGGTATCACAGGATACACTTCTTAGAGTAATTCAAGATACCTTTGGTAACTTAAACGTTATATTCTATGACAGTCTTTACACTGTTCAAACGAAAATATATGATACACTATATGTTTATAACCCTTTTATCTTAGACACAATTAGAATACTGAATATATTCAACAACACTTCTCAAATAGCGATCGGTAATAAAATTTTCAAAGCTCCTTTATCTCTAAATGATAGTTGGATAGCAATTGAACAGCAGAGCAAAGCTATAAATGATACAATGAAAATATCCTCACAACAACTTGGTAGTTGTACACTATGGATTTTCTTAGATACTCTGAGAATAGATAGCTCCAATAAGATAGTTTTAGAAGCAAGTCCTGATACATCATTCAAGTTATTTTCAAAATTATATTCAAGGATTAAATATCGTTATCAAACAAAGCCTCAGACGCAAATTTGTAGTGATACTACTATGAAAAATGATAGTGCTAATATGGTAAGTTTTGATACTACTTATCTTAAAGCATACCTTGGAATAACAAGAACCTATACTTTTGACTCAACAACTGCTCAATTCCAAATTGGTCCTTTACCACTTCAAACAATATATAGATCTTATGAAAGGCGAATTAGAATTCAGTAAAGAAGAGTTATTAAATTTTTATTATCATCTTTTAAGAGTTAGGATTTTTGATGAAAAATGTTTCATTTTAAGAAGACAAGGGAAAATTAGCACATATCCAGGATTTAGAGGTCATGAAGCAGTTCAAGTAGGCTGTGCTCTTGCCCTTGATAGAAATGATTGGATTTTGCCATATTATAGAGGGACTGCACTTGCCATCACATTTGGTTTAGATTTAACTACTACATTTTTATATTGGAGAGGAAATCCACTTGGTGAAAAAATTAACCCAAATTTAAGAATTACTAATTTTTATATTACAATTGCTAGCCAATGTCCTCAGGCAGTAGGACTTGCACTTGCAGGAAAGTTAAGTGGAGAAAACTATTTTGTTTTGACGAATTTTGGAGATGGTGGAACAAGTGAAGGTGAATTTTATGAAGCTTTAAATCTTGCAAGTATTTATAATGTAAATGTTATATTTGTATGTGAAAATAATGGTCTTGCAATTAGTGTTCCTTCAAGAAAAGATATTCCGATGAAGAAGGAGGGTATTGGATATCAGACTGGCATTGAGAATTTAGCACATAAATTTTCAAATATTATTGAAAGTTATAGGATTGATGGAACAAATATATTAGAGGTTTACAAGACAATTAAAAAAATAAAAAGTAGAGAGGGACCTGCATTTGTTGAAGCAATCGTTTATAGATTAACACCCCATACTACTGATGAGGACCATTCAAGATATTTGGATATTGAGAAAGTTAAGTTATGGAATGAGATTTTTGACCCTCTTAAAAAATTTGAAAATTACTTAAAGCAATTAAATATTTTAGATGAAAAAACTATTGAGAAATTTAAGCAAGAAATAAATAATGAAATTGATAGTGCTATTAAAAAAGCAGAAAGTGTTCCAATTCCAAGCCTAAAGGAGATTATATATGGTTGAGATTGTAAAGGGAGATATTACAGAAGAGGAAGTTGATGCTATTGTAAATGCTGCAAATGAATACTTAAAGCATGGAGCAGGTGTAGCAGGTGCAATTGTTAGAAAGGGTGGGAAAGTTATTCAGGAAGAGAGTGATAAAATTGGATATTGTCCAACAGGTAAAGCAGTTATTACAACGGCTGGTAATTTAAAAGCAAAATATGTTATTCATGCAGTTGGTCCTATTTGGAAAGGTGGAAATAATAATGAAGATGAATTATTATATAGTGCTGTAAGGAATAGTTTACTATTAGCTCATGAATACAAATTAAGAAGTATAAGCTTTCCTGCAATTAGCACTGGTATATTTGGATTTCCAAAAGAGAGGGCAAGTAAAATTATATTAAAGGCAGTTTTTGATTTTATAAAGGAGTTTGAGGGAAAAACAACAATTGAGAAAATTAGAATTTGCTTATTTGATGATGAAACTTATAATATATTTTTAAAGACATATGAAAGTATTAGCATTTGAAACATCTTGTGATGAAACATCTGTTGCAATAGTAGATGACTTTGATGTAATTATAAATTTAACAAGACAACAATTAGTTCATTTTGAATTTGGAGGTGTTGTTCCTGAGCTTGCAGCAAGAGAGCATATTAAATATATATATCCATTAACAAAAAAAGCATTAGAGAAAGTTAAATTAGATGAAATTGAAGGAATTGCATTTACATATGGTCCAGGACTTGCAAGTTCGCTTTTAATTGGTATTACATTTGGAAAAACTATTGCACAAGCTATTAAAAAACCATTTATTGGTATAAATCATCTTGAAGGTCATATATTTTCAATCTTCATAAATAACAGAAATTTAAAACCTCCTTTCTTATGCTTAATTGTTTCAGGTGGTCATACTGAACTTATTTTAGTAGAAGACTTTTTAAAGTATAAACTAATTGGTCAAACATTGGATGATGCTGTTGGAGAAGCATTTGATAAAGGTGCAAAAATGTTAAATCTTGGCTATCCAGGAGGCCCTATTATAGATAAACTTTCAAAAAATGGAGACAAAAATTTCATAAAATTTACAAGACCAAAAATCAAATACGGTAAGTATAATTTCTCATTTAGTGGTATTAAAACTGCTCTTAAACTTTATTTAAGAGATAAATCTGAAAATTTTATAAAGCTACATTTAAGTGATATTTGTGCAAGTTATCAAGAGGCACTAATTGATATTCTTTTTGAAACCACAATGAAAGCAATGGAAGATCTAAAGATAGAAAAACTAGCAGTTGTAGCAGGTGTTTCTCTAAATAGTAGATTGAGGGAAAAGTTTAAAGAAAATATTAGAGAGGTTTATTTTCCTTTACCAGAATTTTGCACTGATAATGCAGCTATGATAGGAGTTGCAGGTGCATTTAGATTAAAAAAGGGTTATAAGAGCTTACTTAATATTAGCGCAGAGCCAAACTTATCTCTTGAATTTATCTAAATCTTTTATTATGTAATTTAATTTTTCTTCATAATTTAAATTCTCATTTTGTGCGATTTGTCTTATTGAACCTGCCAATGAATTATATATGAAATTTAAATCACCTTCTAAGATACGCTTTTCGATGCAACTTTTTATTAGATTTAAATATAGCTCATTTTCAAATTTTAGATATTTCTTAATCTCTTTATCGTTTGTAACTTTTGTAAATTTTGATATAAATTTAAATAGTCTTGGTTCTTCTTCTATAAACTTAAGATGAGTTTTTATTACTTCAATAAGGCTTTCAAAAGGTTTTTCATAATCAACTTTAACATACTTAATTTTATCTATCATTTTTTTCCAACCAATTATGAGAATCTCCCTTATAATATCATCCTTTGAATTAAAGTAGTAGTATATTGAAGATTTTGCAAAGCCTGATTTTTTAGCAATTTCTTCAATTGAAACATCCAAAATGCCCTCTTTTAGTGCTATCTCTATAACTGCATTCATTATTTCATTTTTTTTCCATTCTTTTTGCTTATCCTTAATGTTCTTTAACCTTTTCATAATAATTGAATAAATTTAACCTGACCCCCAAAGGGGTCATTTAATTATTGTATTTCTATTGTTAGGATAATTCCACTATAATCCCCTTCTACCTCACCATCAATTGAGCAATAGCTTCCAAAATTATAATCTATTATTGCCTTCTTAACTTGATCAGTTCTATTTGTCAAGACAACTGCTCTTCTATTCTTTTGACATGGTGATGCATTGCTAAGATCTTGATCCCTATTCCAACTAAACCAGTATATTGGTGAATTATCAGTAGTATTTTCCCAAATTGATTTATTTTTTATATCACAATTTTTATCCTCAGCTTGCCTTTCACCAAATGCAAATGTCCTTAAATATTTCTTATCTATCCCACAAGCATCAATTAAGTAATTGTATACACTCTTTGCTCTTCTATCAGAAAGTGCAAGGTTATAAGCATCTGTTCCTCTCTGATCTGCATGTCCTTCAATTCGCACTGAAAATTTATTAGTTTGAGATTGAACTTCTTTTAACAATTCACAAGCAATTTTTAGACCTTCTTGTGCATCCGCTCTTAAGTCTGATTTATCAAAGTCAAAATAGAATTTGAATATACCACTTCTTGCAATTGAAAGTTCTAAACTTGTATCACCAGGTTGTAGTTGAACAACTTTTGCATTTGGAATATAACCTTCTGAACTTGCTTTCATTGTATATGTACCATATGGAACACTTATTTTTGCAGTTCCATTATCATCTGTTGTAGCCTTATATTCATTACCTTGACCATCCTTAAATGTAACTGTTGCATTCTTAACAGGATTCCCTTTGTCATCAACTACCTTTACTGTTGCATCTGTAACTGTGTAATTTAGTTCAACTGTCAATGTTTCAGTTTTTGCAAGTTCTAAATCCTTCTTTACCTCTTCGTAATTTTCTGCACTTACTTTAACTGTATATTTACCGCGTCTTAATCCATCAAATTGAACAACTTCTCCGCTTTTTGCCTCAGTTTTTCCATCAGGATAAGCCAGTTCTACATTAGCAGAAACAGGATTTTTACTTTTGCTATCTATACTTCTTATAATTAAGCTCTTTATAGGTTCAAGAGCAAGTGTAATTTCCTTATTTTGAGGGCTTATTTTCACAGAATCAGCGAAATAGTTATTAGCTTGACCCTCAAGTGTATATTCACCTCTTCCCAAACCTATTTTTGCTTGACCACCTTTTGCAACTTCTTGCTTTACTACTTTATCCCCTTTCTTTACAGTAAGATTGGCATCGATGGGTTGATTCGTAGCCTGGTCAACAACTCTAACATTATAGGTTACTCCACATCCAACAAGGGCAATAGTCAAAATTAGCTTTTTCATCTTCTTACCTCCTTTTTATTTGAAAATTTTAAAGCACTTCTCATGATATACCTGTTATGGTTTCACCACCATCTATATTTATAACATTTCCTGTCATCCAATATAGTTCATCTGAACTTAAAATAGCTATTGCTTTTGCAACATCTTCAGGTGTTGTAAGCCTTTTTGAAGGATTTCTACTTAATGTAAGCTCTATAATTTTATCACTATTAGGTATTTTTCTTAGTGCAGGTGTATCAGTTACACCAGCTCTAATTGCATTTACAGTAATGCCATAAGGGGCAAGTTCAAGCGCCAATTGCCTTACATGACTTTCTAAAATTGCTTTTGCAGCAGAAACTGCACCATAGAATTTAGTAACTCTTAAACTACCTTCACTTGTCATTGCAAAAATCCTTGCCCCTGGCATTTGAAACAACTTTCTGAAAAATAAAGCTTGCGTCCAATAAACAAGTGAATTTCCCATAAGATGTAAAGTCATTTCCATTTGTCTTTGATTTATTGATTCTTCCAAATTTTCACCTATAAATGGTTTTAGTGTTCCAAATGCAATAGAATGCAAAAGGACTTTAATTTTCTCATTAGGGAATTTGCTTTCAAATTCATCTAATACTAACTTTATATTCTTTTCATCACCTGCATTTACATTAAAAAAAAGTGCTACTCCTCCATTCTTTTCAATTTCTTCTTTTACTTTATATGCATTTTCTATTGTACTTTTTGTATCAAAATGAACACCTATTATATTATAACCTCTTCTTGAAAGCTCAATTGAAGTTGCAGCACCAAAGCCACTTGAAGACCCTAAAATCAAAGCCCAATTTTTCATAAGCTTTGAAAATTTTAAAGCATAAACTCAGATATGCATTCTTGCTATTTCAGTTTCTATTTTACCATATTGGCTATTTAATTTGATTTTATCTCCCAATTTTACTTCAAAAGTAATGTCCAAAAATTCATAAGCAATAACATCTCCTATAAATAGTTTATGAAAGAATTTTTTCGTTTCTAGAAAAATTTTTTCATAATCAAAAGAACTAATGTTCAACTGAAATAATTTTTCATTTATTGAAATTTCAATTTGACTTGATAATTCATCTAATATAAACTCACTAAATGGACTATAAGTATCAACTGCATAATCCCTTGCATCATTAAAATAATTTGAAAAGAAGCTTAAAATAAACAAAAATCCAAAAATTCTATTCTTACCAACAACAAGACCAATTTGAGGTCTTAAAAATAAAATTTCCGTTAGCGATAAAACCTTTGCAGATGGACTTATAACAGTGTTATTTGCTCTTATATATTTGAATTTTAAATTCTTATCTACTACAATGACTTTACTTGGCTTTATTGGAGCAAGCATTTTTTTGAAATCATAAATAAGTAAAAATTCACTTTCCATTAAATCTTCCAAATTTGAACCCTTTAGAATTCTAAGATATTTACCTTCAAGTTTCACAAATCTAACTTTTTCATTATAATTTACTCTTGAAATTTTTATCATTCAAAGTACTCAGAATAATCCTCTAATGGATATTTCCTTTTTAATTCTTTTTCAAATTCATTTAGCAAATTTCGAAAGTTCATCTGATATAGTTGTGATTTTATAAGGAATTTTTGAGTTTCAAACTCTCTTAAATCAGGCTTAATATCTTCAATTTTCTTATATACCAAAAATCCTAAATCATGCTCAAAAACATCAACCTCATTCAAATCCTTACTAAAAGCTCTATTATAAAAGCTTTCCTTTTGATTGAATGGAAGTCCTGGAAAGCTAGTTTGTGATGTAAGATAACCACTTTCAAATATTATAACTCTTGGATCATTATTAAATAACTGCTTTATACCCAAACTATCACTATTTTTAACAAGTTCTATAACCTTTTGTAATTTATTTCTTAGAATTTCTTTTTTCTTCTTAGCTCTTACTCTCGCTTCTACAATAGATTTTACTTCTTCAAAATCTTGATAACCTTTTTTCTTCTTATCCAAAACAACAAAAGCTACTAATGTATTACCTACTTCAAATACTCTCGAAAATTGACCATTTTTAGCTTTTTTAAAAAACTTTCTAAGCTCTTCATTTTGACCAACAACTGGGAAAAATTCAAAATCAATTGGAATATAGGAAGAGGTATCTACTCTAAATCCTTCAAATTTCCTGTTTTTTATAGCATTTTGCAAGCTATCCTTTAGTAATTTTTTAGTTTCCCTTGATGGCTTTATTTTAATAAGAATTTGACTATAATCAATTGTATCTTTATTTTTTCTATCAATTTTATACAAATAGTATCCATTTGGTGTTAAAATGGGACCTAAAATATCACCTTCCTTAGCATTCAAAAAGCTATCTCTTATTTCAGGATATAAATTGTTTATTATGAAGTTTTTAACTTTTCCAGAATCATCTTTTGTAGTTAAATCTTCTGAAAATAGTAATGCTAATCTATTGAAGTTTTCACCAGCTTTTGCTTGCTCTTTAATGCTTTCAATTCTATCTCTTGACAAAATTGTATCATTTGAAGATGGATAAATGAATGACCTTATAACAATTATTTTAACTCTTTCATTTGCTTTAAATTCCTCTTTATGTTTATTATAGTAATCTTTTAGGTCATTTTCATTAACCTTTATTAGTGTTTCAGGAACAATTGCTGTTGGAATATTTGCATAGAAAATTTTTATTTTTCTATTTTTATATATAAATTCATACTTTGCTTCTTCATCTGATGGATTTGCTAATACTGACAAATAATATCTTACAATATCTCTTGGAATATCCCTTTTTAGCCTATTTTCATAATCTCTAAAAAATGGAATAGATCTTTGATCTCTTAATAGTGCTAAATATTTACCATAATCAAACTTGCCATCTGTGTAAAAAATTGTATCATTATATATTTCAGGTGGTGGGAATAATGTTATAATTTTAACGATTGCATCAGGTGTTAAAGAAACCTTAAACTCATTTAAAAATAGTCTCCATCTTGTATTATCAACAACATCATCAAATACTTTTTTTCTAAGCTGTTCAATTTCATCTAGCGTTAATTCTCTACCTAATTTTTTTGTACTATCTGCCATTACTCTTTGTAGTTCATTATAAAATTCATTATAACTAACTTCATAATCACCAACTTTTGCAATTATACCTCTTTCCCAAGGTTGATAAACTTTATAACCTGCTATATTTGCTCCAAGTTCAAGTCCTATCCATCCAATGAAAGCTAATATAAGTATCCATAAGACGATAATTGCTATTCTTCTCATCGTTTGCATTATCATAAGTTTTAAAAGTTTAAAGGTGATTATCGTTTAAAATTTCAAGCTTATGAACTTTCCCCTTTTCATATTGTTCCTTCTTGGAAACTTACAGATTATTTTGATTAAAATTTTCAATATTAATATAGATGTTTATCTTACTACTCTTCTTTCAGGTATTGCAATTATATCTGCTGGTTTTATCCTTTCGATTGCATCTGAAGTTGCTCAAAAGGATGTTCCAAGGAGCTTTGCTACTGTATTTTTAGCATTAATTGCAATTTTACCTGAATATGCAGTTGATATATATTTAGCTTATCAAGGTGGTAAAGATCCACAATATGCGCAATATGCACTTGCAAACATGACAGGTGCTAATAGATTATTAGTAGGTGCATTTTGGCCTATTGTAGTTTTGGCTGTTTTATTATCAAAAACTAGCCAAAAAATCCTTCTTGATATTCATCTTGAAAAAATTGCACTTGTTGTTGCTACAATTTATGGATTTTTTATTAGCCTTAAGGGTTCAATTACAATTTTAGATGCTATAATTTTAATACTCATATTTTTAATTTATGGTTATTTTGCAAGCAAGCAAGAACATCATGAACCTGATTTTGAATTTGGTGTTCAGGCTTATATCTCAAGACTTCCAAAACTGAAAAGGATTTTAACATATGTATCTTTATTTATATATGCAGCTATTGGAATTTTATTCGCCACAAAGCCATTTGCAGAAGGCTTAATATATATTGGAAGGGAAATAGGTATTGATGAATTTTTCTTAATTCAGTGGGTTGCACCATTTGCAAGTGAAAGTCCTGAATTTGTTATTGTTTTAATTTTAGCATTAAGAGGATTTGGTTCTTGGGCAATGGGAACACTTATTTCATCAGAGGTTAATCAACTAACATTGCTTATTGCAGCAATTCCTATTGCATTTTCATTTGGAGCAGGTTCTATATCAATTTTTCCATTAGATCAATTTCAAGCTGTAGAAGTACTCCTTACTGTTTCATTATCACTATTTGCAATAACTTTAATTTTAGATGATAGATTTCATATTTTAGAAGCAAGTATTCTGTTCTTAGCTTTCATTATTACATTTCCACTTAAAGCTTATCATTTTCAAATTTCAATTGTTCTCATTATTTTAAGTATTTTGAATGTAATTTTAAATAGAGGATTGTTTAATATCTTAAATAGTTTTAAGTTCATCATAAGGAGTGTTCAAAGAGAATAATGCTATACCATATTTTGACACCATTAGCTGATCAATTCATACTATTTAATCTTTTCAAATACATAACATTTAGAGCATTTTTAGCTTTCCTCTTTTCTTTCATAATAGTTATACTATTAACACCTTATTTTATTAAAAAATTTAGACAACTTAGGGAAAAGATAAAGGAAGATGTTCCGTCCTGGCACAAGAAAAAGGAAGGAACACCAACAGCAGGTGGTATTATAATGCTAATTGGAATTTTAATAAGTTCCTTACTTTGTGTGAGATATGATAATCCACTTGTATGGATAAGCTTATTTGCTATTCTTTATATGGCACTTATAGGATTTTATGATGATTACAAGAAGATGATATCAGTAGGGAAAGTTGAGGGTTTAAAAAAGTTACCTAAGTTCATTTTACAATCCATCTTAGCTATTATTATTTATATTTTCATAATTTTTTATTATCCTTCTGAAATTGCAACAAAAACACAATTTTTATTCTTTAAGAATATAATGTTGGATTTTTCATTTTTATATCCGATTTTTATATTTTTTGTATTTGTGGGAACCGCTAATGCACTTAATTTGACTGATGGTCTTGATGGACTTGCAGCTTCGTCATCAATTCCACCTCTAATAACATTCTTAGTAGTATCCTATATCACAAGCCATATTGTCCTTTCAAAATATTTAAATATACTTCATATTCCACAAGCAGGTGAACTTACAATTATATGTAGTGCTGTTATTGGGGCATTGCTAGGATTTTTGTGGTTCAATTCATATCCTGCAGAGATTTTCATGGGTGATACAGGCTCTCAAATGCTTGGTGGTACATTTGGTATTGTTGCAATTTTAATCAAACAGGAAATTCTCCTTGCCATTGCTGGCGCTTTGTTTGTTATTGAAACACTATCTGTTATTATTCAAGTTGGATACTTTAAATGGACAAAAAGAAAATATGGAAAAGGCAGAAGAATTTTTAAAAGAGCACCTCTTCATCATCACTTTGAAGAGATAGGATGGGAAGAGCCTAAAATTGTTGCAAGATTTTTGATTATTTCAACATTATTTAGTATTTTGGCACTTGCAACCTTGAAAATAAGGTAATTAACCTTTAAAATTCTCATCTTTTATGAAAATGAAAATAATAAAATATTTATCTGATTTTAATGGTAAAATTGTTATTGTACTTCACTCAAGTCCAGATCCTGATTGCGTTGGAAGTGCATTAGCACTTTATCATTTTTTAAAAAAACTCAATAAAGATGTTCTTATAATTTCAAAAGATGAACCTCCAAGAAATGTTGATTTTTTAAAAGGTTTTGATAATATTATTGTTTCTAATGAGATAATAAATGGAGATTTATACATCTTAGTTGATCAATCGGAAGTAAAAAGGAGTGGATTTGAAATTGATAGCAAAAATGTGATAAAGATAGATCATCATATTTCAAATGTTGTTTATAGTGAATATGACTTTGTAAGAGAAGATGCACCTTCAACTACCTCTTTAATTTTAGAACTCATTAGAGATTATGATGAAAGTTTAATTGATGAGGAAATTGCTGAATGTATATTTGTTGGTCTTATGAGTGATACAGGTAATTTTAGTTATTCTAATCTAAAAGAGGCTTTTAGTTACGCTTTATATTTAGCAAATAGAGGATTTAATCTATCAAAGTTTTCAGAAAAATATATGCGAAACAATTCTATAAATAGAATGAAGCTTATTCAAATTGCATTATCTACGCTAGCTTATGAAGGAGAAATTGCTTATATTATAATAAGGAAAAATTTTTATGAACTTTCAGGTGCTAAAAAATATGAAAATTTTGGAATAGTAGATTATCCATTTTCACTCAAAGGTGTTAAAGTGGCCTTGAAATTTGAAGAAATGAATAACAGTACTTGGAAAGTTAATTTAAGAAGTAGGATTGGTGTTAATGTTGAACTGTTTGCAAGGCAATTTGGTGGTGGTGGTCATGAAAATGCAGCTGCTTTTAGGATAAGAGGCTCTGAAAATGAAATAATTGAGAAAGTTATTCATCAGTTAAAGCAATACCTAAAAAGTTCATAATTTCTTTCTTATCCTCTTACAAAACCTTGTCCAATCAATAGCTTTAATTCATCTAGCTTTGCAAAGTAATCTGCAACTTTTAAATTATAATTCTTATCGAATTGCTCTTTTATATGATTTGGTAAATTCTCAAATTTTAGGACTTTACTATCCAATGAAAGTGCATATCTAATGGCATTATAAGCTTTAAAGAAATCTTCTTCAATTTCTACAAAATTATTTGAAATCCTTTCTGCAATAGATGGTGGAAAGACTGCTCTTGCTCCCATTTTATAGATATAATTTATAGCAAAATTCAATTCAAGCTCATCCTCAAATAAATCAACATTTAAAATAATAGCTTGTTTTTCAGATTTTAAGTTCGTTCTAAAACCAGCAGGTTTTTCTTCAACTTCAAAGTAATCAATATAATTTCCATTTAATAGTGATTTGATAATTGTTAATTTTCCTACACCTCTTTGACCGTATATTAAAATCCATGGTGTATATGGACTATTTAGTAAAGTCTTGAGTTTTTCATAGGTTTTGAATGTATTTCCAAAATAATAAATGAAATTAACATTGGCTGGTTTTAATTCATTTAAATTATAGAATTTATTGTAGAATTCAGCTAATCTTTCCCTTATTGTCCTTTTTGAATAATTTTCAAGGAATGATAGAAGTGTATTTTCATCATCAAATTCATAATCTATGGTTTTTAAATCAGTTTTCCCAATTGTTGCAGTTACAAAGTTTAGTGATATTTCATTTAGTTTTTTATGATTATTTTTGACTAACACGAGGTCAGGTAATTCTGTTATTGAGCTTGCAAGAGGATAATTTTTTATTTTTAATTCTTTAATGAGATTGAGTATTCTCATCTAAATGAATAAAGAGCGGGCGACGGGAGTCGAACCCGCGACCCCCAGCTTGGAAGGCTGGCGCTCTACCAATTGAGCTACGCCCGCTTGTAAAGGTTTAAAATTTTAAAGCATCCAGAAAAGGTGGATGGGTTTATCCTTATAAACAAGCCAAAAAACTTCACATCATATGATGTAATTAGAATTTTAAAGAGGATTTTAAATATAAAAAAGATGGGACATTCAGGAACACTAGATCCTTTTGCAGAGGGACTTCTTATCATTGGTCTTAATAGAGCTACTAAATTTCTCCAATTTTTATTAGAACTTCCCAAGGAATATATTGCAAAGATAAAATTTGGTATTGAAACTGATACATTGGATATTGATGGCCAGATAATTAAAGTTGATGAAAATTTTAAATTGAAAAAGGATAATTTGGAAATAGCTATTCAAAGCTTTCCTAAAACCTATGATCAAATACCACCCAAGTTTTCAGCTAAGAAAGTAAAAGGTGAAAGAGCTTATGAACTTGCAAGGGAAGGTGAAGAATTTGAATTATCATCTAAAAGGGTTGAAATACTTGATTTAAAATTATTGGAAGTTAATGAAGAGGATAAGGAGGCACTTGTTTATCTTAAGGTTAGAACTGGATTTTATGTAAGAAGCTTTGCAAGAGATTTGGCAAATAGTATGGGAACTATTGCTTATCTATTAGAGCTTAGAAGGATTGCTATTGGTAATTTTAGAATAGAGAATGCACAAAATTTAAATAGTGATGAATTTAGACTTATTGCAATAGATAAAGCTTTAGAATTTATTGAAAGTTTAGAAATTTTTGATTGTAGGAAATTTAAAAATGGTCAGTGGATGCTTTATAAGTATAAAGATGGAATTTATAGAATTTATTGTAATAGTGAATTTTTAGGCATTGGTAAGGTAGAAAATAATATTTTAAAACCAATTAAAGTTTTAGGATAAATTTCTTCAACAAAGCTATCCTTAATACTTTTTCAAAATACTAACCAGTTCGCTAAAACTTTTTATTATATAATATGCTCTTTCTTTTATAATTTTGTGGGATCTTTCGGGAGCTATTGAAATATCTGAATTCTCAAACATTTCTAAATCATTTAAATAATCACCAACACTTGCAATGAATTCATAATTAAATAACTCCCTAAACATTTTAACTGCTTTTCCCTTACTCATATTCCTATTTATTATATCCAATACATAGAGTCCCTTCTTTTTACCACTTGGATATGCATAATAGCCTCCATTTCTAAAACTTCTTAAAAAATTTTCAATTTTCTTAATTGCATCATAATTATAACTTGCTATAACAATTTTAAAGACATCAACATTTGCAATACCATCAAGGTAAATTTTCTGATTAATACGCCAATGCTTTAAATTAACACCAAGTGAGATCATATTTAAATTTGAGAGTGAATAATTTTTATAAAGTATGTTAAATGCACAATTTTTATAGTTTTTAATCACATTTAAAATTTCTAATAATTCTGATTTATCAATGTAGCTTTCAAAATAATCATTACCATTAGTATCACTTATCAAAGCTCCATCAAAGCATATAAATGGAATTTTAATATCAATTTCTTTAACAAAATATAATGCGCTTAAATATGAGCGTCCAGTTGCTATTGTAATATCAAACTGCTTTTTAATTTCATTTAAAGCAATTACTTTATCTCTACTAATCCTATCTTGTTTATCAATTAATGTTCCATCTAAATCTAAGATTAAAAGCCTTTTCAAAATACCCAATCTAATGAAAACTTTATATTCCTTGAAGGCAGTGGCAATGATCCCGGATCTAAACTTCTATATGCTACAACATTATTTATATTATTTACTATTATTGAAATTTTCATACCTTCTCTAAGAAAATAGCTAATGCTACCATTTAGCATTAAATATGAAGGTCTTTGAGCTTCAATTTCTGTTTCCTCATTTTCAAAACTATATATTGCATTTAAATTGAATATAAATCTAATAAATGGATATTCAATTTGTGCAAAAATTCTTGATGGAGGAATAGCAGATAGTTCAATTTCTTTACCTTCCAATTTACCTCTTCCTTCCATAAATGCATAATTTAATGTAATTTTTAAAGTTCTTATATTAAATAAGCTTGAAAATGCAATACCAAAAATATTTGAAATTCCTTCTAAATTTTTGTATGTAAAAATTGTGTCACCTGTTGGTGATAACGTATCTTCTTTCGTCATTTCTATAAAATCCCATACAGCACTATTAAAACCCTCAATCTCAATCTTAAATAATTTTTTGTCTATTGAAAATGCTAAATCACTATTTAAAGCCTTTTCAGGATCTAGGTTTTTATTACCCATTATAAATCCTCTTGTTCTTGGACTATAACTCTTGCTTTCCACAAGCTCTGGAAATCTATATGCAAATTGAACATTGGATCTTATTGCATAATCCTCCCTAATTTTATAAATAATGCCAATGTGCCCTGCTGGTGAAAAATTATATACATTCTCCTGATTGTAAATACCAAATCTTAAAGCATATGAAATTAATAAATTATTAAAATTATTTGAATTAAATAAAGTTGCACCAAAATTATTGTATCCTGCATTTTCTAATTCATTATATTGAAATACTGAATTTCTATAAACCTTTGAATTTACATTTATCCTACCAAAGTAATCCAAAATTAAAAACTTGTAATTGTAATTAAATCCAAAATCATAACCATTATAAACAGTCTTTTTTGTATCAGCTTTTATTGTCGAGCTAATAAAATTATAATAGTGAAACCCTAATGTTAAATTTTCAGAGTTTGCTATAAAATAGATTTGTTCATCTTTTGGATATAGCCTGATTGCAGAGCCAAAAATTGCCCTATATAAATCTACAATTCTGAAATATCCAACTTTAAACTCATAATTTCTAATTTTATACGCACTTAATAAATTGTATTTTTTAAAGCTTGAATTGTTTGATTTTATAAAGGAATTTGTCCAAAGCTTTTCCTTTAAAGAAGTATCAGGATAATAGTAATTATCTGAAATGTTTAGTCCACCTGCTATATAAAAATTCTTTAAAGGCTTAATACCTGCAAAAACCTTATAATTGTTACTATTAGTTCCGTAACTTAGATCAATTTCATTTTTTGAATCTACTCCTCTTAAATTATATAAAATGCTACCACCAATTGCCCCTGAGCCAAATGAAGATGCTCCTGAACCTTCTAAAACTTCTACATTTTCAAACATATCTGAAATTGAAAAGTATGCTGATGGACCAATTTCTCTATCTGTTGCTATTCTATATCCATCTAATAGAGCTATTGTTCTATATCTTGCAAATCCCTTAATTGCTGCAACAGCTCCATGTGCATCCTTGCCTTCAAATCCAATTGTGGGAAATTGAACAAGTGCCTCCTCTACCTTATCAAAGCTACTAATAAGCGTTTGAGCATTCTCAACATACAATGTCCTTGAAGTTTTCGTCCTTTCTACTTTCTTATATGGTTTTGCCTTTACCTCAACCTCTGGCAAAACATAAATTGTATCAGAAAAACTAACTAAGAGAACAAGCATAATGAAAGTTTAAAGGATATCCCTTAAAATTTCAAAACTTTAAAATGAAACTTCATGACATTTATCCGTATTTATATAAGCTTGAAAATCCTCAAAACTGCTCTGCAATTATTAGAACTGCAGATGCAGTAGGTATTGAAAAAATTTATATTACTGAGGATAAACCATTTGTTATAAATGAAAAAATATCAAAAGGTTCTCATCAATGGGTAGAAATAGAAATTATAGATAATCCTATAGAATTTTTAAAGAGCTTTAAAAATCAAGGCTTTAATGTTGTTTCAACAAGTTTAAGTGATAGAGCTATTGACTATAGAGTTTATGATTATAATCAAAAAACTATTATTATCTTTGGTAACGAAAGTAGAGGGATTGATTATGATATCTTTGAAATATCTGATTATTTGATTAAAATTCCTCAATATGGCAAAGTTCAAAGTTTAAATGTTTCGGTTGCTTTTGGGATTATCTTCTATTGGATAGATTATGTGAAAAGGGGTATAAAAAGATGAGAGTTGGATTTGTAGGTCTTGGAAATCTTGGAAAGGCTATCGTGGACAGGATGATAAGTCAAGGTATAAATTTATATGTTTATAATAGAACAATTGAAAAAGCAAAAAATTATAATCACTACAAAGACCCTAATGAACTTTTTAGAAACTCAGAAGTTATTTTTCTAATAATTAAGGACTCAAATGCAGTTAAAGAATTTTTGAGCAAAATAGAACCTGAGAATATAAAGAATAGAATTATTGTTGATATGACAACAAATAGCTATCAATTTATATTATCAATCTATAATGAAATTAAAGAATTAAATGGTTATTATCTTGAGGCACCGCTAGTTGGTAGTATTCCAGCTGCACAAACAGGCTCACTTGTAATGCTAATTTCAGGTGATTACAATATATATAAGAAAATTGAAGATATTATTAAGACTTTTACAAGGAAAATTTATTATTTTGAGGAGATTGGAAAGCCTACAAAAATTAAACTACTAAATAATTTTGCATTAGCTGGCATTAGTCAGACTATTAGTGAAACAGTGGCACTTTCTCAAAATTTGGGTGTTGAAAAGGAGTTAATGATTGATATTTTATTAAACGGAGCAGGAAGATGTTATTTCTTAGAGATAAAGAAGGATAAGTTATTGAATGAGGATTTTTCTCCTCAGTTCTCAGTTGAATTGCTTTACAAAGATCTGAGATATTTCTTTGAACTTATAAATAGATCTCACTTATACTCTTATATTTTAGAACCTGAACTAAAAATTCTTGAAAGAACAATAAATTCAGGTTATGGCAATTTAGACATTTCTGCTATTTATTTAGTTTTAAAGGAAAAAATTTTTAACGATGAGAGGTTTATTAAGGGTCTTAAATTATTAGATCAGGGTGATTACTTTGAAGCACATGAAATTTTAGAGGAACTGTGGCGTGAGATTCCTGTTGAAAATAGGTATAAAAACTTAATAAAAGGTTTTATTCAAATTGCTGCTGGCTATTATAAGTATTTAGAGCAAAGGTCAAAGGAAGGTGCAAAGAAAATATTCCAAAATGCCAAAAATTATTTAATTGATTACTTAGATGAACATTTGGCTTTCAATGTAAATGAAATTGTTAAAAATATAGATAAAATTTTGGAAATGATTGAAAAAGAAGAAGATATTAAAAATTTTAAAGTTTTGAAAATTATTAAGTAACTTATTTTGATAGCTTATTTTTCAATTCCAAAAGTTTACTCCATCTTTCATCAACTTCATCATCACTGCTTTTATAGTCTGGAAGCTTACAACTATCAGAACACAAAGGCTTTAGAGGTAATGATAAAATAACTTGTTCTCTAATAAAAGGTGCAATATCAATATGTTCTTCACTAAAAAATACAGTATATGCATCTTCACTAGAAAATGCACGTTCTTCTTTTAACTCTTCAAAACCTTGTTTTAGATAGTAATGGTCAATTTCTTCAAAATTCCTTTCAAATTCACTAAGACAGCGAGAGCAAATCAAAATAAGCTTAAAATTTGATTTAATTTCCATCTCATAATTATTACGATTTTTGTAAATTTTTATATTCGTTGTAATAGGTGAAGATAGTTTGAATTCTATATTTTCAAGTTCAAGTTCTTCATCTTTTAAAGTAGTTTCGAATGTTGTAATTCCGGGCTTTAATTCATTTAGGTTTATTAAAATTGTTTTCATTTCTTTTCATTTTGTGGTAATTTAAATAGTTCAAGTGGTATTGGAAAAGCTATCGTTGTAGTTTTTTCAGAAGATATTTCTATAAGTGTTTGTAAATATCTTAATTGTATAGTGATTGGGTTTTGTGCTAAAATATCTGCTGCTTCTCTAAGTCTTTGTGCTGCTTGATATTCACCTTCTGCTGATATAACCTTTGCCCTTCTTTCTCTCTCTGCTTCTGCCTGCCTTGCCATAGCTCTTCTCATTTCCTCTGGTAAATCAACATGTTTTATCTCAACTGCTGATACTTTTACTCCCCAATTTTCTGTTTGTTTATCTATAATGCTTTGAAGTTTCAAGTTTAACTTTTCCCTATTTGCTAATATCTCATCTAGCTCAACTTCTCCAAGAACACTTCTTAAAGTAGTTTGAGCAATTTGGCTTGTAGCATAAAAGTAATCTTCAATTTCTAAAACAGCTTTGTCTGGATGAATAACTTTAAAATATACTACTGCATTTACCTTTATTGAAACATTATCCTTAGTTATAACATCTTGCGAAGGAACATCAAGAGCAACAAGTCTTAGAGAAACCTTTTGCATAGTATCTATAAATGGAAGAAGAATAACCAAACCAGGTCCTTTAACACCTATAAACCGTCCAAGTCTAAAAACAACTCCCCTCTCATACTCATTTAAGATCCTTATCATGTAAGATAGGAGCATTATGATCAGAAAGATAATGAGCGCAAGTGTAAATAATGTCATAGTTGAAAATTTTAAGGCATATAAATTGAAATTTAAAGATTGTCCAAAAAACACTTTCCCAAACAATCGCTTTATAACAGATATCACTCTCTCTATTCCCCACCGCTTCTTATAGTTAACCCTTTCCTCTAAATCCCCTCCTCCATACTAAATTATCCCTTCAATTCTATACCACTTTTAGCAGCATTGGGCTTTAATTTTATACAAGGCTCTATCTTATTCTTCTCTAACTTCCTAAACATCTCATATGGTATAGTTTAAGTATAAGGGCCGTGATAAGACTTTCAAAAGCATATTTTAGGTCAGTAGAGAAGGACTTAGTGAGGGAAGGAAGAGGAAGAAAACCAATATATCCATATTGGCTCATATTCACGCTAATTGCAAGAAGTACAGATTTTTCAACAATTTTCTATAGGATGAGTAGAATACCTATTGAAGTGTTAAAAGTGTTTTTAGAGTATTTAGGAAAGAAGTCTTTGCGTTAGGGATAGTTTTACCTAATAATAAAATTCATTAGCAAAGAAAGCTATTGGAAAAATAAGGGATAACTCCTGTTTGCAAAAGCAGAAATATATCTTAAAAGGAGTTTAATAGAGTCTGCATTTAAAGAATACTGCTATTGCAGAAAAATGCGTTGAGGTTCCTTATTAAAACTTATAAAAGTAATTTTCAAACAATCTAGTCTCATAGCTCAACCACCATTACCCCCCTCCAATCCCAAAATTTATTGGACAATCCTTCTTTTTCAAAGTTTGTCCAATAAATAGCTAATATATTCATAGTCAATTCCTTAAAAAGATGAAATGCTTTAAATGAATTTTTAATCTATTAGCTTCCCAACTAAAACTCTTATCAACTCTAATTTTTATGCTATTTTTCTTATAAAACAATCATTTTTAAGAGCTATCTAACACGCCAAAAACCATTTTTAAAATAGCAAATTAAAAAATTTGATTTGATAAATTAAATAGAAATTAAACCCTTTAGGAATTATTGGACAATCTTTCTTTTTCAAATCTCACTCTTTAAAATTCTGGAACTTTACCTTTTGAAAAAAGAGAATTGAGCTATGAAAATGCTTGAAAGTCTCATAAAATCAACAAAACTAGCAGGGAGAAGTGCAATAACCCTTATCTTTTTTACAGGTGCATAAGTCAGACAGTTTAAGGGTTCAGTATGAGTGTGGTGGTTGTGGCCAGATATGCTGTGATGATCCGTTTGATGTGCCTCACTGCGACGAGCCTTCTGAACCAACAGAAGAGACTGATCTTAATATAGGCGACCCAGTCGGTTGTGTGTGTCTATGCCCTCATGGTGTTTGTGGAGAATGTGTTACTACACTACGTTGCGTTCATCCATTAGCTTGTATAAATGGTACTTGTAAATACCCAAGTGAAGAAGGTGGAACTGATTGCCCCGATCTATGCCGAATAACGCTTTGGGCTAGTTTATACTCTGGTTTTAGTACAAACAGCGCTTTGCTGAGGAACAATAGAATTATTGCAATTGCACATAGTAGGGGTGGACCTAGTGTATTAGCAGATAAGTGCCAAGGTATAGGTTTGCGAGGCTATGTGTAGCAGTTATCTTTGGAACTATAGAAGAAGAGTTGAGATAATTTTACCTAAATGTGTGACAGACTAACTTATGGAGGTGGTGCATGTTCAGCGCCAGGTGTTTGGAAGGAAAGTATATTTTGGGAAATACACCATAAAGTTCTTCAAAAATGGTATAATAATTTTTCAACATCATCTGAACCACCAGGTGGAGCAAGAAATAGAAGAGCGATTAAAAACAGTCGATAGAAGCTTAAATCCAAATGACACATTAAAACTTATATTACTTGGCAATGTTGGAGAAATAACATCTTTAATGATATCACAAAAGCGATTAACTACAAATCCAGAAGCCCAGGAGCAAATCAGCTAAAGAAACAATTCCAACATTTAAGTACAGTAGAGGATTCTATGAACCTCAAACAAGTAAAGTGGAAAGGTAAAATGAAGTATTAGCCTTGATAAGTTGTTTTAAAATTAAGGAGAAAGGGGGGTTTATGCTCCCTGGCATTGTATATCAAATTCCCAATATGCAAAGAGCTCATAGATGAGAATCTTGAGATAAAATGGATAGTTAAAAGATCTTTAATGAACAGTGAGTATATAACGGATCTATTGGATACGCTAAAAGGGAACTTCATATTAGATGGAAATGTTTTAAAGGTAAGGAGGTTTAGAGAGGATGAATTTCAGATACAAGGGGAGTATAGAGGACTTGCTCTTGGACATGCACTTACATCACTTCCTGACATGATATGGAAGTTTAATGATAACTTGAATACAATCTTTGTAAATTGGTGATATTATCATGAATTTAGACAGCGATGGAAATATAATTCATGTTACTACACAAAGTCTAACAGAAAAGTATATTAATTTGGCTTTGTTATCTTGTGAGTGTAGTTACCACACTTAAATATACACCAGAAGTTGTTGTTTCAAATCAAAATCCAAAATAGGATATGAGGAAGGTGAGGAGAAGTATGCAACTAGTCTTATATACAAGGCAAATGCTTATTCCACTAATCCTTTTTTTATAAAAAGCTATTTTTGTTTTAATGCAGAATTTTTAATTGGTATTTTTAAAATTTTTAGGATTAGTGCTAGTGTTTTAAAGAGATTCTTTTTTGAATTTGGAAGCTTTCCTGAATTCTCAAGAGGAGAGACTTTGAGATTTTTTATAAATTTTAGTGCAAAAGCCTTTAAAAACAAGGAGGAGATAGGTTTTCCTACATACCTTAGTTTTAGTTTTAAGATATTTAAAAATTATTCAGTATCAATTTATTCATTTCCACTACTTATGATATGAACTTATGCTTTAAAATTTTGGCGTTAATGATGATATGGATTTAGTTGTTTTGGGTTTGTGGATAAATACAAAAACATGGGATTTTAGTGCAAACAACATAAATGTCATATATACTGATGAACAGAAAATTGTGCTATTGGATCAATTTGCTTTGGAAAAGAATATTTTGGATACATTAATTCAATTTAATGCTTCTATAAAACATATATATTTAGATCTTCCTTACATTTACTTTCTTAATAGGAATGTAGATACACCGTTTTTCAAATACGACATAAAGTCCAAATCAATAAGTTATTATAATATAAAAGGGACATTTTCAGACTTCTCACCAAGTTCAAAAATTTTATTAGCATCCTCAAATTATTCAGATTCAAAAACTTATAATTTAGATGATAGCACATTTTTTAATGTATATGGCTATAGAATAATTGACTTTCAAGGCAAAAGACTATACATAGACAAGAATTATAATCTAAAAAATTTTGAGACTGGAGAAGTTATAGAAACTGATGTTAAGAATATTTCTAGCTCTATAAATTACCTAATAATTATTACATCAAGCAAAGCAATTGTAATGGATTATAAATTCAATGTAATAAGGGAAATTCTTGGAAGTTTTGTTGATGGATTTTTAATAGATATTGATGGTGAGGGTAAAGAGGAATTTGTATTATATGATTATTTTGGAATTTACATATACAAAGATAATGATATAGAAGTTGTAGCAAATTTAAAAGATAGTATAAGTTGTGCAATGATTTTGGATTATAACAATGATGGTAGTTATGATATTATCGTTAGCACTAAAAAGGAAACAAAACTCTTTGAACAGATACCCAAAACTAATCTCGAATTAGATAAAGTTAGCTATTCTATAGTAAATACAAGGTGTGGTTCTTTATGGGGTATTAAACTTGTATCTCAAAAACCTATAAAAGAGGATCCATTTTCAGTAAAAATTAAATATAGATTGGATGGCATTGAATTTTCAGTAGATAATAAAGAAAATGAATTTGTTATAATAAATTTATTAGATGCAAAAGGTTCTTTTATTAGGACAATCTATTCAGGAAAATTTAAAGGTTTGAATAACTTCACTGTTAATCTTGAAAAAACGGGAGTTTATTTAATAAGTATTAAGGGTGAAAGGAATGTTCAAAAAGTTTCATTTATATGGAACAAAAAATAGACTTATTTTTAAGACAACTTCCTATTTACGAATTGCTTAAAGAAACCAATAGTTTTGTAGTTGGTGGAACTATTAGAAATTTCATAAAAGATGAAGATATTTTTGATATTGATATTCTAACATTTGAGGATATTAAGGAGATTGCAAAGGAGATATCAAAGATAACAAAAGGAACAATCGTTGAGCTTGATGAAAATACTATTAGAGTTGCAAGTGATATAAATTATGATATTAGTGCTCCAAGAGGTAATAACTTATTTGAAGACTTAAACAAAAGGGACTTTACAATAAATGCAATTGCTTATGATGTTAAAAATAGAATTATAATAGACCCTTTATTTGGAATAAATGATATTAAAGAAGGTATTATTAGAATGTGCTACAGTGATGCATTTAAAGATGATCCAATTAGAATGCTTAGAGCAATAAGATTTTTAGCTTATTATGAATTTAAAATTGAAATGAATACTTATAACCAGATTATAAAAGATAGTTATCTTATCAAAACAAGTGCACCTGAACGTATACATTACGAATTGATAAAGATGTTTTCAAGTAATAATCCATATCAAGCATTTAAAACTTTAATTGATACTAATTTAGCATTTGTTATATTTCCTGATTTATTAGAACTTAAAAAACCTCTTGAACACCTTGAACAAAATATCTTAGATCATACATTAAAAGTATTAGAATTTTTAGATTTTTATTTAAGATATTTAGATAAAAGTCCTTTTTACTATTATTTACATCGCTTTAAAGTTATTGAAAATCCAGAAAATAAAGCTCTTTTGATTATAGCAACAATTTTTCACGATATAGCAAAGCCAAAAACATATAGCTATGAAAATGGAAAGGTTCATTTTTATGGGCATGATGTAGAAAGTGCAAGGATGTTTAAAGAAATTGCAAAAAAATTAGCATTCTCAAGGAATGAAACAAAAATTATCACCAATTTGATACTTAATCACATGCATCCACATTACTTATCTGCACCTGAAACAACAAAAAAAGCTATAAATAGATTTTTAAATAGGCTTGAAGAATGGGCATTTCCATTGGTTTTAATAGCTTTCTGTGATGCACTTGGTACAAAATTATCTCATTATGGAGTAGCAGGACACTTGAGAATTGCAAAAATTATGGAAGATTTATTAGTTGATAGAGAAAAGTTAGCTCAAAAACCTCAAAGGCTTATAACAGGTTACGATATAATGGAACGAGGATTAGAACCATCCCCTATTTATAAGAAAATACTTCAAGAGATAGAAGATCTAAGAGCAGAAGGTATTATAAAAACAAGGGAAGAAGCTTTAAAAATGCTTGACGAGATTATTAAAAAATATAAGGAGATTAGGTGAAGGAAAAATTAAGAGAAATTTTCTTAACTCCAATAGTCAATATACTTATTAAATTAAATGTTTCACCTAATGTCATAACAATTTTTACATTCCTCTTGAATATAATTCCATTTTATCTTTATGCAAATAAGCAATTTATCTTAGGTGCAATTAGCTTAATATTGATAAATGTTTTCGATGCAATAGATGGAGAAGTTGCAAGGAGAATGAACAAAACTACAAAATTTGGAGCATTTTTAGATTCTAATTTAGATAGAATTTCAGAAGCTATTATATTTTTAGCTTTTATTATTGCATTTAAGGAAAATTTTATTATTCAATTGCTTCTTATAATATGTGCATTTGGTTCATTTTTTATTAGTTATGCAAGGGCAAGAGGTGAAAGCCTTGGAGTTTTAATTAAATTAGGACCTATGGAAAGAGCAGAGAGAATTATCTTTATATTTTTAATGAGTCTTTTCGTAAATTATATAACATTTTTTCTTATAGTTTTTGCAGTTTTATTATACTTTACAGTTTTTAGAAGATTATATGAAGGATATAAAAGACTTTAAAATTTTGAGACTATGCATATAGGTGTTCCAAAAGAGATAAAAACAGAAGAATATAGGGTTGCAATAACACCTTCAGGTGTCGAAGAACTTGTTAAAAGAGGACATGTTGTATATGTTCAAAAGGATGCAGGAATTGGAAGTGGTATAACTAATGAAGATTATGAAAGGGCAGGTGCTAAAATAGTTGATAGTATAAAAGAAGTTTATGAAAAGAGTGAAATGATTGTAAAAGTTAAAGAGCCACAAGAAGAAGAATATGAATTGTTAAGAGAAAATTTAATTTTATTTACATTTTTACATCTTGCAGCAAATGAAAAATTAACAAAAGTTTTATTAGAAAAGAAAGTTATAGGAATTGCATATGAAACTGTTGAAGTAAATGAAGAATTACCATTGTTAAAACCGATGAGTGAGATTGCTGGTAAAATGGCAGTTCAAGAAGGTGCAAAATACCTTGAAAAACCATATGGAGGAAGAGGGGTATTATTAGGAGGTGTTCCAGGAGTTCCACCTGCAAAAGTTGTAATAGTTGGAGGAGGGACTGTTGGAACAAATGCAGCATTTGTTGCAGCAGGTATGGGAGCTGATGTATACGTTTTGGATATAAATATAGATAGGTTAAGATATTTAAATGAAATAATGCCGAAGAATGTGAAAACATTATATTCAAGTAGTTATAACATAAGGGAGGTAATAAAGGATGCAGATTTGTTAATTAGTGGAGTTTTAATACATGGAGCAAAAGCACCAAAAATTATAACAAGGGAAATGCTAAGGGAAATGAAAGATGGTGCAGTTTTTGTAGATGTTGCAATAGATCAGGGTGGTTCATCTGAAACTTCAAAACCTACTACACATAAAGAACCTGTATATAAACTAGATAATGTAACGCACTATTGTGTAGCTAATATGCCAGGTGCAGTTCCAAGAACATCTACATTTGCCTTAACAAATGCTACAATAAAATATATTATAAAACTTGCAGAGCAAAGATGGCCAGATGCTATAATAAATGATTTGGCTTTAAGAAAAGGTGTAAATACATATAAAGGTTATATTACATATGCTGCTGTTGCAGAAGCTTTTGATTTAGAATATGTTCCTATTGAAAAAATTCTTTAATGAAAACCTTAATTATTATTCCTACATATAATGAAAGGGAAAATATAAAGCATTTAATTGAAGAAATTTTCAAACTATTACCTGAAGTAAATATACTTGTAATTGATGATAATTCTCCTGATAAAACATATGAAGTAGTAGAAGAGATTTCAAAGAATGATAGTAAGGTATTTTTGATAAAAAGAAGTACTAAGCTTGGACTTGGTAGTGCATATATTGAAGGATTTAAATGGGCAATTTTGAATAATTACGATGTTGTTGTTGAGATGGATGCAGATTTTTCTCATCAACCAAGTGATTTAGTAAGGATTTTAGAGAAAATTAAAGAAGGATATGATTTAGTAATTGGTTCAAGATATATTAGTGGGGTGAATGTTGTAAATTGGCCCATGAAAAGATTGTTGCTTTCATATTTTGCAAATTTATATGCAAGGATTATTACAGGTATTCCAATTAAGGATCTAACATCGGGATTTAAGGCAATTAGAATAAATGCATTAAAATCAATAAATTTAAATAGTATTAAATCAAATGGATATGCATTTCAAATTGAAGTCCACTTTAAAATTTACAATAAAGGATTTAAAGTTGTTGAAATTCCTATTGTATTTTATGAAAGAAGGAGTGGAAATTCAAAGATGTCAAAAAGAATAATTTTAGAAGCTGCAATAATGGTATGGCGATTAAAATTTTTGAAATTATTTAGGAAAATTTAATCAACCTTAAAATCTTTTACATCTTCAACGATTTCAACATCTAATTTCTTTGCAAATTCAATTGTTCCCCTTGGATCAATAAATGGACTAATTATAATCTTTTTATCAACCTTTCTATTAAATTTCTTCTCATATAGCTTAAC